>JAEEGI010000674.1_pt1 | contig 95651 bp, 75 predicted proteins | sample 8958751 | NCBI WGS metagenome assembly JAEEGI01 (sample SAMN16246545, study PRJNA631951) | gut metagenome | biome: gut microbiome; feature: rumen; material: KS-attached | host: Bos | place: Iran: Karaj | collected 2018-10 | reverse complement strand
TGGCCGATGGCGACATAGATGCAATATACCGGCTTGCCAGCCTCGTAGTTGGCACGCTGGTTGATGATGGTGTCCACCGCGATGGCGGTCTTACCGATCTGGCGGTCACCGATGATGAGCTCACGCTGGCCACGGCCGATGGGAATCATCGAGTCGATGGCCTTGAGGCCCGTCTGCAACGGCTGGTTCACCGGCTGGCGGAAGATAACGCCAGGAGCCTTGCGCTCGAGGGGGAGACGCAGCCTCTTGCCCTCGATGGGACCGTTACCGTCGATGGGCTTGGCAAGGACGTCGATTACGCGTCCCAACAATCCCTCGCCCACCTCGATGGAGGCGATTTCGCCGGTGCGGCGCACCTTCATGTTCTCGGTCACGGTGTCCACCTCGTCAAGCAGGATGATACCCACATCACTCTCCTCCAGGTTCATGGCGACACCGGTCACGCCGTTCTCAAACTGCACGAGCTCGTTAGCCTCTACATTGTGCAATCCATAGGCATGAGCCACGCCGTCACCCACCTCGAGGACGGTGCCTTCTTCTTCAAAGGCGACCTGCCGCTTGGCGATGTCATCGACGAGCTGTTGCTTCAATATATCAGATATTTCACTGGGATTAATCATCTCAACAAATTAATTTTTCTTTTGCAGTTGTAATCGCAATTCGTTCAATTCTCTCTTTACCGACGCGTCGAGCACCAGACCGTTGATTTTCACGGTAAAACCGCCTATCAACTCAGGGTCGATTTTCTGTTCGATTTCCAGCGTCATCGCGCCCAAGCGCCGCTTGACGATGTCGATAATAGCATTGACCTCGGCCTCGGGCATGGGAGCCGCCGTGGTGATGACCACGTGGGCGATTTCATGGGCCTCGCGGTAGAGATCGACGTAGGCGAGGGAAATCTTCTGCAGATACTCGGCGCGGTTGTTGCGAACGACCAGCAGCAGGAACTTGTCCAGCGAGCTGCCGGGGCGGCCACCCGCGAGTTTCAGCATATATGCTCCCTTTTCCTCGTCAGAGATATCAGGGTTGAGTACGGCGCGCTTGAGTTCGTCGATAGCGGTGTAGCGGAAACTGAGCTTCTTCAAGAGCTCATAGATTTCCTGCGAGTCGCCGTTCTCGACAGCGAACTTGTACAGCGCCTTGGCATATCGGCGTGGAATCAGTCCGTCACTCATATTGCGTTAGTTTTTAGTCTCAACCTCACTCAGATATTTGTCAACAAGCGCCCGCTGTGCATCGTCACTGGCGATATTCTTGCGGATTACCTTTTCGGCAATCTGCAAGGCCAGGTCTCCCACCTCGGTGCGGAGTTGCTTCTCGGCCTCCTTGCGCGCCTGCTCAAGTGATACCTGTGCTGCTTGGCTCACCTTCTTGGCTTCCTCAGCGGCGTCGCCGCGAGCCTTTTCAATCAGCTCGTTGCGCATCTTGGCAGCCTCACGCAGGATGTCAGCCTGTTCGTTGCGGGCTTCGGCAATCAATTTGTCCGCCTCGGCCTTGGCATTGTCCAGCTTTGTCTGCGCCTCCTGTGCATAAGCGACTCCCTTGTCAATCAAGTCGGCACGTTCCTCCATACTCTTGATGATGAAGGGCCACGCCCACTTGGCAAGGATGCCAAAGAGGCACAGGAATGCGATGAACATCCAGAACGCCAGGCCAAATTCAGGCTTGAAAAGTTCCATCTGGTAAACCGGTTAAGGGGTTATTACTTGATGATGAAGATGGCCAGGATGCAGACGATGAGTGCGAAGAAAGCGACACCCTCGATCAGAGCGGCGATCACAATCATGTTACTGCGGATGTCACCGGTTGACTCGGGCTGACGGGCGATAGCCTCCATTGCACTGCCACCGATTCTACCAATACCAATACCTGCTGCGATAGCTGCGATACCTGCACCAATTGCTGCGCCAAGGTTGGCGATAGCATCTAATAAAATCATGTCTAACATAGTCGTAAAGTTTTTTAGTTTGTTATTGTTATTTATTTGTATTTCAATGAATTGACATCCTTGTTTGCGTCACTCGGCATGCTCGTGCACGCGGGCCATCGAGATGAACATCGTGGACAGAATCGTGAACACATAGGCCTGGATGAAGCTCACCAGCACGTCGAGCAGGAGCATGAACAGCGACAGGAACACCGAGACGGGTGTAATCGCGCCGCCGACACCAGTGCCGAACATGCTGCCGAAGATGAAGATCAACAGCATGAACACGATCACCACCATGTGGCCGCCCATCATGTTCGCGAAAAGACGAATCATCAACGCGATGGGCTTGGTGAAGATGCCGAAGATTTCAATGATCTGCATCAGGGGAACGGGCAACTTGAGGGCGGTGGGCACTTCGGGCCAGAAGATCTCTTTCCAGTAGTGCTTGGTGCCTGTCAGGTTGGTGACCAGGAAGGTGAGCAGTGCCAGGACTGCCGTCACGGCCAGGTTGCCGGTCAGGTTGGCGCCACCGGGGAAGATGACTATCAGTCCCAACAGGTTCATCGTCAGGATAAAGAAGAATGCCGTGAGCAGGTAGGGGCCGTACTTGGGCGCCTCCTTGCCCATGATGGGACGGATGGTGTCCGTGTAGACGAAGTCCACCACAAGTTCCAGCGCGGCGGTGAAGCGGCGCGGTGCCTTCATTCCGTTCTTCTTGTACCAGTTGCGCACCTTGAAGACCATCAGCAGCACCAGCAGGGCGGCGATGAAGATGCCGGCCACGTTCTTGGTGATGGAGAGGTCAATGGGGCGGTACTGGCTGCCGTCGGGCAAGACTTGGACCACCCTGTTGTTGTAGTCGCCGCCCTTGGCAATCTGGAAGCCGTCATACTGGGCGCCATCGTCCAGCTTGTTGGACATGAAGGCGTGCCACGAGCCGTCCTGGGCTCGCACGATGACGGGTAACGGGATACGCTGGCTATGGTTGAACGGCACCTCCCAGCCATAGGCGTCACCCAGGTGTTCAAAGATGATCTCCTGAGCGTCGACCTCGGCAGCCTCTTCACCGCTGTGAGCCCGATGGGCTGCCGTTGAGGCATAACCCAAGGCCATCAGGGCGATGATAACTACCGCGATAATTGCTGTGATTGCTTTCTTCATAGTCTTGCGTTAATACAGGCAAACCGACACCACATTATCCTTAACATCGGCCACACCGCCGTGAATCTCACGCTCCACGGTGCTGCCATCATCGACCACATAGCTCATCGTGCCCTCCTTGAGCGCGGCGATGAGTGCGGCGTGGTTCTTCAGCACCTGGAACATGCCCATGACGCCGGGCAGGGTCACCTGCTCGACAGTGCCTTCAAACTCGATTTGTTCAGCCGATATGATTTTGAGTGTCATGTTATATATTAATAATGTATATAAAATGCAATGTGAATGATTAGCTCTGCTCAAGCAGCTTCTTGCCCTTGGCGATGGCCTCGTCGATGGTGCCGACGCTCAGGAATGCCTGCTCGGGCAGGTCGTCCACCTCGCCGTCGAGGATCATCTTGAAGCCGCGGATGGTCTCGGCCAGCGGAACCATCACACCGGGCAGGCCGGTGAACTGCTCGGCAACGAAGAAGGGCTGCGACAGGAAGCGCTGGGCACGGCGTGCGCGCGAAACGACCAACTTGTCCTCGTCGCTCAACTCCTCGACACCCAGGATGGCGATGATGTCCTGCAGCTCGTTATACTTCTGCAGCAGATGGATGACGCGCTGTGCGACGTCGTAGTGCTCCTCGCCGATGATGTTCGGGTCCATGATGCGCGATGTCGATGCCAGCGGGTCCACAGCGGGATAGATACCCAGCTCGGCAATCTTGCGGCTCAACACGCAGGTGGCATCCAGGAAGTTGAAGGTCGTCGCAGGCGCGGGGTCGGTCAAGTCGTCGGCAGGCACATACACGGCCTGTACCGAGGTGATACTGCCCGTCTTGGTCGAGGTGATGCGCTCCTGCAGCTTACCCATCTCACTGGCCAGCGTGGGCTGGTAACCCACGGCCGAGGGCATGCGGCCCAACAATGCCGACACCTCACTACCGGCCTGGGTGAAACGGAAGATGTTGTCCATGAACAGCAGGATGTCCTTACCGCCACCTCCCTGGTCGCGGAACTGCTCGGCAACGGTCAGACCCGACAGGGCCACACGCAGACGTGCGCCGGGAGGCTCGTTCATCTGGCCGAACACCAGGGTTGCCTGACTGCTGGCGACTGCCTGCATGTCAACGTCCTTGAGGTTCCACTCGCCTTTCTCGAGGCCTTCCTTGAACTTCTCGCCGTAGTTGATAACGCCGCTCTCGATCATCTCGCGCAGCAGGTCGTTACCCTCACGGGTGCGCTCACCCACACCGGTGAACACCGAGAAACCGTTGTGCCCGTGGGCAATGTTGTGAATCAGCTCCATGATGAGCACCGTCTTTCCCACACCGGCACCACCGAACAGACCGATCTTACCACCCTTGCTGAAGGGCTCGATCAGGTCGATGACCTTGATACCCGTGTAGAGGATTTCCTGAGAGATGGACAGGTCGCTGAACGGGGGAGCGGGCTGGTGGATGGCACGGCGTTCGCCCTCCTGCAGCGGCTCCAGGTGGTCAATGCTCTGACCGATCACGTTCAGCAGGCGGCCCTTGATCTGGTCACCGGTGGGAACCGAGATGGGACGACCCTTGGACAAAACGCGGGTGCCGCGCTTGAGGCCGTCGGTGCTGTCCATGGCGACGCAGCGCACGGTGTTCTCACCCACATGCTGCTCCACCTCCAGAATGAGCTCGCTGCCATCGGGACGCTGCACTGCCAGAGCGGTGTAGATGGGAGGACGCGTGGCGCCCTCGGCCTCGAACGCGATATCAACAACAGGCCCGATAACTTGGGTTATTTTTCCATAATTTTCAGCCATAATACAATTATTGACTTTTTATTGTTGTGTTATTATTGATTTGACACATGCAATCAGGCACCGAAGTACCATCCCTGGGTCACGATGATGGCCATCACGACGAGGTTCACCAGGCCGATGGGCATCAGGTAACGCCACTCCAGAGCCAGCATCTGGTCGATGCGCACACGGGGGAACGACCAGCGGATCCAGAAGAAGATGAAGGTGATGAAGAAGGCCTTGCCCAGGAACCAAACCACGCTGGGAATGAGGTCCATGATGTGGTTGAAGCCCTCCCAACCGGGGATGTGCAGGGGCATCCAGCCGCCCAGGAAGAGCAGCGTGGCGATTCCCGACACGATGAACAGGTTCAGGTACTCGGCCAGATAGAAGAAGCCGAAGTGGATACCTGAATACTCGGTGTGGTAACCGGCGGTCAACTCGTGCTCGGCCTCGGGAAGGTCGAACGGGCCGCGGTTGTTCTCGGCATTGGCGGCAATCATATAGATGATGAAGGCCAGGATGGCAGGCAGGTGGCCCTTGAACAGGAACCAGCCGTCGGCCTGTGCCTCGACGATGCCCGTGATGGACATGGTGCCGGCCAAGCACACGATGGTCAGGATGGAGATGCCGCAGCTCAGCTCGTAGCTCACCATCTGGGCACCACTTCGCATGGCGCCGATGAGGGTGTACTTGCTGTTACTTGCCCAACCGGCGAGCAGGATGCCCAGCACACCGATCGACGACACGGCGACGATGAAGAACACGCCGATGTTCATGTCGATGATCTGCAGGCCCTTGCCCCAAGGCAGGCAGGCGAACGTCAGCATCGAGGCAATCAATACCAGATAGGGCGCCAGCTTGAAGAGGAACTTGTCGGTGTGCCACAGGGTGATCAGCTCCTTCTGGAGAATCTTGATCACGTCGGCAAACACCTGGAGCAAGCCCCATTTACCCACGCGCATCGGGCCCAGACGACACTGGATCCAACCGCAGACTTTGCGCTCGTAGAAGATGTAGAACATGGCGATGAGCGAATAGGCGACCAGCAGGCCGATGGCGACCAGCACACACTCGATTGTCGTTGTGAGCCAGCCGGGCATGTAACTGTTCATCCAGCTATCTAACCATTTCGTGACTGTTGCGAAGTCAAACATATCTTATCTGTGTTTAAGTGGTTTTGTTCGTTCTGTTTTACTCGTTGATTAGCGGTCGATGTCGGGGATGACAAAGTCGAGCGACGCCGTGATGGTGATCAGGTCGGCAATCAGGTTGTCGCGACAGGTCAGGTCAACCACGCCAATCAGGTTGAAGCACGGCGACTGGAAGTGCACGCGCACGGGCTTGGTGTTGCCGTCACTCTCGATGTACACACCGAAGGCGCCACGGCTGGCCTCCACCTGCTGGTACCAATGACCGGCGGGCAGCTTCATCACCTTGGGCACCTTGGGAGCGCAGTACTCGCCCTGCAGACCCTCGGCCTCGAGCTTGTCGCAGGCCTGTCGCAGAATCTTGATGCACTGCTCCATCTCCTTCATGCGGACCATGTAGCGGTCCATCGAGTCACCGTTCTCGTAGGTGATCTCGTCGAAGTCAAACTCGTTGTACAGCGAGTAGGGGTTGGTCTTGCGCACGTCGCAGTGCCATCCGCTGGCACGGCCTGACGGGCCGGTGATGTCGTAGGCGATGGCATCTTCCTTGCTCAGGATGCCCACGCCCTTCATGCGGTTCACGGCGATGACGTTTCCGGTGAACAGCTTGTGATATTCCTTGAGGTTCTTCTCGATGACGTCACAGGCGTGGCGCACATCCTTGACGAAGTCCTCGTGCACGTCGGCCACCACGCCGCCGATGGTGCTGTAGCTCATCGACATGCGGGCGCCGCAGGTGCGGTCAAAGATGTCATAAATCAACTCGCGGTCGCGGAAGCCGTAGAAGAATGCCGTCGTGGCACCCTGGTCCATCGTCAAGCAACCGTAGCTCAACAGGTGCGACGACAGGCGCATCAGCTCGTCCATCATCAGACGGATGAGCTCGGCACGGCGGGGAACCTCCAGGCCCAGGGCCTTCTCCACACACATGCACATGCAGTGGCGGTTGATGTGCGCGGCCATGTAGTCCATGCGCTCGGTGTACAAGAGCATCTGCGGATAGGTCAGGTCTTCACACATCTTCTCGATGCCGCGGTGGATGTAACCGCTCACGACGTCGATCTTCTTCACCGTCTCGCCATCGAGGCTGGCACGGTAGCGCATCACACCATGGGTGGACGGGTGCTGCGGGCCGACGTTCACGACGTACTCGTCGTCCTCGAACACCTTGCCCTCGATTTTCTTGACCTCACCGTTCTCGTCTTCCTCCCAGCGGCAGGTGTAGTCCTCGTTGGTCTCGTCCTCGAGACGCAAGGGGTTGCTGGCGGGGTCGTAGTCCTTGCGCAGGGGGTAACCCACCCAGTCGTTGCGCAGGAACATGCGGCGCATGTCGGGATGACCGATGAACACGATGCCGAAGAAGTCATAGGCCTCGCGCTCCTGGAAATTGGCCACGGGCCACAGGTCGCACACCGAGTGCAGACGGGGATTCTCGCGGTCGGGCACGGTCACCTTGACGTGCAGCAGCTCATGCGTATCGGTGTTGGTCAAGTAATAAACACACCCCAATGCGTCAGGCCACTCCATGCCCACGACGGCGCTCAGCACGTCGTAGTGCAACTGGGTCTTCAGGGCGCGAGCCAGTTCGTGCCACTGCGCGTCGGCGACAGTCACCAGGGGGAACTCACCTGTGGTGTCCACCTGTGCCTGGGGGCACAACTGTGTGATTTTGTTCTCTATCTCTGCCATATTGTAGTTTTATTTGTTTCAGTTTTAAGTTGTGAGTTGTAAGTATGGATAACTCCTAACTCCTCACTTCTAACTATTTATTCTCCTCCTTCAGGGCTTGGCCGTCATACTTGAGGTTCTCAAGCTTCTCTTTGCGGTTCACGCCGCCAAAGTACTTCTGTACCTTGATTTTGCGCTGCAGCTGCATCAGGGCATAGAAGAAGGCCTCGGGACGCGGGGGGCATCCGGGCAGATAGACGTCAACGGGGATGATCTCGTCAACGCCCTTGACCACGCAGTAGCTGTTCTTGAACGGGCCGCCGCTCACGGTGCACGAGCCGCATGCGATGACGTACTTGGGCTCGGCCATCTGCTCATACAGGCGCTTCAGCGCGGGAGCCATGCGGTAGTTGATGGTGCCCTGGCACATGATGTAGTCGGCCTGACGGGGGCTGTTGCGGGCCACCTCAAAGCCGTAGCGCGCCATGTCGTAGCGGGCGGCGCCCAGGCACATGAACTCGATGGCGCAGCAGCTGGTGCCGAAGCACAGCGGCCACAGTGAGTTGCTCACACCCCAGTTCATCAACTGGTCCAGCTTGCCCACGATGATGTTGGTGCCGCCGGCGCGCAGTTGCTCTACCAGATTGTCGATATACTCGTTGTCCTTGAAGTCCTCATGCTTCATCGACTTGATTTTCACTTCCATCTCAACGCTCCTTTCTTCCAGGCATATGCCAGACCTAAAACGAGAATAACAAGGAAAGTGCCCACGGCGAGCAGCGCCTGGCTGCCGATGTTCTTGCAGATGGTTGCCCAGGGGAACAGGAAGACCGTCTCCACGTCAAACATCAGGAACAGGATGGCAAACAGGTAATAGCCCACATGATACTGGGCCATCGAGTCACCCCTGGTGGGGATTCCGCACTCAAACGGCTCGCCTTTCTTCTCAGTGTAACTGCGCGGGCCGATAAGCCACGCGATGACCAGAGCGCCGACCACCAGTAACACACCGGTCAAGGCCGCTGTAATGGCGAGAGTCGTGCTCTGTACTCCGAAAATTGCTTGATCCATAAAAGAAGTTTTATTATTGTTTTGTCTTGATTTTTGTCAGGTTAAAACATTAATGCACCAAAAGCCCTGCTGCACAACACCTTACGCACGCACGCGCACGTAAAGACAGGCAACGAGGCCCCTAAATGCGGTGCAAATATACACATTCTTCATCAAACCGCCAAACCAAAAGCGCACCATTTTTTACCACTTGTTAACAACTCTACCCCACCCGCCCGCAATCCGCCGCCAACTCTCGCTCCACACCCCACGCCCCACGTCGCACCACAACGTTTTTCAAACAACAAAAACAACAAACGACAACAGGGACAGCCCCAATCAGCCGCCCCTGTGATAAATTCAGTCACTCGCGATGGCCTATTGCCCCAACTTCTCCTTCAGATAATCAATACTCTTTTTTAATACTTGAGTGTCACGATGTTCTGTACCAAACGTTTTCACGTAGATTTCATACGCTTTATTCACAAACTCCAAAGATTTGGCATAATTTTCCATTTCATAATAAGCCAAGCCGATGTTGTAGTAGCATGTGGCGACATCGGGGTGACCAGGGCCAAGGATGCGCTCTCGGATGGCAAGCGCCTTTTGGAAGCATTCCAGCGCACGGGCGTAATCGCCCTGACTTTTGTATACCCAGCCGATGTTGTTATAGGACAATGCAACAGCAAGGTGATTTGTGCCAAGTACACGTTCACGGATTGTCAGAGACTTCTGGTAGTATTCCAGCGCACGGGCATAATCGCCCTGATTGGAGTAAACCGAGCCGACATTGTTGTAGGAGGTGGCGACATCGGGGTGATCGGGAGGAAGGACACGTTCACGGATTGCCAGCGCCTTTTGGAAATATTCCATTGCTTGGGCATAGTCACCCTGAGTGGAGTAAACTTCGCCGATGTTGTTGTAGGACCTGGCGACATTGGGATGCTCAGCACCAAGAATGCGTTCATTGATGGTCAGCGCCTTTCGATAGTATTCCAACGCATGGGAGTAATCATCCAGACTTTCATAAACCGCGCCAATGTTGTCATAGGATATGGCGACGTTGGGATGCTCGAGACCGTGAACGCGCTCATAGATGGACAACGCCTTTTGATAGTGTTCCAGTGCACGGGAATAATCGTTCAGGTGGTCATAAGCCATGCCAATGTTGTTGTAGGATTCAGCGACCTCAGGGTGGAGAGAGCCATAAATGCGCTCACGCATGGCAAGTGACTTTTGGAGATATTCCAGAGCAAGGGTGTGATTGCCTTGATCCCCGTAAACTATGCCGATGTTGTTATAGCACTTGGCGACATTAGGGTGCTCGGAGCCATAAACATGCTCATAGATGGACAACGCCTTTTGGAGATATTCCAGAGCAAGGGTGTGATTGTCTTGATCCCCGTAAACTACGCCGATGTTGTTGTAGCACTTGGCGACAGTAGGATGCTCGGAGCCAAAAACATGCTCATAAATGGACAATGCCTTTTGATAGTATTCCAGTGAGCGGAGGTAATCGCCCAGTTTACCGTAAATATAGCCGATGTTGTTGTAAGACACGGCAACATCGGGATGATCAGGGCCCAAAGCACGCTCACGGATGGAGAGCGATTTCTGGTAGTATTCCAACGATTGATTGTAGTCACCTTGACTGTTATATACACCGCCAATGTTGTTATAGGAGGTGGCGACAGATGGGTGGCCTGAGCCAAGAACACGCTCATAAATGGAAAGCGACTTTTGGAAATAATCCAATGCCTGGATGTAATTACCCAGACTGTTATAAACTAAGCCGATGTTGTTGTAGGATTCGGCGATATCGAGGTGATCGGGGTCCAAAACCCGTTCACGGATGGACAACGCCTTTTGATGGTATTCCAGCGCACGGGCATAGTCGCCTTGACTGTAGTAAACCATGCCGATGTTGTTGTAGGACTGGGCGACAGCAGGGTGGTCGGGGCCATAAACCCGCTCGCGAATGGACAACGCCTTTTGATGGTATTCGAGCGCGTGGGAGTAATCGCCCTGAGCGGAGTAAACCGAGCCGATGTTGTTGTTGGAGATGGCGACATTTGGGTGATCAGGGCCAAGAACACGCTCATAGATGGACAATGCCTTTTGGTGGTATTCCAGCGCAAGGGGGTAATCGCCCTGTTTATCGTAAGCCAAGCCGATGTTGTTGTAAAAGGTGGCAACCCATTCGCTTGGTTCGCCATCTTGCGCAAGTGCCTGACGCAGGCCTCGTTGGTAGTATTCCAGAGCCAAAGCATAATTCGCCAGATAATCGTCAAGGAAACGGCCTGCTTGGTTTTGCCAATTGGCGTTGGTGGTGTCGAGGGTAGCACGGAGTTCCAGGTAGTGGGCTGCAGAGTCATTCTGGTGCTCCATCAGGAACTTCTGGTAATAGTTATAGCAGTCTTGGGCGATGTCGTTCATCGTGGCTTGAGCGCCGGCTTTGCCCTTGTCAAGGTTCTCCTGACGTTGGGCAAGTTCGGCTTCTTCGGCAGCAAGTGCGGCCTTCTCTCGCTGGAGGTTGGCTATGCGGGACTGGATGTCGCCCTTGGTGCGCAGCAGGGAGTCGGCCTCGGTCAGGCGACCGTTGAGGATGCAGTCGCTGATGCGCAGATTGAACTCGTCCAACTGGTCGAAGTCCATCTGGGAGTAACGCTCGGCCATGTCGCTGATGAGTTTCTCGTTGTCCTCCTGCTCCTGATAGATTCGTTGGAGCTGTTGCCGGTATTCTTCTTCGTTGATGCGGTTTTGTTCTTTCAATGCCTCCAACTCATCCTCCTTGGCCTGCAGCTGGCGCTGAAGCGAGCGGCGGATTTTCTTCTCGTTGGCAAGTTTGCTGTCGGCCTGCTGACCTGGGGTTTCCATCACCAGAATGAGCGGATTACTGGAGTAGGTGTACTGACGGGATGTGGCCTCGGGATCAGTAAGGATGTAGCCTTGTTTCTTCACGCTCTGAATCGAGAACTTGTTGGCCGGGATGGGGAAAGAGAAAACTCCGTTGGCGCCGCTCACCACCTTGCCGCGCCCCTTCACCTGCACAGTGGCTCCGGACAACCGCTTGCCCGCAATCACTTGTCCGTTACTGCCCAATCGCCCGGGCGTCTTCACATAGCCTTGCTGGGTTTGGGCGCTCAGCGTGAGCGCGGCGGCCAGGCATACCAGTATCGTGAGTAATAATCGCTTCATCTTAGGTCTTCTGTTATTGGGTTTTCACCCTGCAAATATACACAACTGTGGCTAAACAGCCAAACCAAAAGTGCACCATTTTTGGCACTTGTGCCGCACACCATGCCCCCGACCTCACGCCAAGACGCAAAGTTTTTCAAACAACAAAAACAACAAAAGACAACAGGGACAACCTCAATTGGCCGCCCCTGCGATAAATACCGCCACACGCGATGGCCTATTGCCCCAACACCTCTTTCAGAAAATCAATATTATCTTTGACGGCTTGAGTCTCAGGATGATCTGGGCCAAATGCTTTCAAATAGATTTCATAAGCTTTAGAGTTATATTCCAACGACTTGACAAAGTCCTCCATTTCAAAATAAAGATAGCCGATGTTGGTGTAGCACGTGGCGACATTGGGATGATCTGGGGCATATACTCGCTCATAGATGGCGAGTGCCTTTTGGAAGTATTCCAGCGCAAGGGCATGATCACCCTGTTTGAATTTAACCGTGCCAATGTTATTGTAGGACAGTGCGACATTGAGATGATCAGGGCCAAGAACCCGCTCACGGATGGCAAGAGACTTTTGGTGGTATTCCAGCGCACGGGCATAGTCGCCCTGATTATTGAAAACCGAGCCGATGTTGTTATAGCATGTGGCGACAGCGGGGTGATCGGGGCCATAAAGCCGCTCCAAGATGCTAAGTGCTTTTTGGTGGTATTCCAGCGCACGGGCATAGTCACCTTGACTTTTGTAAACCAAGCCGATGTTATTGTAGCTTGTGGCTACATCAGGGTGATCGGAGCCAAGGATACGCTCACTGATAGCCAATGACTTCTGGTGGTATTCCAGCGCACGGGAATAATCGGCGTGACTTCTGTAAAGCTCACCGAGGTTGTTGTAGCACCTTGCAACAGCAGGATGATCAGGGCCAAGAACGCGCTCACGGATGGCAAGAGACTTCTGGTAGTATTCCAACGCACGGGAAAAATCACCCTGGCTATCGTAAACCGAGCCGATGTTGTTATAGGATATGGCCACATCGGGGTGATCGGAACCAAAGATACGCTCACGGATGGCAAGAGTCTTCTGGAAATACTCCAGTGCACGGGAATAGTCGCCCTGACTTTTGTGAACCGAGCCGAGGTTGTCGTATGAGGCAGCAACCCATTCGCTTTGTTCTCCATCTTGGGCAAGAGCCTGGCGCAAGCCGCGTTGGTAGTATTCCATGGCTAAATCATAGTTCGCCAGATACTCGTCAACGAAACGGCCTGCTTGGTTTTGCCAATCTACGTTGGTGGTGTCGAGGGCGGCGCGGGTTTGAATGTATTGGAAGGCTTTCTCGTTGTCGAATTGGGCCAGGGCGATGGTGTAGAGTTGGTAGAGGTATTCGGCATCTTTTTCCTGCTGCTTGAGGACGGCGGCCATGTCGGCATTCGCCTCTGCAAGGATGTCTTGGGCACTGCTGATGGCCTGGTCGAGGCGCGAAAGGGCTTCCTTGTTGCGCTTGAGCACCTCGACGGGGTCAAACATGGTGTGAATCAGTGAGTCGGCACGTTCCAGCTCCCCGTTCTCGATGAGGATGTTGATTTCGACCTCTTTCTCATCCAGCTCGTCGTAGTCGGTGTGGGCATAGTGCTCGGCCAGCTCGTCGATGAGGGACTGGTATTTCTCGAACTTGTCCTGCAATTCCTGCAATTCCGTGCGGTACTGCTCCTCGCTGATGGTCTTGTCGCTCAGCTGTTTTTCCAATTTAGCCAACTTGGCCTTGTAGTTTTTTTCGGCGGTTTTGTAGGCGTTGTTCTCGATGCGCTGTTTGTCGGCCTGCAGTTGCGATGAAGAAACCATCACGATGGTCAACGGCACCGTCGAGGAGAACGCAAACTGCCGCCCGATCACTCCCCTGTCGTTCAGTTCATAGCCCTGTTTCTGCACTTGCTGCAAAACGTAAGCCTGTCCATTCCTTTGGCCAGGAAGCGCCATGGAAAACGTGCCGTCACCCTTACTGACAACCGCATTGTGCCCGCCCTTGACACGCACGGTCACGCCACTCAACGGCTGCCCCTTTTTCCCGGGCTTGCCAATGGTCTTCACATAGCCTTGCTGGGTTTGGGCCGTCGCGCACAGCGCGGCGGCCATGCATGCCAGTATCGTGAGTAATAATCGCTTCATATCAGGTCCTCAGTTATAGGGGTTTCACCCTGCAAATATACACAAGATTCATCACTCGGGCAAACCCGAGGGGGACGTTAATTTCCACAAGTCATCACTGCTGAAACTTGACGCGAGACCATCATGTGATTCTTTTTTGATGCCAGGCCACTAAAGGGATATATTAGCCTCGGGATAACCTTGCAGATGCAGCGGTATGGCTGAATCGTCCTCTATATCACTGGGCCGGATGTTGAAACCAGACACGACCTCACCATCTCCCTTGTCAAAATTAATCAGCAGTCCGACGTCCACACATTTTGCCTTAAACAGTTCACTGGTCTCGTTCATCAGACAATTCCTGACAAAAACTTTAGCGATCTGTCGGTTGTCAGCTAACCACTGCACACTATCTTTGGGCACGGTAACCCCGATGAACATTTCTCCGCTCTTCAAGAATTCACAAGCCGAAACCTGGATCTTGTCGTTCACCGCTATCGGGCACGCATCGTTGACAGCTTGGCTGAATCTGTCAAGCACGCCATCCGGGTCATCGAGCAGCGATCGGTTAAACAATTCATCAAGCCCGACAAACAGACCATCAAAACTGATGGGCGTGTTCGGCATTAGCTCCACTGCTAGAGATGCGACATTATTGTAGCCAAATTTCGAGAACACAAAGGGTTGGAAGATGAATTCGCCCCTCTTGCGATACAGGACGAAATGGTCATAATCGGCCAATAACTGTTCCGGGATTTCAGGCAAAGCCAGTTCCCCTGCCAACACATTCCTGGAGCGGTTATACTCATCAACATCATCGATGATGAATATCGTCTTATCCATGTATTGGTCCAACTGTTTGATTTCCCACAGGCAACTCTCACGAGAAGCGACCAGCACAAAAACAAAGCTTGCTTCCTGGATGAGCGACAAGACGTCATCTTGCCATGCGTCACTGTCCACATACACTCTGATGGCCGCATCATCAGGTTGGTCGGCTTCTTTGGGCATGCCCACAGCGCCCACGGGCAGACCGATGACGGCATCAATCTTATCCACCAGTTTTTTCTCTGAGAACAGTTCGTCGATGGTCGATTCACCTTGTTCTTCGGCAGTCTCAATTTTCCGCAGCAGTCTCTCGGACTTGCCGTCATATTCATCAGACTCAAATGCACGCAGATAAAGGATAAACTGCTTGTATTTTTCCAAAAACTCCTGTTTGGTGTAAGTTGATACCGAATTCACAAACTTGTCGTCATAAAGCCAGCTGCGAGCACTGGGTAGTGTGAATTCTGCAACAATATAAGCAAAACCCACCAATACCGCTTTCACGATAGCTCCAGTGGTGAGTCCATCCGCGATCGCATCACCGACACTCCCCACCACAATCTCGATGATAACCAGTATGATTGCATTAAGGCGGCAGTTCTTTTTTTCTTGTTTGTACTTCTTGCGCAACTCTATTGCCTTTAAACCGTCACTCTCAGCAATCAGTTTTGAATACTTCGGTTTTAGCCTCAAGCGATAAACCAGGTTGACAATATACAGAATCGGTGCGGCTACGATTAACAAAAGAAGCAAAAAATAATCGATAGGTTCCATCTTACTTTTATTATAAAAACAACAAACAATAAATAATCTGACACATCGGCCCCGACATCAGTCCTGATGTCACCAAATCGAGCCGCCGTTCAGGGCAGGATTGTGGGCCTTGATTTTGGCCAAGGTGTTCTTCGCGCCGTGGCCGGGGTAGATAACGGTCTCGTCGGGGAGCAGTTGCAGGACATGGTCTATGGAGTTCATCAGTTGCTCATAGTCCCCACCAGCCAGATTGCTGCTGCCGATGTCGTCGTCATACAAGGTGTCGCCCGAGAATGCGATGCCTGCCTCCTCGCAATAGAAGAAGACCGACCCCGGCGAATGCCCCGGCGTGTGGATGACACGCAACTCGTGGTTGCCGAAGGGGATCAGCTCGCCGTCGGTGAGGTAATGCTCGGGCATGGGGATGTCATAGGGGTACTTCTTGTAGATCTGGGCGATGCGGATGGGCAGATGCTCCTTCATGATCCACTCGTCAGCCTGGTGCACCTCGGGCAGCAGGCCGTAACGGTCCCTGATCAGGTCGTTGCCGTAGATGTGGTCGTGGTGGGCATGGGTGAGCAACAGCCTCACGGGATGCAGCCCCTGCTCCTCGATGAAACGGATGAAGCGCTCGCGCTCACCCGGCTTGTACACGCCGCAGTCGATGATGACGGCATCGCGCGTCTCGTCCCAGATGATGTGAGTGCACTCTTCAAAGGTGTTGACCATGAATTTCTGTACCTGTACCATGATTTTTCAAGTTTTTTATGATAATAGAGTCCTGTGAGGCACAAAATTAATCACTATCCGCTGATTTTTTGTCATTTTTCGCACAAAAAACCGCCAGTGAAGATGTTCACCGACAGGCATGATGCCTCACTATGAAGGGCTACCCGGGAGTTACGGCAGTTTGCACATTTCGAGAATTAGGAGTACCTTTGCAGCCGTGAAAAAATTGACCTTGATCATATCATCGTGCCTGATGGCACTCTCGGCAACCGCTGCGCCGACCGAGGCGCCCACGTCGTCGGGCGACACGTTGTCGCTCAAGGAAGTGACGGTGACCGCCATCAAGCAGAGTGCCGACCTGCGCACCGAGGCGACGGCCCTGACCGTCATCGGCCGCGAGGAAGCGGAGCGTAATCAGGCGGTCTCGGTCAAGACGGCGGCCGACCTGGTTCCCAACCTGTTCATCCCCGACTATGGCAGCCGCATGACCTCGACGGTGTATGTGCGCGGCATCGGCACGCGCATCGACCAGCCAGCCGTGGGTCTGACCATCGACAACGTGCCCGTGATGACCAAGGAGAACTACGACTTCGACCTGATAGACGTGGCCCGGTTCGAGATGCTGCGCGGCCCGCAAAACACCCTGTACGGCCGCAACACGCTGGGCGGACTGATGAATGTCTATACCCTGTCGCCACTCAACTACCAGGGCACACGCGCCGTCGTCGAGGGAGCCAACCACGGCACCTGGCGCGTGGGGGCGAGCCATTACCGGCTGCTCAAGGAGAATCTGGGTCTGTCACTGTCGGCACAATACAGTTCGACTAAGGGCGAATTCACCAACCAGTATAACGGCAAGCGCTGCGACTGGGAGCGGCAATTCGGCGGGCGCACGAAGCTGGAGTGGCGCAACAGCGACGGCTGGTACCTCTCGAATGTGGCATCGGTGACGGTGAGTCGCCAGGGCGGCTACCCCTACGAGTGGGTCGAGACGGGCAAGATTGCCTATAACGACACGTGCTTCTACCGCCGCACATCGGTGATGGACGGCTTGACTGTGCGCAAGTCCTTTGACCAATTCATCTTGTCGAGCATCACGAGTTACCAGTACCTGGACGACAACATGACGCTGGACCAGGATTTCACCGAGCACGACTACTTCACCCTGACACAGGCGCGCCGCGAGCATGCCGTGACCCAGGACTTCATCGCCCGCAGCCACGAGAAGGCCGAGGGCTACAACTGGCTTGTTGGCGCCAGCGGGTTCTACCGCCGCTACAAGATGTACGCCCCGGTGATATTCTTCGACTACGGCATCGAGCAGTTCATCGAGAACCACATGAACAGTGCCATCCCCGAGTATCCCATCACATGGGACACCCGCTCGTTTTTGCTGGGCAGCCACTTCACCAGTCCCAGCGCCGGCGCCGCACTCTATCACGAGAGCACCTACAACTGGGGGCAGTGGACCGTGCAGGCAGGCTTGCGCCTTGACTACGAGCACGCTCGCCTCAACTACCGCAGTGTGACCCACACGGGCTACAGCACCCACGTACGGGCCACCGGGGAACTTTTCTCGCACGAGAACATCGACATCGACGAGAAAGGCACGCTCGACAAGGATTTCTTTGTCATCATGCCCAACGTGAGCCTGAGCTGGCACCCCTGGGCAGGCAAGAACCACACGGTCTATTTCGCCTTCTCGCGCGGCAGCAAGGCAGGCGGCTTCAACACCCAGATGTTCAGCGACGTGCTGCAGCAGCGGCTGATGGGCCTGATGGGCATCGGTGCGCAATATGACGTGGACAAGATGGTGGGCTACAAACCCGAGAAGGCCTGGAACTATGAACTGGGCGGACACTTCGAGTGCTGGGGTGCCAGGGTGCAGAGCGACCTGGGCATCTTCTTCATGGACTGCCGTGATCGCCAGTTGACGGTCTTCCCGCCGGGCACCACAACAGGCCGCATGATGACCAATGCCGGCAAGACGCACAGCTGGGGCGCCGAGTTTACCATGTCGGTGAATCCCACCGAGTTAACACACATGAATTTAAGTTATGGTTTCACACACGCGACCTTCAAGGACTACAACGACGGCAAGGTTGACCACAGCGGCAAGCGCGTCCCCTACGCCCCGATGCACACCTTGTTTGCCGAGGCCAGCCACAGCATCAAAGTCGGCGGTGACTGGAACAAGCTGCTCACCCTGGCCGCCAACGTGCGTGCCACGGGCGACATCTACTGGGACGAGGCCAACACGCTCAAGCAGCCGTTCTATGCTCTGCTGGGCGCCTCAGTCACTTGGAAACAAGCGCATTACAGCCTGCAATTGTGGGGTCGCAACTTGACCGGCACACAATACAAGACGTTCTATTTCGTGTCCATCCAGCACCCCTTCCTGCAGCGTGGCCACGGCCGTCAACTGGGCGCCACCCTGCGCTTGAATTTCTGAACACACGTGCCCTGTTTTATCTATTAAATCAAGCGTTAGGTCTAGAAAATTTTGCAGGAAAAGGAAAAAACACTTACTTTTGCCGACTCAAAAAAATCACTTGTTAATTATTATATTACATAAATATTTCAGATTCAATGAAAAAAAATCTTTCTATTCTATTCATCACCACCATGTTGTGCATGGTGTTTGTAGCGTGTGGTAGCGAGAAGGACGAGCCCGATCCCGTAGTGAAGACCCAACTGCTCAGCAGCACCTACACTAACGCGACCGACACGCACTACACATTCGACATCGATCTGGACAAGGATTCAAGCAGCATCTATCTGTATAACATCGTGTTCCGCATCGGCGAGGCCACATCTCCCGCGATGAACATCCGCATCGACGCTCCCGTGACCGTGGACAAGAGCGGCAAGGTCTACACCTACAGCGGCAACAACATTGTCCCCTTCTTGCTGCGCGGCCAGATACCCGTGCCCATGGTCGGCGAGGCCTACCTCGTGAACAACCTCTACTGCACGGTCAACACCGCCGACATGACCTTCGCCATCAGGTTTGACTGCCACGGCGGCCACCACGACGACAGCGGCACGCTGCAGAAGTAAACCCCGTTTTAACGTCATTTAATATAAAAAACATTACAAATGGTGCAAGAATAAATGCACCATTTGTTTTTTCAATGTATCTTTGCCGCGCAAAAAGTCTAAAACAAACTTATCAACAGACATGAAAAAGATTCTTTTACTGATAGCGATAGCCGGTCTGCTCATGGGTTTCATCTCGTGCAGCGATGATGATGACCCCAAGAGGGGCGACGGTGTTTTCACCGTCAACACCGCGATGATCAACCACATGGTCAACACCGGTAACGGCACAGTCATCGGCATCGGTGACACCCACAACAAGCTCACCATCGACACAGGCAAACACACCGCTCAGGTCGTGCTGAATTATGACGACGGCAACGGCCCTAAATCAATCAGCCTGACCGACATCAAGGCCATGCCTAAGCGCCTCGGGTTCTATGAACTCACGATGCCCGACAACGCTCAGGTCAAGGGTTTCAAGGGCTACGTCGACTTCAACGAGGGCTCGTTGCGCTACCGTTACACGACAGCCGACGGCATCCGCGTCATCTCGACCACGCCCGAGGTCTTCTTCTTGAAGACAAAGAATGTCATCACCTATGACGACACGACCAAGACCACCACGATGGACAACATCATGTATCAGTTTGAGGTCTCCCCCATCACGCAGAAAGCCATCGTCAAGGTCATGGGAATCGAACATGCCAAGGAGATGAAGTACTTCATTAACATCACCGCCTCGAGCGTTCCGTTCACTGTGACGGCCAACGGCTACTCCATCACCGGCGACAACATCCCTACCAGTGCGGTGTACCGCAACCTGACCGACAGCACCGGTGTCCCGACGACCAAGACCTCGGACAAATTCCCGTTCAAGACGTTTGATGCCAAGGTGGACCTGGCCAACGACTCACTCATCATCAACTTCATGATGGGCAGCAGCGCCACCGTTGCCGCCAGCGGCAGGACCTACCCCAACTATACAGCTTATTAATCAACAAACAACTTATATATTCCGACACAAAAATGAAAAAATTATCATTTTTCCTTTTGTCACTGATGGCCGTGACCCTGTTCACCGCTTGTGGCAACGATGAGCCGGGCAAAGACCCGGACAACAAGCAGACTGTGACCAGCACGATGAATTACCGCGCCATCAATGGCGATAATGTGGTATTCTCACAAAGCTCGGCAAAGGTGGAACTCAACTATACCGACATGCTCATCAAGTTCACCGGCGAGTTCAAGGACGCCAGCGGACAGGCTCGCAGCCTGACCACTCCTGACATGCCGATGACAGCATTATCGAGCTCGGTTTACAGATTCACCTCATCATCAGCGGCAGCAACCAGCATCAACAACCTGGAAGGTTACATTGATTTTATCTCAGGCGTGATGTGGTACACTTTCGTCATCGACGGCTCCACCCAAGTGGTTTGCTCGACGCAACTGCTCTACATCTACACAATCACGAAGATGAGCAACCCCGAGAACGGCAACACCGGCAGCCATCAGCAGTCGGCCTACCTGTTCGCCCTCGACAACAAGGGTGAGAAATGCACGCTGAAAATCAGCAACTTCATGGCCAACCTGAATGGTACGGTCGAAGCCCCCGAGGTTGAGTACAACAACCTGACGGTGACCCCCACCGCCACGGGCTTCACCATCACCGCCGATGAGGTCGAGTCGAACTATCGGGGTTTCTACACCCTCACCGACGTGAATTTCGTCATCGACAACCAGTGCAAGGAAGTTCACGGCACGTTCAAGTGCAAAGACCTCGAGTACGTTGTGGATGGTGGTCTCTTCACTTACACCGAGTAAAACACCGCACAATCACATCGTGATCATAACACCCGTCCCCGCAACCGCCACCGTGCGACTGCGGGGACTCTTTCGTCACGTTCTTATCGTGGGCGACACAGCCCATTCAACATTTTGCGGTACACATTTTGTTGAATCAAACGATTTAGGGAGGTTATTTGCATGATTGTTGGATTTTGAGTTATTTTGCAACAAATACGAAATCACTGCCATGTTTATCCTTAATCGCACCAATGATTGGGCGACATTGCCCAAGAAGAAAATCATCCTTAAGGCTGTCATCTGGTTCATCCTCTTGACAGCAGTAAGCATTATCGCCTTGATGCTTTGTCAAATGGCGTACATGAGCCAAGGCATTGACCCCACACAACTCACGCAGTTTGGAGGGGATGTCTCAACGAGAATGGATCAGCCCGTGGGGCAGACCATCCTCCTGTTGATGGTAATCGCTCCCATCGCCGAGGAAATCCTTTTTCGACTGGGGGTGTCGCTCAAGCGGCAAGCCGTGGCACTATGGGCAGGACTGCTACCTGTAACCATAGCTGTTTATTTCTATGACGCCTATAGCGACTGGATGGTCATGGCCGCCACAATCATCACGGGAGCAGTCCTGTACTGGCTGGTGATTCACTTCACGACCGATGAGCAGTGGGACCGATGGCGTGCACGTTACCTGCGACCGGTGATGTGGGCATCGGCTATCGGTTTCGGTTTGATTCACCTCAGGGCCTTCTCGGTGATCACCTGGATGCTGCTGCCCTACTGTCTGACAATCTGCCTGCGACTTGCCCTGATTGCAGCTGTCATCACCTATGTGCGCGTCAATATGGGCTTCTGGTGGGGCGTGCTCTTCCACACCCTCAATAATGTGCCTGGCGTGCTTGTGCTCATCGCCATGAGCAGTCAGTAAATGCTAAAAAAAACATAAAAATGACGTGGTTTTGCGGCGGGTTGGCAAAATTTTTGCTATCTTTACACGTTCAAAAAATAAATAATGGCAGCACGCGAGAAATATGACGAGGCACTTGTGGTCGAGCAACTGCACGACCCCAAGCTTTGCAAGGCGGCTTTCGGTAAGGTGATCGAGCACTACAGCTCGCAACTTTACTGGCAGATTCGTCGCATGGTCATCGACCATGACGACACTAACGACGTGCTGCAGAACACCTTCCTCAAAGCCTGGACCAACATCGACAACTTCCGTGGCGATGCCAAGCTGTCGACATGGCTCTACAAGATTGCCATCAACGAGTCGATCACTTTTGTTAATAAGAAGAAGGTGATGAACCAGTTGTCGATCGACGATGACGAGAGCTTCCTCGTCAACCAGCTCGAGAGCGACGAGTGGTTTGACGGCGACGAAGCCCAGATTAACCTGCAAAAGGCCATTGCCAAGCTGCCCGAGAAGCAGCGACTGGTGTTTAATCTGCGCTACTACGACGAGATGAAGTATGAAGAGATGAGCGAGATCCTGGGCACCAGCGAGGGCGCTCTCAAGGCATCCTATCATCATGCGGTGAAGAAGATAGAACAATTTTTAGGTGAAATGGAATAATTTTATCATCACCGATTAAACTTTTTTGACATTCGCAAGTCAAACAAGCGATATGAAACAGGAAGACTCCACAATATTAAAGAAATACGGTAAAAATCCGGGCTTTAAAGTGCCGGAAAATTACTTTGAAGATTTCAACCGTCGGATGGCAGACATGCTGCCCGATGTTGAGATCACCCCTGTTGACATCAAGCCCACGATGTGGCAGCGCATCAAGCCGTTAGCCTATCTGGCCGCCATGTTTGCCGGCGTGTGGTGCATGATGTCGGTGTTCAACTACTTCACCGACACCAGCAGCCTGAACACCGTGCGTGCCGTGGCCGAGAAGCTGCAAGACGACAAGAACAACGTCGACGAGTTCATCATGAGCGGCTCGGTGAGCGACTACGACATCATCAGCTACGAGGACTCGGTGATGATGAGCAACGAGGGGGACACTTCTGACATCAACCCATAAAACGTTGAGGAGGACAGAGCAATGAAGAGAACACTATCGATATTGGTTCTGATAATTGCCATGGCAACAGTGGCCACAGCGCAAAGCAATCGCACGAGTTTCGCCACCGACATGTACCAGGCCAAACACGAAATGATTATCAGGGAGTTGGGCTTGACCCAGACACAGCAACGGCAATTCATGCCACTGTATGAACAGATGGAACGGGAAATCTACCAAGTGAACCGCAATGCCCGAGCACTGGCTAGCGAGGTGGAAAAAAAGAAGAACCCAACCGACCGTGACTACGAGGCTGCCGCTTCGGCCCTGTCCAACACTCGCGTGCGCGAGGGAGAAATCGAGGCCAAGTATTTCGAGAAATTCTCTAAAATCCTGACCAAGAAGCAACTCTTCCAGCTCAAGCAGGCCGAAGTCAAATTCACCCGCGAGATGCTGAACAAACGCAAGAAGTAATAAAGCAATTATACTGTGACGACAAACCCACCGCATGACACAAGTGCAGTGGGTTTGTTTTTTTTCATGATCTCACTCGGCAGCGCCGGGATTGACGCAGCCAAAGCCCATGGCCTGGACGCTGGCTTGATTGTGCCATGAAGCTGCTATCGCAAAACTGACGCATAGAAATTTAATAGCGCTATCGCGCGAGAAATTAAGCAAAATTATAAATAAAATTAAAATAAAAATTTATTTTGTTTGAGTTTTATACAGATTTTGCTTGAGTTCTCTGCCGTTAGGCCGATTAAAAATCATTAGTGTCCGCGGAAAATGGGAATAGCGAGTCCAAACACTTGAATTTGAACCTAAAAGCCTAATTGTCAGATTTGGGGCTTACTCTTTTCCTCGAAGAGGAAGGGTGGGTCGGAGACCCGACTTTACTTGGAAAACACCATGCAAGTTCATCGAAGATGAGCGCAGCTTGGTGTAAGTGACATGAGGCATGATGTGCGTCGAAGACGAACTTCCAAATAGTGAAACTTGCTGTCGTTCATGAAGTTCCTCTACGAGGCACTTTCCTTATTCCGCCCAAGGACCAAGCTGCGAACCTCTCCGAGGTCCTTGCATGGTCTTTTTCATTGAAATCGGTTCTTCGAACCGTTTACATCTTCGATGTTTTTCCCCGGACACTAATAATTAAAAATATGACAAGTGGAGTTTTGCAACACCTGCTTCTACTCAATATACACTCTGAAAGAATACGGGGTGTCTCATTGCGGAAAACAACGGGTATCCGCACCCCCGACGAACAGGGATGCGGATACCATTCAGATATATCAGATTACTCAGTTGTTTCGAAGCAGGAGGCGGATGCCGATAACTCCTAACCCCTAACTTCTAATTCCAGTGTCCTGTCAGCAGGTAGTCGATGAGTGCCGTCACATCGTCAATGCTCACACCGCCACTCTGGTCGGTATCGGCATTGGCAACGTTGATGTCAGGATTGGAGCCCAACAGGTAGTCGATCAATGCCGTCACGTCGTCGATGCTCACGTTGCCGCTACCGTCCACGTCACCACGCAATCCGGCAGGCTTCTCGCTGAAGTAGCCAGGGTTGCTCGCGCCGCCGTCGATGTGGGCATAAGCCGCATCCACATGGTTGGCATCGTAGGTCGTGCCCTGACCACCCACCAGACTAGTGCAATTCTTGAACATATTTGTAGAGGACGTCACGGCAGTCGTGGTCCAGCCATCGCCCGCATAGACGGTTCGCAGACTGCTGCTGCCAAAGAACATGGACTCCATTGAGCTTACCTTGGATGTGTTGAAACCACTCACATCAAGGTTGGTCAAACCAGAACATGCATTGAACATGTGAGCCATATCGGTCACCTCGCTGGTGTTCAGATACTCAATACCCGTGATAGTTTGAAGGTTCCGCATGCCATAGAACCAACTGTAGGTGGTCGTCGGACGGGCTCCAGCAAACGACGGGTCAAAGTCCACCTTCGTCACATTGGCATTAGTGCCGTCAGTACCCCAACCAGTATCAGTGGTGCCCGTGTTCAGGGCGTATGTCGTGCCAGGGCGACTGCTGCGCTGGGTGTCGTAATAGAACGTCAACGTCGTGTTCGACGGCGTGTAGCAGGCATAGGGCTCAATCGGTGCTGTGAAGTAACCTGGGTTGCTGGGACCGCCGTCGATATGGGCATACGCTTTGTCAATGTAGTTGAAATTATAGGTCGTGCCCTGGCCGCCTACAAGGCGGTTGCAGTTTTCGAACATACTTGTGGACGACGTCACATATACCGTGACCCAGCCATTGCCCGCATAGATAGTTTGCAAATTACCGCAGTCCTTGAACATGTAACTCATATTGGTCACATTGGGCGTGATGAAACGGCTCAAGTCAAGGCTTGTCAGACTGCTGCAGCCATAGAACATGGACTCCATATTGGTTACCTTGGACGTTTTGAAGTGGCTTAAATCAAGGCTCGTCAAAAGACTGCAGCCCCTAAACATGAAAACCATATCGGTGACCTCGCTGGTGTTCAAGTAATTCATGCCCGTGATGCTTTCAAGATTCGTCATGCCATAGAACCAACCGTAGGTGGTCAACGGGCGGGCAATGGCGAATGAGGGGTCAAAGACCACCTTGGTCACATTGCGATAGGTGCCGTCAGTGTGCCAGCCGGCACTGTTTTCGTCCGTGTTCAGGTCGTAGGTCGTGCCCGTGCGGCTGCTGCGCTCGGTGTCGTAGTAGAACGTCAGCGTGGTGTTCTCGGGCGTGTAGCAGGCATAGGCCTCGGTACCCACTGCGGTAAAGTAGCCCGGGTTGCTGGGGCCGCCGTCGAGGTGGGCGTAGGCCTTGTCCTCATGGTTTTCATCATAGGTCGTTCCCTGACCGCCCACCAGGCTGCGGCAGTATTGGAACATACTTGTGGAAAATTGAACGGCAGCAGTGCTCCAGCCACTGCCCACATAGGCGGTTATCAAATGGGTGCAGCCTCCGAACATGAACATCATATTAGTCACCTTGGATGTGTTGAAACTGCTCAGGTCAAGGCTCCTCAGCTGCCAGGATTGATAGAACATGGACCTCATATTGGTTACCTTGGACGTGTTGAAAGTGCTCAAATCAAGGCTCGTCAGTTTATAACAATACGAGAACATAGAACCCATATTGGTCACCTGGCTGGTGTTCAGGTAACTCATGCCCGTGATAGATTCAAGGTTCTGCATATCATAGAACCAATCGAAGGTCGTCGTCGGGCGGGCATTGGCGAACGAGGAATCAAAGACCACCTGGGTCACAAATTCATTAGTGCCGTCCGCTTCCCAACCGGGATCGGTGTCATCCTCGTTCAGGTCGTAGGTTGTGCCCGAGCGGGAGTCGCGCTGGCCGTCAAAGTAGAACGTCAGCGTTGTGTTCCAGGACGTGTAGCAGGCATAGGCCTCGGTACCCGCAAGCGTGAAGTAGCCTGGGTCGCTGGGGCCGCCGTCGATGTGGGCGTAGTCCTTGTTATAGTGGATGTAATCGTAGGTCGTGCCCTGGCCACCCACCAGGCTGGTGCAGTTAAAGAACATCATCGATGAGGACGTCACAGCCGCCGTGCTCCATCTACTGCCCGCATAAATAGTTCGCAGATTTTGGCAGTCAATGAACATGTTTTTCATATCGGTCACCTGGGACGTGTTGAAACTGAGCAAATTAACGCTCTTCAAACCTGAGCAGAAGCTGAACATGGAAGACATATTGGTCACATTGCGCGTGTCGAAACTCCTCAAGTCAAGGCTCGTCAAGCCTGAGCAATTAGAGAACATGGAAGACATATTAGTTACCTTGGACGTGTAGAAGCGGCTCAAGTCAAGGCTCGTCAAGTTACTGCAGTAACCGAACATAAAAGCCATATCGGTCACCTCACTGGTGTTCAGATATTCCTTCATGCCCACAATGGTTTGAAGATTCCGCATATCATGGAACCAATAGCAGGTGGTTGTGGGGTGGACATCAGCGAAAGACGGGTCAAAGACCACCCGTGTCACATCCTCATTGGTGTCGTCATAGATCCAACCAGGAGGGTTGTCATCCGTGTTCAGGTCATAGGTCGTGCCCGTGCGTGAACTGCGCTGGTTGTCGTAGTAGAACGTCAACGTCGTGTTCGACGGCGTGTAGCAGGCATAGACCTCAGGCTCATTGGGATCTTTGGTGAAGTAGCCTGGGTTATTCGGGCCACCGTCGATGTGGGCGTAGGCCACATCCGTATGGCTGGAATCGAATGTCGTGCCCTGGCAGCCCACCAGGCTAGTGCAGTCAGAGAACATATAAGTTGAGTTAGTCACAGCCGCCGTGCTCCAGCCACTGCCCACGTAGATTGTTTGCAGATTGCTGCAGCCATCGAACATGCCATACATGTTTGTCACCTTGGACGTGTTGAAACTGCTCAAATCAAGGCTGAACAAAGCAGAACAATCTCTGAACATGCTTCGCATATCTGTCACCTTGGACGTATTGAAATGACTCACATCAAGGCTCATCAATTTAGAGCAACCATTGAACATGTGACCCATATTGGTCACCTCACTTGTGTTCAGGTAACTCATGCCCTTGATAGACTCCAGATTCCGCATCAAGTAAAACCAATCGTAGGTCGTCGTCGGGCGGGCAGCGGCAAACGAGGAGGCAAAGACCACCTTGGTCACATTGGATTTTGTGCCGTCAGTGTCCCATCTGGCATCGTTGGTGCCCGTGTTCAGGTCATAGGTCGTACCTGGGCGACTGCTGCGCTGGTCGTCGTAGTAGAACGTCAACGTCGTGTTATCCGGCGTGTAGTTGGCATAGGCCTCGGAAGCGCTGGCACCGTGGGCGCACATCATGGCCGCCAGCAGGACAAACAGTTTAAGTAATAATGGTTTCTTCATATCAATTATGATTTAGGGTTAATAAATTCAGCATATTAAATTATCCCGCAAATTTAGTCACAAATCTTTACAAATCCAAGAAAACATACTGAAAAAAACGAGAGCCCTGAACGGGCACCCGCGCTGTAACGATAAAGGGAAGACAATAAAGACAACAACGACAAGAGGCATCCGCACCCCCCCGACGAACAGGGATGCGGATACCAGACCTGTTTTCCGCACAATTATTCTGCTAAAATAGATTTGTCTGGTATTCAATGGTTTGACATTGCTGGTTCTGCAAAAAAAGGGTGTCTTGTTGCGGAAAGCGAGAAATGCATCTGGAAAAGGGCTTTTTGCGGGTAAAAACACAGGGCGAATTGCCGAATTACCACGAAATGACCTTTTTCTTTTATATCCACTTGGCATTTAGTACTTTACACTCAAAAGAATGACCATGAAATGCAAGCTGGTTTTCAACAATCCGTTGTAATTTTGCAAGTGAGAGTCAACCCGCTTTATCAACCCGAAAAAGAGACTGATATGAAACACAATGATTATATTATGGATTCATCTGCGAAAAGGGGGATTGCCCTTGTCACAAGATATTTGTTGAATTGGCTTCACCGAAGCCAATGGATCTCTTCGGCTCCGCACAGACGGAACTGACTGCTACATCGCTCGCAATTTTTGTCACAGCCAGCATTGATGTCGCCCATGAAGTCTGGAAAAGAAGTGGCTGACGTTAATTATTGCAAAATGTTAAGGCTTGGCGAGGAAGTTGCACATTATTTATATAATTTTGGAGTTAAATAACAAACCAAACACTGAATGACTATGAAACAGACAATCATTCACATCCTATCTATAGCATTAATCATCATGGCATTCCCATTTCAATCATCGGGAAAGGACAAGGTCGTTGACTTCAATTTCCCGCAGGACGTGAGCAAGACCGCGCTCGCCGACCTGAACAAGGCGCTGAAGTCGGGCGACGGCCAGATGACGGTCGACGCACTCGTGCGCTACAGCATCGCCCAGAGCGGCATCTCCCAGGACAACATGGCCGACATCGTCGAGCGCCTCGAGTCCACCATCAACAAGGAGAAGCACCCGCACATCCGCGCGCTGCTCTACCACTTCGAGGCACTGATTTATCAGGGCTATCGCAACCGCTACGCCCGCTGGAGCGACCGCAACAACCCTGTGGGGGAAGTGCCCGCCGACGTGAGCGAGTGGGACCGCAATCAGTTCGACAAGAGAATCGCCGAGCTGGTGGAAAAATCCCTTGCCGAGCCCAATGCGCTCAAGGCCGTTGCCGTGACCTCGCTGCCCGAGATCATCAAGTGCAACGAGCTGGGGGCCACCTACGTCCCCACCCTGCTGGAATTCCTGTCGATGAAAAGCCTGGAGCTGCTCGAGGACACCGAAAATCCGGAACTGACTGACCGCATCAAGAGCGAATGGCTCAATGCCACCGAGGGCAATGCGCCGGCTAACATCTTTGCCATCGTCACCACCGGCCAGGGGAACCGCCAGGATGCCTACAACCGCTATCGCGACAACGAACACTGCGCCTATCTGTTCGGTCACATCTATTTTGACAGCAACAAGGCGAGATATTCCGAGCTGAAGGACTATCTGCAGCGCTTCCCCAACTCGATTTATACCGCTCAGGTCAAGAACGCCATCATCGACATGGAGGAGAAAAACGTCAGGATTGACTATCCCGAGATTCTTTCCTCGCGCGACAGCATTACGGTCACAGCTAATGTCACCAATGCCAACACCTGCTGGCTGAACGTGTATCGCGCTCCCGACAACGCACCGGACAAGTACCGCATCGACCCCAACACACTGCAACTTGTATCGCAGACACCGGTAACTGCGCAAGGCTTTGTGCCCTTCAGCGTGAACGACATCAAGACCGTGCTGCCACCGCTGCCTTACGGTTACTACGTCATCATCCCCATGCTGGATAAAAACGAGAAGCCGCACCTTGATATCTACAGTTATGAACTGTTGCGCGTCACCGACATCGGTCACTTCATCGTGAAACACAGCGACAACAAAGACTGCATCGCGACAGTGGACATCAATACCGGCAAACCCTTGCCTGGCATCACCGTCGTCAACAGCAAGAAAAACGACATTGGTACTACAGGCAGCGACGGAACGCTAAAAATCAACAATAAACAGTACAATGACAACCTGTTCACCGTCAAGGGTGATGACCGCTATGGTCCCGACATCCACTACTATCCGATGAACAACTACGCGGTTGACGAATTCAATGCCAAGTTCTATAGCGACCTGGGAGTGTATCGTCCCGGCGAGACCGTGCAGTGGGCAATTATCGTCACTCGAGAAACCGACAACGGCAACTCGCCAATGGGCGACAAGGAATTCTCGGTGAGGTTCAGCGACACGAATGACGAGGGTATTGACACGGTGACTGTCGTCAGCGACGAGTACGGCCGCATCCAGGGCTCATTCGTCGTGCCCAAGGACCGCATGAACGGTGATTTCCATATCAGCATGGAAAACCCATTTGACGGAGGCAACAGGTACCTCGGCATTTGGACCGTGAAAGTGAGCGAATACAAGACACCCACCTTCGAGGTCACCTTCCCCGATGCCCGCAACAGCTACGTCGCCGGCCAGCCCGTTAAGGTGACGGGCAAGGCGATGACCTACAGCGGTCTGCCCGTTCAGAACACCGAGGTGCGTCTGTCGCTCATCCAGAACGAGTGGTCCTGGTGGTGGTGGCGCATGCACAATGACAATGGCACGCATCTGATGGACACCACCGTTGTGACCGATGCCCAGGGCAACTTCACATTCGAGTTCGACGCCAACCTGTTCTCCGAGAACAAGGACTACAGGCCCGGCAGGCGCTGTTGGGCGCACTACAACTACGAGGTCGTGGCCACCGTCACCACCGATGCCGGCGAGACTCACGAGGAGAGCACGTCGTTCATCGTGGGCACGCGCCGCGGCATTGAACTGGGCAGTGCCAATGATAACGTCTATTTCAACGACCAACCCATCAAACTGCCGTTGAAGTACAACACCACCGACGAGGAGCACCCTGACACGTGGTGCACCTGGGAGGTGTGTCCCCTGGGTGACAAAGTGCCTGTCAAGACCGGCAACTTCAATACCTCGGACCCGACCATCGACCTGACCGACCTGCCCTCGGGACAGTACACCCTTAAGGTGCACATCCTTGATGCCGAGGAGGGCGAGCAGGACGTGGACGTGAGCCGCACAATCACCCTCTATCGCAAGAGCGACAAAACCTCGCCCATCAAGGACTGCCCGCTGTGGGTTTCGCCCCTGGGCAAGAGTGTGGACAAGAACAACACGGGTCACATCACCCTGGGCGTTTCCACACCGCAGGCCTATATCTACTACATCGCCAGCACCTACAAGGGCGTCATCAGCGAGGGATGGCTGAACCGCAAGGCCGGCATGCATGACTTCACCGTCGCCCTGCCAAAAGAGCCCGGCGTGGATGTGAACGTGACATTCATCACCTATTATGACACCAAGGTGTGGCAAAAGGAGGTGAAGCTGGAGAATCCTTACAAGGCTGAATCCCTGAAGATTACCGCCACATCGTTCCGCAACAAACTTGTGCCGGGCGACATCGAGCGCTGGACCTTCACCCTCACCGACCAGAACGGCAAACCCCGTCCTGGAGCCATGTTGCTTGACATGTATGACAAGGCCATCGCCAGCATCGCCGCGAATGACTGGAGCTATGTATTCTATACGCCCTTCAACTCCCGTTCATTCAGCCTCAGCAGCATGAACCTGAACGGGAGCAATAACGGCTATGCAAGGCAGAGCCAAAACTACCTGAGTATTCCCAAAGAGGCACAAGCGCAATTGCCCGAATTGTGGACCTATGGCCAATCTCCGTTCAGTTACATGATGGGACGTGAACGCAGGATGATGAAATCGCAAGCGCTGGGTGCCGCACCAATGAGTGAAAGAGCCTACTCAGAGGAAGCAGCCGCCGGCGAAGTCTTGCTCGACATGAACAGCAATTATGCTGAGAACGAGATTGTGCGTGTGGCTGGATTAGCAGTTGTCGAAGACAGCAAGGTGGCATCCGTTGACCAGCAAAACCTCGACAAGGTGACTTTGCGCGAGAGCGACGTGAAGACGGCCCTGTGGCAGCCCATGCTCACCAGCGATAACAACGGAGTCATCTCGCTGGAGTTTGAGGCACCCAACTTCAACACCACCTGGATCACCCAAGCCGTTGCATGGGACAAGAAGACAATCGGCTCGACCTGGATGGCCGAAGTTTTGACGCAAAAGCCCCTGATGGTGCGCAGCAACATGCCGCGCTTCCTGCGCCAGGGCGACAAAGCCACGTTGGCAGCAACGGTGCAGAACGCCACCGACGAGGCAGCAACTTGCGATGCCGTGATTGAGCTGTTCGACCCGCGCTCGGGCGACATCTACGGCACACGCGCGTTCAACCTGCAGCTCGATCCGTTGGGCAGCCAGGCGGTCACCATCGACTGGCAGGTGCCCGACACCATCGCCATGGTGGGCTTCCGCATCAAGGCCGCCAACGACCGCTTTGGCGACGGCGAGCAAGTGATGGTGCCCGTGCTGACGACCATCTCGCCCGTCATCGAGACGCAGCCGTTCTACATCGAGGCCGGACAGGGGCACTTCGAGCAGCCACTGCCCAAGTTCCCCAAGGACGCCCGCGTGACGCTGGAATACTGCGACAACCCCGTGTGGTACTGCGTGCTGTCGCTGCCCACTATCTGGGACGACAACTACTTCATCGCCACCAGCGCAGCACACAGCCTGTTTGCCCTGCAAGTGGCACAGGGTGTCGCCAAATCGCAGCCCCAGATTAAAGAGGCCATCACCTATTGGAAAGAGCACAACGAGGATTCCACCCTCGTGTCGATGCTCCAGAAGAACCAAGACCTGAAAATCGGCACCCTGCTGGCATCACCCTGGATGCGCGATGCTGACCGCCAGACGCTTAGGATGTCGAAGTTAAACGAATTGTTTGACGAGGCACTGATGGCCAAGGAGTATGAGAAGATCATCACCGCCCTGCAGGATCTGCAAATGGGCGACGGCGGTTTCACCTGGTTCCGCCACCCGTACTGCCGTTCCGACTTCTGGACCACAGGCACCGTGCTGGAGCTCATCGGTGAGACCAGGCATCTGGGTTACCTGCCCGACGATGGTCGCCTGACCTCGATGATCAGCCGTGCGTTGAGCTACTATGACAGCGAGGTGGTGCGCCTGTATAACGAGGCAAAGAAATACAGCAAGAATCCTGAAAGCCAATTCACCGGCTATGCCTACACCCGCACCCTCTTCCCCGAAGTCAAGCAGACCACATCGAGCGCCAACCTGCTGAAGAAGGTGCTCAAATACATGGACAAGAACTGGGGTAAGGGCATCACGCTCAAGGAAAAGGCCTATTACGCCATGACACTCAACCGCAACGGTTACAAGAAGACTGCCCGCAGTATCATCGAGAGCATCCGCCAGTTTGCTATCGTGAAACCCGAGTTGGGCATGTATTGGGACAACCTGCAGACGAGCTACGGCTGGTGGGAATTTGACAAGGTGGCTTACACCAGCACCATCTTGCAAGCCATGAACGAGGTGGATCCGCGCCAGCAGGAGATTGACCTGGTGCGCAAGTGGATGCTGCTGATGAAGCAGAGCAACGACTGGGGCACCCGCAGCCTCGCCGCCGATGCCGTCTTCAGTATCCTGAGCACCGGCAGCCAGTGGCTGGAACGCTCGGCTAATCCCACCATCACTGTTGCCGGCCAGCCCATTGCCCTCGACAAGATGGCGCAGTATGTGGGCTACTTCCGCACGACATTGCCCGCCACCACGACCGGCAACGTCGTCATCGACCGCACGGGCAGCGGTCCCGCCTGGGGTGCTGTTTACAGCCAGTTCAAGGCCCCGATGACCCAAATCCAGGAAGTTTCTATCCAGGAGATGTCCATCAGCAAGGAGTATTACGTTTATGCCGCCGACGGATCGCTGCACAGCGCCACCTCGTTCAAGGTGGGCGACAAGGTCAAGGTGCGCGTCATCATCAAGACGAATAAGGACATGGACTTTGTCACCATGACCGACGAGCGCGCTGCCTGCTTCGAGCCGGTAGATCAGCTCTCGGGTTACCGCAACGAGGACAACACCTGGTTATATCAGGAGACCAAGGATAGCCAGACCAACGTGTTCATCACCAACCTGAACAAGGGGACACACATCATCGGCTATGACGTGTGGGTGACCAACCCCGGCGAGTTCACCTCGGGCATCGCCACCATCCAGTGCCAGTATGCCCCGCAGCTGAGCGCACACAGTGCCGGCAAGACCATCATTGCCGAAGCCAAATAACCGGCAGCCAAAATAACGCCCCTATTCCATGGGGCAAATGGCCGAAATCCATTGGAACCATGTCCCCTCAGCAGGACGTGGTTCCTATTTTTCAATGAGTGGCATGATGGTATTCACGGCAGATTCCCAACACGTGACACAATAAAAAGCATATTCCAAATGACACAGAATCGAGAAGAAGTAAAGAATCGCACCTCAAACGTCCTGATAATAGAATGACACATTCAATACCTGATGAAGAAAAACGACAAAAAAAGGTTGAATCACCCGCATTCGGCATTTGTATTCTTATTTTATTGATTTCTAGCTGATTGATTATTTTTCAGGTAAAATTTTGACAAATTTGCGGTAAAATAAACAATACTTTTTTCAAATAATAAACTGGATTTTCATAATACAACCGACAGTTTTGGGATACTTTTGTAGTGCAGATGACATTTCTCCAAGTTTTCAAAATATAAAGATAAAACTTGAATAGAATGTCTGATAGATAAGAATAATAATAAGTATAATATATCTTTTGATGGTAGTTAATGTTGATTAAATGATTATTTAAGCCCAACCTTAGATCTACATCCTATCAAAAACAAAAGTAAAAAACATGAGAATTAACGGTGTCTGCGTGAGTAGCCACCGTTTTTTGTTGCACACTAACAAAAAAAATCATTACCTTTGCAGTCAATGAACACAACCAAAATTTAAAACCAGTTATTATGGCAAGAATCAAAACCATCGGCGTATTGACCTCGGGAGGCGACGCCCCAGGCATGAACGCCGCAATACGCGCCGTGACGCGTAGCGCAATTTTCAACGGTTTCAAGGTCAAGGGCATCTACCGCGGCTACAGGGGCCTTGTGGAAGATGAAATCGTCGACCTGCAGACCCAGAGTGTTTCCAGCATCATGCACCACGGCGGCACCATCCTCAAAACCGCCCGCTGCAAGGAGTTCAGGACAGTGGAAGGTCGCCAGCAGGCCTATGAGGTCATCAAGAAGCACAACATCGACGCGCTGGTGGTCATCGGCGGTGACGGCTCGTTGAGTGGCGCACGCCAGTTTGCCACCGAGTTTGACTTCCCCATCGTAGGACTGCCCGGCACCATCGACAACGACCTGGCTGGTACCGACCACACCATCGGCTATGACACGGCATTGAACACCATCATGTGGTGTGTGGACCGCATCCGTGACACGGCCAGCAGCCACGAGCGCCTGTTCTTCATCGAGGTGATGGGACGCGAATCGGGGTTCCTGGCCCTGAACGGCGCCATCGCTACCGGTGCCGAGGCAGCTATTATCCCCGAAATCTCGACCGAGGTTGACCAGTTGAAAGAGCTGATCAAGCGAGGCTTCCGCAAGAGCAAGAACTCGTCGATCGTCCTCGTTGCCGAGAGTCCCATCACCGGCGGTGCCATGGGCCTTGCCGAGAGGGCTCGCAAGGAGTATCCGCAACTGGACGTGCGCGTGACCATCTTAGGTCATCTGCAGCGCGGTGGCTCACCCACGGCCCAAGACCGTATACTGGCCTCACGCATGGGTGCTGCTGCCATCGATGCACTGCTTGAGGGCCAGCGCAACATCATGATTGGTGACGACGACGAGAAAATCGTTTATGTGCCCTTCTCCAAGGCCATTCACGACGACAAGCCCATCGACCGCAACCTGCTGGAGCTGCTTCGCCGTCTCTCGATCTGACATCCGGGTCAGAAAAGTCTAAACACATTAATTGTTCAACATGAAGAATCTATCTGATATTCACGCTGAATTATATCGCAATTTAAGCATCATCGCTAATGACAAGGAAAAGATGCAGAAATTGCTTGACTTCAGTCACCAACTGGCAGACCCAACAGAGCATCCCAGTTGTGATGAGAACACTGTTCTTGACGATTCAGATATTCCTAATGATGACAAATTCAACATCTTCATTGATATTGAAGGGACTGATATCAGCGACCAAGAAATCATCATAGACCCTTATCAATCCATCAGGAAACTTCGTGATGAGATTGTTAAGGCATTTAATCAACCCCGATATGACAATGGGGAGAATCCTCTTCAATATTTACTCGGATTAGCCATTCAGGAAGAAGAACCCATGATTCTTGATTTTGAGGATGAAGACGGCCGAGAACAATGCATCTTGGATTATGACGTCATGCCTGGTGATCGGTTCATTCTTCTTTCGGTTCCTATCGCTGGAGGAGGCCGTGAAAAAATGGAAACCAGATATCTGCCAAAGAAGAAAAATCTTTTTCAACGTATCTTCGGCCGAAAATCAAATCTTTCCTATGCCTCCGCTTTTCTTCCAGATACCGTCAGCAGGGGGAACAGCATGATGATACAAGTGTATCTCTACAGTGACGGAGATCGTGACAGGGTTTGCGCTGATGCGACTCAATGCGACCACTTGTCAAGCGAAAAAGCATTCACGCCTCTTGAAGCTAAGCTGAAAAAGGGTGACCAAATTGATATCCTGTTGAGAATAGGGGGTCTTCACATTGAGCGCTCCACAAAAACAATCATCTGGCAAGGAGATTATTATAGAAGAGTTTGTTTCCATGCCGAGATCAGCGAAAACTGGAAAGATGATAGATTATACGGTGAGATATTTTTTTCTGTCAATAACACGATAATCGGCGAACTTGATTTCATCACAGATGTCACATCTGAAAATGTTGAGGTTGAGAGAACCGCAAATGTCATTTCACGCCAGTACAAGAAAATTTTCATCTCCTATGCTCATCAAGACGAAGACAAAGTAAAGTACATCGCCGAAGGCTACCGAGCTCAAGGAATCGACTATTTTTTTGACCGACACTATCTGAAAGGCGGGGACATTTTCCCACTAGTGATACAAGAGTATATTAAAGATGCTGATATGTTCTTCCTTTGCTGGTCAGAAAATGCGGCCAACAGCGACTATGTCCAGAAAGAACTAGCCCAAGCGTTACAGCTTGCATTTCCTAATGTCCAGCCATATGAAAAAGCAACGCTCACGATATACCCCGTGAGCATTGAACCTCATGCCCTGCTGCCAGAGGACATGAGAGATTATTACAACTTCATAGAAATCTAGAACTATTAGCGTCCGTTAAAAGCTCCGTCAGGAGCAACAAGGTCATCGGCCGGAGTGCAACGAAGCGAAGCCGAGTGCAACCTCGGCGGCAGTTATGAACACACGTTCAAACCCCATCGGGACGGCAGTCAGTTGTTGAAACACAAGCTGTCACCCCTAACGGGGTTAATAGCAAGACCCTTCACGCAAAATGCCATAACGGCATTGATATTGAAGTGTGTATGCGACCTTTAGGGAAACCTCCCTATCTTTTATCTTTTATCTTTTATCTCTTATCTTTTATCTCTCACTGGTACTTGGGTGAGGGGCCGTACTTGTTCACGCCCCACTTGCTGTCGAGCAATGTGAAAATAAAGAGCACAAGGCAAAGAATACAGGCAGCAAAGCCACAACAAGCAGCGGCAGTTGCCAAGCCCGGCGAAGCCTGTATCGATTCGGTCATGGCCTCCATCACAGCTAACATATCTTCAGGATTGGACATATTGGCCAAGGAAGTGAAATTGCTGCCCAGCATGGCTCCGAATGAGCCATAATAGCCGGCAAGAAGCAGGGCCATCAGCACAACCCACCAACTGCCACGACTGGTGTCATGCAGACGGCGGCACAAGACAGACAGCTGCGGGATGAGCAAAGCCAGCGAAACCACCAAGCTCACGTAGCCGACGCCAGGAATGACCATGCCAAGGAAAGACAGGGCAGACTGAACGATGAGCACAAACAACACGAACCACCAGAACTCGCTGCGGCGGGCACGGCCCTTGAAGTCGAAATACTTCTTGAAACAAGTCTTGACCGCGGTGATGGGGTCCATCATCGGAGTGGCCATCACACGGGGTTGATACTGGGGCGCAGAAGGCTGCGGCGGTGTCTGCGGATTAAACACAGGGGGCTGAATTGGTTGATTCTGTTCCATATCTTTTATCTTATTAATGAGTTTCAGCCCACAAATATATATTTTTTTTCATAGCCTTGGGTAATCTTTTTGTAATTTTGTGGGTTCAATAATGACTATTAGCGTATGAAACGACAAATCAAGATATGGCTGGAGTGCTTCAGGCTCAGGACGTTACCCGTGTCGCTGAGCGGCGTGGTCATCGCCATCGGCCTGGCGAAATGGTACGGCCATTTCAAGCTGGTGCCGGCACTGCTGTGCCTGGTATTCGCCCTGTTGGCTCAGATTGTGTCCAACACCGCCAACGAGTATTTTGACTACCTGAAAGGCACCGACAAACCGGGCCGCGTGGGACCACGACGCGGTGTGACCGAGGGCGATATCTCGCCCAAGACCTTGCGTAACGTGACCTTCGGACTGCTGGCGCTGGCATGCGCTGTGGGCTGCTGTCTGATCCCCTACGGCGGATGGTGGCTGCTTCCCGTGGGCATCGTCATCGCCCTGGCTGCCCTGGCCTATAGCACTGGTCCCTATCCCCTCTCCTATCACGGACTGGGTGAACTGACGGTGTTCATCTTTTTTGGCTTAGTTCCCGTCAACCTCACATACTATGTGCAGGCATTGCGTTGGGATCCGCTCGTGTTAATGGCCAGCATCACCACAGGCCTGCTGGCTGTTAACGTGCTGCTTGTCAATAACTACCGCGATGTGGAGGATGACCTTGAGGCCGGCAAGCGAACGTCGGTGGTCATCTTCGGACGCAAACCCGCCGCGCTGGCCTACCTCATCAACGGCTATGCCGGCATGGGCATGCTCAGCGCCCTGTGGGTGCTGATTGCCGCGCGCTGGGGTGTGGGACGCACCCTGCCCGTGTGGACGCTTCTTGTCCCCGTCATCTATCTGATCATGCACACCGCCACATGGTACAAACTCACCCGTCGCAACGGTGCCGCATTGAATCCCCTACTGGGCGAGACCGCACGCAACATGCTCATTTTCACCTTATTGTTAACCATCCTGTTCATCATTTATTCATAAAACGATCATGGCACTGATTGATGACATCCGCGCCCTGCGCATCGCCGACTATGACTATCCCTTGCCCGATGAGCGCATCGCCAAGCATCCGTTGGCCGAGCGCGAGCAGTGCAAGCTATTATATTATAAAGGTGAACGTGGAGAGTTCGAGGAGCGCCGCTTCTGGGAAGTGCCGTCGCTGCTGCCCGTGCACTCGACACTCATCTATAACAACACGCGCGTGATCAACGCCCGACTCAGGTTCCACAAGGAAACGGGCTCGACGATAGAAATATTCTGCCTGGAGCCGGTGCTGCCGCGCGACTACGAGCAGATTTTCCAGACCACGGGCCACTGTGTGTGGCAATGCCTGGTGGGCAACAGCAAGCGTTGGAAACAAGGCGCGTTGACCCAGACCGTCAATATCGAGGGACATGAAGTCACCCTGGCCGCCACCCGTGGCGAGCAGCGCGGCAACGCGTGGGAAATCGCCTTTGACTGGGACGGCGAGGAAGGAAAGGTCACCTTTGCCGACGTGCTCGAGGCCATCGGCGAAATACCCATCCCACCCTACCTGAACCGCGGCACCGAGGAGAGCGACTCGACCGACTATCAGACCGTCTATAGCCACATCGACGGCAGCGTGGCCGCCCCGACTGCCGGCCTGCATTTCACCGACGAGGTGCTGGCCGAGTGTGACACCCGCGGCATCCGTCGCCGCGAAATCACGCTGCACGTGGGCGCCGGCACCTTCCAGCCCGTCAAGAGCGAGCACATCGGCGACCATCCGATGCACTACGAGTTCATCAGCGTGCCGCGCGACGTCATCATGGACATCATCGACGCGCCAGGACCCGTCATTGCCGTGGGCACCACCAGCGTGCGCACCCTCGAGAGCCTCTACTACATCGGCCAGATTCTGGAAGACGACCCCGATGCCGACGAGGAGGCGCTCACCGTCACCCAATGGATGCCCTACACCACGCCGTGCGAGATCACGACACAACAGGCATTGCAGAACATTGTCGATTACCTGGACCGTCACCATGCCGACACCTACATGGGCAGCACCCAGTTGATGATAGCCCCGGGATTCCGGTACCGCATCGTCAGCGGCATGATCACCAACTTCCACCAGCCGCAGTCCACATTGTTGCTGCTGGTAGCCGCCTTCGTGGGCAACGACGTGTGGCGCGACATGTATGACTACGCCATGGAGCACGGCTTCCGCTTCCTCAGCTACGGCGACGCCCAACTGCTACTCTAGTCAATAGACTTTAGACCTTATACTTTGGACCATAGACGGGCTGCGCACACGTTTTTTATAAACGCTAATTTCGCGAATTTCACTAATTAAATTCGTGTTAATTGGCGTTATTCGCGTTCAACTATAGTTTTCGTAGCGTGGGATTCATCTATAAAAAAGGGCGATTTGTCGCATGATTATGCCCAATGGGGCGATTATTGGCGTTTAATGTGCATATTGGGCTTAAACTCGGCATGTGAGTTGCAGTCTAAAAGACAAACGAAAAGCATTTAATCACATTGTTGAATATTTAATACATCAACTATTATGAAAACTTCTGTTACAAGAATCATGATGAGCTTCGCGCTCATGGGATGCCTGATTATCGGCGCATCCGACGCCTCGGCCCAGGGCCGCAGTCGTTCTCAGGGAGGCAGCTCCAGCAGCAGAAGCCATTCGGCAGCTGTCTCACGTTCCTCAAGTTCAGCAGCCCCGCAGGTGAGTCGCAGCAGCTCAAGCAGCAGCCGCAGCTCAGCTACCCCGCAGGTGAGCCGCAGCAGCTCAAGCAGCAGCCGCAGCTCGGCCACCCCGCAGGTGGGTCGCAGCAGCTCAAGCAGCAGCCGCAGCTCAGCCACCCCGCAGGTGGGTCGCAGCAGCACAAGCAGCAGCCGCAGTTCGGCCACCCCGCAGGTGGGTCGCAGTGGCTCCGGCAGCAGCCGCAGTGGACACAGTGCCACGACTCGTGGCGGTGACAACCGTGGCGGCAGCGGTAACAGCGGCTCCAGTGGCAGCGTTACCCGTCACAGCGACAGCAAGCCTCAGGTCTCCCATCAGGGCACCACGCAGCGCGTAGACCGCAGCACTCATAACGGCAGCGAAACGCGTCTTGGCGACCGTGACCGCAGGGGCAACAGGCCTGGCGGTAACACAGGCAACGGCAATCACGGCATTGGCAACCACGGCAACGGCAATCACGGCAATGGCAACCACGGCAACGGCAACCACGGCAACGGCAACCACGGCAACATGGGCAATGGCAACCACGGCAATGGTGGTAATCATCCCGACGGAAACCGTCCGCCCAGCAACCGTCCCGGTGGACATGGCGGACACGGTGATAACCACGGACACGGGGGCCATCACGGTTACAATCCCGACCACCGCTTTGACTACAGCAGCCACCACTACCGCGATCAGTTCAGCTGGAACCACTCGCACCACAACTGGAGCCGTCCTCTGCCTCCCCCCGCACGTCGTTATCGTCCCGCTCCGCTCATCTGGAGGCGCCCTGTGATTCCTGCAGGATGGCACCCCTACGCTGGAGCTCCCATCATCGACCGTGTTCTGGGTCTCGTGTTCGGCACCCTCTATGAGGTATCGCTCGACCAACTCTACTACAACGGCTACTACATCGACGGCTATGCCGACAATGTCATCTACCTGAGAGATGTGACGATGCTCAACCTCTACTGGCCCGACGTGATGCTGAGCTATGAGTACGGAAAACTGGCCAACGCACAGTTTGTATACCACAGCAGCTACTATGACAGGACTCGCTTCAACAGGGCATACAACAGCCTGTGCAGAATCTACGGCTCGCCCGTTTACCAGGACGGCATGACGATCAGCTGGTACGGCGGCAACAGCACCGGATGGGTAACCCTGACGATGACCGACAGCTACGGCGACTACTACACGACCATGTCGATCGGCTACTAAAAGATACAAACATTTCATTTCATACGCACGATAATCTTTGATCAAGAGGCGGACTCCTACCAGGGTGTCCGCCTCTTGTTTTATCGGGATCGCAACAGTGGTCAAAATGTCCACTTTTTTGGACTATCTCTCCCTACCTAATTCGGTAAGGTGAGGTATTAACATTTTTTTGAATGAATTTCACAAATATTAGACTGAAATATTTGCACGACAACTCATTAACCCGTAATTTTGCGACAAGTTTTTTCATAGGATTAGATTTTTAAGGTTTAAAGTGTACGCGTGTTGGGAAACAGGCGTACATTTTTTATATTCCCACCCCTTTCAATTTTCAAACAACCCAAACAACATCAAGGACAACACGTGACAACAACTTATTGACAGCGTGATGCTCTTCGGGGGAAAAATAGTATCTTTGCCAAATCGAACCATTAACCAATCCAACGATGAAAAGGTTTTTATCAATGATCACCCTTTGTTTCGTCATGGCTTTCACCAGCACGGGACAGGTCTTGCATGGAATCGTGAAAACACCAGGACGCATTGGCAATAATGGACAAGTGATTGCCGGAAAACGAGTGCCCGGCGTCACCATCCAAATCAAAGGATGTCTGGCTGTGGTGACTAACGCGAACGGCGAATTTAGCGTTCATTTGCAGGACAGCGTGTATCAAATCCAGAGTGTGAAAAAACAGGGTTATGACTTAATTGACCCCGATGCAATTTCCCGTCGATACACCTACTCAAGTAATCCTCTCATTCTGGTCATAGAGTCATCCAGGCAGCAGGCTGATAATCGCCTAGTCAACGAACGGAGAATCCGCCGAGCGCTGGAACGCCAACTGCGAGCCAAGGAGGATGAAATCGAGGCCCTGAGGGAAGAGAACAGAATCACCGCAGAAGAATACAGTCATCGCCTTCAAGAGATTTACGCCGAGTACAACAACAACGAAGCACTCATCGAAAGGATGGCCGAACGCTATTCGCAGACAGATTACGATCAACTTGACGAATTCAGCCGACGAATCAGTGAGTGCATCCTTGACGGACTTTTGACCGAGGGCGACTCCCTGCTACGTTCCCGGGAAGACTTCGGCGAGCGCATCGAAATGCTCAAAAAAATGCAAGAACAGTTGGAAGACACGCAAGTCTATTTGGCTACACAAATGATGAACCTGGCCCAAGACGCTATTGGCTTGGCAGAAGAATACGAAAGCAACGGAGAATACGAGAAAGCCTTGACGCTTTATCTCCAATCCCTAGAGTTAAAAAAGTCAATTCTTCCAGCCGAGTCGCCTGAACTGCTGCAGCTTCAAGAACACATCGAGCAACTCAAAGCAAAATAACCCTTTCCTCCCTGAACAGACATGAAAAAAATCCTTCTTTTCCTTCTCGTTTATACGACCCTTACCCTTTCCCTCTGTGCACAGACACAGCAGGGCTATGTGAAAACCATCGGCAAGCCAGGGAAAAAGGGTGTGGCCTTGAGCGGCGTGACGGTGCGTGTCAAGGGCGGGCACAATGCTGTTGTGAGCCGTGGTGATGGTACGTTTTCCATGCAGCTGTCCGGGCAGAAGAACGGGCAGGCTTACGTCTTGCAGCAGGTGCAGAAGCAAGGCTACGAGTTGAATGACCGAGGTGTCATCGGGCGTCAATATGCCTACTCCCCGACGGTACCGCTGACCATAGTGATGGTATCGAGTGCCCAACTGCAGGCTAACAAGCAGCGCATAGAGAACAACGCCTACAAGACTGCCGAGAAGAATTACAAGGCCAAGATGGCCAAATTGGAACAACAGCTCAACGATAAGACCATCAGCGAGAAACAATTCCGCACAGATTTGCAGGACCTCCAAGTCAAATTCGAGAAATACCAAAACTTGATTGATGAGCTGGCCGAGCACTACGCCCATACCGACTATGATGTGCTGGACGAGAAAGAAGCCGAAATCAACGTCCTCATCGAGAACGGTGAGTTGGAGAAGGCCGACTCGCTGATTCACACCATGTTTGACCCCGTTGACGTGCTCAAGCGCAACAAGGAGGCTTTGTCGCGCATCGACCAGGCCATCAGCGAGGCAGAGGGCTTCATCGCTCAAGCCAATTCCGACATGGCCGCAGTCCTCAAGCAGCAGGAAAAGGACGCTGAATACCTTTACCAGCTCTACACCATTGCCTTGGCCCAGTTCGACAACGAAAAAGCCTCGCAATACATCCAGACCCGCGCCGAACTTGACACCACCAACATCGAGTGGCAAATGGCTGCAGGAAATGCCATTCTTTATTTGTTAACCGATTATTCGCTCTCATTAGCTTATTATCAAAGAGGTTTAAGGCAAGCACAACTCCAATATAACGAGAAGGACTTGCCCTTCTTCGTTATCTATAACAATATCGGATTAGTATACCGTTCTTTAGCGCAATATGACCAGGCCTTAGAGTTCCACAACAAAGCGTTAGAGATTTGTGAGGAAGTTCAATACCCAGAAGGACAAGCGAAGATATATAACAACATCGGGATGGTTTATTCCAGTATCGGAGACTACGCTCAGGCCTTGTATAATTACAAAAAAGCGCTGGCTATTGGTGAAAGCATCTCGCTCAGTGATCCATCGATTAACGCACTCACATATAACAACATTGGATTTCTATATAACGAACTAGAACAATTTTCACAAGCACTTGAACACTACCACAAAGCACTTGAAATCTATAAACAAGCCTCTATTTCTGAAAATACTGATATTGCAATAGCATACAACAACATAGGTGATGTCCTCGTGAAACAAAAGAATTATCTAGATGCAATTGCATACTTCCAAAAGGCTTTGGAAATCCTCGAAAGGGTTCTGAGTGCGAATCACCGGATTACAGCAATCTGCTATAACAACATAGGTTACGCTTATGACATTCTAGATAATGATGATTCCGCTCTTGAATACTACCAAAAAGCTCAAGCTGCCATGCATTGTATACTTGACCCATTCAATCCAACCACAGCTATTGTAAACCATCGTATTGGCCATATTTGTATCATTCAAGGAGATTATGAAAAAGCTCTGGGGCACATCATTAACGCTATGTTAGCTTATGACATCGGAGATGACAATGAGAACGCAAGAGAATGCCAAGAATTAATCATGATAACATGTAAAGAATTATATAGTGATGAAAGTGCCGCACCTGCCGATGTTTACAATTATATTGGTGACTGGTACCAAAGGCTTGGGATGTATACCAATGCCCTAGATTGGTATTATACTGCTCTGAAGATCATTGATGTTATTCTTCTAAAATCAGATACCAGAATTGCCGAAACCTACGAGAAAATAGCGTTGGCTCATGATTGTCTACATGATAAACTAAAAGCCGTTGAGCACTACCACAACGCTATCGATGTTTATGACTTAGGTTTTGACAGAGAAGATCAAATTGGTAATTGCTACGAGAAGATTGGGCTTCTATACCAAGAAATGGGACAAAATATTAAGGCACTCAAAAACTATGAGAAAGCTATTAGTTATTATGGTCCAAAAGCTTCATCGGAATTAAAACAAACCATTGATTCATTAAGCTCTTCTTTGGGACTCTAATCCTAATAACAGTTGACCTATACATTTTTTGCAAGTATCGAAGAATATAACTATTTTTGCGCCGCAACAAGCTTTGCTCACCAATTAATTTTATAAGTATGAGAAGATTATTAATTGCCTTGGCTATTACTAGCACCATGCTGACACTGTCTGTGCGTGATTCTTTTGCATTCTCTAGTCTTGCCTCCAGCACCCAAGCCATTCATAGTGAAGCATCCAATCTCGATGAATTGACAGCTATGGTTACCGAGATTAACGAAGTGCATAATGATTGTGCCATGATTCTCGATAATCCAAATAGTGTGGTTTATATGCTTTTTGACAAAAATGACATATTACATGAAATATCTACCATGTATGAAGGCAAAGCACTCAATCACGTTATAATTAAGGATCTATTAATTGGCATATTATTTGAAAGTGAGTTTAGGGAAATAACAGAATTAGCTACTCAAATGGGTTATGAAATGGAAATCAAGCTTATGCCTAGTAATCTGAATGAAGATCCATTTAGTTATAGATACACTTCAGATGAAATAAAAGCAAAAGCCCAAGATGATTCATATGATAATCAATATCACGAAGACTGTATTGATTATGGTTATGACACTACATGCTTTGAATTGACTAAAGTTGATACAGTTGTTGAATCATCCTATTAAAACTCTATCGGTCTCACGCATATATGATCCCATATACTACCTTAATGCTCAAGGCTGTCGACATATGGAGGATTTGATATTTGCCGCATAAAATAAACATGAAAATGATGAAAGAGATAAGAAGAATGGTGTGGATCGTCGCCTGCTTGTGCGTCGGCCTTGCTTGCGTGGCGCAGCAAAAGCAAGAGCAACACGGCTACGTCAATCAAAGCAACGGAAGTGGAATCGCCGGTGTGACAATCAGAATCAAAGATTATCCCCAAAAAATAGTGACCCAGGGTGACGGACATTTCTCGTTCGCCATTCGGGGCAAGGTAAAGGGTGATGACATCATTATCACGAATGTAAAGAAGGATGGCTATGTCCTTGTCGATGGAACGATCAACAATCTTTCCTATTTGACAAAGAGGCCTTACAAGATTGTGATGCGTCCCAAAAAGCAGGTGGCCAAGGCCAAAAAGGACATGGAAAAGAGCGGAGGCTCCCAGGCGAAAAAGAAACGCAGCGATCGCAAGGCTGAAATTGATCGCCAATATGAAACGAAGCAAATCACCAAACAAGAAAAAGATCAACTGAGCATTCAGGCCGACGAGGACTACGAACGCTTCATCAAGATGCTCAGCAATTTTGCCGAGCGCTTTGCGATGATCGATTACGATGGACTGAGCGACACCGACCGCGAAATCCTGCAATGCTTCCAGAACGGCGATTTTGAACAAGCCGAAGCCCTGCTGAACAGTAAGGGCAGTTTAGAGCAGAGGGAGCAGGAAGTCATGAACGAGCGGGCAGCCTTGCAGAAGACCCAGGAGCCCACCGAGCAACAAAAAGAGGAGTTCTACACTAATCTGGACAACCTGGCCCAAGACTATTACAGCAAGTGCACCATTATGGCGGCAAACTACCTCAACGACTCGGCCGCTTACTACCTGGAACGCCGTGCCGACCTCGACACCACCAACATCCAATGGCAGAATGACGCCGGCTTGTTTTTGGCCGACTACATGAACCAGTTCACTCAGGCGCTGGGCTATTATGAACGTAGCCTGAGGCAATCAATAGCCCGCTTCGGCGAACAAAGCGAGTGGGCTGCCGATGCCTACATCAACATCGGCCACGTCTATGACCGGTCAGGAAATCACGAGAAGGCACTGTATTATCACCAAAAAGCGCTGGAAATCATCGAAAACGTGTCTGAAACCGACAACGTCAACGTTGCCAAGGCATACAGCAACGTCGGCCTGATACATTATGAGTCAGAAGACTATAACAAAGCGCTGGGACTGTTTCAAAAGGCGCTGGACATCTACGAAAACACGACAGACACCGACAGCCTCAGCCTCGCCTCGGCCTACAACAACATGGGCAACGTTTACTACGCCTTGGAGAACTACGGCAAAGCCTTGGAGCTCTATCAAAAGGGGCTTAAGATCCAAGAGGAATCGCTCGGGACCGAGAACCTCACAGTGGCTGCCACCTACAACAACATCGGCATGGTTTACTACGAAACCGGAGATTACGAGAAATCGCTGTCGTTCCATGAAAAGGCACTTGAGATCCGCCTGGACATTCTTGGGAACGAGAACCTGGATGTGGCCAGCTCCTACAACAACCTGGGCAATGTCTATAACGAACAGAGAAAATATAACGACGCGATGGCCTACCTGAGAAGGTCTTTCAGCATTCGCGAAAACGTGCTAGGCCTCGATAACCTGCAGATTGCGGAATCCTACAGCAACCTCGGCAATGTTTACTGCAATCTGGAAGACTACCAGAATGCGCTGGAGCACCATATGAATGCGCTCCACATCCGTGAGAAGGCATTGGGTCCCGACGACCTTGCACTTGCCAATTCCTACTACAACATCGGTATCGTTTACCACAAAGCGGGAAATGACGCCAAGGCATTGGAATACCTTCAAAAAGCGCAGGCCATCCGTGAGAAGGTGCTCGGCCCTGAGAGCTTGAGCACGGTTAGGTCCTACGTCAGCATCGCTGACACCTACACCGATTCAGGTGACTTCGAGAAAGCGCTGGAGTACTACCGCAAAGCACTCGACATCACGATAAGGACATCAGGAGCCGAGAGCATGAATGCAGCCAAGCTGTACAGCAACATCGGTGATGTTTACGTCATCACAAAGGACTACGAGACGGCACTGCAGTATTACCAGAAAGAGCTTGATATCCGAGAGAAAGTATCGGGAGGCGATAACCTGGATGCAGTCAATTCTTACTTCAACATTGGCTCAATCTACTATGCGACAGAGGACTACGAGAAAGCCCTTGCGAACTTTAACAAGGCGCTGGACATCAAAAAGAGATTGACCACCGAAGAAGACCTTGACGTCGCTTCGATATACAACAACATGGGCTTGGTTTACTATTATCTGGATGACGAAGAGAGCGCACTGGCGTCCTTCAAGAAAACGGTTGAGATTCGCGAAAGAATCTCCGGCCCCAACAACCCTGACGTTGCCTATCCGTACTATGCCATTGCCAGAATCTACTACGATATGGAGGAGTACAAGAAAGCGCAAGAGAGCGCCACCAAAGCCTACAACATCTATCTGGCAGAAAACGGCGCGGATCACCCCAACACCAAATCAGTCGAAAATCTTCTTAAGCAGATCAAGGAAGTCATCAAGAACAACTGACGAGATATGACACGGTTGGAGCTGAGCATACTGGGATGCGGGAGTGCGACGATGACGCCGCGGCACCAGCCGTCGTGCCAGGTGCTGAACGTGCGCGACAACCTGATGATGATCGACTGCGGCGAGGGCGCGCAGCTGGCCGTGCGGCGCATGGGGCTCAAACTGATGCGCCTGAACCACATCTTCATCAGCCACCTGCACGGCGACCATTGCTTTGGGCTGCCCGGGCTGGTATCGACAATGGCCCTGCTGAACCGCACCAACTCGTTGACCATACACACCTTCAAGGATGGCGCCGAATTGTTCAGACAGATGCTGGACTACTTCTGCCGCGAGCGCCCGTTCGAGGTGCGCTTCAACATCATCGACACACACAAGCGCGTCATCCACGAGGACGATGCCATGACGGTGACGACCTTCCCGCTCATTCACCGCGTGCCCACAGTGGGTTTCCTGTTTCGCGAGAAGCCCAAGCTGCGGCACATCATCGGCGACGAGGTCGCCCGTCTGGGCGTGCCCCACTATGCCATGAACTCGCTGCGCCAGGGACAGGACTGGGTCACCCCCGAGGGAATCGTCGTCCCCAATGAGCAACTCACCACGGCAGCCGATGCCGCCATCAGCTATGCCTACTGCAGCGACACCAAGTTCTCGAAACGAGTCATCAAGAGTGTGGAAGGTGCCGACTGGCTGTACCACGAGGCCACCTACGACGACAGCCTGCGCCTGAAAGCCCACAAGCGCTACCACAGCACCGCCCTGGAGGCCGCCACCGTCGCCCGCGACGCCGGTGTGAAGCAACTCATCATCGGGCACTACTCCAAGCGCTACGTCGACGAGACGCCGCTGCTCGACGAGGCCCGCAGCATCTTCCCTGCCACACGCCTGGCCAACGAGGGCCTGGTCATCGACCTGAACGAACCAGGCAGCACAAGTCAGGGGGAATAATTGCTGCCGAAAAAACTTTTTTGAATGACATTAAACCTTGAGCAAAGGGTGCAGTCCAATGGGTGATTTTTGCACCGGGAAGGTTTTTCAGTGGGGAGAAGCACGAAGGGGCAAAGTGAGAATTATTACGTTTTTTAACAGACGTTTCAGGTAAAAACTTTGAAAATTTGTTTAAAAACATTGTCTTTCACCGATATAAAGACTAAAAATCCCCAATTGGGCGCAAATTAAGTAAATTTTTCTTTATTATTTGAAGAAATTGTATTTCCTTTGCAGTCGCAAAAACGGCGTTATTCTCACACAAGAGCAGGTAAACACTTGATTTTGACGAGAAACCGCACGATTTGCCTAAACTTGTGAATATAAATTTTTATCAAACTTTTTAATAATTACGACTATGTCAGAAATTGAAGAAAGAGTAAAACAGATTATCGTTGATAAGTTAGGTGTTAGCGAATCCGAGGTAACTCCCGAGGCTACTTTCAGCCAGGACCTGGGCGCTGATAGTCTTGATACCGTCGAGCTGATCATGGAATTTGAGAAGCAGTTCGACATCAAGATCCCCGATGACAAGTCTGAGACCATCCAAAACGTAGGCGACGCTATCAAGTTCATTGAGGAGGCAAAAGCCGCTGAATAAATCTTTTAATTTCCACATTACCACATGGAATTAAAGAGAGTTGTGGTAACAGGTCTAGGTGCCATCACTCCCTTGGGAATGGACGTTGAAACCACATGGGACAACGCCCTTAAAGGGACAAGCGGCGCTGGACCTATTACTCATTTTGATACCACACAGTTCAAGACCAAGTTCGCTTGCGAAGTCAAGGGATTTGATCCGCTGAACTATGTGTCCGACCCCAACGACCGCCGCGAGGTGAAAGACTTCAAGCGCAATGACCTGTACACGCAGTACGCGTTGGCATGCGCAAAGCAGGCCGTTGAGGATGCCAACCTGTTGGCCGAGGGCATCGACCGCGACGAGGTGGGCGTGATTTTCTCGTCAGGCATTGGTGGACTGCACACCTTTGAGGACCAGTCAGGTGACTATGCCAAGAATCCTGAGCGCGGCCCGATGTTCAGCCCGTTCTTCATCCCGACGATGATCGCCGATATCGCCGCAGGTCAGATTTCCATCAAGTATGGTTTCCGCGGACCCAACTTCGGCATCGTGTCGGCTTGCGCCACATCGACCAACGCGCTCATCGACGCCTTCAACTACGTGCGCTTGGGCAAGGCCAAGGCCATCGTCACCGGTGGCAGCGAGGCCGCGTTGTTCCCCGCTGGCGTGGGTGGCTTCAATGCCATGAAGGCCATCTCGTTGCGCAACGATGACCCCGAAGGCGCCTCCAGGCCCTTCAGCGGTTCACGCGACGGCTTCGTGATGGGTGAGGGCGGCGTGTGCCTCGTGTTTGAGGAACTCGAGCATGCCCTTGCACGCGGTGCCAAGATTTATGGCGAAGTCATTGGTGGCGGCATGAGTGCCGACGCTTATCACATCACCGCCAGTCACCCCGAAGGCTTGGGAGCCAAGCTCGTGATGCAGCGCGCCCTTGAGGATGCCGGCATCAAGCCCGAGGATGTTGACTATGTCAACGCCCATGGCACCTCGACCCCCGTCGGTGACCTGAGCGAGGCACAAGCTGTGAAGGATGTGTTCGGCGAGCATGCCTACAAGCTCAACGTGAGCAGCACCAAGTCGATGACCGGCCACATGCTGGGCGCCACTGGTGCCATGGAGGCACTCTTCTGCCTGCTGGCCTGCCGTGACGACATCGTTCCCCCGACCATCAATCATGCCGATGGCGATGAGGACGAGAACATCGACTACAAGATGAACTTCACCTTCAACAAGGCCCAGAAGCGAACAGTTAACATTGCACTTTCCAACACGTTTGGTTTCGGCGGACACAACGCGAGCATCATCGTCAAGAAATACCAGAAATAAGCAACTGGCACAAGCACGATGCTGCTGAGCAACGCCATATCACTCATAAAGCTCCTTTTCGTCAAGGATAAGGAGCTTTATGTTTTTATTCACCGCATCACCGGCTACTACCCCAGCGACATCAAGCTCTACCAGCTGGCGATGATTCACCGTTCCAAGCCCGTGAAGATGCCCGACGGCCGTTGGGCCAACAACGAGCGGCTTGAGTTCCTGGGCGATGCGGTGCTCGACAACGTGGTAGCCGATTTCCTTTTCAAGACCTTCCCGGGCAAGCATGAGGGTTTCCTCACCTCGACCCGCGCCAAGATTGTCCAGCGCGAGAGCCTGAACCGCATCGGCAACAGCCTGCACCTTGACTCTCATGTGCACGCGCAGACAAACTCATCGTCCCACAACAGCTACATCTGCGGCAATGCCCTCGAGGCGGTGGTGGGCGCCGTCTATCTCGACCAGGGTTACAAGCGATGCCGCAAATTCATCATCAACCGACTGATTAAAAAGCACTTCGACCTCAACGAACTGGTCAAGGTCGAGCAAAATTTCAAGTCCCGCCTCATCGAGTGGGCACAGAAGTACAGGGTCAACATCGAGTTTGAGCTGGTGGACAGCTATGCCGATGCCGACAAGAACCCGGTCTTCCGCACCGCGGTCATCTTGGGCGGCATCTATGCCAGCGACGCCACGGGCTACAGCAAGAAGGAGTCCCATCAGTCAGCCTCTAAAAAAGCGCTCGACCGCCTCAAGCAAGACCAGCAATTCTGCGAGCAGGTGCTCTCCACAGCCACCGTTTGACAAGCCGCAGCCTGTCGCCCGACAGGTCGCTAACAAACGTGAAAAAGTGAAAAAATTGGTTTTATTTTGAGGCTGTGTGGTCAAGAATGCTTATCTTCGCAAATCTTTGCGGTGAAAAATCCCGCTATAACTACCGAATCGCATGAAACCGATCACCAACATATTGCTGGTTCTGGCGCTCATCTGCTACCTGTTCCTGCCATTCCACGACATTCAGTTGATGGGTAATGTCACGGGACTGGGTTTCACTGCCGGCACCATCTCCCAATTCCAGTCTTTGGGGGATGTCGCGTTGGCACTGGTGCCGTTCGTGGCATGTTTTGGAGCCGTCGCACTCAACTGCATGAAACGCCGTTGGTGGGTATTGGGGGCCATCGCCTGCATCCTGCTGTGGCTGTGGTTCTATTCCGCCACGGGCAGTTCCTATGACGTCAGCCTGCAGCATGCTCCCGAAGTGACGCCCGACAACGACCTGGGCGAGGGATTCAGCGTTATCGGTCAGGGCATCGGCTACAAGCTGTCCTATGCATTGGCCATCCTGTCACTCATCTCGGCACTTGTCTCGCTATTGCCGTTCAAGTTCAACGAGACCATCGAGAAGGCCGTCGACGACACCTTTGAAGGCGGCCGCCGCCATGTGCGCGAAGAGTTCAAGCGTCTGGAGAACGCTCACAAGAGCCATAAGACCAAAGCCGCCGATTCGACGCCTGAGACGCCTGCAGAGCCCACGACACCCGACGAGCCCGAATTGGACAAAGAGGACCCGTCGCGTTTCATGCCTCATTAGGGGCTATAGAAAACTGATTACTTTATTCCGCCGGATTTTCGGGATGGTGCATGTCGATGCGCTTGAACGTCAGCGGTGTGGTCACGCGCAGGGTGCTCTTGCTCGCACCGTAGAACAAGACACGGCCTCCCAAGACGTCATAGTTCTTGAGCACACCATGCACATTATTGAAGACCATGTCGTCCATGTGGATATAATCCTGATCCAAATCGACACTGTGCAGCAGGACCCACTTGCCAGTGAAACTGCCCTGCCACAGCAATTGCCAGTCGGGATCTTCGACAGGATTCGATGACATGTTTATCAACTCGTTATAGTAACCCGAGAAAACACTGTCCTTGAGAGAGAAACTGTAACTCATCTCGATGAAATGGACGCTGTCATCGTACTGATATTCCCAATCGCCTTCCATGTACTTGTTATAGTGGTCCTGCAGCTCGACGGTCTCGAGCGTGGTCCAGTCGGTCTCGACGACGACGTGGTCGCCTTCACAAGCCGCCAGTGACATCATTGCGGCAATTGACAACAATATGGTTTTGAACAGATTCTTCATATCGCGAGAGTTCGTAGTTGTTTTCACGGCGCAAAATTAGCAAAAACATGGCAATCACGACACACAAGCCGGCCTGAATTTCTCTTGCAACGGCATTTAACAGGGCTCAAAAAACGGTCACGGATAACCCCGAGAGGTGTCCGTGACCGCAATAATTATTATAAGCCCTCTTGCGTGGAATCAATTGCCTCCACCCATGCCGCCGACGGGAGTGTTGCCACTGTTGCCCGACTGCTTGCCGCTACCGATGAGGTCATCGTTGTCGATGGTCTTGTCGGCTTTCTTGACACGTGCCGAGAGCGAACCGAAGCGGTAACTGATGTTGATGCCGAACCGGCGGGCCTGCTGATCGTAGCGGGTCCAGCCCGTCACGTCGCCCTGGGTCACATAGCTCTTCACGCTCATGTACTTGCCGCTGAAGGGCACTACCGCCTGCAACTGGACCGTCAAGCGATCCTCCTTGAGGAAGGAGCGTTGCAGCGAGAAGCCGTGGAAGAAGACGGTTCCCATGCGGCCATACAGGTCGCTGATGCCTCCGCCCCACATGCCGGCGAAGCCTGACAGCTGCAGTTTCCATGGCAGGAACTGGGTGACGTTGGCAAAGAAGTTGCCGCTGATGCGGTCATTCTTCAGTCCAAGTTCATTGCTCTTATAGTAATTGTAGCCAATCGAGCCGTTGAGCATGAAGTTGGTCTTCTGCGTCAACATCCACTGCACGAAGGCCGACAGGTTCGTCGAGTAGGTCTTGAGCGTGTTGGCATAGGTCGAAACCTGTACCAGACCGTCGGCCCACTTCACGGCGCCGATGCCGTTGTTGCTGAACTGGAATTGCGGCGTGATGTTGAATGTGAATTTGGGGCCAACGTGCATGAAAGTCATGCTCACCGAGTGGTAGTGCACACTGCCCAAGTCGGTGTTACCGAAAGAGCGGCTCGTCGGACTCTCAATCACAGCGGGATTCAGATAGCTGATGCCGGGTCGGTTGATGCTGGCTGCGTAGGACAGCTTCAGGCTGTTGGACCAGTTGAACTGATAACGCAAGCTGGCGCTGGGCACAAAGTCGTTGAGATGGGCCTCGTAGGGCGCCTGCTGGCCGTCGGGATAGGTGGCGCGCAGATAGCTGTGCTCGTAGCGCAGTCCGGCACGTGCATCCCAGGGACCGCTGTGGAAGGTGTAGCTCAAGTAGGCGGCACCCACCTGTGTCACATGCTTGTAGCGCATGTCGGTGTCATAGTCGACGCCCAGATAGTCCAGCACGTTGTGGCTGCGGTTCAGGCGATAGATGTACTTGGCGCCGGTCTCGAGTTTATGCTTCTCAGTCAGGGGACGCGTCCAGTCAAGCTGGATGGTGTGCTCGTTGAAGTTCTCCTTTCCGTCCTGGTCAATGCCGTAGTAGTCAACTGGCATATTCGTCAGGGCGGTGTAGAGCGAATTGTCAGTGTTCTTGTTGCGGAAAGCCGAGAGCATGTAGCTCAGCGTGATGGTTTCGCCCTTGAGGCGCGTGCTGCGCTGGTAGTCCACGCGGGTGTCGAAGTTGTAGCTGTCGGCCTTGGTGTGATTGCTCATGTCGAAGCTGTAGATGGGTTGCCCAGCGGCATCGCGCATCAGGTTGGTGTTCACGCCGTTGCCGGCATAATTGTAGGCAAAACCACTCAATGACCATGAGAACAGATTCAGCGTGTCGGGCTCCCAACTGGCGCTCACATCGGCGAAGTGCACAGTCATCTTGTCGGCATCAAACTTGGAGTTGCCCAACAATTGTGCTCCGCTCTCGGTATAGTTGTTGAGGCTCGACGAGCGATAGCCTTGCCCGTTGTTGCCATCGTGATGGATGCCGTAGTCCACCGACAGCACCACCTTGTCGAGCTGCGTGGTCATGTTCAACGATCCACCGACCGAACCCATGTGGTCGGCTCTGGCCGATGCCATGCCCGAAACGCCCTTGATGGTCGAATTGTCGGCCATGACGATGTTGAGGATCATGGTTGTGCCCTCGGCGTCATATTTTGCACCCGGCTCGGTGATGACCTCGATGCGCTTCACGGCGCTGGCGGGCATCGCCTTGAGGATGTCCTTGGCATTGCGGTCCAGCGAGGGGTCGGGGTGACCGTTGCGGAAAATCCTGAAATTCTGCTGGCCGTTGACACGGATCTCATCGCTGGCATCGACGCTCACCATGGGCACCTTGCGCAACATGGTCAACACGTTGTTGGTCTTGCTGTCGGCATCCTCGGCGATGTTGTAGCCGATGCGGTCCACCTCCTGCTTGATGAGCTGGCGCTGGGCGGTGACCTCGATGCCCTCGAGCTGGATGTTGTCGAACACACTCAACAGCGAGTCATTTACCCAGTCCTCGTCATCCGACGGTGCCTGGACCACGTCGCGCGTCATGTTCAACGGCATCGAGTAGCCCATGATGGTGAAAGCGCCCTCGAGGGTGTTGCCCTTGAGCACAGCGTTATAGGTGCCACCGCCCTGAGGCTCGGTCACCGTAAGTTTTTCGCCTTTGAACGAGGCTTTGGTAGGCACATTGTAGAGTTCCTGCATCGGGGAGTCCATCGTGACGGTGATGTTCTCGCCATCCTGCTGAACGTGGAGTACCAGGGGCACCGACTGCGGACCGGCAACCATGTTGCCGCGCCATGTGCCGCTAAAGTCCTGTGCCACAACAATCAAGCCAGTCATGAGCATCACGACTGTCAAGAGTAATCGGTTAAAAAAAATGCGTTTCATATCTCTATATCCGGGTTTAGTTTGTAATCGTTTCCTTGTAATAGACGCAGACCTATACCAAAAAGTTGCGTCCGTCATGCTTTTTTAATTCTTTTTACCCGTTAGACGCAACATGCCGATAAATAACTACACACAACTTTCATTTTTTTTTGGCATTATTTTTGCAGGATTATCTTGTATAAGTTTTTACTCATTAATATTATAGATTATGATACTTTCAACAACTCCCCAGATCGAGGGTTACCGCATCCGTGAATACAAAGGCGTCGTGACAGGTGAGACCATCATCGGCGCCAACTTCGTGAAAGACATCATGGCCGGCATGCGCGACTTCTTCGGCGGCCGCTCGGCCAGCTACGAGAAGGTGCTGCGCCAGGCCAAGGACACCGCCATGCAAGAGATGATGGATCGTGCACAAGCTATGGGTGCCAACGCCATCGTGGGCATCGACATCGACTACGAGACCATCGGCCAGGGCAACTCGATGCTCATGGTCGCCACCAGCGGCACCGCCGTGGTCATCTGATTTTTCAACTACGAATTACACGAATTTAACGAAGGGGGCACTTCATAATCCACGCCTGGAATTATGATTGGCCTTGCGGCCGAGAAATTAAGCAAAAATTATAAATTAAAATTAAACGAAAATTTTTGTTTAATTTCTCGCGCGAAGCGCGACCATATAACTGGGTCTTGAATTATGACACAGCGTCTATAATTTTATAGGCGTAATTCGCAGTTTGTTACTTGACGAGTTCGATGATGGTGGCTTGGGTGACGTCGGGGATGGTGACAGGGATGGTGAGGGTGGCAGTGCGCTTGTCGTAAGTCACGCCTGCAGCCTTCTTGCCGTTGATCTTCACCTTTTTAGCATTGGGTGCAGCAGGGATAATCAAGCGGTAGTCCTTGCTGGGAGCATCGCCCTCGATAGCGCCCTTGCCATGAATGGTGATGGTGCATGACTTGCCCTGCGGAACAGCGGTGAACTGGATCTCGCGGTGCTTGTCGCGTGCCAGGGTGCCCGTGGAGTGCAGGTCGTCGTCAAACAGGGTGAATGTCGACGGGTGGTCGCAGGGATAATACACGATGTCCAGCTTGTCGGGGTTGTAGTCGCCCACGTTGTCCATCGCGTAATTGGCCTGAGGGATGAATGCACCGGCGCGGGCAAACAGCGGCAGCACCTCGAGCGGGGCGGCATAGTTGACCGTCGTGTGGCCCTGATAGCGTTTCTCGGGATGGTTGATGTCCACCCACGTGCCGTCGGGGAAGGTGATGTCGCGGCTCACAGCGCCCTGCTGCATCACGGGAGCAACCATCACATCGTGGCCCCACAGATACTGGTCCCAGATGTGGTCAAAGCGCGCAATGTCCTTATCGTCCTCGTAGAAGCCCAGCGGGCGCACCATGGGCAGACCGTTGCGAGCGTTCTCATAGGCCAGCGTGTAGTTGTAGGGCAACCAGGTGTAGCGCTGCTTGATGATGCGCAGGGTGAGGTCGCCGAACTCGGTGTAGTGATAAGGCTCGGCATGATAGGTCGAGTGGGTGCGCAGCATGGGCGAGAACAGGCCCAGCTGCAGCCAACGGATGTAGAGCTCGCCGTCGCGCTTGTTATTGGGATCGACGGCAAAGCCGCCCACGTCGTGTGACATGTAGCCCAGGCCACTCAATCCCGTGTTGAGCATGATGGTCACCTGCGGCTGAAGGCCGCCCCATGAGCGGGAGACATCGGTGGACCAGGGGAATACCGAGTAGCGCTGCAGGCCTGCCGTGCCGGCGCGCATCATGATCATCGGGCGGCGGTCAGGATAGTCCTCCTTGAACATATCGTAGATGATACGGCTCCAGTCGTTGCCGTACACATTGTGGTACTGCTCGGCGGTGAGGCCGTTGTGGTGACGTATCTCCAGCGGATGTTTCTCGGGCTCGCCCAGGTCACCCCACCAGCCGGTCACGCCTTCCTCGGTGAGCTGTTTATAGCGTCCACGCAGCCACTGGCGCGTGGCGGGGTTGGAAACGTCGAACATGCCGCCCTGCCCTACCCAGATGGTGACGGTGTGGGTCGTGTCGGTGCCGTCGGTCTTGCAGAACAGGCCCTGCGGGTCCAGCAGGCGGTAGTTGTCGATGGCACGTCCGTTGGTCAGCACGTAGGGCTGCGAGATGGTGACCACGTTGACGCCCTTCGCCTTGAAGTCGCGCAGCATCTTGCGGTGGTCGGGCCACTGCGTCTTGTCCCACTCCAGGCGTCCCATGTCCTCCTCCTGGCCATACCAGTACAGGTCGAACACGATGCCGTCGAGCGGATAACCCTCGCGCTTGAGGGTATCGACCACGCCCTCGCTCTCGCGCTGGTCGCGGTAGCCGTACTTTGAGGTGATGTAGCCCAGGGTCCACAGCGGCGGCAGCTCCTGTCGTCCCACCAGCCAAGTGAAGTTCTTCACCACGTTCTCGACCTTGCCGTTGCCGTTGATGACGTAATAGGAAACGGGTTGAGGCGATGTCGAGGTGTATTCGATGCCCTGCTCTCCAAGATAGAGCGAGGACTTGCAGAAGTCGTCAAAGAAGATGCCATAGCCCTTGGACGAAATCACCATCGGCATGGTGATGCCCATCAGCTTGGTGCGTTTCTCGCCCATCTGGTAGCCGTAGTTCTGGCTGTTGTAGTTGATGAGCGTGTCGCCAGCCAGGTTGAACGAGTAGCCACGTTCGCCCGCGCCGTAGAACGACTCCCCTCCCTGATGCAGCAACCTCAAGGCGGTGGAGCTACGGTCACAGGGGTCGGTGATGTAGAGATGATTCCCACAACCCACCGAAATGCTGCCGTTGACATAGGCCACCCGCATGCCGGTGGCGGTGCGCAACACACTCATGTCTTCGCCCAGGTTCTCGACTTTGGTTTCGGTCTTCGCGTTCTTGTCCAGCGCCAGCAATGGCAGACGTTGTCCGTTCCACTCGTCGGGCACCACGTCCACGCGCACGACATCATCGCCCACAGCAGTGACCGTGATGGTCTGGTGGCGTTCCTCGTCGTTGACAGTCATCGTTGTGGGTTGCGCTGCGGCAATAAAAGGCAGCAGACTGACTGCAACCGCTAGTATCATCCTGAAAAATCTCATAATTCTTTCATTAAGTGTCAAACATTGACGGCAAAGATAAAAGAAATCTTCAACAGAACAATCAAATAACATGCAAAAGTTTAAACACCAGCGTCATCAACAACCGAAAAAAACGAGTTTTCTGAACGGGCGTCCGCACTGTAACGATAAAGGGAAGACAACAAAGACAAGATGAGCTGTGACACAATTCTCACCGAAACTTTGATCGGCCTGGCGGCCGAGAAATTAAACAAAAATTATAAATAAAATTAAATTAAAAAACTTATTTTGTTTAATTTTTATACATAATTTTGCTTAATTTCTCCGTGCGCAGCACGGATCATGTTACTGGGTGAGAATTGTGTCACAGCTCCTTTCAGATCAATCAGATTAATTCGTAGTTTCGAAGCAGGAGGCGGATGCCATTCTGGTTTGTGTGTTGTTCTAAGGTTATTGGGGCAAATACGATTTCATACTATTTTCATCTTGAGGGCAACCTTCCAGCTCATTTGCCGTACATCTTGAGGCCCAGAACGGCCCAGAAATCCTCGGGCAGACAGACGTTCTCGAGACGAATGGCACGAACAAACAAGCGTGCTACCTCGTGAAGGTCACGGCCGGCGTTGCCACAACCCACAGAGGTAACGAGGAACCGCTGGTCGGGATGGGCTTCGGCATAGTCGATGAATGTCTGCACAGCCTGGGCAAAGCGCTGGTAGTCGCCGGTGGTGGGGATGGCATAGGATTGTCCCTGCATGCCCTCGCCCAGGCCCATGACGGCACCGAAATGCTTCACCGCAAAGGCGGCCGCACCACCCGAGTGGTTCCCCTGCTCGTTGCTGCCGAAGACAAACACCTCGCCCTCGGCCAGCTGGTCAATCCAGTCAGGCGTGACACGGTTGGCATAGTATTCGCGGGCAAGGGCACGGCGCTTGGCCATCTTCAGTTCGCGGCTGTCGCCAGCGACAAAGTCGCGGTTCATGCGCTGGTAGAAGGCGCGCTTGGAGGAGCTGTCGCGATGCCATGTGTTGGATGCGCCCACAGTGTCGTGGTCAAACTGCATGACGTGATCGATCGACAGCTTCATGGTCACCTCCACCACATCGTGGCACGAGCCCATGTAGGAGAAACTCCAGCCTTCCTCCTTGAGCTGCTCGATGAGTTGGCGCAATGCCTCACCCGTCCACTTGCGGGATGCGTTCTCCATGCCGTCGGTGATGACGGTGACCACGCCGGTGGCATTGTCATCGTCCTTGATGTGATCGTGCAGACGCGTGAGTGACTCGCCCATCGCATCGAACAACGGCGTGGCGCCGCGCGGATGGTAGTTGTTGAAGCCTTTGACCTGAGTGATGGGCTGCTCGTCGATGTGCCGGCGAATGGGCGGCACGCCACGGCCACCGGAATCAAAGGTGAGCAAGGTGAGATAGTGCTGCTGGGTCTCGGCAAAGTCCTCTTGCGCCTTCTTGATGGTGGCGATGGTCTCGTTGATGCCATCGATGGTCACCTTCTCCAGTCCGCCCATCGAGCCGCTCTCGTCGACGATGATGAGGTTGTGCACCTGTGCTTTGTTGGGGTCACGCTGCACGCGGGCAGATGCATTGTCCTGGCTGTTCATACTATTTCCCATTGGGGTCTCCTGGCTGTTGTGTGCAGCCTCATTCCTGTTTTTCTTAAATGGATTGTTCATAATCTTAATGTTTTAAAGCGTTAATAATCTATTGTTAACTATTCTTTCTTTGGTCTCCTTAAGCACAGTTCATGCCGCCTGCTCGTTCTTCTTGACGTAGATGTACTTGGGGTAACGGCCAAGCACAAACAGGGTAACGGGGCAAAGCCAGATGTCGCGTTCAAAACCGGGCAGATCGGTGACCGTGTAGATTGAACCGCCCGTCAACGAGTGCTCGCCCTGAATCAGGCAAGCATATCCCGGCTTGTCCAGCGGCTTGTTGCTCGGGATGACGCTGTGACGTGCGCAAACTCGTCATCATCACTCAGGAACGCGCACAACTTGTCGGCACCGGCCACCATCATCAGGTTGTGGTGGTCGAAAGGCCAACCAGGAAAGTCAACATACCACTTCCCGTCTTCCTCATGGTTGAACTGCAGGTGGTATTCACTACTGCGGCCAAACACACTTCGGGAAATCACACGTGCACCATGGAGCAAATCTTTAGCGGAATAAGTCATAACTTTTTGGTTTTGAATTAATAATAACACTAATTTTCTTCTTGTTGTCCTTGTCGACACTGCAAATGTAGTTCAGTTTTCAACAAGGGTTCGATTTCTGCAACCTTGCAAAATGTATTTTTTACACATTGGACGCAAAAATGCACCGCATTTAATTGTGTAATTCTAACACAATGCCGTTTTTTGTCTAACTAACTCCCCTTGCTAAAAAGGGAGGTTGTGAGTTTCAAAAAAAAACCTTTAAATCATCAGAATTCCAGGCGCATGCCTATTTTCTTGGCTTGGGCGTAGGCCTGTTCATCAAAGGTGTAGAGTTTGGGTGAGCGGTGGGGATTTCCCGTCACCTTCTTGCCGGTCTCCTTGATATAGCCGAGCTTCAGCATCTTCTTGGGGAAGTTTCTTCGATCCCGCAGTTTGGTGTCGTCCTCGGGCGGGTCCAGAATAGCAATGTAGATATTGTGCAGCTGCGGCATCGTGAATTCCTTGTCCAGCAGATGGAAGCCGATGGGCTCGAAATGGATGCGCTGGCGCAGGCGTTCCAGGGCGGTGCCGATGATCTGCTGGTGGTCAAAGGCCAACTGCGGCAGTTCCTTGACCGGGAACCACTTGGCAACACGGGCGTCGTCCCCACCCTTGACGTGGTACTTGCTCTTGACCACCAGGGCGAAGAACGCGATGGTGATGACGCGCTCGCGCGGGTCACGGTCGTGAGACGAGAAGGTCTGGAACTCCTCCATGTAGATGTCATCGACATCGGTCTCCTCGCGCAACTCGCGGTAGGCGCAGGCCTCGGCACTCTCATCGTCGGGGCGCATGAAGCCGCCAGGCAGCGCCCACATGTTCTTGTAAGGCTCCAGACCACGCTGGATGAGCAGCACATTCAGCTGCTCGCCGTCAAAGCCGAACACCACCGAGTCGGTGGTCACCGCGGGGTGCCAGTAGGGCGATTCCCATTGCTTGGTTTGCTGATTGTATTTCATCGTCAATTGGTCTTTGTGTAAATTTTACGCTGCAAATGTAATGCCACTTTTCCAATCCGCCAAATATTTTTGTGTAAATTTTACACTTTAACATCAGATAACACTTCGCGGGCGAAGTTCACTTGTCAACATCATGTCAAAAGAATGTCAACAACAGGTGCGTGAGGTTCGTGTTTTTTTCACTACCTTTGCACCCACAAGAAAAAACAACAGACTGAATCATGGACGAATTTGAAGTAGGCAAACAGGCACGTCGCCGCACGCGCCCCGCACATGAGCCCGAAATCGTGAGCGAATTCGGCAAACTGCCCCCCCAAGACACCTCGCTCGAAGATGCCGTGCTGGGTGCGTTGATGCTCGAAAAGGACGCTTATAATAATGTGTGTGAAATCCTCAAGCCCGAGTCTTTCTACAATCCTGCGAACCAGAAGATATACGAAGCCATCCAAACACTCGCCTCCAACGGCAAGCCTGTGGACATGCTCACCGTTACCGACCAGTTGCGCACCAACAAGGTGCTCGACGAGGTGGGCGGAGCCATCCGCATCAGTGAGCTGACCGGCCTTGTGTCCAGTGCCGCCAATGCCGAGTTCCACGCGCGCATCGTGGCTCAGAAGTACCTTGCCCGTGAGCTCATCAGCTACAGCAGCCAGATTCAGTCGTTGGCCTTCGATGAGTCGATCGACGTCTTAGACCTGATGCAGGAGGCCGAGGGCAAGCTGTTCGAAATCTCCAAAAACACCCTGAAGCGGGACGTCATCCCCATCGAGAACGCCGTGCAGGATGCCATCCGCAAAATCGAGGAAGCCGCCAACCGTGAGAGCGGACTGAGCGGCCTGGAGTCGGGCTTCCACAAGCTGGACCGTCTGACAAGCGGCTGGCAAAACAGCGACCTGATCATCATCGCGGCCCGTCCCGCGATGGGTAAGACCGCGTTTGTCCTGTCGATGGCCAAGAACATGGCGGTGGATTACAACTACCCCGTTGCCGTGTTCTCGCTCGAGATGTCCAGTCTGCAGCTCGTCAACCGCCTCATCAGCAACGTGTGCTCGCTCGAGGGCGAGAAAATCAAGAGCGGACAACTGAGCGACCCCGAGTGGCAGAACCTGATGACGCGCACACGCAGCCTGAGCACCGCTCCGCTGTACATCGACGACACACCGTCGCTCTCCATCTTTGAGTTGAGGACCAAAGCACGCCGCCTGGTGCGCGAGAAGCAAGTGAAAATCATCATCATCGACTACCTGCAGCTGATGAATGCCACCGGCATGAAGTTCGGCAGCCGTGAGCAGGAGGTGAGCACCATCTCCCGCAACCTCAAGCAGCTGGCCAAGGAGCTGGACATCCCCATCATCGCCCTGTCGCAGCTCAACCGCAGCGTCGAGACGCGCGCTGCCGACGACAAGTTGGGCAAACGCCCACAGCTGAGCGACTTGCGTGAGTCGGGCGCCATCGAGCAGGATGCCGATATCGTGTGCTTCATTCACCGTCAGGAATACTACACCAAATCGGGTGTGGACGCCGAGGGTAATGACATCCGCGGCCTGGCAGAGTTCATCGTCGCCAAGCACCGCAGCGGTGCCACCGACACCATCGACCTGCACTTCGTCAGCAAGTATGCCCGCTTCGAGAACAACGACGGACGTGATCTGCAAAGCAGCGAATCGACTTTTGAGTCCAAGATGAATGCCCCCATCGCAACCACCGGCGCGTCACCCGCGAATGACGGTTACACGCCCCCACCCCCCAACGAAGATTTCATGCAAGGCCCCGGGGACCCCATCACCCCATTCTAAACACGACACCTCACCACCCGTAGCGGGGCACAAAGGCTGTTGCAAACTTGTCGCCTTGAATTTTAATCGCGCTACCGCGCGAGAAATTAAGCAAAATTATAAATAAAATTAAAATAAAATTTTTGTTTAATTTCTCCGTGCGCAGCACGGATTATATTACAGGCCAAGATTTTGACACAGCGGTTCTTTCGCTAAGAGGAGGCTCGCAATATGTTGACGGGGGTGGCTGAAGGAGGGAATTATCCTGAGGGTGGTGGCGGTCAGGGCTTGGTTTGCTGGAGCTTGAAGCGTTGCATGATGACGACGGCGACAAGGAAGGCGGCGAAGTCGCTGGCGGGCAGGGAGGCCCACACACCGTCGAGTCCCCACATCGACGAGAAGAGCAACAGCATGGGCAACAGGAAGAGCAATTGGCGCGAGAGGGACATGAAGATGCTGATGCGCACCTTGCCGATGGTCTGGAAGAAATTGGTGACCACGGCCTGATAACCAATCACGGGAAAGACAAGCATGTTGATGCGGATGCCTCGGACAGAGATGTCGATGAGTTCCTGATCGTCGGTAAACAGGCGTGTGCAGGGCCCGGGCAACAATTCACCAATCACCCAACCGGCAGTCATGGCTATCACCGAGGCGGTGATGGTGAGCCGCAACACATGCTTGACACGGTCCATGTTACGCGCGCCGTAGTTGTAGCCCGCGATGGGCTGGAATCCCTGACAGATACCCATAATGACCATGAAGAAGATGAATCCCAAGCGGTTGGCGATGCTGTAAGCGCCCACGGCAAGATCACTGCCGTAATTCATCAGGGCGTTGTTCATGAAGATGGCCACCACACAACCCGTGAGCTGCATGGCAAACGGCGACACACCGATGCTGACGATGTCCTTGACAATGGCACGGGCGGGCTTGAGGAAGCGCCACTCCAGGTGCAGCAGTTCCTTTTGTCGCGAGAACTGCCACAACTGCCAGCACAGGACGATGGCCTGAGCCAAGATGGTCGCTATCGCAGCGCCCTTAATGCCCATGTGCATGGGCCAGATGAAGATGGGGTCGAGGATGGTGTTCAACACCACCGTGACAATGGTGGCAATCATCGCCGCCCGTGGCTTGCTCGCCGAGCGCAACGCGGCATTCAGGCCCAGATAGAGGTGAGTGATGACATTGCCCACCAGCAGGATGAACATGTACTCATGGGCATGAGGCAACGTCTGTTCGCTGGCGCCAAAGAACGTCAGGATGGGGTCCAGGAAAATAATCGACACGATACCCACCAGCAAGCCCGTGATGATGTTCAGGGCGACCATGTTGCCCAGGACATTGTTGGCCTTGTCATACTGTCGCTGCCCCAATCGCAGCGACATCAGCGTGGAGCCGCCAATGCCCACCGCCGCACCGAAGGCAGCGCCGATGTTCATCAACGGGAACGAGATGCCCAGTGCCGCCAGTGCCATCGATCCCACACCATGGCCGATGAAGATGCTGTCCACCATGTTGTAGAGCGACGATGCCGTCATGGCAATCACCCCGGGCAGGGCATATTGCCACAGCAGTTTACCCACCGGTTGGGTACCTAGTGCCAGTGTCGCTTCCTTGTTGTTTTTCACTTGTTCAGTTCTCGGTCTGGTCGGTCTGCGCGTCTGCAGGTTGATTGTCCTCGTCGGCCTTCTCGGGCGCCTCTTGCTGCACGATCGGCTCCTCGTCGGTCAAGCCGAAGCACTTCTTGATGGTACGGCGTATGGCCTCGGCATTCTCGCTGCTGCCCTTGAGGATGTTGAGCACGCCGCGCACGTAGTCGTCCTTGCTCTTGTAGCCGCACAACACGGCGACGTTGCTGTTGCCGATCATCTGTTTCTCGTTATATACCCTCAGGATGCTGGCGTAATCCTTGTTGTCCTCGTAGTAGTGGAACTCACGGCACAACTGGTCGTACAGGCCGCGAGGATTGATTTCGCTCACCAGTTCTATCATGTGCTCCTCGAGGGCGCTGATGTTGCGGAACTTCATGTCGATGCGCAGCTCCACGTCGTGTTTCACGCGGTGACGCACGTGCTGCAGCGCCTGCTGTTTGAGGTCATGGGTGAACAGTTCAATGATGCGTTTCTTGACCTTGGGGAAGACGATGTTCTCGTTGCGGCGCTTTTGCCGTGCCACGGCGCGGATGACGCCCTCGAGCATGAACAGGTTCTCGATTTCGGCCACATTGGGCACGAGGATGTTCTTCTTGCGCAGGTACTCCACTTCCTCCTCGCTGCGGCGGTCGCGGTCCACAATGCCGCGGCTGTCGAGCTGGTGAAAATTCTGCAGGTCGTTGAACGAGCGCACCGTCTCGATGACCTTGTTGCAGCTGCCCAACGGCTTGATGGTGTACTCCGGGAAGATGAGCGGATAGAGCCTCGAGTCGATGCTGTGCTTGTCGTCACCCTCGATGAACAGGACGGGTTTGCGGCTGCCCAACAGGTCGAGCAGTGCCGTGTCCAGGTCGCGGCTCGATGTCATCACCTCGTAGTCCCATGCGATTGACTCGGGATCAAATTCCTTGACCCACACGCACTGGTTGTCGATGCGTGACGAGGCGAATCCCACATCATGGGTGTTGTAAATGAAAGTGCAGTCGGGACGCAACTGCTCCAACACGTTCCACAGCGTGCGCATGATGCTGCTGTGGATAAACGTCTCGGGGTCATCGACCAGGATGGCGGCATTGGGCATGGCATAGAGCACCGCGCCGATGTAGTAGAGCACCGATTTCTCGCCGTCGCTCAGCCGCAACAGCGGATACTTGTCCTGGTAGCCCTCGGTGGCAAACATCAGCTTGCCGTTCTCGCGCAGCACCTTGTTCTTGGGGAACACTTCCTGCCACTTCTTGACGGTGATGTCGAGCTTGGTCTTGGGGAACTCCATCTGCTCGCCCATGAGGCGGTGCGCCTTGAAGTTCATCAGCTCACGCACCTCGTCGCTGAACATGACGTAGAACAGCTTGTCAAACTCGGTCTCGGCCATGTTCTTCACATGCGGATTAGCCGCGTTCATGCGATTGAACAGGTCATCGATGGAGCCTGGCAGCGGCTTGGCACTATCAGGTGAAGGGAACAGAGCTTTCAATGCCGAGATGCGGTAGGCCTTATCGCCCAGTTCATCGACCAGCGCCGAGCAGAAGCGGCTCTTGCCGGCCCCGTTGGCGCCTATGATGGTAATCTGCTTGGACTCGATCAGCACCTCGGGCTGATGTCCGTCCATCCTTTTGGGTAGTCTGATGTCCATATCTAAGGTCAATTGATTTCAAGAGGGTAAAATTAGACAATATTTTTCACAGTACCAACGATTTTGTCGCCAAAGTGCCGAAATGTGTAAATTTTGCCAAAATGCCATACTTGATATACCAAATAATTGCTACTTTTGCCCCTGTTATGATGGACTATTTGAACCCGTTTGTGTCGATGCTGAACGGCATGTCACCCTACCTGCTGTTGGGATTCCTGATTGCAGGAGTGCTGCATGCTTTCGTGCCGTCGGCGATTTACAGCCGCTACTTGGCGGGGACCGGGCTGCGGTCGGTGGTGACAGCGGCGGCCTTCGGCATCCCGTTACCGCTGTGCTCATGCGGCGTGCTGCCCACTGCAGTGGCCCTGCGCCGCAGCGGGGCCTCGCGGGCCGCCTCCACGTCCTTCCTCATTGCCACGCCCCAGACAGGAGTGGACAGCATCGCCGCGACCTGGTCGATGATGGGTCTGCCGTTCGCCATCCTGCGCCCTGTCGCCGCATTGGTGACGTCGCTGATGGGAGGACTTGCCGTGGGTCATTGGGAACGCAAAGGTGCCCTCAATGATGTGCATGACGAGGCGAGCTACGAATTCAGCGAGTTGCCCCAAGGCTTTTGGAACAAGATAAAAGAGACATTCAAATACGGCTTCTTTGACATGATGCAGAGCATCGGGCGCTGGTTGCTCATCGGTCTGGTGGTGGCCACGCTCATCACCGTGCTGCTGCCTGACGATTTCTTCGCCACCTATGCCCGCTGGCCGCTGCTCAACATGTTCATCATCGTGCTGGTGGCGGTGCCGATGTATGTGTGCGCCACGGGATCCATTCCCATCGCCGCCGCCCTGATGCTCAAGGGCATGTCGCCCGGCTGCGCGCTGGTGCTGCTCATGGCCGGCCCTGCCGCCAATGTGGCATCGATGTTTGTGGTGAACAAAGCCTTCGGCCGCAAGGCCACCGTGGTCTATCTGCTGTCGATCATCGGCGGAGCCATCGGCTTCGGCGTGCTGGTGGACTACTGGCCCGGCCTGCGAGAAATGTTCACCTCCGCCCTACCCTGCCACACCATGCAACACCACATGACGGTATCGTGGTTCAACACCGTGTGCAGCATTGCTTTGCTTGGCATGATTGTTGTCGGCTTGGGGGCTAAATACTGGAAATCCTATCAAATCAAACGTAATAAAACCACAACGATGAAAGAATTCAAAATCAAGGGCATGATGTGTGCCCACTGCAAGGCCAATGTCGAGAAAGGCCTCGCCGCACTCCCCGGAGTGGAAAAAGTCACCGTAGATCTAGCCAAAGGCACCGCCCTTGTCGAGGGTTTCGTCCCCGACCAGCTCATCATCGACTGCATCGAGGACCTGGGCTACGAGTACGTGCCCTAGCATCCAAGAATAACTAGTCAATCTAGAATATCTAGAGCAACTAGAATATCTAGAGGGGGCTGAGATTTCACTTCACAGCTGTGTAGATGGTGCAGGTGCCCAGGGTGAGGCGCTTGCATGCCGTGTCGTGCAGGCCTGCGTTGCGCATGAGCTGCAGCATGCTATCGCCCTGCGGGACGGCGGCAATGCTCTGCGGCAGATAGCGGTAGGCGCTCTTGTCGCCGCTCTTCATGGAACCGATCCAAGGGATGATGTGCAGGGTGTACAGGTCATAGAACCAACGGATGAGCCTGTTGGTCGGCGTGGACAGTTCCAACACGCACAGCATGCCGCCAGGACACAACACCCGCGCCATCTCCTGATAGCCCTGCTGCAGGTGCTCGAAATTGCGCACCCCGAAGGCCACCGTCACGGCGTCGAAAGTCTCGTCGGCCATCGGTAATGCCATGCAGTCGCCCTGCTGAAAAGATATCGTGTTTTCCAAACCTTTCTCTTTCACCTTGCGCACCGCCTCGTCGAGCATCCCTTGCGACAGGTCGATGCCCGTGATGTGCTCCGGATTCAAGGATTGATGCAACTGGATAGCGAAATCGCCCGTTCCGGTTGCCACATCCAGGATGTGACGCGGCTGCACTTGCCTCAAGCGCTTGACGGCCAAGCGTCTCCACCAGATGTCAATGCCGAGTGTCATGGCGCGGTTCATGAAGTCATAGGCCGGCGCGATGCTGTCAAACATCTGCCTGACCTGCTCGGTTTTGGCACCCTCGCCATAGGGTGTCACCTGCTCGACCCGTGAACTGTTATCAGCGCTCATGACTTCGCTTCATCTTTAACGTTCTGGGAAAACAGTTTCTCCTCCTCGTGGAAGCGCTCGTAGGCCTCGACGATGCGCTGCACCAGTTGGTGGCGCACGATGTCCTTCTTCTCAAATTCCACTTTGCCGATGCCCTTCACGCCATCGAGCACGCGCAGGGCGTGAATCAGTCCCGATGTTGTGCTGCGCGGCAGGTCGATCTGGGTGGTGTCGCCCGTGACAATCATCTTGGAGCCCATGCCCAAGCGGGTGAGGAACATCTTGATTTGGTGGGTCGTGGTGTTTTGTGCCTCGTCCAGCACGATGATGGCATCGTTCAAGGTGCGTCCGCGCATGAAGGCCAACGGAGCAATCTGGATGACGTTGTTCTCCATGTATTCCTTGAGCTTGGCCTGCGGTATCATGTCTTCGAGCGCGTCATAGAGCGGCTGCAAGTAGGGGTCGATCTTGTCCTTCATGTCACCAGGCAGGAAACCCAGTTTCTCCCCTGCCTCGACAGCAGGTCGCGAAAGGATGATTTTGCGTGCCTCGCGGTTTTTCAAAGCACGCACCGCCAACGCCACCGCCAGATAGGTCTTACCCGTACCGGCAGGACCGAGAGCAAACATCAGGTCGTTCTCGGCGAACTTTTTCACCAGCAGCTGCTGGTTGGGCGTGCGGCCGCTGATGGGCTTGCCGTTCACGCCATAGACGATGACGTCGTCCATCTTCAGCTGCTTGGGCGGTGTTCCCTTGATGGTGTCGATGATGACATCCTCGGGCAAAGTGTTGTACTGCGCGCAATAGTCGGCCAGTTCATGGACTTTTTGCTCAAAATCGGCCGTCTCGCTGTCGTCACCGATGACCGTGATGACGCTGCCGCGCGCCGCCATGCGCAGTTTGGGGAACAAGTTACGAATGAGTTGTATGTTACTGTTATTCACCCCGTAAAAGGTTACCGGGTCAACGTTGTCGATGATAATGTGTCGTTCAATCATTCAAAAACTACATGTAATCTACCCACAAAATTACACAATAAAATGATATCCGCCGCATCTGCCCGATTTTTTTATTAACAATCGGGAAAAAAGCCACAGATATTCAACCGATTTTAAGGTCTGAATAATTTTTTTCAGTAGTCCCGCAAAAAGGCTTGCGAATGAAAAAAAAAGAGTAAATTTGCAGGTTAAAGTGTTTGAGCAGACAAAGGCCAGGCATGATTGAGGCAGGATTATATCTGATTCCCACACAGTTGAGCGACGTGCAACTGGATCGGGTCATTCCCGCACACAACATCGAGGTTGTGCGCGGCATCAGGCATTTTGTCGTCGAGAGCCTGCGCGAAGCCCGCCGATTCCTGAAGAAGTGCGACCGCGACATTGACATCGACAGCCTCACGTTCAATGAGCTCAACGAGCACACCGACCTCAAGGACACCGCAGCGATCGAGGCGTTTCTCACCCCCATTGCCCGTGGCGAGGCGGTGGGCATCATCAGCGATGCGGGATGTCCCGCCGTTGCCGACCCGGGTGCCGACCTGGTCGCCATTGCCCAAAGGCGAGGTTACAAGGTCATTCCGCTTGTGGGACCGTCGAGCATCCTGATGAGCCTGATGGCATCGGGCTTCAACGGCCAACGATTTGCCTTCGAGGGCTACCTGCCCGTTGACGCGCGAGCACGTCAGGCACGTCTCAAGGAGATGACGCGCCGCATCGAGCGAGAGCACCAGACCCAGATTTTCATCGAGGCGCCCTACCGCAACAACCAGCTCATCGCAGACCTCGCGCAGCAGTTGCCCAAGAACATGCGGCTGTGCGTCGCCAGCGACATCACAGGCGAACGGCAGCACATCGTCACACGCACCATCGGGGAGTGGAGCAAGTCACAGTATGACTACCACAAGATTCCCACCATATTCCTGTTGTACAATTAATTCTATCGAGGCACTATGGCAGGTCACAAGTACAAAGGCTACACCAACGACGGTCGTCCACTCAAGATCTCATTTGACGTGGATGGTGACGACACGCCGCATGAGATGCCACGCCAACAGGAAATCGTCTTCAAGCAACCCACTTCAGGCAGGGGCAAGGGACTGTGTTTCATGAGCTTCGGCAGCGGCAGCAGCGGCAACTGCGCCTATCTGGGCACCCCGCGTGGCGGCATTCTCATCGATGCCGGCATCAAGCCGCCTCCCAAGAGCAACCGCAAGCGCAAAAAAAGCGAGGAAGATGTCTTGAACCTGAACGAGGCCTTCGCCGAACTGGAACACAACGGTGTCACTGTTGACATGATCAAGGGCGTCCTGCTCACTCATGCCCATCAGGACCACATGCGTTGCCTCTATCCTGCGGTCACCCAATGCCGTTGCAGCGTTTTTTGCACGATGGGTGTCATGAGCCAGATGCTGCAGCGTTGCCGCATTCCGGGGCGCATCCAGGACCTGCATGTGCCCATCTTCAAGGAGATTCCTTTCCGCATTCTGGACATGGAAATCACAGCCTTTGAGACCAGCCATGACGTGAAGAGCGTGGGCTTCAGCATCGAGTATGAGGGTGAACGCTTTGTGGTTGCCACCGACATGGGCATCATCACCGAACGCGCCAACCACTACATGAGCCGCGCCAACCACTTGATGATAGAATGCAACTATGACAAGGAAATGCTGTTGAAGGGCAAATACACCCAGATGCTCAAGGACCGTGTCATGGGCGAGAAAGGTCATCTCGACAACACCGTGGCGGCCCAGTTTGTCGCCTCAAACTACCATGACGACCTGCAACACGTGTTCCTGTGCCACTTGAGCAAGGACAACAATACCGAGGAAATAGCCCTCAGCACAATGCGTCAGGCGCTGCAAGCGCGGGGGCTCAGCGTCGGCGACGCTTCCAACTCCGCTTCGCAGCGGGAGCGCGACGTCCAGATCTACGCTTTGCCCCGCTATACCGCGTCTTCTTGGTTTGTGCTGGTTTGACGCTCTTTGTGGTCGTCTTGACCGCCGGAGTTGATGTCACAGCCTGATGAGCCGGAGCCGCATGCAAGGGCTCGGGCTTGATTTCCAGTTTGTAAACCCAATAGCCGTCGTTATGTTCCTGAATCTGCTTGAACTCCTCGGTTAAGAAGGGCTGCAGTTTGTCGTAATCTATCAGGATCTCGATGGGACTGCTCGCAATGGTGCCGTGCTGGTACTGGAAAACGACCCCACGCTTGCCGCAGCGAATCTCGGCTGGCACGTTCAATGCGTGCTGCAACTTGTCCTCGTCGCTGCGACCCTTGTTGAGTTCATCAATCTTGTGGTTGATGAGTTTGAGCAGCTTGTTCTCCTTCTCCACATCGGCCACAAGGATGTCCAGTCGCGACAGCACCCGCTGCTGCATGCGGTCATAGTGCACATAGGCAGAGCCCTCGGTAGTGCTGTTTCCGTTATATTCCGATTTATCAATCTCCATGACAAGCAGTCGCTGCGATGTCATGTAGGGATAGACGAGCACTTGACTCACATTGCCATACACAGGATAGACCGTGGGAGCCTTGACCAGGGAGCGGTAATCGTCGCCAATGGGCTTGTTGAAATGCGGTGTGTTCAAGAAAGCGCTACGGGCCTCCTTCATTTTTGCCTGACCATTGCCAAAAGCTTTCTTAATCAGTTCCTTTTCCAATTCGGCAAGTTCGTCATTGCCGTTAATCTTCAGAGGCCAGCGCACCTTCACGTGCTTGATGCTGGTGTAGTAAGAGGACTCATCACCCTTGATTGTGGGGCTGTTGGAAACGAAATAGTAGGATTTGAGCTCCAATTTGTCAAACAGGTCGGCCTGTGACGCGTTGGTCACCGTGTCGGCCTCGGCAATGACCTCGGTCGAGTCACGCTTGCCGAACAGGTCCTCGCTCCTTCCGCTTGCCTCGATGCATCGCGACACATACCAGCCAGCAGCCATCAGGTCAATGATGGCGAGCAAGATGATGACAATGATGAGGTTCTTTTTGGTCATATTTTCTGGGGTTATTCTGTTTCGGTCAGTTGTTGTATGGTGTCGCTCACACGCTGCATGAGCCAACGCGGGGTGGACGTCGCTCCACAGATGCCGATGCGCTCCTTGCCCTTGAGCCAAGACGGGTCGATGTCGCCTTCACCGCTGATGAGATGCGAGTCAGGATTGGCGCTCTTGCACTCGGCAAAGAGGATGCGTCCATTACTGCTCTTGGCCCCGCTGACGAACAGGATGAGCTCGTGCTGGGCAGCGAACTCGCGTATCTGGGGGATGCGGTTGGCCACCGAGCGGCAGATGGTGTCGAAGCTGCGGAAGGTCACGCCCGGCTTTACCCGGCGCTTGATTTCCTCAACGATGTGTTGAAACTCCTGCACGCTCTTGGTCGTCTGTGAGTACAGGTAGATGTCACGACCGTAGTCAATCTTGTCTATCTCGTCAATGTTCTCGATGACCGTCGCCTGTCCTTGGGTCTGTCCCACCAGGCCCAAGACCTCAGCATGACCGCGCTTGCCATAGATGACAATCTGGGGTGCGGGCTTGCCGTCACCGGTATCGTTGAAGGTGGTGTTGATGCGCTGTTGCAGTTTCAAGACCACAGGGCATGTGGCATCGATGATCTCGATGCGGTTGCGACGGGCCGTCTCGTAGGTTTCTGGAGGCTCGCCATGGGCACGCAACAGCACCTTCACGTCGTGCAACTCTTGCAGTTGCTCGTGCGTGATGGTTTCCAGTCCCTGGCTGGCCAGACGGTCCACCTCGGCAGTGTTGTGCACAATGTCACCCAGGCAATAGAGGTGTCCGCTCTTGTTGAGCTCCTCCTCGGCCTTGCGGATGGCTGTCGTCACTCCAAAGCAGAATCCCGACCCTTTGTCTATCTCGATGGTCGCCACCGTTTTCAGTTTTCAGTTTTCAGTCGTCAGTTTTCAGAAGGGCGTTTAATTCCCGATTCGTGAAAGATACAGCTTGTAGAGCCATTCGTTCTGCTCGTCGATAGTCAGATTAGAGTTGTCCAGAACGACAGCATCATCGGCCTGGCGCAGCGGGCTCTCCTTGCGCGTGCTGTCGATGCGGTCACGCTCGGTGACATTAGCCAGCACCTCCTCGAAGGTCGTCGTGGTGTCGCCCTTCGAGCGCAACTCGTCAAATCGGCGCTGGGCGCGCACCTCGGGACTCGCGGTGGCAAACACCTTCATCTCGGCATCGGGGAAAACCACAGTGCCGATGTCGCGTCCGTCCATCACCACGCCCTTGTCCTTGCCCATGGCCTGCTGCTGCTTGACCATTGCCTTGCGCACAAATCCGATGGCGGCAATGATGCTCACCACGTTGCTCACGCGCATCGAACGGATGTAACGCTCCACGTTCTTGCCGTTGAGCACCGTCACACTCTTGCCCTCCTTGGTGGGGCGGAATGTGATGATGATGTCACCGCGCTTCAAGTGCTCCTTGAGCGCTTTCTCGTCCACCTTTTCGCCCTTGATGAGCTTGTTGCGCAACGCAAACAAGGTGACAGCCCTGTACATCGCGCCCGTGTCCACATAGGCATAGCCGATGCGCTTTGCCAATGCCTTTGCCATCGTGCTCTTGCCTGTTGACGAGTGTCCGTCAATGGCAATGGTAATCTTCTTCTGTGTCATTTGTTTCCGATCGTTATGGTTGATAGGTTGCTATTTGGGGGCAAAGATAATGAAAAAAGCATAAAAAAGGGCCACTTTGCACCGCTTTGTGGCAATTATTTGTAATTTTGTGGCAAAACTGATTCATGACATGAAATATCTGGTACATCTCATCTTGGTGATGGCATTGCTGGCGGCTTGCAGCGAGAAAAAATCACCCCTCGATGCCGAGGCACGCGACTGCGGCATGAGGGCCGCCGCAGCACTGGTGGCAGTGGACTACACCGACACCATGTCGATGGAACGCGCTGTAATGGACGCCAAGGCCAAGCAGAGCGTGTATGCCCTCAAGCGGGACTCGGCGGCAGTACGGGCTTTTGACGAAGCCTTCCGCGCCTACCTCAAAGAGAAAGACCGTCCACTTTACCAATCCATATTCCCGAACGAGAAACAATGAAAAAATTACCGCTGTTATTAATCGGAGTGATGCTGTTGCTGACGGCATGCGGTCAAGCCGAAAAGCGTGGCGAATCGGCAGGACGCCAATTCCTCGCTGCTTGGGGCGACACGGCCGCTATGCGGCAAGTGGTGGAGCAATTCAATGCCTTGAGGGACGACAGCCTGCGCTGGCCGTGGGAAGTGAAAGCCGCCAACCGCGCCTTTGCCGATGTGCTGATGGAGGACGGGCGCGATTCACTCACCCAGGCCGCTCACGTCATCGTGCTCTCACCCCGCGAACTGGCCCAGCTCAAGTGTCCGCCCATGATGGACCTGCTGCGACAGCGGGAGTTTGACACCGACTCGGCAGCCGACTACCTGGCACTCATCCACTGGTTGTGCTACACGGTGGGCTATGACCGCCACGTCGAGGTGTTTGATAGCACACTCGAGGCGATTGCCGCCGGATACTCGATGCACGAGCAGATGTGTGTCTATGCCCAGTGTTCCAGACCCGACGCATTAGGGGCGGCACTGGCCGATGACGCCAATCAGCCGGATGCTGACATGGACGACATCAATGCCCGCATTGATGAACTGCGCAAAATCTACACATCCGAGGAGTTCACGACCTTTGAGGCCGCCTACAAATCAGCCCTGAAAAAGAACAACTAAATAAAGAATAGATATGAAAACCTTTCAAGAATACCTCGACATGGTCAACAAGGCCATCAGCAACATACCCTATCCTGCTGCTCCCAGCCAGTTGTACGAACCCATTTCCTATCACATGGCACTTGGCGGCAAGCGCGTCCGCCCCGTGCTGACCTTGATGGCGTGCGATGCCATGGGTGGTGACGAGAAAGCAGCACTCGATGCCGCGCTGGGCCTGGAAATGTTCCACAACTTCACCCTGCTCCATGACGACGTGATGGACAACGCCGACGTGCGCCGCGGCAAGACAACCGTGCACCGCCGCTGGAACGACAACACCGCCATCTTGAGCGGAGACACGATGCTGACCATCGCGACACAATACATCGCGAAAACCGCCAACTGGCAGGTGATGAACCTGTTCAACAAGACGGCCATCGAGATTTATGAGGGACAACAGTGGGACATGGACTATGAGCGCCTCAACGACGTCACCGTCGAGCAATACGTCAAGATGATCCGCCTGAAAACGTCGGTATTGCTGGGCTGCGCCCTCAAGACCGGCGCCCTCATCGCTGAGGCCGACGAGAAGGAGGCCGACCTGCTCTACGAAGCCGGTGTGAACATGGGGCTGGCATTCCAGCTCAGGGACGATGTGCTCGACGTGTGGGGCGACCCGGCCACCTTCGGCAAAGAAACCGGCGGGGACATCATGAACAACAAGAAGACCTTCCTGCTCATCAATGCCATGCAACTCGCCCAGGGCGACGATGCCGATGAACTGCGCCACTGGCTCAATGACCCCTACGCCACCCGCGATGACAAGGTCGCAGGAGTGACTGCCCTCTACGAACGAATGGGCGTGCGCCAACTTGCCGAGGATGCCATCGCCAACTACAACAACCTCGCCATCACCGACTTCAACCAAGTCAAAATGAGCGATGACGACAAACAGGCGTTTATCGACCTCTCCAACCGCCTTGCCGGAAGACACTTTTAAATACAAGAGTTCATCAAACTGTGTCAGAATCCTCACCTAAAACTTTAATCGGCCACTGCCGAGAACCTTTAGCTCGGCGAAGCCAAATTAAACAATAATTTTTATAAAAATTGAACGAGACTGTTTTTGTTCTGTTTTATTAGTGATTTTGCTTAATTTCTCGCGCAAAGCGCGACATAAAAAAATCAGATGGAATGATTGATTCTCATTCACATATTTATTGCGATGCGTTTGACGAGGACCGTGAGGCGGTAGTGCAGCGGGCCCGTGAGGCTGGCGTGCGCCACATCGTCTTGCCCAACGAGAACCTGGAGAGCGTGCCACGGCTGGCAGCCATGCGCGAGCAATACCCTGACTACATCTCCATGGCATTGGGACTGCACCCCGAGGACGTGAAGGACGACTATCTTGATGTGCTCAACAAGATGCGGCCCATGCTGGACCAGTATCCCGTCGTGGCCATCGGCGAAATCGGCATCGACCTGTATTGGGACAAGACCTGGCGCGAACAGCAGAAGCATGCCCTTGACATCCAACTGCACTGGTGCCATGAACTGGGCGTGCCTTTCATCATGCATTGCCGCGAGGCACTGGACGACATCCTGGATGTCATTGACCACCTGGACTGTCCCGTGCCGCAGGGTGTGTTCCACTGTTTTGCCGAGACTCCTGCCGACGTTGAGCGCGTCCGCCGCCGGGGGGACTTTTACTTCGGTGTGAACGGCGTGGTCACATTCAAGAAAAGCACTGTGCCGCAGCTGCTGCCCGCCATCGGTCTGGACCGCTTGCTGCTGGAAACCGATGCCCCCTATCTGACACCCGTTCCCCACCGCGGCAAGCGCAACGAGAGCGCCTACATTCCGCACATCAACGACTTTATCGCCAATTACCTGGGCGTCTCTCCCGAGGAGGTCAGCGCCGCCACCGACCGCAACGCCGAGCGGTTGTTCGGTCTGGCATTGTAACCACACCATCACAACTCAAAAAAGAGTCCACGGCGTTGATTGCCGTGGACTGCGATTTTTAATGAAGTACTATAATCATGTCATTGCATGGCTTTGTCTGATGAGCTTACAGGTCTCTTGGGTGATAACTCAAACCTGATGTGAGGGCTTTGCTCGGTAGCGTTGCGGTAAAGTGCGCCTGTTGGCACATCTATCGAGGTGACATTTTGATAATCGTCCTCGTTGTTCATCGGCACATCATACACCTTGCCGTGACCTTTGTACATGATTGTCACTTTGCAGACACCGCATTGACTCATCCCGTTATAGGTTGACTCGCCATAATAATGGACACCAATATTGTAGGTTCCGTTTTCGGGTTCTTCCCAGTAGATGTTTTCACATGCACCCGGTCCTCCTCGACGATTATCAACATCAAGATACCCTCCTGTCCTATAGGAGTACTCGTTGTTGTAGTAGATTCTTGTGCCGTTGGGCTCGATTGCGTGCAAGTCGATGTCGGCATAGAATCCCCATGACAGGGTGACCTTCAGATTCCCGTTGCCGCTATTCAATGCCGAGATACCCAAATCCACGTTGTCATTATGTCCCAACGCGTCCATCCAGTTGAAGTACATCAGCCACACCTCAGTGAAATAGTCCTCTACCGTGTTGTAGTTTGTGATCAGCGTGAAAGCCAGGCCCACAGGATTGGAGTTTATAGCCAGTTCAGTCAGCAGTATGGCATATTGGGTATTGGACGATTGGTCTTGGATTGACAAATCAACTACATCCACGTGTAAGTTAGCAGACCACTGAAAGACGACTTTGGGCTTTCTTATTATTGCCATTTCCACCGTGCCCTCGATTGCCGTTGCAAGGATAGTCAGGTGCTTGTGGTCATCAAGATAGGTGCTGAATTCATCCATGTAGCCGCTCACTACATCTACAGCATTCTGGTCATCCTGATTCTGTGAGGCAAATCTTGGTGCCATGCGCGGAGAGCTGGTGTTACCCACCTGCTGATCCCAATCCACGCCACACTCGTGCTCCTTGATGATCTGCATCTCACTATCGCGGATCACAGCAATGTCAACACAGGTTCCCGAATAATTGGAGAACACCAGTGTTTGGGTATCATCACAGATGCTTCTCACCAGGCCATTCTCGTAGTATGTGACGCGCATCTTAGACTGACCGTTATTATACAGGATGTCCTCGTTTATCAAACGTTTCTGGTCATCAAAGTCCATGAAAATGACTTCCTCGTGTTCCAGATCGAACAAGGTGAAGTCATATTCTCCCGAGTCCTGGGGATTGATGACGAACACTTGCTGCTTGTCGCTCGTTTCGGGTGAGTCATCTTCGCTGCATGAAGTGAGACCAGCGCAGAATATAGCCAGAAGCGACACCATGGCCAGAGATAAAGCATTAAATGATTTTTTCATTTTGGTAACGGTGAGTTCTTTTTGTTGTTTCTATGCCTCATTGAAAGCAGAACCCGTTTTTGACCCTCGATGCGGCATTTCATAATATTTCAAACCTTCTTCAATTATCACGGAGGGCAGTCCCCCCCTTTGATGAATTTGTAATAGTGAGACAAGCTGCAAACGAAATCTATCATCGAGCGTTAATTATTTTTGGGCAAAAAATCAGGGCAACCGCACCAAGTCGATGCGGTTGCCCCTATATTCATTAGATTACAACTGATTCTTACCAGATGATGGCGCGGTCGGCGGGATCGAGCCACATTTTGTCACCAGCCTTGATGCCGAAGGCTTCAAAGAAGGTGTCGATGTTCCTCAAAGTGGCATTGACGCGATAGCGGCCGATGCTGTGAGGATCGCTCTTGGTCTGCTGGAAGATGGCTTCCTCGGTCATGTTGTCGGCCCAGATGCGGCCATAGCTCAGGTAGAAGCGCTGAGCGGGAGTGAAACCGTCAATCATCTTGCCCTCGCGGAACTGCTGCGTGGTGCGGAAGGCGTCATAGGCGATGCGCAGACCGCCTTGGTCGGCGATGTTCTCGCCCAAGGTGAGGTGACCGTTGGCATGCTGGTCCTTGACAACGACAATCTGGTCGAACTGAGCGGCAAGCTTCTCGGCAGCCTCCTGGAACTTCTGACTGTCCTCATCGGTCCACCAGTCGGTCATGTTGCCGTACTGGTCGAACATGCGGCCCTGGTCGTCAAATCCGTGAGTCATCTCGTGGCCGATAACCACGCCGATGGCACCGAAGTTGGTGGCATCGTCGGCCTCCACATCAAAGAAGGGAGGTTGCAGGATGGCAGCGGGGAAGCAGATCTCGTTGGTCGTGGGATTGTAGTAGGCGTTCACCGTCTGCGGCGTCATGCCCCACTCGTCCTTGTCAACGGGCTTGCCCACCTTGTCGAGGTTGCGGCGGGTCTCATACAGGCTGGCAGCCTTGATGTTCTCATAGAGGCTCTTGCTGGGGTCAACGGTCAGACCGCTGTAGTCACGCCACTTGTCGGGATAACCGATCTTGACGGTGAAGGCATTGAGCTTGACCAGAGCGTTGATCTTGGTCTGCTCGCTCATCCAGGTCAGGCCGGCAATGTGGGCGGCCAGCGATTTGCGGAGTTCGCCGATGAGCTTCATCATCTTCTCCTTGCTGCCGTGAGCGAAATACTTGCTCACATACACCTCGCCGACGGCTTCGCCCAGCAATCCGTTGGGCAGACCCAGAGCACGTTTCCAACGGGGCTTGCGCTCCTTCTGTCCGCTGAGCATGCGTCCGTAGAAATCAAACGAAGTCTCGCCGAAGTCGTCGCTCAGATAGCCGCTCGAGCCGGTGATGAGCAGTCCAGCCATGTAGTCGCGCATCTGCTGCTCGGTGAGCTTGGTCATCAGTTCGTTGGCGACAGCCATCACCTTGGGCTCGGTCAGGATGACCCATTCCACCTGGGGAGTGCCCATCAGGTTGAAGTATTCCTTCCAGTTGATGGCAGGATAGTCGGCCTGTAACTGGTCCAGGGTGCGGATGTTGTAGAGCTTGGTGTAGTCACGAGCCTCGGCACGATCCATCTTGGCCTGAGCAAACTTGTACTCGATGTCGTAGATGGTCTTGCTGGCGCGGGTAGCCTCCTTCTTGCTGTAGCCGGCGAGCATGAACATCTTCACCAGATATTCCTTGTAGGCCTGCTGGATCTTCTTGCTGTCGGCATCGGTGTTCAGGTAGTAGTCCCTGTCGGGCAGACCACTGGTACCGGCGCTGAGCCACATCACGTTCATGTCACTGTTCTTGAGGTCGGTCTCCACACCGATGCCAAAGAACGGGTTGGCCATGTACAGGTGCATCTCGGCAATCGAAGGGGTAAGGTCCTTTTTCTTGAAGGCTTTCACCTTGGCTAAATCAGCCATCATGGGCTGAGCGCCCTCGCGGTTCAGGCGGTCGCTGTCCATCGCCATCTTGTAGAGGTCGGCCACCTTCTGGTCAACCGTTCCAAACCTGTGCTCGTTCTTGCCCAGTTCCAAGAACATGTCGCGCAGACGGTTCTCATTCTCCTCGGCGAGCACGTTGAACACGCCATAGCTGGAGTACTCAGGATGCTTGCTCAGCGGGTTAGCCTTCATCCAGCCACCACCGGCATACTCATAGAAATCGTCGCCCGGCTTCACACTCAGGTCCATGTCGGCGCGGCTCACACCGTGCGTCACCTGTGCCTTCACACCAGGCACAGCAGCCATCATAATGGCCATAGCTAATAACATTTTCTTCATTATTAAAAAACAGTATTTAAGTTAATGTTGGGTTTTCAGACGGCAAAAATAGTGTTTTTTCATAAAACAAAGCATCTTCCTGTCAAAAACATTCATGCAAAAAACACGGCACAGCCCTCACGGGAAAAAGAAAAATATGTAATTTTGTGGTGTTATTGCAATAATTGGAATTGAAATGCCTTTTTTTTCAGTGATAGTGCCGGTGTATAACCGCCGTGACGAGGTGGAGGATCTGCTGCGCAGCCTCACCCAGCAAACCGACCAGGATTTTGAAATCATATTAGTGGAGGACGGCTCGACCGACCCTTGCGAGGACATCGCGCTGCGCTACAGCAACGAGCTGGACCTGCGCTACTTCTACAAGAGCAACGAGGGCCGCTCCATCGCCCGCAACTACGGCCTGGAGCATGCCACGGGGCAATATTTCGTCTTCTTCGACAGCGACTGCGTGATTCCGCCCGACTATTTCAAGACGCTGGGCCGCGAACTGGCCAACGACTATGTGCCATGCTTCGGCGGTCCCGATGCGGCAAGTGACGATTTCACCGATGTGCAGAAGGCTATTTCCTTCTCAATGACGTCGTTCCTGACCACTGGCGGCATTCGTGGCGGCAAGGTACAGATGGAAAAATTCGTGCCCCGCTCGTTCAACATGGGTTACTCGAGGGAGGTGTATGAGAAGGTGGGCGGTTTCCGCGAGATGTTCAGCGAGGACATCGACATGAGCACGCGCGTGCGCCAGGCGGGCTTTGACATCCGCTTGATTCGCCCTGCTTTCGTCTATCACAAGCGCCGCACAAGCCTCAGCAAGTTCGCGCGCCAGACCTACGTCTTCGGCATGTCGCGCATCACGCTCAAGCTGCTCTACCCCGACAGCCTGAAAGCCGTGCACTGCCTGCCCGCCGTGTTCCTCATCGGGTGCGTGCTGCTGCTGTTGCTGTCGCTGTGGAAATGGTGGTTCATCGTGCCCATCCTGCTCTATGCCGCGATGCTGTGGGTTGCCGCTCTTGTCAAGACGCGTAGCCTGAAAATAGCCTGCCTCGCCATGGCCACCAGCTTCACCCAACTGTGCAGCTACGGTTGGGGATTCATCAAGGCCTACGTCTGGAAAATCCTGTTGAAGCACGGCCGTGACATCGACGAGGAAGTAGCGATGAGGAAGGGGAAGTGAAAATCGCCCGTGGCGATTTTCACTGATTAGAGATTAAGGATTTGGGATGGAAGAAAACGGGAATATCAAGCCAAGCATGGTCGGTAGCCGCAGCATCAAGGAAACGGTACCTGAGGAGGACCGCCCCCGCGAGAAAGCCAAGAAACACGGCTTTGCCAGCCTGTCCACGGCCGAACTGCTGGCCATCCTGCTGCGTGTGGGCACACCGGGCGAGTCGGTGGTTGACCTATGCCAGCGCATCCTGCGTGACAACGACGACAAACTCTACCTCATCGCCCGCAAGGGCATCAACAACCTGGTGAAGAACTACCACGGCATCGGCGAGGTCAAGGCCATTGAAATCCTTGCCGCGCTGGAACTGGCACGCCGTTATCAGCAAGAGGAATTCCAGGAGCGTTTCAAAATCTCCAGCAGCGAGGAAGCCTATCAATATTTGCGCCCACGCATGGAGCACCTCGACCACGAGGAGATGATGGTCATCCTGCTCAATCACGCCAAGCAGGTCGAGGAGTGCGTGCGCATCAGCAGCGGCGGCACGGCTATGACCGTCGCCGACATCAAGATGATCCTGCGACCCGCCATCGAGCGCCTGTCATCGGGCATCATCCTGGCGCACAACCACCCCAGTGACAATCCCAATCCCAGCATGCAGGACGACCGCCTGACCGAGCGCGTCCACCAGGCCTGCAAGGTGATGGACATTCAGTTCGTTGACCATATCATCGTGTGCCGTGGCAAACGTTACTACAGCTACAACGACCACGGCCGCCTGATGTAAAGAGACTTTGAATTATTAACCATAACCATCATCCAAACCGTATGAAACTTTTGAAAATTTTGATGTGCACAATTGTTGCCCTGATGGCTGTCGTGTCGTGCACCCCGAAGAAAGATGCAAAAGAGGCACCCAAGAGCAAGGTGCTGGTATTGTATTACTCCTTGACATCGAACACCAAGACCGTGGCCGAGGAAATCGCCACGCGACTCGATGCCGACATCGAGGAGATCACCCTTGTGGAGCCCTATGACACCGCGTACCAAGCCACGATTGAACGCAGCAAGGCCGAACGTGAGAAAGGCATCACGCCCAAAATCAACCCCCTGAAGTCGAATGTCGCCGATTATGACTGGATTTTCATCGGCTATCCCATCTGGTTCGGCACTTACGCTCCCCCCATTGCGTCCTTGCTGGACACGATTGACTTGAGTGACAAATGGGTGGTACCGTTCTGCACCTTCGGCAGTGGCGGACTGGAATCGAGCGCGAAGGACATGACCGAGAAGCAGCCCAATGCCAAGATTCTGCCTGGTTACGGCGTGCGTGCCGCTCGCATGAATTCCATGCCTAAGGAGGTTGAACAGTTCCTGAAACTGTATGCGCCGCTTATGACTAAGCCTGATCCAACTAATATTGCAGAGAACACATCTTTAGAGTCACCTTTTGTGCCTGCTGACTTCCCCGAGCAGCATCCCGTGAGCGCCGAAGAGACCGCCATCTTTGACGCCGCCGTCAACGGCTACCCGATGCTCAATGCCAAGGCTAAAACAGTCGCATCACGCACAGCCCTCAATGGTACCGAATATCTGTTCACCGCGATGGACATGCCACGCGAGAAGAAGGCCGACATGCCTCCTGCCAGCGAAATCAAAGTCTATGTCATCGTCGAGAAGGACAAGGCACCTGAGTTCACCCGAGTGGTGAGATAGCGATAGGTGCGACAACTTACTCCCCAAGTTGTCGCTGTGTCATAATTCACACCGATATTTTGATCGGCCTTACGGCCGAGAACCTTTAGCTCGGTGAAGCCAAATTAAACAAAATAAATTTTTATTTGAATTTTGTTTATAATTTTGCTTAATTTCTCCGTGCGCAGCACGGACCATAATTACAGGCCGTGAATTATGACACATCCTCTTCTTTAGCATCTGATGGTCAGACAATTTAAAGAATCGCATGGCAGTGGAGTTGCATATCACAAAAAACGATAGTAATTTTGCGGCTTAATTAGCTTAACAAGAATATTTTTAAATAATGACATTTCAACTCAGCAAGCCTATCGCGGTCATCATGGCCCTTATAGCAGCTGCCAGCTGTCATCTTGCGCATGCACAAGACTCGGTAAAGACTTTTGTTCCCATCGTCAACTATACCGCCGACCTGGTGGTCAACACCCGTGGCGGCATCAAGACCGGTGCAGTCTATCAAGGCTATGGCGAGGCTGGCGTCCTCATCAACCCTTGGAAGAACGGCCAGTTTAATTTCACGATCGCCACGACTCACGGCGGCGGACCGACGAGGACGCTTGTGGGCGACTGGCAGGAAATGGACAATAAAGAGGCTACCAATCACATCTTTGCCCTCAACGCATGGTACCGTCACACCTTCAACAAAGTCGCGTTGCAGGCGGGTCTTCAAGATGCCAATGACAGCTACTCGACGTGTGAGGCATCCGATCCTCTGCAAAACACGGCCTTCGGTGGTATCGCAACATTCATGTGGAGCGGTAACGTTCCCACCATGCCCACCAACGGATTGGGTTTGAATGTCGAATGGCAAGTCAGTGACGCCGTCTTGTGGCAGACGGGAGTCTTTGACGGTGGCGTGATAGGCTTGGATGATGGCAACCGTTTCAACCTCAAGCACAAGCTGAGCCGCAGCAAGGGATACCTCGTCGTGAGTGAAGGTCAACTCATGTCCACTAATGCGCTTACGCTCAAGGCAGGAGCCTACTGCCACACTGGACTTGAGAATTACGGGTTTTATGCCACTTGTGAAAAGACATTCCGATTGCAGGGCGAGCGGGCCCTCAGCGCGTTTGTGACGGGCGGTTACTCTCCTCATGCGACAGACGCGTCCAATGCGAGCATCACCGGAGGCTGCTCATTGACCTCGTTGTTCAGCAAAAGCGGTGCCGACGTCTTGAGCGCAGGATTGGCGACCGTTCATTGCGACGGATTGAAGTGGGAGACGGCAATCGAGCTGAATTACCACTACTCGCTGAGCGACCACTTCTATGTCTCACCCGACGTGCAATGGATTATCAATCCCGGTTGCGGCTTGCTGGAGCGAAACGCGCTTGCTTGCACGTTAAGATTGGGATTTGAACTTTAATCGTTGCGCCTGAACACTAAACTTGGCGCTGTGTCATAATTATCGGCTTGTAATATGATCCGTGCTGCGCACGGAGAAATTAAGCAAAATTATAAACAAAATTATTTTGTTTAATTTGGCTTCGCTGAGCTAAAGGTTCTCGGCCGAGGCCGACCAAAGTTCCGGTGTGAATTATCACAAAGTTTTAATTGGGATGCTCGGCCAGGTAGCGCCACAGCGGGGCTGCCATGAGAGCCTGCAGCTGGCGGTTCTCGCGCAGCATCGCTTCGACCTCGTCACGTGAGAGCAGCAGCACGGCGATGTCCTCGCTGGCATCGAGGTGTTGAGTGCTGACACGCTCAACGCCCTCGGCCAGGAAACAATGCGTGATGTTGTCGCAGATGCTGGGATTCTGCCCCACGGTCATGATTTCGCGCCACGTGCCGCCACCGTAGCCCGTCTCCTCGAGCAGTTCACGCCGGGCGGCCTGCAGGGGCGTTTCTCCTTCTTCTATCACACCGGCACACAGCTCGTCGAGCACGATGTCCATGGCGTGACGGTACTGCCGCACCATGACGAACTCTCCCCCACCGGTGATGGCGATGATGTTGACCCACTCGGGGTATTCCAGCACATAGTGCTCGGGGTTGATGCGCCCGTCGGGGAGCTGCACCTTGTCCACGCGTGCCGTGAGCCAGGGCCGCTGAATGATGTAGCGGCTCTCGAGCGTGGTCCATTTCTTGATTTCCTTTGCCATGATAATAGGTGATTTATATAATTATATAACGAGGAAATGCGCCGGATGGTACTTATAAGCAAAAAAAAGAGTAACTTTGCACTTGTGGAAGTAAGGACAATCATCAAAAAGGGACGCGAGGAAAAGGTGTGGTTTGCCATCCGCGTGACCTATAACCGTGAGCTCAAGGTCAAGGACGACCTGGACGCGCGCGGAATCACCAACTTTGTGCCCATGCAGTACCGGCGTGAGGAGCGCAAAGGCGTGATGGTCAAGCGGCTCGTCCCCAGCGTCCACAACCTCATCTTCGTCCACATCGAGCCGAGCAAGATGAAGGAGTACAAGATGTCGACCGACTTGCCCATCCGCTACATCATGAACCGTGGCACCGATGGCTCCCGCAAGCCCATCACCGTCCCCGACCACGAGATGGAGAATTTCATCAAGGTGGCGGGCACCTACGAGGAGAAACTCATCTACCTCAATCCCGAACCCGGCGATTTTGCCAAGGGCGAACGTGTGCGCATCATCGGCGGACAATTCGCCGGCGCCGAGGGCATCTTTGTCAGGGTCAAGGGCGACCGCCGCGTGCTCATCAATGTGCAGGGCCTTGTCGCCATCGCCACGACCTACGTCCACCCATCGATGATTGAAAAAATCACCGACCCCGAACCGAACAGATTAGACAACGCATTATAATAAGGCATTAGGCTTTAGGAGGCTGAAGCCAACTAGGGACTAAAAACGACATAGAACTATGAACGAGAACAAGCAAAAAGTCGCCCTTATCACGGGCATCACGGGCCAGGATGGCTCCTATCTGGCTGAATTCCTGCTGGACAAGGGCTATGAGGTGCACGGCATCATCCGCCGCAGCAGCAGTTTCAACACGGGACGCATCGAACACCTGTACCTCGACGAGTGGGTGCGCGACATGAAGCAGCGCCGCCTCATCAACCTGCACTACGGTGACATGACCGACAGCAGTTCACTCATCCGCATCATCGAGAAAATCCAGCCCGACGAAATATATAACCTGGCGGCACAAAGCCACGTGAAGGTGTCGTTTGACGTGCCCGAATACACCGCCGAGACCGATGCCGTGGGCACCCTGCGCCTCATCGAGGCCGTGCGCATCGCCGGCCGTGAGAAGACGACCAGGATCTATCAGGCGAGCACCAGCGAACTCTACGGCAAGGTGCAGGAGGTGCCGCAGCGTGAGACCACTCCGTTCTATCCCCGCAGCCCCTATGGCTGCGCCAAGCTGTACTCGTTCTGGATCATGAAGAACTACCGCGAGAGTTACGGCATGTTCTGCGCCAACGGCATCCTGTTCAACCACGAGAGCGAGCGCCGTGGCGAGACCTTCGTGACACGCAAAATCACCTTTGCCGCCGCACGCATCGCCCACGGCCTGCAGGACAAGCTCTACCTGGGCAACCTGAACGCCCTGCGTGACTGGGGCTATGCCCGCGACTATGTGGAGTGCATGTGGCTCATCCTGCAGCAGCCCGAGCCCGACGACTTTGTCATCGCCACAGGCGAATGCCACTCGGTGAGGGAGTTCTGCACCCTGGCCTTCCACCATGCCGGCATCGAGCTGGAATGGCAAGGCGAGGGCATCAACGAGAAAGGTATCGACCGCGCGACCGGCAAGGTGCTGGTCGAGGTGGATCCGAAATACTTCCGCCCTGCCGAGGTGGACCAACTGCTGGGTGACCCGACCAAGGCCAAGGAGCAGCTGGGTTGGAATCCGCAGAAGACCTCATTCCAGGACCTCGTCCGCATCATGGTCGAGCATGACCTGCAACACATCAAGAAAATCTACCACCTCCAATAACCCAGTGACACATGAACAGCGACTCCAAAATATATGTTGCGGGGCACCGCGGACTCGTGGGCAGCGCCATCTGGAACAGTCTGCAGCGCAAGGGCTACACTAACCTCATCGGCCGCACTCATCAGGAACTCGACCTGATGGATGCCGTGGCCGTCAGGCGCTTCTTTGACGAGGAGCAGCCCGAGTATGTCGTGCTGGCTGCAGCCCACGTGGGCGGCATCATGGCCAACCTGAAGTACCGCGCCGACTTCATCTTCCAGAACCTCGCCATCCAGCAGAACGTCATCGGCGAGAGTTGGCGGCACGGCGTGAAGAAACTGCTCTTCCTGGGCAGCACCTGCATCTACCCGCGTGAGGCACCCCAGCCCATTCCGGAGACCGCCCTGCTCACCGCTCCGCTGGAGTACACCAACGAGCCCTATGCCATCGCCAAAATCGCCGGCCTCAAGATGTGCGAGAGTTTCAACCTGCAGTACGGCACCAACTACATCGCCGTGATGCCCACCAATCTGTACGGGCCACGCGACAACTTCAATCTCGAGACCAGCCACGTCATGCCCGCCATGATCAGGAAGATGCATCTGGCCAAGCTGCTCAACGAGGGCGACTTCGACGGCCTCCGCGCCGACCTGAACCGGCGTCCCGTCGAGGGCCTTGACGGCAATGCCACCGGGGAAGCCATCGTCGCCCTGCTGGAGAAATACGGCATCCTGAAGGACCACCTGTGCCTATGGGGCACCGGAGCGCCCATCCGCGAATTCCTGTGGAGCGAGGACATGGCCGACGCCAGCGTCTATTGCCTCGAGCACATCGACTTCAAGGACGTGCGCGGCACGGGCGACGAGGTGCGCAACTGCCACATCAACATCGGCAGCGGCAAGGAGGTCACCATCCGCCAGCTCGCCGAACTCGTCAAGGCCACCGTGAGCTACAATGGCACCATCGAGTGGGACAGCACCAAGCCCGACGGCACCCTGCGCAAACTCACCGACGTGAGCAAACTTCACGCCCTGGGTTGGCACCACACCATGGAACTTGAGGACGGCGTTCCCGCCCTCTACCACTGGTATCTGGAGAATTAATAACATTAAAGAAGACTGATCATGAAAAAAGAAGTAGGCGGCGGTTGCGGCATCATGTTACTGGCATTCTGCCTGTTGTTCATCGCTGGCGGAGTTGCCGCGGTAATTGAAATGTGCCGTGAAGGTGATGGTGCCGACGGCGCCTTCGGATTGTTGATAACAGTCCTGATTCTGTCTCCTTTCATCTATTGGGGCTATGTGATGCTTTACAAGTCCCTGCACCCTGGCAAGCCCGTAAAAATCACCAAGAATGTCGCTCGCTATGGTGGTGCTGCATTGCTGGTCATCATCCTCTTTGCCATATGGGCCGCCCTCAAGGGGAATCATGTCGAAAAGGCCGTCAAGCCCATCACCGAGATTGCCCAACAACCCAAAGAGTCCGAGGACAGCGTCGTCATCACTCCCGTGATGGAAGAAGACCCCTATCAGGAACTGGATGAACTCATTGGCCTGGAATCCGTTAAAGAAGAGGTGCACACCATCGCCAACTTTGCCCGGATCCAACAGCAGCGCAAAGCACAGGGCCTGAAAGTGCCCAAGATGTCATTCCACCTCGTGTTTACCGGAAGCCCCGGCACGGGTAAAACCACCGTGGCACGCATCGTGGCGCGCATCTACAAGGACCTGGGCATCCTCGAGAGCGGACACACCGTCGAGACCGACCGCTCGGGCCTCGTGGCCGACTATGTGGGACAGACCGCGACCAAGACCAGTGCCGTGATTGACTCGGCATTGAACGGCGTGCTGTTCATCGACGAGGCCTATGCCCTCGTGCCCGAACACGAAGGCTATGACTTCGGTCAAGAAGCCATCTCCACCCTGCTCAAGCGCATGGAGGATGACCGCGACAGGCTGGTGGTCATCATTGCCGGCTATCCCGACGAGATGAAACGCTTCATCGACTCCAACCCTGGCCTGCAGTCTCGCTTCACCCGATACATCAACTTCCCGGACTACAGCGAGCAGGAATTGTTCGACATCTTCCATCTGTACTTGAAGAAGAACCAGTATACCATCACCCAAGAGGCCGACCAACTGCTCAAGAGCCACCTCGACAATGTCGTGGCCCACAAGACCAAGAACTTCGGCAACGCCCGCTATGTGCGCAACATCTTTGAGCGGGCCGTCGAGCAGCAAGCCAACCGCCTGACGGCCAAGCGCAACATCAGCGACGACGAACTGTCTGTGCTGACCAAGGAAGACATCGAGAAAGCCTTCAAGGTAAAAGACAGAAACTGATATTACTCACCTAAATCCCAATGAACATGACCAAGTTTTTCATCACTTTCGTCCTGTGCTTGACAGCATCGCTGGCCGTGCAGATCCAGGCCCAAGAAGTGACCCAGGATGAAATCGCCGGCATCCGAGCCGCCTATAACGCCGCCAAAGAACAAATGGAGCGCAACAGCCATGCCCAGGAGCAGAATGTGCCGCGCAGCGACATGGAGATTTCCAGCCATTACGTCATTCCTGGAAGCGGTCCCACCGAGGATGTCATCCACTACTATTTCACGATGGACGAAGATCCTGAGACCGGTGCATACGTTTACAAGCCCTACCTGGTCACCCGGAGTTTTAATATCGCGGCTCGCAAGTTCTATCAGGAATACCTCATCGACAAGGAGTCAAGGCTGCTGTTTTTCTTCCAGAGCAACGACGCGATTGAAGGCGGCACCGCCGAGACACGTTTTTACTATGGCAAGCACGGCGTCCACAAGGTCGTCAATGGAGAGGCCACGCTGGACGAAGAGTTCTGCGCCAGAAGCGCCCAAGAACTCACAAACGCCTTTAGCCTGATCATGAACAGCGACTACTAATAACGCTGAGGCTTATTCATTCAACCCAACAGAAAAGAAGACGCAACCGCTGAAGAATCAGTCGGTTGCGTCTTTTGGTTCTCTGATATTGGGCGGTTACATCTCGCGGATGGTGATGCCGAAGCCTCCGGAACGGGCCATGCGCAGTTTCATGACGGTCTTGGCGGTCACCTTCTTGCGGGTGATGGTGTAGGCCTGCGGGTTGGTCTCGTAGTCAGCGTCCTTGGCATCGGCATAGATGGTGGCCTCGTACTTGACACCGGGTTTCAGGAAGTCGAGTTTGAAGGAGACTTCGCGTGCATCTTCACCGTTGATGCCACCCACGTACCACACGTCTCGTGCCTTGGCGCCGTTGAGGTCGGCTGCGGTGGCTCCTTCAGGCAGGGCATAGATAAACCTGGTAACACTGTTGACCACATCCTTCTTGCCGTCGGGCAGCTTGGCGAGGCCCTCGGCGGCCTTGTTGACGGTGGACAATTTGGGATGGCGCGCGGTGACCATGTATTCACCGGGCTCGGCCATGATATAGATGCTCTTGTCCCAATCAACCGCCACGTCCTTGATGAACTGGAAGGCGTCCATGAAGCGGGCATAGTTCTCGGGCAGGTCGGCTGCCATCTGCAGCGGTGAATAGAAAGTGACATAGAGACCCAACTGGTTGCAGATGGTGTGACGCATCTTGTCGGCCCAACCGCTGACTTTCTCCAGGTCCATTTCGAAGATGCCGGGTGTGAAGTCCATCGGCCCTCCCTGCAGGCGTGTGAAGGGATAGACGGCGGTCTGGCCCGGGTCGATGCCAGCACGGAACTCGTTGCCCATTGCGCTCTCGTTGCCAATCATGTTGGGCCAGGTGCGGCACAGGCCCGTGGGACGCACAGCCTCGTGCGCGTTGACCATGATGTGGTGCTTGGCAGCCTCGGTGATGGCGTAGTGGTAGTGGTTGATGAGCGGCTGGCTGTAGTGGTACTCACCATAGGGGATAATCTTGCCCACGTAGCCGCTCTTGACAGCGTCATAGCCATATTGGTTCATCAGGTTGTAGGCTTTCTCCATCCATCGCTCGTAGTTGACCGTCGACGAGGAGCTCTCGTGGTGCATGATGAGGCGGATGCCCCGCTGGTGGGCATAGGCGTTGAGGGCAGGCAGGTCAAAATCGGGATAAGGGGTGATGAAGTCGAAGACGAAATCCTTCTGCTTGCCGTACCAGTCTTCCCAGCCTTCGTTCCAGCCCTCGATGAGCAGGGCATCAAAACCGTTGTCGGCAGCAAAGTCAATGTAGCGGCGCACGTTCTCGTTGTTGGCACCGTGCTTGCCATGAGGGGTTGAACGGGCATAATCGGTCTTGCCCAGTTGCACCGAGGGGTAGTCATTGGTGTAGGACCACTGGCTCTTACCGCTGATCATTTCCCACCACACACCCATGTACTTGGTGGGGTGGATCCAAGACACGTCCTTAATGGCGCAAGGCTCGTTGAGGTTCAGGATGAGACGTGACGCAAGGGCATCGGTGGCGCTGCGGCAAACCATGATCGAGCGCCACGGTGTCTTGCAGGGAGCCTGCATGCGGCCTTTCACGCCCTCGGCATCAGGGGTGAGCCAAGTGCGCAGCACGAAGTTCTCGTCGTCCAAGTCGAGGTTGGTCGTGGGATAGTCGAGCACTGCTGCCTCGTGGATGTTGATGTAGAGTCCCTGGTCGGTCTTCATCTGCAAGGCGGTCTGGACGCCTGTTGGTGAGAACGCCGTATTGGGCCATCCGCAGCCCGTGCGGGCCTTCGGGGTCAGTTCCCGCACTTGCGACAGCCGTGAACGGGTGGGCCTGAATTCCTGGGTGGAATAGTCGCCGGGAATCCACCAGGCTGTGTGGTCGCCCGTGAGCGCGAACTGCGTCATTTCTTCCTGAATCATGAAATAGGTTAACGCATTCTCCATCGGGAACTCGTAGCGGAAGCCCATGCCGTCGTCATACAAGCGGAAGCGCACGTGCATCGCGACAGGCTTTTCGCCATCCTGGGCAGACGGTTGTTGCAGTTTCACCAGCAGTTCATTGTAATGGTTGCGGATGGAGGCCTCTTCGCCCCACACCGGTTCCCACGTCTCGTCAAAAGTTGACCTCTGCTGGTCGACGAGGACAAAGCCGCCTGTGAGCTGACGGCTGCCCTTGAGTTCGAAGCCGAGCCGTGAAGGCAGGATGACCGCCTGACCGTCGAAGTCCAGCGAATAGGTGGGGACACCGTCTGTCAAAACAAATTTCATGACCAAATCCCCGTTGGGGCTCGTCAAGGTGATTGCGTCGCCAAGTTGGGCTGCACATGGAACGAATGTCGCCAGGCTGACAACCGCCGCTATCAAAATGCTTTTGAATGATTTCATCATTGTACTCATATATTTGAGGGTTTTGAGTTCAAAGAGTAACCGCCAATTCCGAATCTGCTGTTCAACCGTTTTCTCAGCAGACTGATTCGGCCACTCATTAATTGGTGCAAAGATATGTCATTTGCGCGATGAATGCAACAGTTTGCCATACAGTGATTGGATATCAGCCTTCAGTCGGTCAAAACCATAGGTCTTCTCAAGTGTCTGCTCGTTCATGTACAGGCGCTTGTTCACCTCAATCATCACAGAATTGTATTTCATCGGCACCTCAAAAGTTTTACTGTTTGAGAAAGGTGTGTTGATACCGACCTTGTAACCTCTTGATGCGAAATGCGGCTCTTAATCTTTTGTCGCAAAGTTACATCATTTAATCCATAAAACGCTTTACCCTCTTTGTTAGTACATCCAAGCGCACTTATCGCAAGTCATTGACCGAAAACAGCAATCAACGAACTGAAGAAACCGAGGATTGACAAATTTTTTGTTGGAAAGTTCAGCAGAGTGCCGTATCTTTGCAATGCTTACAAATTGGTATGCTT
>JAEEGI010000673.1_pt1 | contig 95833 bp, 79 predicted proteins | sample 8958751 | NCBI WGS metagenome assembly JAEEGI01 (sample SAMN16246545, study PRJNA631951) | gut metagenome | biome: gut microbiome; feature: rumen; material: KS-attached | host: Bos | place: Iran: Karaj | collected 2018-10 | reverse complement strand
GCCCGGCATCTTGCCCTGGAGGGCCTGGGCGACGTTGGCCACCGGAGCAGAAGTGAGCTGCTTGCTGTTGACGGAAGCGACGGAGCCGGTGAGGTCGCGGCGCTTGACGGTCTGGTAACCGATGACGACGGTCTCGTCGAGGAAGAGGGCGTCCTCCTGCAGGACGAAGTTGACCACCGCCTGGTTGGAATAATTGACTGCCTGCGAGGTGTAGCCGATGCAGGAAGCCTCGAGGACGGAGTTCGCGGGAGCGTTGAGGGTGTAGTTGCCGTCGAGGTCGGTGACGGCACCGATGGTGGTGCCGCGGACGACGACGCTTGCGGCCACGACGGGCTCGCCGTTGGCGTCCTTGACGGTTCCCGTGACTTTGTTCTGTGCGAAGGCTGCGGTGGCTCCGAGCAGGAGCATCAACGCTGCGATCGCCATTCTGAGATGATTCTTCATCATTTGGGAATTTTGGTTAAACAAATACTTATTGGTCAGTTTAGTACTATCCGTTGCTTTGCGTCCTTCGGAAAAGAACGCGCAAAGATAGCAAATTTTCAGATATAAATAATATTGATTCAATTATTTGTAATATTCATTCATTTAAACCTGTTATACGCACCTCAGAATATAACTGGCCCCGTATCTGCTTTCGCACAAAAAGTTGTATATTTGGAAACCCAACCGATAACCGATGAACCACCGTATCCTTTCCCTGCTACTCCCGTTCATGTCCGTATTCTGCGCCGGAGCGCAATCCGTTCCGGATCCCGCCGTCTTTGCCAATCCGCCAGCCAGGTACCAGACCGCTGCGTGGTGGCACTGGATGGACGGGGCCATTACGCGTGAGGGAATCACCAAGGATCTCGAAGCCATGAAGGCCCAGGGAATATCCAACGCCACCGTGCTCAATATTTACCGTCTGATCGGCATCGAGGACGGCTTCCAGTCCGTCCAGTTTGACAGCCCGGCGTGGTATGCGATGTTCCGCCATGCCGTGGAGGAGGCCGACCGCCTCGGAATGCAGGTCGGTGCAGCCAACTGCGACGGCTGGTCCGAAAGCGGCGGCCCCTGGATCACCCCGGAGACCTCGATGAAACAGTATACATGGCGCAAGGGTTTTGTCCGGGGCACCGGCCGGGAACAGGCCGTTCCCCTGGCGCAGCCCTTCTCCAAGGAGCGTTTCTACCGGGACGTAGCCGTGGTAGCATACCGGGACGCAGCTCCCAACAGCTTCGTCGCGGCGTCCCCGAAGATTTCCTGCAGGGGCGGTTACCCGGTCGAGACCCTGATCAAGAGCCACAAATACCATGACGAAACCCGCCATATCGACTTGTTGGACGACTTCCCGGCAGAGATTCTCATAGACGGCAATCCGACCACCGGTCTGACCGTCAGCGAAGACAAGACCATCCGCCTGGACTTCGCGAAACCCTTCACCGCCGAGGTCCTGCAGATCTATGTCATGGTTTCCGCTGCCAGATTTCCCATTCCGGTGCTGATCGAGACCTCGGATGAAGGCACAGACTGGCGGGAGGCTGGCCGTGTGTATGTCCGGGGCGCGAACGCGCTCCAGAAGCTGTCCTTTCCCCGCACGACCGCCCGCCACTGGCGCCTGACGGTCAACGAACCGCTTTCCGCTACGACGCTCAGCGAGCTCTGCCTTTTGCAGGCCGGTGAGCGTGGCGTATGGGATACCGACCCCGGTACGGCCATCCGTACTCCCGGGGAGGTGATCGACCTGACGGACCGGATGGATGCCGACGGCACGCTCCGCTGGGCTGCCCCCAAGGGCCAGTGGACCGTGATCCGCTTCGGTTATACCTCCAATGGCAAATTCAACCACCCGGCCTCGCCGCAGGGTGTCGGCCTGGAGTGTGACAAGATGGATTCCACAGCCCTGGACATCCATTTCAAGGCTTTCCCCGAGAAGCTGATCCGGGCAGCAGGGCCTTATGCCGGCAAGACCTTCACCTACTTCCTCGTGGACAGCTGGGAGTGCGGCCAGCAGAACTGGACGGCCGCCTTCCCGCAGGAATTCGAGAAGCAGCAGGGTTACAGCCTTATCCCCTGGATTCCCGTGCTGTGCGGCGAACGCATCGGCAGTGCCGCGCTCTCGGAAGCGTTCGTGCACGACTTCGACTGCGTGCGCGGCGAGTTGGTCCGCGTGCACTATTTCAAGCACCTGGCCGACCTGTGCCACCGCGCGGGGATGCAGCTCTGGTCCGAGGGTATCTACGGCGGCGCCTCCATGCCCCCCGTGGACGTGCTGAAATCCTATGAGTTCTGCGACGTGCCGATGACGGAATTCTGGGCGCAAGCCAGCGAATACCGTGACTGGCCTATCGTCTACCGCCCGACGAACTACGGCAACCATGCCATCCCGTACCACGTATCCCTGATTTACGACAAGCCCGTCGTAGGCAGCGAGGCCTTCACCGGCATGGCCCTTTACAGCGATTCGCCCATCGACTTGAAGCTCTATGGCGACCAGGCCTACACGCAGGGCGTCAACCGCATGATACTCCACAGCTACGTCCACCAGCCGGACGACCGCCGGCCCGGCGTGACGCTGGGTATCTACGGCCAGACATTCAACCGCAACAACACCTGGTTCAATGCGGCCGACGGTTTCTTTGCTACGGAAGCCCGTATCCAGTATATGCTCCAGCAGGGGGACCGCCGCTCCGATGCGCTCGTCTACCTGGGCGACCGGCTCCCGAACACCGAGATGTCCGCCGCGGAGATTGCAGCCTCCCTCCCGGAGAACATCAAGTTCCAGTATATCAACCAGGAAGTCCTGCTGGGCCGGCTGAGCGTCCGCGACGGACGCATCTGGCTGGATGGCCGGCATCCCTTCAAGTTCCTGCTCCTTCGGGGCGACCGCATGGATCTCGCCACGGCCCGCCGGGTGGCGGAACTCGTGGATGCCGGGGCGCTCGTGTGCGGCCCCAGGCCTGTCTCGACGCTTTCGCTGGTGGATTTCGAGAAGAACAATGCGGAACTGCAGCGCCTGGCCGCCCGCCTCTGGGATGGCGGCCAGGTACTGACCACGCTCAAGGAGCTGCAGGCCGCGTACACCCCCGATTTGCGCGTGCGGGGCATCGGGATCGACGATATTCTCTGGTACCATAAGTCCCTGGGCGACGTGGATTATTACTACCTGTCCAACAAGGACAACGCCCGCGCCGTGCATTTCGAGGCGCTTTTCGACGTGGCGGACGGCCGCCCGGAGATCTGGGATCCGATGAGCGGATCCGTCCGGGAACAGGCGATGTATGCCCATGAACATGGGGTCACGGTCGTCCCCCTGAGCCTGCAGCCGCGCCAGGGCATCTTCGTGCTGCTTCGCCGCGGCGGCAGCCGCATACAGCACATCTTCCGCCTGGCAGACCTGCAGGGGGAGCAACTCTTCCCCAACATGGCGGGAGACTTTTCCCGGCCCGTGCCTGAAGCTTACCGGGGCACGGATGGGGAGATCCACCTCCGTGCCCTTTCGGCCGGCTCCTACATCGCCGGCTATTCCGACGACGTGGCCTGCCGGATCGACCTGGCGGCCCCGCAGCGGGTGAGCCTGGACGGGACCGTGGGCACGATGACCTTCGAGGATGAACCGGCCCTCGGGACCATGCCCATCGGCGGCTTCCGGGAGTTCACGGACTTCCTCGACCCCCGGGTCAAGCACTACTCCGGCCGGGTGACCTACCGGACATCCGCCATGCTGCCTGCCGGGTTCATCCGTCCGGAACGCCGCGTGCTGCTCGCCATCCCGGCGTTCGGGAGTACTGCTACCGTGACCCTGAACGGCCATGTCCTGGAGACCATCTGGGATCCGGCCGCCCTGACGGACGTCAGCGCCTGGGTGCACGAAGGGGAGAACGAACTCGTGATCACCGTCACCAATCCGTGGCGCAACCGCCTGATCGGCGACAAGGCCGGCGTGCCCTCTACCGAGGAGCACTGGACCACATCGCCGCTCCAGCAGAAGCATATCCCTCCGCAGCAAATCCTGCACGAATACGCCCTGCTCTACCCGGCGGGCATCTCGCGCCCCGTCGTCTTCTACAGCGAAGGCGCGGAACGGGTCGTCAACAACTAAAACCAGCCAATGAAACGTCTGTCTGTCTTTCTTCTCCTGCTCTGCAGCCTGTGCGCCGGTGCCCAGCCGCGCGTGGAGCGCTGGGGCTGCTTCGAGCTTTCCCTCCCTGCCGTGGTGCAGGGCAATCCTTTCGACGTGGCGCTGAGCGCGACCTTCACCAATGGCTCCGAGCGTGTGACCGTGCGCGGCTTCTACGACGGCGACGGCCTTTTCAAGGTCCGTTTCATGCCCGGAAGCGAAGGGGAGTGGTCCTATGTGACCGCCAGCCGGGTGCCGGCGCTGAACCGCCGGCGCGGCAGCTTCGTCTGCACGCCGCCGGCGCCGGGCAACCACGGCCCCGTGGTGCCCGACGGGCTGCATTTCAAGTACGCTGACGGGACGCGTTACTATCCGGTCGGCACGACGGCCTATGACTGGATGCATGTGGGGGACGCGTCGGCAGCGCGGACCGTTGCATCAATGCAGGCGTCAGGCTTCAACAAACTCCGGATGCTCTTCTTCCTGCATAACCTGCCGGTGGAGTATCCTGATATCTATCCCTTCGAGAAGAGGGCTGACGGCAGTTGGGACTACGAACGCTTCAACCCGGCGTATTTCCAGTACGTCGAGCGCCGGATCCTTGCGCTGCAGGAGATCGGCGTGGAGGCGGACCTGATCCTCTTCCACCCCTACGACGGCGGGCGCTGGGGTTTCGACCGGATGCCCCTGGAGGCCAATCTGCGCTATCTCTCCTACATCACGGCGCGTTTTTCGGCCATCCGCAACGTCTGGTGGTCGCTCGCGAACGAGTGGGACGGCGTGAAGGGGATTCCGGCAGAGGACTGGGACAAGTTCGCCCAGGCAGTGGCCGGGGGAGACCCATACCGCCACATGCTGTCCATCCATGGCTACACGGCTACCTATTATAATTATTTCGATCCCGTGTTCACGCACGCCAGCATCCAGGACCACGGTCCCGTAATGGAGCGCGGCCGGGCCCATACCGTCAGCCAGATCTACAAGAAGCCGGTCCTCTTCGACGAAGTGTGCTACGAGGGCAACGTCGGCAGCCGCTGGGGCTGGCTGAGCGGCCAGGAGATGCTGCGCCGGATGTACAACGGCCTGATGTCCGGGACCTACGTCACGCACGCCGAGACCTTCAACGCCGAGGAAGGGTCCTCGACGGAGGATGCCGGCAACTACCTGGCCTACGGCGGCGATTTCCGGGGCGAGTCCTGGCGGCGCATCGGGTTCCTGCGTGCCGTCCTGGACGACCTGCCGAACCCCCTGGGCCTGGCGGACCACAACTGGGACGAATACACCAGCACGGCCGGGGACGGCTACTACCTGGTCTATTTCGGTAATGAGATCCGCCATGAGTGGCAGTTCGACCTGCCGGTCAAGAACGGCCCCTGGGCCCGTCCGAAAGCCGGAGAGAAGTACCGCGTGGAGATCCTCGACACCTGGAACATGACGGTCACGCCCTGGCCGGTGGTCTTCGAGACGGCCGAGCCCGGCCGCTACCGCATCCTGGACAAGGAAGGCCGCGGCGTGCGCCTTCCGGACACCCCTTACCTGCTGCTCAGAATCAAAAAGATACCATGAGAAAACCATCTGCCATCTTCCTCCTTGCGGCGGCGCTGCTGCTCGCCGCCTGTGCCGGCCCCGCGCCGAAGGCCCCCTACGGGACCTACACCAATCCCATCCTCGGGGGCGACTATCCCGACCCCTCGATCGTACGCGACGGGGACGACTACTACATGACCCACTCCTCCTTCGACTACAATCCCGGCCTGGTGGTCTGGCACTCGAAGGACCTCGTGAACTGGGAGCCCATCAGCTATGCCCTGAAGACCTATCTGGGCAGCGTCTGGGCTCCGGACATCTCCAAGATCGGGGACAGGTTCTACATCTATTTCACCGTCCACAACCGCAGCAACTGGGTGGTATACGCCGACACGCCCTACGGGCCGTGGAGCGATCCCATTGACCTGCACGTCGGCCAGATCGATCCCTGTCCCGCCGTCGGCGACGACGGCAGCAAGTGGCTCTTCCTCAGCGGCGGCCAGCGCATCCGGCTGACCGACGACGGGCTGGACACCGTTCCCGGCACGCTGGAAAAGGTCTGGAACGGCTGGCCCATTCCCGAGGGCTGGCTGACCGAAGGGCTGGCCATGGAGGGCCCGAAGATCCGCAAGGTGGGGGACTGGTGGTATTTCATCGCCGCCGAGGGCGGCACAGCCGGCCCGCCCACGAGCCACCTGGTGGCGATTGCGCGGAGCCGGAGCGTAGACGGCCCGTGGGAGGAGTCTCCCTACAACCCGCTGGTCCACACCTACCACAATACCGACCGCTGGTGGTCCCGCGGCCACGGCTCGCTGATCGATACCCCGGACGGACGCTGGTACATCGTCTACCACGCCTATGAGAACGGCTACTACAACCTCGGCCGCCAGACGCTCCTGGAGCCGGTCTGGCTGGACGAAGACGGCTGGTGGCGCAGCTACGGCGAGAACATCGTCGAGGATCCCATCGCCGCCCCGCTCCCGCTGCAGCCCTATGACCGCAAGGCCCGCCTGGGCGAGTTCCGCATCGGCCTGGACTGGAAGTACTACAAGGATTTCGACCCGTCCCGGGCCCGGGTGGAGAACAATACCCTGACGCTCAAGGCGGTGGGTTCCAGTCCGGCCGACGCCGCCCCGATGATGTTCGTCGCAGGGGACCAGGCCTACGAGTTCGAGGTCGAGATCGACCGCGACCCCGGCGCGACCGCCGGCCTGGTGATCTACTACAACAGCCAGTACTATATCGGCGAGGGCATCAACAATGCCGGCACGCTGCGCTGGCGCCGCGACCGCGGCGGCCGACGCTCCATGCGCACCCCGGACGTGACGCACATCTGGCTGCGCCTGCGCAACGACCACCAGATTGTCTCTGCCTACTACAGCCTGGACGGCAAGGAGTGGAAGCAGGACGACTGGGGTATCGAGATCTCGGGCTACAACCACAATGTCTTCCACGAGTTCCAGAGCATGCTCCCGGGGCTCGTAGCGGCCGGCGAGGGCGAAGTCCGCTTCAGCAATTTCAAATACCGTAAATTGTAGCAGTCATTCCGGGCTTGACCCGGAATCTCCAAATAGAATATGAAAAGATTGTTTTTGTGTATTTGTGTCCTGCTGGGGGCATTCACCCTGTCGGCGCAGACGATTGATTACAAAGGGACGCCGGTGACGCTGGGGCCGCGGGCCCTGTTCGTGGACGGCAGCCTCAGCGCTGCGGAGGCCGCGAAGTCCCCGTATATCTTCAATTCTTTCAACGAGGCGATGGGCCATCTGCAGGACGGTACGCGCGAGGCTCCGATGCGGGTCTACATCGCTCCCTGGGTGTACTGGGTGGACGATCCCGACGACGGACAGGTCCGTCGCGGCGTGAACGGCGGCACCCCCTTCGGGATGGTGGTCCGCTGCGAGGCGCTCCAGCTGCTGGGCATGACGGATGACGCGCACGACGTCGTCCTCGCCTCCGCGCGCGGCCAGACCCAGGGTGCCGTGGGCAATTTCACGATGTTCGACTTCTGGGGCGACGACCTGGTAGTCAAGGACCTGACGATGGGCAACTACTGCGACATCGACCTGGTCTATCCCCGCCGGCCCGAACTCGGCCGCAAGGCCAAGTACTCCGCCATCACGCAGGCCCAGGTATCCTTCGCCCACGGCGACCGCATCTACGCGGAGAACGTCCGCTTCGAGGCGCGCCTCAACCTCAGTCCGCTCACGGGCTCCAAGCGCATCCTCTTCGTGGACTGTCACATGGAGAGCACCGACGACTCGCTCAACCGCTGCGGCGTCTATCTCCACAACGATCTAGACTTCTGGGGCCGCCAGCCTTTCGGCAGCGTGGATACGTACGGCACCGTCTTCATGGACTGTGATTTCAACATCCGCCACGACGAGGCGGTGCAGGCGGTCAGCAAGGGTGTCGGGCGCCACTCGCTCATCGACGTGCGCTACCACACTTCCGGCCGTCCGGTCTACCTGGCCTGGACTTTCCGTCCCGAGGAGTGGCTGCGTTGCTACCAGTACAACATCATGCTGGACGGCCAGCCCGCCTTCGTGGGTGCCGCCAAGCCCTACAACACCGTGGTGCTGGACCAGAAGGCCCAGCTGGCCGCCTACCGCCTCGTCGAGGACGACGGCACGGTGCTCTACAACACCTATAACCTGCTCCGCGGAGACGACGACTGGGACCCGCAGGGCATCAAGGAGCGCGTGCTGGCGCTCTCGGAGCGCGACGGGCGCGACTATGCCAATATCCCTACCTGCCTGGACCTCAATGTCCGCGAAGCCACCCTGCAGACCGGCGGGGAGCCGTTGACCCTGCTGGCGGACACCTACCGCCACCTGGGCTACCGCCTGTTCGGCCAGCGGGTACGCTGGAAGGTGCAGCCGGGCTACGAACGCTTCGTGAAACTGGCGCCGGACGGGGACGCATGCACTGTCACGGCCGACAACCACGGCGAACGTACGCAGGCCTTCGACGTGATCGCCTACACGGAGGAAGGGCTGGAGTGCGCCGTGCAGCTGACGGTCATTCCCGACTTCGTGGCGGCGCCGGCCTTCACCCGGACGCCGGTGCTGAACCTGGCCGGCGGCCGGGCCACCGTCGACTACACGATTGACCTGCAGGGCCGTGCGGACGAGTCGCTCGTGACCTGGTACCGCTGCGACGACCGCAAGGGCCGCGGTGCCGTGCCCGTGGCCGTCTCCCGCGGCGGCCAGCCCAAGACGTCCTATGCGCTGACGCGCGACGACGTCGGTCACTACCTGGCCGTCGGCGTGGCGCCGAAGCACCTGCGCTGCCTGCCCGGCGAGGAAGTCCGTGTGGTCTCCAAGGCGCCGGTCAAGGCCTCCCAGGTCACTGGTGCGCGGGTGCTCGAAACCGATTTCTCCGACTTCCCGACGGACAACCAGCCGCTGGTGCGGCCGGGCTACTGGACCGTGGATGCCTTCAAGCCGGAGGATACGGCCGAATACAGCTGGACTGTGAACCCGGCGCTGCCGTGCTGGACCTACGGGACCGGCATCAACGGCGCCAAGGGGCTGGGTATCCAGCAGCTGCAGCAGGGCGCCCGCCTGCGCTACACGCCGGTGGCGGGCCGGTACGGCGACATGTCCGTGACCTGGCAGGTCGATCCGGCCAAGGACGGCGGGCAGGGCTTCGCCAGCGCCCGCCAGCAGTACCTCGACCTCTTCATCAAGTTCGATACCCAGACCCTGACGGGCTACGCCCTGCGGGTCATCCGCACGGTGAAGTTCTCCGATGCGGTGGACGTCCTGCTGGTCCGCTATGACCAGGGTGTCGTGACGCCGCTTACGGAGGGCGTTTCGACCAACTGTTTCCTGACGGGTTGCGTGCTGACGGTCAGGGCCGAGGGTAACCGCCTGCGCGCCCATGTCGAAGGGCCCAACCACATGGCCACCTGTGCGGATGATCCGCGCATCCACCCGTCGGTGGACCTGGAAGCCGCCATCACGCCGAACCCCTTCGGTGGTCTGGGCCTCCAGCACACCAGCACCGTGGGCACGGAGAGCCGCATCCTGGTCCATTCCGTCCGTGCGGAGTGGAAATGAGGCAAGATTATTGAATATTTGCAGAAAATGTGTAAATTAGCAACACTTTAATCATCCTACTACTGTTATGAAAAGAATCGTTTCTCTTCTTCTTTGTGTCGCCGTCCTCGCGGGCTGCGGCATTTCCAAGACCGGTAAGGGTGCTATCATCGGTACGGGCGCAGGCGCTGGCCTGGGCGCCGGCATCGGAGCCCTGATCGGTGGTGAAAGAGGCGCCGCCATCGGTGCCGCCATCGGCGCCGGCGTAGGTGCCGGTACGGGTACCATCATCGGCCGCCAGATGGACAAGAAGGCCGAGGAGCTGGCCCAGCTGGAGAACGTCCAGGTGGAGACCGTCAAGGACGCCAACGGCCTCGAGGCCATCAAGGTGACCTTCGACAGCGGTATCCTCTTCGACTTCAACAAGTCTTCGCTCAAGCCCGAGGCCAAGGCGCAGCTTGACAAGTTCGCCACCGAGATGTCCGACATGAAGGAGACCGGCATCACCGTCTACGGCCACACCGACAACGTCGGCAGCGAGGCCGCCAACAAGAAAATCTCTCTCCAGCGTGCCGAGTCTGTCGGTAACTATCTCAACAGCAAGGGCATTGCCAAGGACCGCCTCACGATGGCCGGCCTGGGCTATGACCAGCCTGTCGCCGACAACTCCACCGAGGCCGGACGCGCCCAGAACCGCCGCGTCGAGATCTTCATCACGGCCAACGAGAAGATGATCGAGGAAGCCGCCAAGCAGGCCGGCGAGTAATCTCTGACCCGATCCTGAAGGATGAACAACCCCCGGCGGCCTGCCGGGGGTTGTTTCGTTTATTTCTGCCTGCAGTAGATCTGTACGGGACAGCCCGTCAGGTTGAAATGCATGCGGAGCTGGTTCTCCAGGAAGCGCTTGTACGGGTCCTTGACGTACTGCGGGAGGTTGCAGAAGAAGGCGAAGGCGGGGAAGGCCGTCGGGAGCTGGGTGACATACTTCACCTTGACGTACTTGCCCTTCCATGCCGGGGGCGGGGTCTCCTCGATGACGGGCAGTAGGGCTTCGTTGAGGCGGGCCGTCGGGATCTTCTGCGAGTAGTTGGCGTAGACTTCCGTGGCGGCGTTGAGCACTTCCTGGATGCGCTGCATCTTTACCACGGAGGTGAAGATCACGGGCACGTCGCTGAACGGGGCGAGCCGGGCCTTGAGGGCGTCGGTGTAGTCCCGCATCGTATTGGAATCCTTGACGAAGAGGTCCCATTTGTTGACCACGACCACGCAGCCCTTGCGGTTCTTGACGATCAGGTTGAAGATGCTCATGTCCTGGGCTTCCATCCCCGAGGTGGCGTCGATCATCAGGATGCAGACGTCGGCATGCTCGATGGCGCGGATGGAGCGCATCACGGAGTAGAACTCCAGGTCTTCGTGGACCTTGGCCTTGCGGCGGATGCCGGCGGTGTCCACGAGCATGAACTCGTAGCCGAACTTGTTGTAGTAGGTCTCGATGGCGTCGCGGGTCGTGCCGGCCACGGGCGTGACGATGTTGCGTTCCTCTCCCAGCAGGGCGTTGGTCAGCGAGGACTTGCCCACGTTGGGCTTGCCCACGATGGCGATGCGCGGGAGACCGGCGTACGGGTCCTCCGTCTGCTCCTCGGCGGGCAGGGCGGCCACGACGGCGTCCAGCAGGTCGCCGGTGCCGCTGCCGTTGGCGGCCGAGATGCTGTAGATCTCGCCCAGGCCCAGAGAATAGAACTGGTAGGCGTCGTACATCTTCTCCCCGGAATCCACCTTGTTGACGCAGAGGATCACGGGTTTGCGGGTGCGCCGCAGGATGTCGGCGATCTCGGAATCATAGTCCGTGATGCCGGTTGCGGCCTCCACCATGAACAGGACCAGGTCGGCCTCGTCGATGGCGATCTGCACCTGCGAGCGGATGGCGGTCTCGAAGACGTCGTCGGAGTTGGTGGTATAGCCGCCCGTGTCCACGACGGAGAACTCCCGGCCGCACCAGTCGCAGCGGCCGTAGTGGCGGTCGCGGGTCACGCCGGCGGTGTCGTCGACGATGGCCTGCCGCATGCCGACCAGGCGGTTGAAGAGGGTGGATTTGCCGACATTGGGCCGGCCTACGATGGCAACGAGACTCATAATCTAGCGGTGTTGGGATTCCGGGTCAAGCCCGGAATGACTATTACAAATGCCCGGAATGACTGTTAGTGCCCGGAATGACTATATAACTGGCAGTCCTTGCAGGCGTCGGTCTGCTCCTGTGTGCAAACCCTGCGGCGCAGGGCGGCATCCTCGTCCTTGAAGCAGTGGATGCCCAGGCGGCGCATCTCCTCGTTGGACCCGACGTCGTATTTCGGGAACTCCTTCTTGAAGAAGAGGACGTTGACCCCCAGCCCCAGGACGCAGAGCCCGACCAGCACGAGCACGACGAGGAAGACCTGCCACATAAACTTCAGGATCAGTGGACGAAGTCCGGGCTGATGGCTTCGTAGTTATAGACCTTGTGGATGATCGAGGCGAAGACCTCGGCCATCGACACGATGCGGATCTTGGGATCGTCCGCCAGCTCGGGGTGGGGGATGGTGTCGGTGATGAACACCTCCTCCAGGGCGGAGTCGTGGATGCGCTGGACGGCGGAGCCGGAGAGCATGCCGTGCGTGGCACAGGCGCGCACGCTGGCGGCGCCACGGCTCTTCAGGACATCGGCGGCCTTGCAGAGCGTGCCGGCGGTGTCGATCATGTCGTCCACGATGATGATATCCTTGCCCTCGATCTCGCCGATGGCGGTGATGGAACCCACCACGTTGGCCCGCTCGCGGGTCTTGTGGCAGATGATCACGGGACACATCAGCTCACGGGCATAGACGTTGGCACGCTTGGCGCCGCCCATGTCGGGCGCGGCGATCGCGAGGTTCTTGAACTTGCGGCCCTTGATATAGGGGAGGAACACCTTGCTGGCATACACATGGTCCACCGGGATGTCGAAAAAGCCCTGGATCTGGCCGGCGTGCAGGTCGCAGGTCATCACGCGGTCGGCCCCGGCGGCGCGGAGCAGGTTGGCGACGAGCTTGGCGCCGATAGCCACGCGCGGGCGGTCCTTGCGGTCCTGGCGCGCCCAGCCGAAATACGGCATCACGGCCACGACTTCGTCTGCGGAGGCGCGCTTGGCGGCGTCGATGGCGAGCAGCAGCTCCATGAGGTTGTCTGCCGGCGGGATGGTGGACTGGATGATGTAGACGGAGGCGCCACGGACGCTCTCCTCATACTGGGGCTGGAATTCGCCGTCGCTGAAGGGCGTGATCTCCAGCTGTCCCAGATGCAGCTCGGGTTCATCGGGTGACTGGAGCAGGTTGATGTGATTGATGACCTGGCGTGCGAAATTCTCCGAGGCCCGGCAGGCGAACAGTTCCAAGCGGTGGGTGTGTATCATATCAAGTCGGTATATTGTGAGTTAATTGTTTTCTGCAAGTATCATCCCGATGTAGTCCAGGATCTCATCCCGGCCGGCATGGGTCTGCGAGGAGGTGCAGAAGACGGGAGGAAGCTCCTCCCACTGCTGCAGCAGGATCTCCTTGTCCCGCTCTACCTGCGCTGCCAGCGCATTGGGTCCCAGCTTGTCGCACTTGGTCATGACCAGCGCGAAGGGGATCCCGTGCTCGCCCAGCTCGCCGAGGAAGTCGATGTCGATCTGCCCGATGTCGTGCCGGGCGTCGATCAGCACGAAGAGCAGCTGCATCTCTTGCGACTGCGTGATGTAGTCCCTGATCACGGTCGCAAGCTCCTCGCGGCCCTTGCGGTCCAGTTTGGCGTAGCCGTATCCGGGCAGGTCCACGAGATACCAGCTGTCGTTGATCAGGAAATGGTTGACCACCTTGGTCTTTCCGGGGGTTGCGGATGTCATCGCCAGCTTCTTGCTGCCGCACAGGGAGTTGATGAGCGAGGACTTGCCGACGTTGGACCTCCCGATGAAGGCGAATTCCGGCAATCTCCTCTTCGGCTTCTGGGTGACCCTGGTGCTGCTGCCCGCAAACGTGGCCCCGGAGATCTTCATAAATACTGACTTTATTCCAATGCAAAGATAGCAATTCTTTGTGGATTTTTACTTAAATTTGTATGATATGGAACCGGACTACATCGACCTGGCTGAATTGCAGGCGCAGCTGCGGGAGGAGATCGAGATTTCCTTCCCCGAACGCGTCTGGGTGCGCGCCGAGATCGCCTCGGCGCAGGTCAAGGCGAACGGCCACTGCTACCTGGACCTGTGCCAGAGCGAGGACGGCCGGATCGTAGCCAAGGCCAAGGCCGTGATCTGGCGCAGCCGCTATCTGCCGGTGCGGGCTTATTTCCGCGAAGCGACGGGCGGGGACCTCGCCCCCGGGATGGAAGTGCTGCTGCGGGTGCAGGTGAGCTACAGCGAGCTCTACGGCCTCACGCTGACGGTGGACGAAGTCGAGCCGCGCTTCACGCTCGGCGCCGCCGAGCTGCAGCGCCGCCGCACCCTGGAGAAGCTGGAGGCGGACGGCCTGCTGGACAGGCAGAAGGAGCTCGAGCCCGCACTGCTGCCGTATCGGCTCGCCGTAATCTCCGCGCGCGATGCCGCCGGCTACGGCGACTTCTGCCGCCACCTGACGGACAATGCCTACGGCTTCGTCTTCCAGACCGTGCTCTTCGAGGCCACGATGCAGGGGAAGGACGCCCCGGCGTCCATCATCGACGCGCTGGAGCAGGTAGAGTGCGCCGCGGAGCCTTACGACGCCGTGCTGCTGATGCGCGGCGGCGGTTCTGCCCTGGACCTGGCCTGCTTCGACGACTATGCCCTGTGCTTCGCCATCGCGAACTGCCCGGTGCCGGTCTACACGGCCATCGGCCACGACCGCGACGTGCACGTCGCCGACCGGGTGGCCTTCGATGCCGTCAAGACCCCCACCGCGCTGGCGGACCGCTTCATCGACGCCTTCGCGGCTGAGGACGAACGCATCTCCGCGTTCGGCACACGCCTGCGGATGGCCTTCCAGGCGCGGCTGTCCGCGATGGAGATGCGTGCCGAGGCCCTCTGGGAGCGCATCCGCGCGGCTGACCCGCGGCGGGTCCTCTCCCGCGGCTACACCCTGGTGACCGACGCGCGGGGGGTCGTGGTCAAGTCCGCCCGGCAGCTGCCGCCCGGGACGCGTTTCAGGATGATGTTCGCCGACGGCACCGTGGAGGCTGTAACAGAATGGAATGAGATTCCGGGTCAAGCCCGGAATGACTAAAAGGAAGCCCGGAATGACTGATAAGGAAGCCCGGAATGACTAAAAGGAAGCCCGGAAAGACTGAAAACAGGATGGAAGGAAAGTTTGATTATAACGAGGCGATCGCCGAGCTGGAGAAGATCGCCGCCCGCGTGGAGGACCCGGCGACGGGACTCGACGAGATCGACCGTTGCATCAAGCGCTCGGACGAACTGATCGCGCGCTGCCGCGAATACCTGAGGACAACCCGCAACCAAATAGAGACCCTATGATAAACAAGATCTACCAGACCGACCCTTGGCTGGAGCCCTACAAGGACGCCATCGAGGCGCGCCACGCCCACATCCTTGCCGACCGGCGCAAGCTGGCGGGGGAGGGCCCGCTCTCCGCTGCGGTCAACAACCACATCTACTACCCGCTGCACAAGGAAGGCGGCGAATGGGTGATCCGTGAGTGGGCACCCAATGCCACGCGCATCTACCTGACCGGGGAGTGCAACAACTGGAAGCGCACCGAGGCCTACGCCTTCAAGCCCGTCGGTGCCGGCAACTGGGAGCTTCGCGTCCCGGAGATGTTCCTGCACCACGGCGAACTCTACAAGCTCTGGATCGAGTGGCCCGGCGGGGGCGGGGAGCGCCTGCCGGCGTACGTGACCCGCGTGGTCCAGGACCCGGAGACCAAGATTTTCTCCGCGCAGGTCTGGGACCCCGCCGTTCCCTACAAGTGGACGGGGCGCAAGCCCGGCCGCCGGCCGCACCCGCTCATCTACGAATGCCACATCGGCATGAGCGGCGAGCAGGAGAAGGTGGCCTCCTTCGAGGATTTCCGCAGGGACGTCCTGCCGCGCGTCCAGAAGCTTGGCTACAACGTCCTGCAGATCATGGCCTTGCAGGAGCATCCCTACTACGGATCCTTCGGCTACCAGGTGTCCAATTTCTTCGCCTTGAGTTCGCGTTTCGGCACGCCCGAGGAGTTCAAGGCGCTGGTGGACGATGCGCACCGGCGCGGCATCGCCGTGATCATGGACATCGTCCACTCCCATGCCGTCAAGAACGAGACTGAGGGCTTGAGCCGCATGGACGGCCGCGAGGACCTCTATTTCTACCAGGGACCGCAGGGATTCCACCCTGCCTGGGACTCCCGCTGCTTCGACTACGGCAAGGACGAGGTCAAGTATTTCCTGCTCGCCAACTGCAAGTACTGGATGGAGGAGTACCACCTCGACGGTTTCCGCTTCGACGGCGTCACGAGCATGATCTACTGGGACCACGGGCTGGGCAAGGACTTCGGTGACTACCGCTACTACTTCGACCAGGGTGTCGACGAGAATGCCGTGAGCTACCTGGCGCTGGCCAACCAGCTCATCCACGAGCTCGATCCTGAAGCCATCACGATCGCCGAGGACGTCAGCGGCATGGCCGGCCTGGCGGCCCCGTTCGCGGCCGGCGGCGTCGGCTTCGATTTCCGCATGGCGATGGGCATCGCCGACCACTGGATCAAGTGGATCAAGGAGCTCAGCGACGAGCAGTGGAGCATGGGCGGCATCTGGTGGGAACTCACCAACAAGCGCGCCGACGAGCACACGATCTCCTATGCCGAGTGCCACGACCAGGCGCTGGTCGGCGACAAGACGATCATCTTCCGCCTGATCGACAAGGACATGTACTGGTCCATGGACAAGGGCTCGCAGAACCTGCTGGTGGACCGGGGCGTGGCCCTGCACAAGATGATCCGCCTGGTGACGCTGGCCACCTGCGGCGGGGGCTATCTCAATTTCATGGGCAACGAATTCGGCCATCCCGAGTGGATCGACTTCCCGCGCGAGGGCAACGGCTGGTCCTTCGCCCACGCCCGCCGGCTCTGGTCCATCGCCGACGATCCCAAGCTCCGTTTCGGCGGCCTGCAGGCTTTCGACGCCACGATGGTTCACTACGTGAAACGCGAGCGCATCCTCTCCGGCATGCTCCGGCAGCTCTATGTCGATGAAGAGAGAAAAGTTTTGATTTTCAGCCGGGGAAATAGTATCTTTGCATTCAATTTCAACGCAAGCGCGTCGTTCGAGAATTTCACGTTCCAGGCGCCCGACGGAGAGTATGCGATGGCATTCAACTCCGACGAGGCCGTTTACGGTGGTTTCTCGAGGCTCGGGGCGGATGAGCGCCACGTCACCGTGGACGGACGCCTCTCGCTCTACCTCCCCAGCCGGGTCGCCCTCGTGTTGAAGACAATTAAATAAAACCAACCTATGGCGTTTCTGAAATTCAACAAATCGGAGCTTGTCAACCTAGCCTACTCGCTCAAGCGCGAGATTCTGAGCTCCAACAAGACGGGAGCCTATTGCAACACGTCCATCGTCACCTGCAACACGCGCCGATACCACGGTCTGCTGGCCGTGACGCTCGACCGTTTCGGCGGTGACCGCTTCCTTCTGCTGTCCGACCTGGACGAGAGTCTGGTGGTCGGCGGCAAGCAATTCAACCTTGGCATTCACTGCTACGGAGATTCCTATGAACCGCGCGGCCACAAATACGTGGTGGACTTCAGCGCGGACCCTGTGCCCCAGATCACCTATAAGGTGGGCGAGATCGTGTTCCGCAAGAGTCTGGTGCTGGCGCAGGACCGCGACCAGGTTCTGGTCAAGTTCGAGGTCCTGGAGAGCCCGACCCCGGTAGTCCTCCAGCTCCGTCCGTACCTGGCCTTCCGCAACGTCCACGACCTCACGCACGAGAACCCGGATGCCAACCTCGCCGGTTCCGACATCCAGAACGGCATGTCCTACCGGCTCTACGCCAATTTCCCGAACCTGAACCTGCAGGTCAGCGACGGCCGGGCGAAATTCGTCGCCAGCCCGTACTGGAACAAGGACATCACCTATTCCGACGAATACCGCCGCGGTTTCGACTGCAAGGAGGACCTCGTGGTCCCCGGTTGGTTCGAGGCTAAGCTCAAGGCCGGCGACTCGCTCGTCTTCTCCGCTTCCCTGATGCAGGAGGACCCGACCGAGTTCAAGCGCCGCTTCACCGCCTGCGTCAAGAACGCCGGTGAGATCACGAGCTACCGCGACCAGCTGCGCCGCTGCGCCGACACGCTGATCACCAACCACAACAACCGCAAGCGCATCAACGCCGGTTTCTCCTGGCTCTATACGGGCCTGCTCCGCGAGACGCTGATCGCCCTGCCGGGCCTCACGCTCTACGGCCTGCATGACCCCAAGCAGTTCGAGGAGATCCTCGACAACCTGATCGCGGACGAGCAGGAGCGCCTGTTCCGCCGCACCACGCAGGTGGAGGCGCCGCTCCTCGTGGCGGCCGCCCTCCAGTCCTACATCGACTACGGCGCCGACGAGAAGGCCGTCTGGAAGAAGTACGGTATCATCGTCCGCGGCATCATCGAGAGCTACCTCCCCGGCGAGCGCGCCGAGGTGTCGATGCAGCCCAACGGCCTGCTCTGGGCCCAGAAGGACGGCGTCGCCCTGAGCTGGATGAACGCCTACATTGACGGCCGTCCCGTCACGGAGCGCGCCGGCTACCAGGTGGAGACCAACGCGTTCTGGTACAACGCCATCTGTTTCGCCATCGAGATGGAGGCCCGGTACGGCGCCAAGCGCAGCCAGTTCGTGTCCAAGTGGTCCGCCGTCCGCGACCTGGTCCGCCAGAACTACCAGCCGATGTTCTGGAACGCCCAGCGCGGTTGCCTGGCAGACTACGTCGACAACTACGGCCAGAACATGGACATCCGTCCCAACCAGATCTACGCCATCGCCCTCAAAAACTCCCCGGTGGACGAAGAACTCGCGCCGTCCATCCTGCGCGTCTTCGACAACGAGCTCGTGACTGCGCGCGGCCTGCGCACCCTCTCGCCCCGCGATCCCAAGTACCGCGCCGTCTACGAAGGTACGCAGCGCGACCGTGACCTGGCCTACCATCAGGGCAGTACCCGTCCGTTCCTGCTCCGCCCCTACGTGGAAGTGAGCTTCCGCGTCAAGGGCGCAGCCTTCTGGAAGCGGGCCGAGTGGCTGATCGAAGGCTTCTACGCCGACCTGGGCAAGCACGGTGTCGGCGCCTTCTCCGAACTCTACGACGGAGACCCTCCCCACGAGCCGCACGGCGCCATCTCTTCGGCGCTCAGCACGTCGGCCCTCCTCGCGATCGAGTACATGTTGGACAAATACAAGGAGAAATAGGATATGAAAGTTTTGATGTTCGGCTGGGAGTTCCCGCCTCACATCGCAGGCGGTCTCGGCACGGCCTGCGAGGGCATCGTCAAAGGTCTTGCGCACAACGGGGTGGAGACACTCTTCGTGATGCCGTCCGCCTCCGGCGACGAAGACCAGAGCTGCGCCACCATCCTCAATGCGAGCGATGTCGCCGTGGCGCACGTCAGTGACACCGTCGAGGAGTTCCTCGACAAGGTGAAGTTCATCAACGTCGATTCCAGCATCGTCCCCTACGTGGATCCGGACGAGTACTTCGAAGCCATCGAGAAGATGAAACGCGAGCAGGTCCGCGAGACCACGGTCGGCTTCGGCCAGAAATTCAAGTTCTCCGGCAAGTACGGCGCCAACCTCCTCGAGGAGGTGTCCCGCTACGCCCAGGTGGGCGGCACCATCGCGATGCAGCATGCCGGCGAATTCGACGTCATCCACGCCCACGACTGGCTGACCTACCTGGCCGGCATTGCCGCCAAGGAGCTCTCCGGCAAGCCGCTGGTCGTGCACGTTCACGCGACTTCCTTCGACCGCGGCTCCGACGACATGGTGGATTCCCGCGTCTATGCCATCGAGAAGCGCGGCATGGAGGCGGCCGACCGTGTGGTCACGGTCAGCGACCTCACGCGCAACATCGTCATCAACAAATACGGGATTGACCCGGCCAAGATCGTCACCGTACACAACGCCGTGGACTTCAGCGGCCGGGAGAACCTCCAGGTCGAGCGCGGCGTGCGGGACAAGGTCGTGACCTTCCTGGGCCGCATCACCTTCCAGAAGGGTCCCGAGTACTTCATCGAAGCGGCGGCCAAGGTCCTCAAGCGTACCAAGAACGTCCGTTTCGTGATGGCCGGCAGCGGTGACATGATGCAGCGCGCCATCCGCCAGGTGGCGCGGCTCGGCATATCTGACCGCTTCCATTTCACGGGCTTCCTGCGCGGCCAGGAGGTGCAGAAGATGTTCGCCCTGTCGGACGTCTACATCATGCCTTCCGTGTCAGAGCCCTTCGGCATCTCCCCGCTCGAGGCGATGCGCTCCAACGTCCCTTCCATCATCTCCCACCAGTCCGGCGCCGCCGAGGTGCTCAAGTACGCCCTCAAGGTGGACTTCTGGGATGTCGATGCCATGGCCGACGATATCTATGCCCTTCTGCAGTACCCTGCGCTGGCGGACTACGCCAACAAGCAGGGATTCGATGAAGTCAACGCGCTCAAGTGGAACAACGCCACCGCGAAGCTCAAGAAAGTTTATGAATCAGTAGTCAACCAGTAATATGAAGAAGTCAATCTGCCTGTACTTCCAGGTCCACCAGCCCACCCGCCTCCGTCTCTACCGTTTCTTCGATATCGGCAAGGACTCCCATTACTATGATGATTTTGCCAACAGGACCATCCTCAAGCGCATCGCCCAGAAGTGCTATCTGCCGATGAATGCGCTCCTGCTCGAGGCGATCAAGAAAAACAAGGGCAAGTTCAAGCTGGCCTTCTCCATCTCCGGTTCCGCCCTGGAGCAGTTCGACCGCTATGCCCCCGAGGTCATCGAGAGCTTCCGCAAACTCGCCGAGACCGGCTGCGTGGAGTTCCTCTGCGAGACCTACAACCATTCCCTGTCCTCCCTGGCTTCCAAGCAGGAGTTCGAGCACCAGGTGCTCAAGCACAAGGCTGCCGTGGAGCAGTATTTCGGCGTGTCCCCCAAGACCTTCCGCAACACGGAGCTGATCTACTCCGACGGCATCGGCGCGATGGTCTATGACATGGGCTTCAAGACCATGCTCACCGAGGGCGCCCGCCACATCATGGGCTGGAAGAGTCCGGACTATGTCTACAACAACGACCTCAAGCCGGGTCTCAAGCTCCTGCTTCGCAACTACTCCCTGAGCGACGACATCGCCTTCCGTTTCTCCGACCGCGGCTGGACCGAGTGGCCCCTGACGGTTGAGAAGTTCCTTGGCTGGGTCAAGGCTTCCGAGGGAGAGATCGTCAACCTCTTCATGGATTATGAGACCTTCGGCGAGCATCAGGGTGCCGAGTGCGGCATCTTCGAGTTCATGCGCGCCCTCCCCGACGCCGTGGCGAAGGACAAGGAACTCGAGTTCGTGACGCCGGAGCGTGCCGCCGCCAAGCACAAGTCCGTCGGAGACCTCTCCGTCCCGCAGCCCATCTCCTGGGCGGACGAGGAGCGTGACATCACGGCCTGGCTCGGCAACGAGCTCCAGCAGGATGCCTACAACAAGCTCTACGGCCTGCAGGAGAAGCTCTCCATCCTCAATGACGCGGCCCTGTGGAACGACTACGGCCACCTCCAGGAGAGCGACCACCTGTACTACATGTGCACGAAGTTCTTCTCCGACGGCGAGGTCCACAAGCGTTTCAACCCGTACGATACGCCCTACGAGGCGTTCATCAACTACATGAACGTCCTGAGCGACTTCATCATCCGGGTCAACAACGCGATGGCGGAAAGACAGTAGCATATCATTCCCGATCAACCAATATAGTAGTGTATGATTTATAACAACGAAATGGCCGCGCCCGCGTGGAAAAGTGTGATGGTGACGCGGCATCTGCCGGAGGCGCTCACGGGTCTGGAGACCCTCTGCAAGAACCTCTGGTGGTGCTGGAACGACAATGCGAAATCGTTGTTCCGCTCCATTGATTACGAACTGTGGCACAAGTCCGGCCACAACCCGATGGTGATCCTGGACAAGGTCAGCCTCAAGCGTTACAAGGAACTCGCCAAGGACAAGGAGTTCCTGGCACGCCTGGACGAGGTGATGGCGGACTTCAACGCCTATATGGCCGCCAAGGCTGAGCGCACGGAGCCCTCGGTCGGATACTTCTGCATGGAATACGGCCTGGATACCTCCCTGATGATCTATTCCGGCGGTCTGGGTATCCTCGCCGGCGACTACCTCAAGGAGACCAGCGACATGAACGTCAACCTCGTGGCGGTGGGCCTGCTCTATCGCTACGGCTACTTCACCCAGCGGCTCACCCCGCAGGGCAACCAGGTGGCCGAGTACAAGCCGCAGGACTTCCTGAAGATTCCCGCCGAGCCCGTCCTGGACGAGAACGGCGCCTGGAAGACAGTTTCCGTGCAGATGCCGGGCCGCCAGATGCACGCCCGCATCTGGAAGGTGGCGGTCGGCCGCACCGACCTCTACCTGCTGGACGCCGATTACGAGGATAACAGCCCGGAGGACCGCCAGGTCACGCACCAGCTCTACGGCGGCGACTGGGAGAACCGCATCAAGCAGGAGATCCTGCTGGGTGTCGGCGGCATGCGCGCCCTGCGCTCGCTCGGCCTGCACCCGACGATCTACCATTACAACGAGGGCCATGCCGCCTTCGCCGGCCTGGAGCGCCTGCGCGAATGCATCCAGGAGGAGCACCTTTCCTTCGGCGAGGCGCTGGAGCTCGTCCGTGCTTCCGGCCTCTACACCACCCACACGCCGGTTCCCGCCGGTCATGATGCTTTCTCCGAGGAGATGATCGGCCGTTATTTCGGCCATTATCCCGGCCGGCTCGGCATCGACTGGCGCACCATGATGAGCCTGGGCCGCATCAATCCGGACAACCGCGACGAGAAGTTCTCCATGAGCCACCTCGCCGCCAATCTCTCGCAGAATGTCAACGGCGTGTCCATGCTGCACGGCAAGGTCAGCCAGGACATCTTCGCGGACATGTATCCCGGCTACCTCCCCGAGGAGCTCTATATCAGCTATGTCACCAACGGCGTCCACTACCCGACCTGGGCTTCCAAATACTGGAAGGAGCTGCACGCCAAGGTGTTCGGTCCTGAATTCCAGACCCACCACTACGACAAGTCCTGCTTCGAGGGGATCTACTCCGTGAAGGATGCCGAGATCTGGGATGTCCGCAAGACCCTCAAGAAAGAGCTGGTCCGCACCATCCGCGAGCGTCTTTCCGACCCGCAGCTGAGCGCCCATTACACCCCGCGCCAGGTCGTCACGATCAAGGAGCGCCTGCGCGAGGACGTGCTCACCATCGGCTTCGCCCGCCGCTTCGCGACCTACAAGCGCGCTACGCTCCTGTTCAGTGACCTCGACCGGTTGGATGCCATGGTCAACGACCCCAAGCGCCCGGTGCAGTTCATCTTCGCCGGCAAGGCCCACCCGGCCGACGGCATGGGACAGGACCTTATCAAGCAGATCATCGAGATCTCCAAGCAGGACCGTTTCCTTGGCCGTATCATTTTCGTGCCCGGCTACGACATCACGCTTGCCAAGCGCCTGGTCCAGGGTGTGGACGTATGGCTCAACAACCCGACGCGTCCGCTCGAGGCTTCCGGTACTTCCGGAGAGAAGGCCGCGATGAACGGCGTCATGCATTTCTCCGTGCTGGACGGCTGGTGGGTCGAGGGCTACAGGGAAGGCGCCGGCTGGGCCCTTCCGCTGGAGCGGACCTACGACGACCAGAACTACCAGAACGAGCTGGACGCCGCCACGATCTACGCCACCATTGAGAACGAGATCGCTCCGACCTATTATGATGTGGATGCCGAATCCGGTCTGTCCCCGGTCTGGGTCGGCTACATCAAGAACACGATCGCCCGTGTGGCCTGCAACTTCACGACCAACCGCATGCTGACCGACTACTGCAACCAGTATTATCTCCCGCAGGCCGAGCGCACCAGGGAGCTTGCTGCAAACGGTGCCAAGCTGGCGCGTGAGATTGCCGCATGGAAGCGGATGATGCTCGTGGAGTGGAACAACATCAAGGTTGTGTCGTTCTCGCAGCCGGAGGCGTCTTATGTCCTGTCGCAGGACAAGATGCTGCGCAGCGAGGTCGTCCTCGACCTGGGCCGACTCCGTCCCGAGGACATCGGCGTGGAGATCCTCTTCACTTCGCAGGACGCCAAGGGCGGGCATCATATCCAGGCCGTCGAGGAGTTGGAAATGGTCAGTTTCGAGAAGGGTGTTGCCACGTACTGCACCGAAGTGCTCCCGGAGCACACCGGTATGTACCAGGTGGCTAAGCGCATCTTCCCGAAGAATCCGCTTCTGCCTCACCGCCAGGACTTCCCGCTCGTCAAATGGCTGTAGTCGCCACCGGTTTCTTTGACGGTGTCCACCTGGGACACCGCCAGGTCATCCAGACTCTCGTCTCCTCTGCCCGCGAGCGTGGCGAGGAGGCGATTGTCGTTACATTCCGTACGCACCCGCGCACCGTCCTGCAGCAGGATGCCCACAGCCTGCGGCTGCTCAATTCTCCGCAGGAGAAGGAGGCACTGCTGCGCGGGCTCGGCGTGGACCGCGTGGAGGCGCTGCCCTTCGACCGGGCGTTTGCCCGGATGACGGCGGCGCAGTACCTCCGCGAGGTCCTGCAGGGCCGCCTCGGCGCCACGCTGCTCGTCCTGGGTTTCGACAACCGCCTCGGCTCCGACCGCCTGACGCCCGACCGCCTGGCTCCCGTCGCAGCTTCCCTGGGACTTGAAGTCACCGTCGTCCCTCCCGCCGTCACTGGAGGGGCTGATATCCCGGCGACGGCGGTCAGTTCGACCAAGATCCGGGAGGCACTTGAAGAGGGGAGGGTCGAGGTCGCGGAAGCGATGCTGGGATATCCTTACATGCTGCGGGGCGTGGTCGTAGGTGGCAAGCAACTAGGTCGGACGCTGGGTTTCCCGACGGCGAACCTGCGGCTGTACGACCCGATGAAACTCGTTCCCGCGCGCGGGGTGTACCTGACGGAAGTGGAGGTGTTGGACGGCCGCTACTGGGGCATGACCAACGTGGGCGATATCATCGAAACCCACATCTTCGATTTCAGCGACGACATCTACGGCCATGACTTGCAGATCCGCTTCCGCCGCCACCTCCGGGCCATGCGCAGTTTCGACTCCCTCGACGCCCTCAAGGCCCAGCTCTCCGCCGACGAAGAGACCTGCCGGAAACTGCTCGCTTCGTCTGTCCGGGCTTGACTTTCGTCATTCCGGCTTGTATTTCGTCATTCCGGGCTTCCTTTTCGTCATTCCGGGCTTGTATTTCGTCATTCCGGGCTTGACCCGGAATCTCTAAGCATTTGCCTTTTTCCGGAATAATACCTATATTTGCAATTGAACAAGGGTTCTGCCGCGCCAGGCAGGACTCCTTTTTAGTTAACTTACCGAAATCAATCTCTATGGCAGAAGTGCACTACATGAGCCAGGAAGGGCTGGACAAGCTCAAGAAAGAACTCGCCGAGGCGTTGGCTCAGCGCCCGGTCATCTCCGCCGCCATTGCGGAGGCACGCGAAAAAGGCGATCTCTCCGAGAACGCCGAATACGAATCTGCGCGCGAGGCGCAGGGCCTGCTTGAACTGCGGATTGCGAAACTTCAGAACCAAGTCGTCAATGCCAAGGTCCTGGACAGTTCCCAGCTCAATACCGACAAGGTCCAGATGCTCAATACCGTCAAGGTCGAAAACCTCAACAGCAAGCGTATCATGGAATTTACCATCGTCGGTGAGAGCGAGGCCGACTTCGCCCAGGGCAAGCTCGCCGCCACGACCCCGATCGCCCGAGCCTTGATTGGCCACGGCAAGGGAGAGGTCGTCGAGGCGAAGGCCCCCGCCGGCATCATCAAGTTCAAGATCCTCGATATCTCTTTCTGATGGCAACGATATTCACCCGCATCGCCCAGGGCGAGATCCCGTCCTACAAAGTGGCGGAGAACGAAGACTACTATGCCTTCCTGGACATCAGCCCGCTGGCGCTGGGCCATACCCTCGTGATTCCCAAGCACGTGGAGGACGACTACATCTTCCACCTGGATGAACCGGTCTATGACGGCCTTTGGGCTTTCGCCCGCAAGGTGGCCGTCGCGCTCAAGGCCGCCGTGCCCTGCAAGCGCGTCGGCGTGGCCGTGCTCGGGATGGAGGTCCCGCACACCCACATCCACCTTGTCCCGCTCCAGACCGAGGGAGACCTCGACTTCCGCAAGACCCGTCCCGAGATCACGAAAGAACAGATGGCGCAGACCGCCGCAGCAATCCTCTCCGAATATGAAAAATTGCAATAAGCTCCTCGCGCTCGCCCTTGCGGCGCTTGCGCTGGCTGCTTGCGCCGACAAGGCGCATATCAAGGGCACCCTGGCCGGTGCACCCGACCGGCAGATCGTAGTCAAACAGCTGGAGATCAATACCTACCGCGACCTCGATACCATCAAGACCAAGGCCGACGGCTCCTTCCGCTACGACGTGGCGGTTGCCCCCGGCCAGCCGGAATTCATCTACCTCTATTATGGCGATACCCGGATAGCCTCCCTCCTGCTCGAGAAGGGTGAGACGGCGACCGTCGAGGCCGATACGCTCGGCCGCTACACGGTCGCGGGCTCCGAAGGGTCCGTCGCCCTGGCGGAGGTGGACAAGGTCTACGCCGACTTCATCGCCTCCCTGAAGGCCCATGAAGACAACCCCGCCCAGATGACGCAGGACTATATCCAGCATTATCGCAACCGTGTGCGCTATGTGATGGAGCATCCCTTCTCGCTCACTACGGTCCCCGTATTCTTCGAGCGACTGGGAGACGTCACCATCTTCACGCAGCCCACGGACGCCATCCTTTTCCGCGATACCGCGGACTCCCTGAAGACGGTCTATCCCGACTCCCGTTATGTCAAGGCCCTCGCCAAGGAGGCTGACCGCCGGATGCGTCTGCTCGAACTCAACGGCCAGCTGCAGAACGCCGTCGAGACTTCCTTCCCCGACATCGTCCTCCCGGACATGCAGGGTGGCAAGCAGGCGCTGAGTGCCGTGGAAGGCAAGGTAATCCTCGTGCATTTCTGGGATGCGACCGACGCGGCCCAGAAGATGATGAACCTGGACCTGCTCCTGCCGCTCTACAAGGAGTTCCACGACAAAGGTTTTGAGATCTACGCCATCGGCTGCTCGCCGGACAAGCCCGAGTGGGCCAGCACCGTGCGTGCGCAGAAACTTCCGTGGATCAATGTCAATGACGGATTGGGGACGGCTTCCCCCGCGATCAATACCTATCACGTGACGAGCCTGCCCAACTCCTTCCTGATCGTGAACGGCGAACTCAACACTCTGCCGATCACGGGCATCGAAGGCCTCCGCAAGGAGTTCGCCCGCTGGCTGAAGTAACTCTGTGTGATAAGCAAATCGCTCATTATCAAGCAGTAATCAATATCAGGGGTGGCTATCTGGCCACCCCTGATATTTGTAATCGTCAGGGTATCAAACCTTAACGGATCGCGCGTCAATGCGTCAGCGCCGGCAATCTCGTCCGGGCCTCCGTCTGCCCGGGATCGATAGTCCTCGGGCATTGCATCTGCTAGAGATCCGTCAATGTCTAGAGTTGATGGGCATTGACGATAGGGACCTTACCACCAATCAAAAATGTCAGTTATACCCTATTCCTTGGAATAAAACAATGGTTTCAACCTGGCAGGTGGACCTGGTCCGATTCTATGAGGTGTACCTGGTACGGCAGGGTGGGCGCAGAAGGGCTTCTGGGGCCGGGTCGATGGACCTGGTACACCCTCTCAAAGTGGACCAGGTCCACCCCAACGCAAACGACACCCCCCGTTCTGTTCCGGTGTATGTCGAAGACAGACGGCTTCGCAGAGGGTGATGTGCCCCTGTGATACGTAAATCGTTGATCTACTTGATATTATAAATATAACTGGTGCCAATTTTGGCACCAGTTATATTTATAAAGTCCGTTCATTCAGCGCCTTGCTGATCACGCGTCAAACTTCGGTTTGAGGATCTCGGAGTAGAGGATCAGTTTCTTCTTGTCGATCTCAAGCTTCGGCTTCTCTTCCGCTGCCACCTTCTTCTCCTCGTGTTTCACGATTGCCCGTTCCCCTTCGGTCGCCGGACGGGGTTGGACCTCTTCTACAATGATTTCAGGCTCGGAAGATTCCTGCGTGGGCTGGAATGGGGGAGCGGGAGGCACCGGAGTCCAGGGTTGATCCCGTTCCGGAATCCCGTTTCCAACCGGGGCGGATTTGACGGGAGGGATGCCCTTGCGCTTCTTGGCCCGCTTGTCGAGGATCGAGACGACGAGCGGGAACAGAAACATCAGTATGGGGATCAATACTTCCCAGTCCATACTCCAAAGTTAGGGCTTCGTTTTGAAAAAAGCAATAGATTCCGGGTCAAGCCCGGAATGACTATGGTTTGTTGGAATGAACTATAGTTTACCCGGGGATGATGTCAGAAGAGCTTCTTCCGGCTGACGGTGGCGACGAAGTCCTTGAGATAGAAAGGTTCGAAGTAGGCGGTGTCCCGGAAGTTGCCGGCCTCGAACTCCCGCAGGGCGGGGGCGAGCATCGCGGCGGCCTGCGGGCAGGCCTGCACGAAGTGTGCGTCCGGCCCGGCGAGCGCCTTGCGGCACTTGTCAGCGCCGTCGCCGATGAACAGCACGGGTCCGGCCACGCGCTCGTTGCAGAAACTCAGCGAATCCACCACGCGCGGCTCCACCTCGGTGAGCCGCTGCCCGTCGGGCGTGAAGACGGCCGTGTAGACCTCCATCCGCCGCGCGTCGATCATCGGGATCACGTAGCGGCAGCCCGGGGGCAGGAGCTTGTCCGCACGGGCTTGGTGGACCAGCACTTCGAGCGTGCCAACCGACAGCAGCGGGATGCCCGCAGCGAAACAGATTCCCTTGGCCGTGGATACTCCCACGCGCAGGCCGGTATACGATCCCGGGCCTGCGCTCACGCACACGGCATCCAGATCCGCGGCGCGCAGGCCCCGTTCGTCCAGGACTTCCTTGACAAAAGGAGCGGTGAGGGCCGCATGGGCGCGGGGCTCGGTGCTCTGCCGGGCGGCGGCCACGGCGCCGTCCTCGGCGAGGGCCACCGAGCAGAGCGAAGTCGATGTCTCGATGAGCAGGATCCTAGGCATTGGCGGCGGCGGGCTCTCCCGTGACGAAGGTCTTGAGGATGGGGAAGATCTTCTCCGCGGCATCCTTCAGGGCGTTGTAGACCACGGCGTCGGCCGTGGCTTCGGGTTTGACGATATGCAGGGTGCTGTTGAGCGTCTCGAAGAGCAGGATGACCAGCCCCAGGATGACCGCCACCTTGAGGATGGCGAAGACCAGGCCGAGCAGCCGGTTCACGAAGCCCAGGGACACGGCCTTGAGGGCCTTCGTGACCAGGGCGCCGACCAGGTTGAGCACGACGGCGGTCACGATGATGATCAGGATGAAACTGATCACGTTGAGGATGGATTTCTCCAGGGTGATATACTGGCTCAGCCATTCTCCCATCACGGTGGAGAAGTGGAAGGCAGCCCAGGCGGCTATCAGGATCGCCGCCAGGTCGACCACCTGCTTGACGAATCCCTTGGAGATGCCGCTTACGATCGCGGGTACGAAGCAGAGCAGAAGAATAATGTCCAGAATCGCCATATCGTTTTGGTTAAATCTTTAGAAATCGCTAAATTTGTAGGCTTTAAACAAGTGCAAAATTAGGCAAAAAATATGACATTTCACGAATATAACGGTCTGGACTTGGTTTCCGTGGGGGAAGAGATACTCCGGCGGTGGAAGAAGAACCATGCTTTCGAGAAATCACTCGCGCTCCGCGAAGGTGCGCCCGAGTTTATCTTCTTCGAAGGCCCGCCTTCCGCCAACGGCATGCCGGGCATCCATCACGTGATGGCGCGCTCCATCAAGGACGCCATCTGCCGTTATAAGACGCAGTCCGGCTACAAGGTCCGCCGCCGCGCGGGCTGGGACACGCACGGACTGCCCGTGGAACTGGGTGTTGAGAAGAAGCTCGGCATCACCAAGGAGGACATCGGGTCCAAGATCTCCGTGGCGGACTACAACCAGACCTGCCGCGAAGAAGTGATGAAATACACCGCCGAATGGCGGAACCTCACCGAGCGCATCGGTTACTGGGTGGATATGGACGATCCGTACATCACCTATGACAACCGCTATATCGAAACCCTCTGGTATCTCCTGAAGGACATCTACGGCAAGGGCCTGCTCTACAAGGGCAAGAGCATCCAGCCGTACAGCCCCGCCGCCGGCACGGGCCTGAGCACGCACGAGCTCAACCAGCCGGGCTGCTACCGGGACGTCAAGGACACGACCTGCACCGTGCAGTTCAAGGTCATCGGGGAGGAAGACCTCTACATCCTCGCCTGGACGACCACGCCCTGGACCCTCCCGTCCAACGTCGGTCTCTGCGTCGGCCCCAATATCGACTATGTCCGGGTCCGCTCCGCGAATCCTTATACCGGTGCTCCCGCCACCTATATCGTGGCTGAAGCGCTCGTGGGCAGCCTGTTCAACGGCAAGGTGCCGTTCGAGGTCCTGCCCGGCTCCGTCAAGGGCCGCGACCTCGTGGGCATGCGCTACGAGCAGCTCATCCCCTGGTTCCGTCCCGACGGGGACGCCTTCCGCGTGATTCCCGGCGACTACGTCAGCACGGAGGAGGGTACCGGCATCGTCCACATCGCCCCGACTTTCGGCGCCGACGACGCCAAGGTGGGTCGGGCGGCAGGCATCCCCGCGTTGCAGGTGGTAGACCGCAACGGCGACCTCCAGGCGCAGGTTGACCTGCGGGGCCGTTTCTTCCGCCTGGAAGACATGGATCCGCAGTATGTTGCCACGCACGTGAGCCCGGACTACAAGGAATGGTCCGGACGCTATGTCAAGAACGCCTACGACAGTTCGATCCCGGCGGATGCCCCGACCCTGGACGTGGACCTCTGCGTCATGCTCAAGGCCGCCGGCAAGGCCTTCAAGATCGAGAAGCACGTGCACTCCTACCCGCACTGCTGGCGCACCGACAAGCCGGTCCTCTACTATCCGCTCGACAGCTGGTTCATCAAGACCACGGCTGTGCGTGACGAGATGATCGCGCTCAATGACCAGATCACCTGGAAGCCCGAGTCCACGGGCACGGGCCGCTTCGGCAAGTGGCTGGAGAACATCCAGGACTGGAACCTCAGCCGCAGCCGCTACTGGGGCACGCCGCTCCCGGTATGGCGCACCGACGACGGCAAGGAGGAGATCTGCATCGGCTCCGTCAAGGAGCTCTATGCGGAGATCGACAAAGCCGTCGCCGCCGGCATCATGCCCTCCAACCCGCTGCGCGACCGCGGCTTCGACCCGGAGGACATGTCCAAAGCCAACTACGACAGGATCGACCTCCACCGTCCCTACATGGACGAGATCTTCCTTGTGAGCCCCACGGGCCGCAAGATGGTCCGCGAGACCGACCTGATCGACGTGTGGTTCGATTCCGGCGCCATGCCGTACGCGCAGACCGGCCTGCGCGGCATCGACAGCCCGGACTTCGGCTGCACGGCCGACTTCATCGCCGAGGGCGTGGACCAGACCCGCGGGTGGTTCTACACCCTGCACGCCATCCACACGATGGTCAGCGGCACACCTGCCTTCAAGCGCGTGATTTCCAACGGCCTCGTGCTCGACAAGAAGGGCGAGAAGATGAGTAAGCGCCTGGGCAATGCCGTGGATCCTTTCCAGGCCATGGACAAATACGGCCCCGACGCCCTGCGCTGGTACATGATGACCAACGCCCAGCCTTGGGACAACCTCAAGTTCGACGAGGCCGGGGTGGAGGAGGTACGCCGCAAGTTCTTCGGCACGCTCTATAATTCCTACTCCGTCTTTGCGCTCTACGCCAATATCGACGGATTCGACCCCGCAGCCGAGGCGGTGCCTTACGAGCACCGTCCGATGTTCGACCGCTGGATCATCAGCCGGCTGAACACGCTGGTCAAGGGTGTCGTGGCCGCCTATGAGGACTACGACATCACCCTGGCCGGCCGCCTGGTCCAGGATTTCGTCTGCGACGACCTGTCCAACTGGTACATCCGTCTCAACAAGAAACGTCTCTGGGGTTCCGGCGTGAGCGAGGACAAGCTCTCTGCCTACCAGACCCTCTATGAGGTGCTCAAGGGCGTAGCCCTGTTGGGCGCCCCGATCGCCCCGTTCTTCATGGACCGGCTGTGGCTGGACCTCGTGCCGGGTGCGGATTCCGTGCATTATTGCGCGATGCCGCAGTACGAGCCGACGCTCGTGGACAAGGGCCTTGAGGAGAGCATGGGATTCGCCCAGAAAGCCTCCTCGATGGTGCTTGCCCTGCGCAAGAAGGTTGGCATCAATGTCCGCAAACCCCTCGCCAAGGTTCTCGTCCCGGTGCTGGACGACACCGTCAAGGCCCACGTCCAGCGTGTGAGCGACATCTTCCTGACCGAGGTCAATGTCAAGCAGATCGAATTCCTGCACGACACCACGGGCATCATCACCAAGAAGATCAAACCCAACTTCAAGACCCTGGGTAAGATCTATGGCAAGCAGATGAAGGAGATTGCCGCCGCTTTCGCGCAGCTTTCCCAGGAAGAGATCGCCGCCATCGAGCGCTCCGAGGACGAGTACGTCCTCAGCCTGCCCTCCGGCGACGTGACCCTGCACAAGGGTGATTACGAAATCCACTCCGAGGACATGCCCGGCTGGCTCGTCGCCACCGACGGGGCGCTGACCGTGGCCCTGGACATCGTCCAGACCCCGGAACTGCAGCGCGAAGGCATCGCCCGCGAACTCATCCACCCGATCCAGAATCTCCGCAAGGAGAGCGGATTCGAAGTCACGGACCGCATCCGTACGGTCATCTACGCCGACGGCGCCGCATTCGAAGCCATCGAGGCTGCGCTGGCGGAACATTCCGACTATGTCGCCGCCCAGACCCTGTCGCTCTCCCTGGAGCTGAAGCCGCTTGCCGAGGCTCCCGAGACTGCCGCCCAGGTCGAATGGGAGGATACCAACATCAAGATCCAAGTCACTAAACACACTGATAATTAATCTTTCTTAGTCATGGCAGAAACGAAAACCCGCTATTCAGATGCCGAACTCGCCGAGTTCAAGGCCATCATCGAAGAAAAACTCGCCAAGGCGAAAGCAGAGTACAACACCCTGCGCCACATCGTGATGCACAACGGCACCAACGACATCGAGGACACCACACCTTCCTTCCGTACCGTGGAGGACGATGGCGCCTTCCAGCTTTCGAAGGAAGAGGCCAGCCAGATGGCGCAGCGCCAGTACAAATTCATCCAGAACCTCGAGGCCGCCCTTGTGCGCATCGAGAACAAGAGCTACGGCATCTGCCGCGTGACCGGCAAGCTCATCCCCAAGGAGCGCCTGCGTCTGGTCCCGCACGCCACGCTGACCGTAGAAGCCAAGGAAATGCTGGCCAAGCAAGGAAAGAATTGATATGAAAACCAACCGGGGGATCCGCCTCCTGCTGCTTGGCGTCGTGCTCGTCGTCATCGACCAGGTCATCAAATACCTGGTCAAGACCAACATGGAGCTGGGTGAGCAGATCTATGTGATCGGACAGTGGTTCCGCCTCTGCTTCGTGGAGAACGAAGGGATGGCTTTCGGCATGGCCTTCGGCGGCCAGGTCGGCAAGTTCCTCCTGTCGCTCTTCCGCATCGTGCTGAGCGGCTTCCTGATCTGGTGGATCCGTTCGCTGGACAAGAAGGGGACGGCCCCGACCGGTGTGCTGGTGGGCCTGACCCTCATCACGGCCGGCGCCATCGGAAACATCATTGACAGCTTGTTCTACGGCTTGATCTGGGGTTACGCCCCGTTCATGTTCGGCAAGGTGGTAGATATGTTCTTCTTCCCGATTATCCGGGACGGCACGCGCGTGATCTTCTTCAGTCCGGTCTTCAATTTCGCCGACTCGTGTGTCACCGTCGGTGCTTTCTACCTGGTACTCTTCCAGTGGAAGTTCTTCGCCAAAGACGACAAGAAAGAATAATCGACAAGCGCCGCAGGAGACTGCGGCGCTATTTTTTCAGTCGGACCCTGCAAGGCCGAGCAGTAAGAGGATGAAAATCCCGAAACGGAGGGATTAGCCCGCACTGGGTGCGGGCTTTTCCCTCACGCCTCCGAGAGCAATCAGAATTCAGGTGCAACCGATGGTTGCTTTGTGTTCGCTGGCACACCCTTATGAAAGCAAGCTTTCAACGGGCATGCCATCAAACACAAATGCCGCACTGACGTGCGGCACCTGATTCTGATTGCATAGCGCGGAGGCGGAGGGATTCGAACCCCCGGAACGTTGCCGTTCAACAGTTTTCAAGACTGCCGCCATCGACCACTCGGCCACACCTCCGGAAACGGGACTGCAAAGTTAGATAAAATCTCTGATTTCCAAAACAAAGAATGGAGCGGGATGTCCGCTCCATTCTTTTATCTGCTAAAGCCGTTTGAGGAGATGGAGTATGTTCTTGTCCCCGACGCGTTCGTAGGAGACTTCGTCCATGATGCTGCGGACCAAGTGGATGCCCAGGCCGCCGATCGGGCGCTCTTCCAGAGGCAAGTTGATATCCACGACCTCGACCTGGGTGGGGTCGAAGGGCTGTCCGCTGTCGCTGATGATGAAGTGGATCCGGTCTTTGTGGAGGATGGCTTCGATGTCTACGAGACCGTCCGTCTCCGGAGGATAAGCATACACGATCACGTTGGTCACGGCCTCTTCCAGTGCCAGATTGAGGCTCATGGCCAAGGGCTGGCTGAGGCCGGACTCCTCGGCGATGGTCTCTACGAAATCGGCCAGTTGCGGGATCTGCTGGATGTCGTTGTGCAGGATCAAGTGGCGGTCGGTCACCTGGTCCGGCCGTCCCAGATAGCGGATGCAGAGCATCGTCAGGTCATCGCTCTGCGGAGCGGCCTTGACGTGCTGGCGGACCGCTTCGTGGATGCCGGCCACCTGCTCCCGGGCGCTTAGGGCGCTGACCTCGCCGGCGACCTTCTCCAGCCGCTGTTCGCCGAACAGTTCGTGCCGGGCGTTCTCCGCCTCGGTCAGTCCATCGGTGTAGAGGAATATGGCGCTTCCGCTCGGCACCGTCATCTCCTGTTGGACGAAGCGCATGCCGCCGGCCACGCCGAGCGGGAGGTTGGGCTTCACGTCGACGGGCGTCACGGTCCCGTCGGTCAGCAGCAGGGGAGCGTTGTGCCCGGCGTTGCAGTAGCGCAGCACGCCGGTCGTCATGTCCAGCACGCCGACGAAGAAGGTGACGAACATGTTGCTTTCGTTACCCTCTGACATCGAGTCGTTCATGTGCGATATGATGCGGGCGGGATAGATCTCGTGGCCGGACACGGTGCGGAAGAGGCTGCGCGTGACCGCCATCACGAGTGAGGCGGGCACGCCCTTGCCGGAGACGTCTCCGATACAGAAGTAGAGTCGCTCGTCACGGATGTAATAATCGAACAGGTCGCCACCTACCTCCTTGGCGGGCACGAGCGTGGCGAACAGGTCGATGTCGTTGCGGTCCGGGTAGGGCGGGAAGATCTTGGGGAGCATCGCCATCTGGATATTGCTGGCAATGCGGAGTTCATTCTCGATCTTCTCTTTGGTCTCGGAAACATCCTTGAGCTTCAGCAAGTTGTGGGCGGTGCGCTGGATGATCAGGCCGAGCAGGCCGAGCCCCAACAGCTGCAGGAGCAGGACCAGGAAGCCCACGCGCTTGGCGTTGCCGTAGATCTCCCGTTCCGGGAGGACGATGGACATCTTCCAGCCGGTATTCTCGAGCTGTGACTCATAGCGCAGGGGTTTGGCGATATGGAGTGTCTCGGCTGGTGCCGCCATCAGCTTGCCTTCGCGGCTGGTGATCTTGCCGAAGGAGTCCGGAAAAGGCTGTATCCCGACAATCATCTCCGTGAGCCAGGCTAGGGAAATGTCCGCGGCCACGACGCCGACAGTCCTCCCTTCGGGGTCACGCAGGGGCGCGGAGAAGGTGACCAGCGTCGTACGCCCGCCGCTTTCGTCGAAATACGGCTCACTCCAGTAGCCATCTTCTTCCTGGAGCCCTTTCTGGAACCAGTCTGTCTGGAAATAGTCGTGCGATTCGGATCCCAGGATCATCTCTTCGAAAGAACCGTCCGCCCGGCGGGCGACGAGCGGCTCGAACCAGTGGCCTTTCTCCGGGAAATAATCCGCGACGAAGGCAAATCCGGCATCGATGAGGTTGGGATTGGTTTCCAGCATCTTGCGGATATAGGCGTGGAAGAGTTCCGGATGGTCCAGCGTGTCGGACAGGATCCAGGAGGTATTCTGGACGGTCGCTTCCACGGATTCGGTCACTTTCTCGATCTGGAGCCGGGCGATTGCGAGTTCACTCTGGGCACGCCGGTCCGCTTCTTCCAGCATGCCTTTCTTCATGAAATGGTACTGGACGAGCGAGGTCGCTTCCAGCAACAGGGCGGCAACCAGGATGAGTACCAGGCCGTGCACGGCAAACAGGCGGTTGAATGTATTCTTGATTCGTGGCATAGGCGTTTATTGGAAGAGGGGTTCCAGCATGGCGCGGAACTCCGGCATTGGCCGGCGGGTGTCGCGCTCGACGATCAGGGTCTTGAGCCCCGCGTAGATGCGGATGTCGCGCTCGATGGCCGCCATGTCGGCGTCCGAGCCGAAATAGGCGGCCGCGAAAGCGTCCCAGAAGGCACTTGCGGTCGCATTGTCCATGTGGAAGTTTTTCTGGTTGAAGGCTTCGTCATTGAGCTTGCAGGTGAGGTAGACCATGCCGAGATCGAACATCGGATGGCCGTAGCAGAAGTCGCCCAGGTCGATGAAGTAGCGCCGCGATCCGACGAAAATGGCGTTGCCGAAATTCAGGTCTCCGTGGATGGCGGTGTCTGCGTCGGGAGCCTGGCGGATGAAGTCCGTCAATCGGGCTTTCTGGTCCGGGGTGAAGAACGGATTCTCGTCCAGCAGGCGCAGATAGCGGTCCTTGACAGACTCGAAATGGGTGGTGTCCACGTGGGTGGAGTGCAGTTGCCGGCACATTTGCGCGAAGATGCCGGCGTATTCGCCGACGCGTGCAGGCTCGTCACCGATAGCACGGGCAAAGGATTTCTTGCCTGCGATCCGCCGGAAGCGCACACCGAAACGTTCGCCGTCTGTCACGAAATCGCCCGGCTCGGGCGTCGGGATGCCGGTTTCGAAGACTTTCCGAGCCAGGGTCAGTTCGTCCAGCGCCTGCTGGCGGATGCCCGGACGATAGAGTTTGAGCATGACGGTCGGGTCGGTCTTGTGGTGGTAACTGCTGCCGTTGGCGCCCTCGCCGGCGTAGTCGTAGTCGTCGATGTCGATGGGGATGGGTTGGCAGAACACCTCGTCGATCAGCCGGACGAACTCCTGGTACGCGGCTGTGTCCGCGAGTTCGGAGAGGGAGGCCGCGAGGCCGCGGTAGTGCCACTCGTGCTCGTGCCGGTCAGTGACATGGAATATCTGCCAGAGCGCTTCTCCCTGTCGGGCGTAATCCTGCGCGATGGCGCGCATGTTGGAGAGTTTGTCGCCCATGGCCACGACCTTGGCGTCGTGCGGAGCGCTGGCCAGCCGGTCGATGGCGGCTTGCTTGCGGGCATGCCAGCTCTCCGACTCGGACTGATGCTCGATCTCGATATCACTCTCCGCGGCCACCAGGTCGGCGATGCGGTCGCCGAACCCGGCGCGGATCTCGTCCACCGTGACCGGCGTGTCTTCGACGACGTCGTGGAGCACGGCGGCAGCAAGTATCTCCTGGTCCGGTGTGATGGTGGCCACGATGGCGGCGGCCTCCATCGGATGAAGGATGTAGGGATATCCTTTGCCGCGTCGCTCGGTGCCGGCGTGCGCCTGCACGGCGAAGCGGATGGCGCGGTCCATCAGACTTGTATCCAGAGGCTTGTTGGGCATTATCGGCGGTGATTGATGTAATCCAGGATCAGTTCGACGGCATCGTCTTCGGACAGGTCGTCGACATTGAGGACGAGGTCATAGTTGCGGGCATCGTAGCGGGTGGCGCCGGAGAAGTGCTTGACGTAGTTGTCCCGCCCGGTATCGACTTTATCGATGACGGCGGCGGCTTCTTCGCGGGTCAGCTCCTGCCTGCTCATTACGCGCGCGATACGTTGCTCACGCGAAGCGCGGATGAAGATGTCAATCCGGCCGGGGATGTCCCTGAGGACGAAGAATCCGGAGCGCCCGGCGATAACGCAGGGACCTTCCTCGGCGACGGCGTGCAGGATCTCGGACTCTGCCCTGAACAGCTCCTCCGAAGTGGTATAGTGGGGATAGGGACTCCCGCTGAAAGCGGGACGCGGACCGATCATCAGGTCTGCACGGGGGACGGGTGCCACCTTGTCGAGGAAGTCGGCCAGCCAGTTCTTTTTCTGGGCCTTGATCTTCTCGATCTCGCTGGTGGTCAGCTTGAACTTTTCCACGAGGGCCCGGATGAGCAGTTTGTCGCAATAGCGGTAGCCAAGCCGTTCGGCCAGCTTGCGGCCGATGGTGCGTCCGCCGGAGCCGAGTTCTCGGCTGATGGTGATGACGAGGTTCGCGGTGTTGTCCATAGGTCAGATGATTCTAAGTTGTTCGGCTTGTCTGTAGAGTGTCTCGGCCATGGCGGCGTTGCCGGCCGAAGCGCCGTTAAGTGTGTTGAACATGGCCGTCAGGCCGGGCTTGCCACCGCCCCGCCGGAGGATGCTGACGATGCAGAGGTTCTGGAGCGCCACGGCAGAGGTGATGATGTCGATATCCGTCACGCCCAACTGGAAGGATGCGAGCCGGTAGGCGTCTTCCTGGCATTCGCGCACCATCTGCTCGACATCGCCGAGGGTGTTCATCTCCAGGGTCTTGAGGATGGGGAGGTAGCGCTGCAGGGATACTTCCTGGATTTCAGCCTGGTTGATGGCGGCGATCCGGCGGTTGAGCGTGTCGAAGGGATTCGTGGCGAGGTAGCTCTTGAAGGTGTCGCCGTCCAGCGCCACTTCTTCGAGCCGGCCGTCGGCGACCAGGGCGTGGACCCGCCGGCGGTAGTCGTTGATGTCGCGCCGGATCACGCAGAACTGTTCGTCGGCGAGTTCCAGCATGCCGGCCAGGCGGTTCATCTGCCGGAGGTACTCCTTGGGGACTTCGATGCCGGATTTGTAGCCGGAGTCGTGGTAGAGCGTGGCCCAGACATGCTGCAGGGAGGTGCGGATCTGGAGCTCGAAGCGGATCTCGTTGATCTCGGGGAATTCCGGATCATGGTAGAGATGCTCGGGAATGCGGCAGATGTAGTGCAGGGAGTTGTACCCGAAACTGTCCAACTGGTGCATCTTGCGCTTGTCGACGGAGTTCTCCCGGTCGATGTCGAAGAGATTCTCCGCCATGGCGGCAATCTTCTCCACGTCATCGCTGTAGAAGGTGATGACGCGCATGCCCATCAGGTCGGTGATGTCACGGGCGGTGGCGTACTTGGCACCCTTGAGCTCCAGTTTGCCGGCCAGGCTCTGTTCTTCCTTCACCCGCGCTTCCGTCGCCGTCACCATGAGTTTCTTGGCGGCAATGTCCTCCCGGATGATGGAGAGGGCGATCTCCTTCATCTTGTGAAGCGCGGGACGCATCTGCCGATACTCCTCCAGGATGAGGCTCCCGTGCAGGTCCAGTCCGTAGTCCTCCATTAGGAATCCTGGATCTCGAACAGGTTGTAGAATCCGGTCATCATGAAGACCTGGCGGATCTCCTCACGGATGTTCTTGATAATCACCTTGCCGCCTTTGCGGGCGGTCTCCTTGCGGATGCCGAGCAGGATGCGCAGGCCGGAACTGCTGATGTATTCCAGGTCGGAGCAGTCCAGGATGATCTCCTTGTCAGCGTTGTCCAGCAGGGGCTGGATGTCCTGGGTGGCCTGCAGGGAAGCAGGGGTGTCCAGGCGTCCCTTGAAGGTGCAAAGCATCGAGGTGCCGTTGTTTTCGATAGTGATTTCCATGTTGCGTTAAATGGATATTAATGGTCTAATTTACAAATATACTGTTTTTGTCGGAAATTATGGAAGAATCAGATTTTTTCCTACCTTTGTGGTCCGATACCAAGGTGAGTTGTCCGAGTGGTTGAAGGAGCCTGCCTCGAAAACAGGTGTACGGCAACGTACCGGGGGTTCGAATCCCTCACTCACCGCATCAGCGCCAGCATTCGCTGGCGTTGTGCGTTTCGTTCGGGATTCGGCGCTTCGCGCGAATCCTATAATCCCCCTGCACCCCCAGGGGACGGGGGAAAGGATTCCCCCGCCTCGCTTACGCGAGCCCCCTTCGGTCGGCCTCCGGCCTCCAAGCTCCATACTTCGCGCCAGACGGCACCGGCTTTCCTTACTGCTCGTCGATGGAGTCGTCCCCGTCCAGGTAGTAGTAGCGGAAGTCCCGGCCGAAGAGGTTTTCGTGCCGCTTGCTGGCGTAGAAGTCCCGGTGCGAATCGTAGAATCCCGCCTCCCGGGCATTGTCGGCCGCTTCCGCGATGATGCGGTTGCGGGTTTTCTTGAAGAGTTGGTAGCAGAAGAACAGCAGTGCGAAGGTCAGAAGGACCGATCCGGTCTCCGCGATGCCGGACACGAAGCAGATGGAGTCGTATACTCCGTGCAGCAGCACCGGGTAAAGCCACATCTTGACGGTGGCGCTGCGTTTGTCCTTTTCCCGCCAGGAGAAGTGTATCACGGAGTAGTAATAGCCCATGATCACGGCGAAGGCGAAATGCCCCGGCACGGCCAGGAATGCCCGGGAGATGGCCACCCGGAAGAACCCGAATCCGGAGGCGGCCAGGTACATGATGTTCTCGAACCCGGCGAAGCCCAGCCCGACGGCCGTCGCGTACACGATCCCGTCATAGCGTTCATCGAAGTCTTTGCAATTTCGGAGCAACAGCCAGAGCATCAAGAGCTTGGCACTCTCTTCCGGGATGGCTGCGCCGAAAAAGGCGGTCTTGATGGATCCCCAGAAAGTGACCGGCTCCTGCGAGTAGAAGCCCAGTGCGTAGAGGGGACCGGAGACCAGGGTGGAGGCGAAGGTGGCCAGGACACCGTAGAGGAACCCTTTGAGGACAATCTTCCGGGGTTCGGGCGTGATATCCCGGGAGTAGACATACCAGAACAGGATGCAAGCGGGCAGCAGGGCTGCGAGAAGGAAGAATAACATATTTGCAAATATAGCAGGAAAAGACTTTTCCTGCCAGTGAAAGCCTGCGTTTTTCGTTCAAAATTGGTAATTTTGGACTGACAAAACCGTAAAGTACCCATCCATATGAAAAAGTCCCTTCTGGCGGCGCTGTCCGCCGCCTTGCTCCTCGCCGGGAACGCGGCAGCCCAGCAGCCTCAGCAGCCGTCGCAGCCCGACCTCTCCAAGTATGTCAACACCTTCTCCCGGCCCTTGCGCGAAGTGCTCGCCGACGTGGCGGAGCAGTTCGGGGTCCGCATCAATGCCGGCAGCGTCCCCGAGGACCTGACGGTGGACTTCGCCGACTTCCGCATCCGTCCCTGGGACCTGGAGCAGACGCTCGAGGCCCTGCTCTGGCCATTCGGCTTCAACGCCGAATGGAACAACGGCAACGGCAATCCCTACTATAGCGTATCACGGTTCAGACATTCCCGCCGCAACCCGCACGAAGGACAGGCCCTGCTGGACTACCTGTCCTCGAAGTACGACGACCAGGCCTCCTGGGAGGCGCGCAAGGCCGTCTTGAAAGCCGACATCCGCCGCAGTGTGGGCCTGGACAAGGTGCCGGCGCGATTCGACGGCAAGGTTTTCCTCTCCCGGAAGCGCAGTCACGGCCGGTACACGGTGCAGGACTTTGCCCTCGAGATCCTCCCCGGACTGTACAGTTTCGGTGCTGTCTACCGGCCGGCGAAGACCTCCAAGGCCGCCCATCCGCTGGTGATCAACCCCCACGGCCACAGTGACGCCGGCCACGGGTCCGAAGTGGTACAGCGCCGCTGTGCCATGCAGGCCAGCATGGGGTGTATCGCGGTGTCGTTCAGCATGTTCTGCAACGGACCGAGCCCCCAGTTCGATCCGGCGTACCACCATACCGGGCTCGCCCAGCCCTACAACATCCTCTGCGCCGAGCGGCTGCTGGATTATGCGCTGGGATTCCAAGAGGTCGATCCCTCCCGCGTGGGAATCACCGGTTGCTCCGGCGGCGGCAGCCAGTGTATGTTCGTCACCGCCATCGACGACCGCATCACCCTCTCCATACCCGTAGTGATGATGTCCTCCTATTTCGCCGGGGGCTGCGAATGTGAGAGCGGCACCCTGCTCCCGCTAAGCGGCGGCGGTACCACCAACCCCGAGATCGCGGCGATGTGCGCCCCGCGCCCTATGCTGCTGGTCTCCGACGGCGGCGACTGGACCGCCCTCAATCCGGAGATCGAAGTGCCCTATGTCCAGCGGATCTACGGATTCTATGACGCGGCGAGCCGCGTCGAGAGCGTGCATTTCCCGCTGGGTCAGCACAATTACGATTTCGACAAGCGCCAGGCGGCTTACGAATTCCTCGCCCGCCAGTGGGGTCTGGACACGACCGGCCTGGTCGGCCCGGACGGCCGCTTCGACGAGAGCGGCACCGTGGTCGAGTCCCTTGCCGAGATGAACATCTGGAGCGCCAAGGGCGTCACCAGGCCCGCCGACATGATCGCGGACATCGACGGTGCCGTTGCGGCGATGCACTGGGTCAAGGATGCCCGGTAGGATGCCAGGCGGGCTGCTCCGTCCGCAGCTTGACTGAAATGCAGCGCATAATTGCCCGGCCCGGGGTAGGGAATGCCGTGGGGAATCATTATATTTGTACAAACCGCAATTTCCGTTGGTATGAGAAAATACACGTCCCTTCTGCAGGGCCTGCTGGCGCTGCTCCTCCCGGCGACCGCCCTCGCCCAGACTCCTGCACAAAGCCAAGACCTCTCCCGGGCCGTCGAGTCCGACCTCACCGGGAACATCCTGCCCTTTTGGATGGAGCATACCGTCGACCCCGGCGGAGGCTTCTACGGCGCGGTCCGGAACGACGGCAGCCCCGTGCCGGGCGCCGACAAGGGCGCGATCCTGAACGCCCGGATCCTCTGGACCTTCTCCCGGGCCTACCGCACCTATGGGCTCGAAAGCTATAAGGAGGCGGCTGACCGGGCGGCGGGGTATTTCCGGACGCATTTCATCGACCCGAAATACGGCGGCGTCTTCTGGACCGTGGACAGCGAGGGGGCGCCGAAGGATGTCACCAAGCAGATCTATGCCAACGCATTCGGCATCTACGGCCTGGCAGAGCATTTTCGCGCTACGGGCGACCTGTCCAGCCTGGAAGCCGCGCAGGGCCTCTTCCGCTTCATCCGGTTGCATTCGTTCGACCGTGCGCGCGGTGGATACCTCGAGGTGCTCACGCGCGAGGGTGCGCGCAGTGAGGTCAACGGGGTGGACGACCACGCCGGGGCCACAAAGACGATGAACACCCACATCCATCTGCTGGAGGGCTTCACGAACCTGTACCTCGCCTGGCCCGATCCGGAGGTGAGGGAGGCCCTGGCCGGGCTGCTGGACATCCTGCAGACCAAGTTGTACAATGCCGGGACCCATCACCTGATCCTGTACTGCGACGACAACTGGACCCCGATGGATCCCGCCGACTCTTTCGGCCATGATATCGAGACTTCCTGGCTGATGTGCGAGGCTGCGGAGGCCCTGGGTGACGAGGCGCGTCTGGAGACCGTCCGCCGCCAGGCGGTCGACATGGTCGACACGGCCCTGGCCGAGGGCCTGAACGCAGAGGGCGCGATGCGCTACGAGCGCACGGCCCGGGGCTACCGCGATGACATCTCCTGGTGGCCCCAGTGCGAGACCATCATCGGCTGCATCAACGCCTGGCAGATCACGGGCGAAGCCAAGTATTTCGACGCGGCGCAGCGGAACTGGGAGTTCGTGCGCTCGCATTTCATTGACAAAGAGCATGGTGGATGGTACAAGGCCCTCGCGCGCGACGGCTCGCCGGAGGCGCGCGAGCCCAAGGCCAGCCTCTGGAACTGCCCCTACCACAACGCACGCGTAGGCTTCGAGCTGCGCGGGCGCCTTGCGCCACAGGCCGTGCACACGGAAGTGATGGCCTGGAGCAATATCACGGGCGTGCGCAGCGAGGGCGAACTGATTGACTTCGAGTCCTCCCTGCGCGTCGGAACGCCCGGTGGCCGGATGGAGGCGAGCGGACGCGAGCGCCAGTCCGGCATCCGCTACAGCCGCAATGGTGCCGTCCAGACGACGGTCACGCCGATGCATAGCGGCGCCACCATCACCCAGACCGTCGAGGACGTGGACGCATCCACGGTCCGGCTCGGCTGGGAACTCAGCGCCGACAGGACCGCGGACGGCGGCGTCTATTTCTGCATGGATTTCGGTCCGCGTTACTACGCGGATGCCGTCATCAAGGCTTCGGGCCGCAAGGTTTCCGTCGTGGCTCCCGAACGCCGCGTCGAGCTGACCTTCAACAAGCCGGTCAAGACCCTGGTGCGCGAAGAGGGTGGTGGCAAGGTCCTGTATGTTACCCTGTTGCCCAGGATGAAAGAGGGAGCCAAGGCTTCCCTCGCTGCGGAGATGCGGGTCTCCGGCACGCACCACCACGAGGCGGTCGCCATCGCGCTGGATGCCTCCCGGCCCGGGCGGGAATTCGCCGGTTTCGGTGGCAATTTCCGTATCCAGAACGTCCAGAAGGATCCGGAGGTGATCGACTATTGCCTCACCCACATGCGTGTGGCCTTCGGCCGCGTGGAGTTCCCCTGGGCGCAGTGGGATCCGGAGCAGGATGCCCGGCCCGGCGCGACGGTCACCGACCACGTGCGCCGCAGCGCGGAGATGGCGCGCCGGCTAGGCCAGGAAGGGATGCCGGTCATCGTCAGCGCCTGGTTCCCGCCCGAGTGGGCGGCCGACCGGACGACACGCTCGGACGGGAGCTCCCGCGCCTGGGCGCTCAAGCCCGCGCTGCAGGAGCGCATCTTCGCGTCCATCGCCGCTTACCTCCAGTTCCTGAAGATCCGGTACGGGGTTGAGGCGGATTACTTCTCCTTCAACGAATCCGACCTCGGCATCGATGTCGTCCACACGCCGGAGCAGCACCGGGATTTCATCAAGGCCTTCGGCAAATACCTGGCGGACAACGGCTTGAAGACCAAGATGCTCCTGGGAGACAACTCCGATGCCACGACTTTCAGATTCATTGTCCCCACGCTGGAGGATCCGGAGGCGCTGCGTTATGTAGGCGCCATCTCCTTCCACTCCTGGCGGGGCTGTGACGATGCGACCCTGCGCCGCTGGGCGGCTGCCGCCCGCCAGATCAACGTCCCGTTGATCGTGGCGGAAGGCAGCACCGACGCCGCGGCGCACCAGTACCCGGCCATCTTCAACGAATCTACCTTCGCCCTCTACGAGATCAACCTCTACACGCGGATCTGTGCGGTCAGCCAGCCGCTGAGCATCCTGCAATGGCAGCTTACTTCGGACTATTCGCCGCTCTGGGGAGACGGGATCTACCGTTCCGAGGGGCCCCTGCGCCCGACCCAGCGTTTCTGGAACCTCCGCCAGCTGTCGCTGACTCCCGCCGGCGCCTTCGCCGTACCGTTCACCTGCGACAAGCAGGACGTCAACGTGGCGGCCTTCGTGGGTCTGGCCCGGGGCGAGAGCGCCGTGCACATCGTCAACAACGCCGCTTCCTGCCCGGCCACTGTGTCCGGGCTGCCTGCGGCCTCTACGCGTGCCATTGTGCACGTGACCAACGCCGGGTCCAATTCCGTTGCGCAGTGCCTGCCCGTCCGGGGCGGCAAACTGGAGCTGACCCTTCCCGCCGAAAGTTTCATCAGTATCTTCGTCCAATAGCTATGAAGCGAATCATTCTCTTGACCGCGCTCCTGGCCGCTGTGCTCCCATGCGGGATCCAAGCCCAGGATTTCCGTCTCAATGCCTCCGGGTACTTCAACCGCGACGGCGTGGACGTGATGGCTTTCAATGATTTCTACCCCGAAGGGCATCAGGGCGGCATCTCCGTGCTGATGCACGGCCACCGCGTCGCGAGCAACGGCGACATCCGTTTCGAGCCTACGCCCGGCCAGTGGCAGCCCGTTCCCAAGCAACTCAGCCGCAAGGTGGAGGGAGACCGCATCGTGACGACGCTCTGCTATCCCGACTCCAGCCGGCATTTCACGGGCTTCAACCCGATGATCTATCCGGACGTGCAGCTGACCTATACCGTCACGCTGGAACCTTCCGGCAAGGGTTTCCTGGTGACGGTCGACCTGGACCGCCCGGTGCCGGAGGTGCTGGCGGGCCGGGCGGGCTTCAACCTGGAGTTCTTCCCGGGCGCACTCTTCGGCAAGCCCTGGATCATGGACGGGCGGCAGGGGATCTTCCCGCCGCAGCCCAACTCGCCCCTGCTGACGCAGGAGAGCTATGTCTATAAGAGCGTGGGCGACTTCCATCCGGCCGGGCAGCCCGACACGGACGTGAAGCACCTGATCGGCGAAGGCTACAGCCCTTTCACGGCGGATGCCGTGATTGCCGAGCCCTACGCCGTCGGCCGGACCTTCACCCTGCGTCCGGACGATCCTTACAGCCGGATGACCATCCGGAGCGTGGTCGGCTCGGAGCTCAAACTCTACGACGGCCGGATGAACCACAACAACGGCTGGTTCGTGCTCCGTTCGGACATCCCCGCCGGGGTGACGCAGAAGGCCGTGCAATGGTATATCGAACCCAATGTCGTGCCCGGGTGGATCGGCAAGCCGGTCGTGCAGACCTCGCAGGTGGGCTACCTGCCGGGTGCGCGCAAGGTCGCGATTATCGAGTGCGACCCGCGCGATACGCCGGTTGACGCCGTGTCCCTGGTCCGCTTTGACGCGGACGGGGAGCACCTGGTGCGGCGTTTCCCCACGGAGCACTGGGACGGGGATTTCCTGCGCTACGAGTACATGAAAGCCGATTTCTCCGAGGTGCGCGAGGAGGGACTCTACCAGGTCCGCTACGGCGACAGCGCCTCGCCCATCTTCCGGATCGCTCCCGATGTGTATGACCGGGGCGTCTGGCAGCCTGTGATCGAGTACTTCCTGCCCGTGCAGATGTGCCACATGAAGGTGATGGAGAAATACCGCGTCTGGCACGACGCCTGCCACCTGGACGATGCGTTGATGGCCCCGCCGGGCAACCACATCGACGGCTACGTCCAGCCCGCCGACAACGGGACGAAGTTCCGGGCCCTGCAGCCCGTGCCGGGGGTCAACGTCGGCGGCTGGCATGACGCCGGCGACGACGATGTCCGCCACACCACCGGCAACGAATGCTATATCCTGACCATGGCCCTGGAGGCCTTCCATCCGGAGATCGACGCCACGGCCATCGACCAGGTCCGGCGTGTGGTCGAGATCCACGAGCCGGACGGGCGCAACGACATCCAGCAGCAGATCGAGCACGGGATGCTCTATGCCGTGAATACCTACCTGGCGCTCGGCCGCTTCTCCAAGGGTACGATTACCAACAACCTCCGGCAGTACACCCTGCTGGGCGACACCTCCACGATGTCGGACGGAGTTCTGGGCAATGACGACGACCGCTGGATCTTCCCGGATACGGGCGACGGCGTCGGCGCGGCGGTCAACCTTGCTGCTTCCGCCCGCGCCCTGCGCGGCTTCAACGACACCCTGGCGACGCACTGCGTGCGGATCGCCCGGGAGGTGTTCTCCAAGGCGCAGGCTGCGGCTTCCGGGTCCGGCCGCGACCGTCCGATGAGCCGGATGCAGCTCGCGGTCGAGCTGTACCTGACCACGGGGGAGGCGCAGTATTTCAACTTCATCGTATCGCACTGGGATGATGTCCTGGCTTCCGTGGGCAACTGCGCGTGGTACATCGCCCGCGTGGAGAAGCAGATGGAGGCGCGGGGCGGTTACACCAAGCAGTGCGAGCGCTTCCGTGACGCGCTGGTGCGCTACCGCGCCCAGCTCGACCGTCAGAGCGCCGAGACGCCTTACGGCGTACCGTACCGCCCGAGCATCTGGGGCGCCGGCTGGGACATCCAGTCCTTCGGCTACCGGCATTATTTCCTGGCCAAGGCCTATCCGGAGATCTTCGCGCCGGACCAGGTGCTGGATGCCCTGCACTTCATCCTGGGCCGCCACCCGGGCTCCAACCAGGCTTCGTTCGCCGGGGGAGTGGGGGCCGAGTCGGCCACGGTCGGCTATGGCCTGAACCGGGCCGACTGGTCCTACATCCCCGGCGGCACGGTCTCCGGCACGGCGCTCATCCGCCCGGATTTCCCGGAGCTGCTGACTTTCCCGTACCTGTGGCAGCAGGTGGAATATGTGCTGGGCGGCGGTTCTTCGCACTACATGTTCCTGGTGCTCGCCGCCAGGGACCTGGTCGGGGAGTAAACTTTTTGCTCCTGAACTCTTGCGCGTTTGACGAAAAAGTCCTACTTTTGCAGTCCCAATGAATACAGGGGCGTAGCTCAGTTGGTTCAGAGCGCTTGAGTCACATTCAAGAGGTCATCGGTTCGACCCCGATCGTCCCTACCAAGAAGCCGCAGACGACATTCCGTCTGCGGCTTCTTTGGTTAATGTACTGCCGGCCTGATTACCGGAGGTGCCATTTGTCCGAGGGGGTGGCGGTGGACCAGGTCCACTTTGAGTAGGCGGACCTGGTCCGCCTACTATGCCTCAGAGACCTTTCTGGTCGGTATCAGGTGTACCTGGTACACCCATTATAAGTGGACCTGGTCCACCCTGGAGATCAGGAGGCGGAGAGAGTTCGAGACTACCAGGACGGAGCTGCAGGCCATAGCCGCGGCGGCGACCATGGGGTCGAGCACGAAACCGAGAGCGTTGGACAGGACTCCGGTGGCTACGGGAATGGCAATCAGGTTATAGAGGAAGGCCCAGCCGAGGTTCTCGCGGATGATGCGGAGCGTGCGGCGCGAGAGCGCCACGAGCTCCGGGAGCTTCGCGAGGCTCGGGGAGACGAGGGTGGCCATGGCGGTATGGATGGCGATGTCGCTGCCCTGGCCCATGGCGACACTGAGGTCTGCCTGGGCGAGGGCGGCGCTGTCATTGATCCCATCGCCGACCATGGCGACGTGGTGTCCCTGCTGCTGCAATTCCTTGATATAAGCGACTTTGTCGGCGGGCAGGGCGTCGGCGCGCACGGTGGCGATGCCGACTTCGCGCGCCACGGCCGCAGCCGAAGCGGCGTGGTCGCCGGTCAGCAGGTGCACGGAGATCCCCTGGTCGGCCAGGGCGCGGATGGCTGCTGCGGAGTCGGGCTTGACGGCGTCGGCGATGGCGATGGCGGCCAGCAGGCGCTGCCCGTCGTGGAAGTACACAACGGTGCGTCCGGCGTCGCGCCAGCGCTCGGCGACCTCGAAACGTTCCGGGGTGTTCTTGCCGACGTAATACGTCCGCCCCTGCCAGGAGGCCTGTACGCCCTCGCCGAGCAGTGCGGTGACCGAATCAAGTGTGATGGGGGACTGCTGGTCTGCGACCGCACCCGCGATCGCCTCACCCAGCGGATGGCCCGACTTGGACTCCATTTCCCGCAGCAGCGGGGGGAGGGCAGGGTCATCGGAGAGCCAGCGGAGCTCGACGACCTCCGGGTGGCCGCTCGTGACCGTGCCGGTCTTGTCGAGCACCACCGTGTCGATCCGGGCGGCGAGCTGCAGACTGTCTGCGTCGCGGATCAGGATGCCGCGCGAGGCGCCGCGCCCGATGCCGGCCGTCAGCGCCGTGGGCGTGGCGAGTCCGAGCGAGCAGGGACACGCGACCACGAGCACCGTTACGCACGCGAGGAGCCCGCGCACGAAACCACCCGGGGTCAGCAGGCTCCAGCCCAGCAGCGACAGCAGCGCGATCACGATGACGGCGGGGACAAACCAGGCGCAGACTTTGTCCACCGTGTGCTGGATGCGGGCCTTGCTGCCCTGCGCATCCTGTACCATCCGGATGATGGCGGAGAGCATCGTGTCGCGGCCCACCTGTGTGGCGCGCATCTGCAGGACGCCCTGGCCGTTGAGGGTGCCGGCCCAGAGGGCGTCGCCCGCCTGCTTGAAGACGGCGAGCGGCTCGCCCGTCAGCATGCTTTCATCCACATACGAGCTGCCTCCCTCGACCGTTCCGTCTGCCGGGATCCTTTCGCCGGGCAGCACTTCTACGAGTTCCCCCCGGCGGACGTCGCGCCGCTGCGGCTGCAGGCCGATGAGCGCGCGTACCGCCTGCGTGGTGCGGTGCTTGGCGCGCTCCTCCAGCAGCCGCCCCAGCAGGATGAAGGCGACGATCATCGTCGAGGACTCGAAATACAGGCCCGCCTGCAGTCCGCGGGAGGTCCATACCTGCGGGAAGAGTAGGTTGAAGAGGCTGAACAGAAATGAAATCCCCACCGACAGGGCCACGAGCGTGTCCATGCCGGCGTGGCCGTGGCGCGCCTGCTTCCAGGCCACGCCAAAAAAGCGCCGCCCGCACCAGCCCACGCTGACGGCCGCGAGGGCGGCCAGGACCCAGCCCTTGCCGGGGAAATCCGGCAACGCCATCCCCACGGCCATCACGGCGACGGCGAGGGCGATGGCGAGCAGCGCGTCGCGGCGCAGGGCCTTGTAGGTGCGTTCGTGCGCCTCCTCCGCCCGCGCCGCCAGCGCTTCCTCCTCGTCCGCGGCTGGCTCGGCTTCTTCGTCCTCCTCCGGCACGATCAGGTCGTAGCCGGCGTCCTGCACGCACTGGCGCAGGGCGGCGGGGGAGGTGACGGAAGGGTCATAATCGATGCGTGCGGAGTTGGAGGCCAGGCTGACCTCGGCTTCGTGCACGCCGGCGCTCTGCTGGAGCGCCTTCTGCACGCGGGCCACGCATGCGGCGCAGCCCATCCCGGTCACGGGGAAATTCTTGCGGGTGGTATTGGACATAGAACTATTGCGATCTTTTCTGCAAAATTAGTAATTTTGGAAGGAAATAGATTCCGGGTCAAGCCCGGAATGACTAAAAGAAAGCCCGGAATGACTGAAAGAAAGCCCGGAATGACTAAAAGAAGGTCCGGAATGATAACGTACAGTCAGGAATGACGATTTGATATGAAAAGAAGAGAATTCCTCAAGACGGCGGGTGCGGCTGGGGCCGGGGCGGCGCTGCTCGGCGCCGGCTGCGTCCCGGCCCCGGCGCCGAAGCCGTACAAAGTCGGCGGCAAGGCCCGCATGCAGCTCAGCTGGGAACCCTACGAACTCCAGCTCCAGCATACTTTCACCGTGGCTTCGTACTCCCGCACCACGACCCCGGACGTGCAGGTCGAGATCCGTTACGACGGATTCGTCGGCTACGGCGAGGCCTCGATGCCCCCTTACCTCGGACAGACGGTGGAGAGCGTCTGCGCTTTCCTGCAGAAGGTCGACCTGGCGCAGTTCGCCGATCCCTTCCAGCTGGAGGATATCCTCGCCTATGTGGACAGCCTCTCGCCGGGCGACACGGCCGCCAAGGCGGCGGTCGACATCGCCCTGCATGACCTCATGGGCAAACTCCTGGGTCAGCCCTGGTGGCGCCTGTGGGGACTGGACGCCACTAAGGCGCCCGATACCACCTTCACCATCGGGATCGACACCCCGGACGTCGTCCGGGAGAAGACCCGTGAGTGCGCCGACCGTTTCAATATCCTCAAGGTCAAGGTCGGCCTGGACAACGACTATGAGATGATCCGTACTATCCGCGAGATCACGCAGCTCCCCATCGCGGTCGACGCCAACCAGGGCTGGACCGACCGCCAGCAGGCCCTCGATGAGATCTTCTGGCTGCAGGAGCACGGCGTCGTGATGGTCGAACAGCCCATGCCCAAGGAGCGGCTGGACGACAACGCCTGGATCACGGAGCGCAGTCCGCTGCCCATTTTCGCGGACGAGGCCATCCAGCGCCTCGCGGACATTCCGTCCATCAAGGGCGCCTATACCGGGATCAATATCAAGCTGATGAAATGCACGGGCATGCGCGAAGCCTGGAAGATGGCCAATTACGCCCGGGCGGAGGGGATGCGCGTGATGGTGGGCTGCATGACCGAGACGTCTTGCGCCGTCACGGCTGCAGCCCACCTCTCGCCGCTGACCGATTTTGCCGATCTGGACGGCAACCTGCTGATTTCCAATGACCGCTTCAGCGGCATGACGGTCCGGCAAGGTCGGATCACCCTGCCGGACGCGCCAGGCCTCGGCCTCGTCAGATTGTAAGCCACTCGTTGGTGGCAGCTCCGGCGAAGATCAGGATGCCGGCGGCGATGATGGACATCAGCCAGAGGATGAAGATCACCAGGCCCGGATGCCATTTCGGCGACTTGAAGCCGAAGAGCATCTGGAGGGCGCTGTAGAGGATGCCCAGGAAGGGGAGCAGGACGACGAGGACCAGCACGCCCTGGACCCAGGGCTGCATGAGCGCGTCGGCGATGGCCGGCGCCTCGCTGTAGAGTTCCCGCAGTCCCTCGTTGTAGAGCTGGCCCAGGCCGAGGAATCCCCGCTGGCCAGTCATCCAGCCCTGATGCTTCAGGGCTCCGGAACCGAAGATGGCCACGCCCCCGGCGAAGAGCCCGCCGAAGCCTACGACCAGCAGCACCAGCCCGATCAGTTTCTCGAAGATATTACCTATCTCGCTCCAGGCGTTGGATTTCCCGACAGCCTGGATGGCCTCGCCGACCTCGTGCGCACCGCTCTCGATGCGCTGCTGGATGCCGAGGATGGTCCCGTCCTCGCCGCGCTGCTCCCAGCGCTGGCGGACGGTCCGTGCCGGCGGCATGCAGATCCAGAGGATCAGGTAAAGTACCGGGAAGAATAGCTGGATGGAGGCCGAGAACCCGTGGTGCCAGCCGAGGCTGAGCGCGGTCACCGCCGTGCCGATTGCAAAGATGAGGCGGAACAGCACCTTGTCCGTCTGGAAATACGCTCCCAGACCGCTGCACACGCCCGCAACCACTTTGTCGGAGACGTCGCGGTAGAGCTTGCGCTTCGCGCGGGGGGATTCCGGGTCCGGCCCTTCTTTCGCCGTTCCGGCATTATCCCCAGTCATTCCGGTACCTTGATTAGTCATTCCGGGCTCCGACCCGGAATCTCCTGCCATAGACCCGGAATCACCTTCCTCTTCGATCTGTTCCGGCCGGCCGAGGATCGCGATGATCCCTTCGATCACGGGCTTGGAGACCACGCCGTCCTGGCCGCATTTCTCGTGCAGCAGTTCGGCCATCCTTTCCTCGATGCCCTCAAGGATCTCGCTGCCGCCTTCGCGGCCGGCGTAGAAGCGCTCCAGCTCGCCGAGATAGCCGGCCGCGAGCTCCGCGGCGTCATTGTCCAGGGTGAAGGCGTATCCGCCCAGGCTGACCTTCTCTACTTCTTTCATACGCGCTTGAGGGTTTCGATGGTGTCCACGAGTTCACGCCAGGCTCCGTCCATCTCGGAGAGTTGCTCCCGGCCTTTGTCGGTGATGACGTAATACTTGCGGGGCGGGCCCTGGGTAGATTCCTCCCATCGATAGGAGAGCAGGCCCTGGTTCTTCTGCCGGATCAGCAGGGGATAGAGCGTGCCCTCGACGACGATCATGCCGGCTGTCTTGAGCTCCTCGATGATCGAGGAAGCGTAGGCTTCGCGCTTGTTGAGCAGCGACAGGATGCAGTATTCGAGCATCCCCTTGCGCATCTGTGCGCGCACGTTTTCAGCTGTGTTCTCCATACGCTACTTCTTTTGGGTGGTGGTGTATCTCGCGAGGTTCTCGGCCGTGACGGGCAGGCCGTACATCTCGCACTTCTGCGTGGCCGTGACGGCCTTGGGGATGGCGATCCAGCAGATCACGTAGATCCAGAATCCCGCCGTGCCGGCAATCAGGGCTACGAGCATCAGGATGCGCGTGAGCACGACGTCAATGTCGAGATAGGTGGCCAGGCCGGCGCACACGCCCGCGATGCGCTTGTTGTCGTAGTCGCGGTAGATCTTCTTGCGGACCTGCGGCTCCGGATCGGAGGCTGCGGACGCTCCGGCGGTCGGGCTCTCGGGCGCACCGTCCGGCATGCCGAGCTGGCTGGTGACCCGCTCCACGAGGGCGATGCCGACCACGCGTCCGTCCGTGCCGACCTCCTGCAGGAGGAGTTCGGCGATGCGGGACTCGAGGTCCTCCATCACTTCGGCGTTCTGTGTGAAGGGCACGCCCGACTGCTGCGCGAGGCGCGTGCGGAAGTGCTCTAGGTAGGTCTTCAGACGCTTGTAGGCATCCTCTTCGATGGCGAAACTTCTGTTTCCGAGACTAATGTTCAGTACCTTTTTCATTTTATATAGAACTTTGACACTGCAAAGATATAAAAATTTTCTAATACCTTGCAATACATAGTACCAAAAATTTTAAAAAAGTGCCCGGATTATTTCCGGACACTATAGAAGTAGGGGAGAAACCTTCAGTAATCCCGGGGCTCCAGCAATCATTCCGGGCTACCTTCAGCATTCCGGGCTACCTTCAGTCATTCCAGGCTACCTTCAGTCATTCCGGGCTTGACCCGGAATCTCCTCCTTTTCGCAATGCTTCCGCCAAAACCTGCGCGCAGCGAGCTGCGCCGATAGTGGAAGCATGGCCGTCATTGACCATGTAGACATCTTTGACTCCAGCGGAGACGAGTTCGCGGATGTACGGAGTCATGACAATGATGCGGTCGTCATCCTTGGGAAGATGACTTAAGATATCGTTCCGGGGGTGATCCCCTGCGATCCAGGGCTCATACGCATCGTATTTGTCCGAACAGACCAGGAAGAGCATCCGGACTCCTTTTTCTTCAGAGACACGGAACAATTCCATCAGGTTGGAGACAGCCTGCTCCGCCAGTTCATCCGATATTTCCAGAAAGCTCATCTCCTCGCGGTAGACATACAACTCGCGGGAGCGGGTAGGGTGGGAGAAGCAATCCTTGTCCAGCGGGAATTTCCTGACGGGATTATTATAATTGAGAGAGAGACGTACCCAGCGGGCTGTTTCCGAGAGGACGTCCTTTTCCCACTTGCTATGGGCAATCGGGCTGAAATCCGAATAAGCAGTGCTCCCGAAATCCAGCCAGGCAAGCCGCCAGACGTAGTAATGCTCCACAATCTCCACGATAACGGTCTGGCCAGGCTCGAAGGCTCCCGCATTGAGTAGGGACAGGTAGTCTTGCACCGGCTGGAAATACATGTTCCGCTCGATGTTCCCGATCTTGTAGCCATGGTCTCTTCCCAGGAAATGCGGAAAAGACATCAATCCCTGGTTGCTGAACGAGTCTCCGATGACTACTACAGGGAACTCGCGGATGGCTTCCACTTCGCGAATCGGTGTCACACACAGAGAATCCTTCTTCTCGTCCACCATCCCTCCCACATTGAGGGATGCGTATTCCTGTCCATAGGGTACCAGGTTAAGCAAGCCCAAATCACCAGACACATTGGGGGCCACCTTCCAGTTATAATAGGCAATCACCGGAAGGATCAAGGCCAGGACGGCGTAGAATTTTATCGCGAACCGTTTCAAAAGTCGATATACAAGAAAGTTAAATTCTTACCCCAAAGCATGACCAGCAGGCAGATTATGCCCAGGTAGATAGCCCACCGGGCAGCCCAGTGGTACGCTTTCATCGGCACCAGCGGGAACTCTACGGTGCGGTTCCACCATTCGATAGCCATCAACACGATAATCAGCAGCGTCTTGGTTCGGAAATCCGGATGCAGGAAGAACAGGTAGAAACCTTTCAGCGTCTCCGGATGAGCCATCCCCCGGATAAACTGCCAAGCCTGCCCGACGGACTCCGCCCGAAAAACGATCAGGCCGATGGTTACAAGCAGGAAGGTCAGCACCATCCCGCCGAAATCAGGCAGTTTCGGCAGCCCCAGCCATCCGGTCTTCAATTTATGACGCTTGGCGAAGGCTCCTGACAGGATCAGCGGGACGAACAGCAGGCCGTGATAGAGCCCGAAGACACCGAAAGTCCAGTTGGCGCCATGCCACAACCCCACCAGCACCATGTTGATGATGATGGCGAGGATCATCCCGAACTGCCCCCAATCCCTGAAACGGACGTTCAGCGGCATGAAGACATAGTCCGTCAGCCAGGACGTCAGCGACATGTGCCAGCGCCGCCAGTATTCCGCGACATTGGTCGCAAAGAACGGATAGTTGAAATTGCGTGCCACGCGGAATCCCAGCAACTTGCCGGTGCCGATAGCCATGTCGGAATAGCCGGAGAAGTCCGTGTACATCTGGAAGGTGTATAAGAGCGCTGCCATCAGCAGCGAACTGCCGGAGGCCTCTCCGATATTCTCCCAGACCGGGTCGATCACATACACGCAGCGGTCCGCGATGAGCACCTTTTTCGCGAGACCCCAGAGGAACTGGCGGATGCCCTCCGCCGCAAGGTCATAGTCAAAACTGCGGGTTTTGTGCAACTGGCCCAGGAACTGTGGCCGATCGATGGGACCGGAAAGCAGACAAGGGAAGAAGGCGATATAGGCGGCGAAGGCCACGAAGTCCGTTTCCGGTTCGATCTTGCCCCGTCGGATCTCCACGCAGTAACTGATCAGCTTGAAGGTAATAAAACTGAGTCCGAGCGGCAGGATGATGTGGAATGTATGCCAGTTGGTCTGCAACCCGAATGCGCTGAAAAGGGAGGCGAAGGACTCGATGAAGAAGTTGAAATACTTGAAGTACAACAGTAGCCCAACCCCCAGGATAACGCCTGCTGCGCTGATCCACGATGCCTGCTTCTCTGATTCACTGCGCTTGATCCACAGACCGAGTCCGAAGAAAACAACTGTCGCCCCAATCAACAAGGGCAGCATCTTCAGGCTGGCGTAGCCGTAGAAGAACCAACTGGCAACCAGGATCAGGATATTTTGTGCCTTCGTCTTCTCCCTGAGCGGAAACCAATACAGGGTGAAGACGACAACAAAGAAAAGCAGGAAAGGCAGGGTGTTGAAACTCATCGCATCAGGCCAGCTTGGCAGCCAGGCAGTCTACGAGTTCTCCGACATTTTTCCACGAAAGGATCTCCTTGGAAGTGAATTTGATCTTGAACCGCTTTTCGATGGCAACGATCAGTTGGATATGGGTCAGTGAATCCCAGCCTTCCACATCCTCGGCTGTCGCAGACTCCGTCAGCACAATCTCCTCATCATCGAGGACATCGCGGAAAATCTCCTGGATTTGCTGCAGTAATTCTTCTTTTATCATTTAGGGTTCTGTTTTGTTTTGATATAACACGTGCCGGGTTGATATGTGTCCACATCCAGCGAGAACAACCGCTCCGGAGCTTCCGGCAGGGGAGAGAACCCGAGCCGGGGATAGTGCTCTGCGACCATTCCGTTCTTGGCTGTCGGCAGGTACTCGCCGACCAGTCGCTTGAAACCGTTCTCCCGGGCATATCGGACCAGCGTATTCAGCGTGAAGACTTCCATCCCTCGTTTGAGCACCCGGCAACTCATGAACCAGGTGTTGATGAAGAGGGTTTCCGCACCTTGCTTTTCCAGGATGACGACACAGATCAGCCCGTTGTCCCCGAACTTGTCGGCCAGGGTGAACGAGAAACACTGGAAATGCGGGTCTTCTCCCATATGGCACACCTCATCCTCCGTGTAGCGGACCGTCCTGAGATTGAACTGGTTGCTCCGCTGGGAGAGCTGCGCGACGCGGGGTGTATTGAAACTGTCGAATCCACGCACTTCGCTGACCATTTCCAAGGACTTCAGGAAGTCCGCTTCATTGGCAAAGGTGAGGGCGGACCCGGCACGCCGGGCTTCTACTTGATACTGTCGCGTCCGTTCCTTGTCTTCGGCTGAATAGGATGCGGTTTCAAACAGGTTGAGTTCATAGAGGAACTCCAGGTAGTCGCCGGGATCCTCCGGCAGTTCGGGTACGCAAAGCCCCGGAATCCCCTCCCGGACCATATTCCGTTCAAAGGGATTGTCATCGAGGAATACCATGGAGTCGAATCCGATGTTCAGAACCTCCCGGATCGCCCGGATATTATCTACCTTGTTGTCCCAGTTGGCCATGAATACGGCGAAGTCATCCAGGCGCAGGACCATTTCCGGATTCTTTTCGAAAGGCTCCCTGGCCTTGTCTTCGTCGTTCTTGCTGCAGACACAGAGGATGATGCCGCGGTCCTTCAGTGTGCGTATCCACTGCTGGAACTCCGAAAATGCCTTGCCGATGCCGAGTCCGTGGCCGACCTGGATATTCTCCCAACCGTCATCACCCACGACGCCACCCCAAAGGGTGTTGTCGAGGTCGAGGATGAGACATTTCTTGAAGGAACCACGGATGGCACAGATGATATCCAGGGTGCGGGAGGCGACATAGGGGAGGGCGTCCAGGCTGAGAAGCATCTCCGTACTCACATAGACACTGCTGTCAAAGCAGAAATCCCGCCCCAGTTTAGCCTGTAATTCTGCGAGGTCACAGATATACAGGTTCGGGAACTCCTGGCAGAGTTCCATCAGCCCCAGATTCAGTTTACGGATCTGGTAGATAAAGGAAGATTCGACCTTGTTCTGGTAACTCCCGAATACACCGTCTCCGATCTCGGGGTAATTGTAGTATATGATTTTCCCGCTGACCTGCCGACAGAGCGTGCGGACGAAATCCAGCCGTTCCTGCGCCAGGCTGGCGCGTGTCTCGGCCGGACTCATGTTATATTTCTCAAGCAGTTTGTGCGAGGATTGGAAGACAACCGTATACTCCGCGCCGAATCCGTACAGTTCAGAAGTCGGATCCAGCACCTGGCGCTCCACCTGGTTGTACTCGGCCTCGAACAGGTCCGGGGCGAGCCCCCTGGCCTGCGCTTCACCTTTGAGGGCAATGGCAAGGAACTGCGTGGCGCTGTCGCCCAGCAAGGCTATCTTCACCTGCGGATAATCTCCGCAGGGTTGTTTGCTCAAGCGTTTCAGTTGCTGAAAGGTCCTCATCTCGTACGCAAAAGTCGTAAACAAACAAATTTCGGAAAAATTTTTCAATAAAGGCCTGCAATTGTTAACTTTGTGTCAATATGGCATCTGTTATTACGCCCCGGCAGTCCCAGGTGATCGACTGGCTCCGCTTCCCTTTAGCGGCGGCTGTTGTCCTTTTGCATGCCGGAGAGAGTACTACTGGCGTGTATGAAACAGACCTCTACGGGACATTGCGGATTATCCTTTCGCAAGGTATCTGCCGGATTGCCGTGCCGTGTTTTTTCCTTTTTTCGGGCTTTCTGTTTTTCTCGAATATGGAGACATGGAGTTCGCAGGTTTGGCTTGGTAAGATTAAGAAACGGTGCCGGACATTGCTTGTCCCATATCTTCTGTGGAATATCCTGGCTCTGTTGATCGGTTTTGGCTATGGATGGCTTCGTTCCCGATTCAACGCGGACCTTGTCCCGACCTCGCTGGTGGAAACGTTTCGGGACAGTGGCTGGCTCAATATCTTCTGGGCATCTACCTATGGTTGTCCGATCGATTATCCGCTTTGGTTTATCCGGGACCTGATCGTATTTGTCACGCTCACGCCACTTGTGTTTTTCTTCGTTAAGTACTGCAGGATCTGGGGTGTGGCTTTGTTATTCGTTGTATTTGGACTGACTGGCTCCCGGGATCTGGAAGGTTTGTTTTTCTTCATGCTCGGCGCTTATTTCCGCGTGTGTTCCATAGACTTCCTTCAGGTTTTCTCCAAGGCCAAGTGGCCGGCGTACTTGCTCTGCGGTGTCGGGATTGTCCTGATTGCGCTCACCTACAGGGAGCATCTCCAAATGTACAAGTATATCAAGTACCTGTTCGTCCTGGCCGGTACCGTTTCCGTTGTCAATCTTGCATCCTCCCTGCTGGAGACAGGACATGTCCGGACGAGCGCCTTCTTGTCGGCATCCAGTTTCTTTGTCTATGCTTCCCACGGCATCTTGATCCTGCATGACATCGCCCATTTTATTACCCTGCATCTCCTCCCGTTTACAAGCGCGGCAGGGAAGAGCCTTGTTTTGTTCGTCAAAACCGGTCTTGCCATAGGAATCTGCCTGGCCATTTTCGCCGGGATGAAAAAATGGACGCCCAAAACCTTGGGCGTCCTGACAGGAAATCGTTATTGAAATCTATCTTTTGAAGATCCGGTACCAGAAGGATTTCTTCTTTTTGCGCATCCGGTGATGACGGGCGCGCTTCTCGCAGATGATCTCGTACATCGTGCCCCAGTCGGGCAGACCGCCGATGTTGCGGTCGTCGATGTAGACGTCTGCAACCAACTTGGTACAAGCCTTTCCGGTAAACAAGGCGCCGCGGGGTGAGTTGCTGTTGACAGCATAGAAGTCCAACCCCCGCTCGTGGCAGTAATTGATTGCTGCCTCGAGGAGTTCACCTTCCCGGGATGTCCAGAGGATCAGTCTGTTACCTTCCTCCTGCAGTTGCAGGAGCGTATCGATGGCAAAGGGTTTTTCCTTGCCGATTTCAGGAAATTTGTGTTCGACGATGGTGCCGTCGAAGTCTACTGCAATCGTCATGTCCTAGTTGTCGTTTTCTCCGTAACCGTATCCATAGCCATAACCATAGCCGTATCCGTAGCCATAACCATAGCCGTAGGCACCATAGCCAAGGCCCTTCTTGAGTTCGGAACCATTGAAGATAATAGCCAGGTTTTTGAGTCTGCCGCTTTCGTTGAGTTCGTCGAGTTGAGGCATGACCCGACGGTCAAGCTGACCGGCACGGAGCACGAACAGGTTGATGTCCACAACGCGGCTGATAATCATCGGGTCGGCAACGACCTGCACCGGGACGCTATCGAGCAGAATATAGTCGTATTCTTTCTTCAACTCATCGATAAACTCATCAAAGCGTTTACGGTTCAGCAGTTCGGTCGGGTTGGGCGGGATGTGGCCGGCAGGGACGAAATCTACACCCTCCGCTACGTTTTTGTGGATGATGTCCTGGAACGATACCCGCTCTTCGTACAGGTAGTTGGACAGGCCAGTGGTCTTGTGCTTGAGGCCAAAGGTCTTGGAGATGGTGCGCTTGCGAAGGTCCAGGTCCACAATTACCACCCTCTTCCGGGCGTCGGCAAGACAACGAGCCGTATTAGCTGTAAGGAAGGTCTTGCCGGCAGACACGGCGAAGGAGGTCATGGCAACGACCGGATGCTCCACCCCCTCGGGCTTCATGAACTCCAGGTTGGTACACATCATGCGAAGGGCTTCGGTGAAGATGCCCTTGGAGTCCGGATTATACACAATCTGAGACTCCGCCTCCTCTTCGAGGATCTTCTTCTTTCTCTTCTTGGAGTGTGACTTTTTCTTTTTCTTCTTCTTGGCAGAAGCATCTAGCGGGATCTCGGCCAGAACAGGGACGGATACCAGTTCTTCAATCTCTTTGCGGGTACGAACTCGGGTGTCGAGGAATTTCCAGGCAATTAGGATCACAGCCGGGACGAGAAGGCCGATTAGCAGTGCTAGCAGCAACATGCGGTTGCGCTGCGGAAAAACGGGCCCCCAGGACCCTTCCGGAGCATCCAGCATGCGGGCGTTATTGTCCGCCATGGCTTGGGTCAAAGCGTTCTCTTCACGCTTGTTGAGTAGGTAAATATAGAGCGATTCCTTGATTTGCTGCTGGCGCTCGATATTGACCATCTGCTTGGCCTTGGCAGGCATGGCGGTAAACTTCCGAATCGAAGTGTTTTCCTGGGCGGCTAGATCCTGGCGTTTGACGTTAAGGCTCGTGAGCAAGTTCTGGACAATGCCCTGAATGTTCTGGCGAAGGGCGGAAATCTCATTTTCAATCTGCTTGACGGCGGGGCTGGACAGGCTGGAAGCGGCCACCAGTTTCTCGCGGCGCAGGATCAAGTTGTTGTATTGGCTGATAGCATTGTCAGCATTGGCATCATTCAAGCCGGTATTAACCGGAATCATCTCATAGGAGCCAGCAGAACCTTGGACATAATCGCGTAGATACTCTGCCAATGAGATGCGAGTCTCCAACTGAACGATTTCGGCATTGTAGGTGCGGCTCTCGCTGAGGTATCGCGACGCGGCTTCGTCCACGTCCATAATGCGTTCCGAACTTTTGAAAGCAGCGAGATTGTCCTCTACGGCCCCCAATTCATCCTGAATGATGACCAGACGGTCGTTGATAAAGGCGGCAGTATTGACGGCTACGCGGTTCTTTTCCCGTACAGCATCCTCGTTGTATTTGTCGATGAGTGTGCTGAGGATGTCGCAAGCGCGCTGGACATTGTAGTCCTGCTGACTCAGTGTCAAAATATTTGAGTCTTGGTCAATACTAAGTCTAGACAGGAATCCGACAGCAGCGGACTGGACGGGAATCTTCTGGATTCTAATCACTCGGCCGTAAGCCGATGGGTTGTAGGTGGTCGTGGGCTGGAAAACGACTTTTCCGCTGCCCAAAGTGAGCGTGTCGTCCAAAGCCACATTCTGTACACCGTCGGCACTCTCCAGTCGCAGGGTCCGTGCATCGATGGGTGTCACTTTGATGGAAAAAGTCCCGGGATCCTCACCTTCTTCGCGCGAGAAGAACACACGGATGGGAGAATTCCGGTAGAGCTCGATATCGCGTAATTTAATGTGCTCCAAGTAGTTGACATCTGCATCCAGGGTACGAACCACTTCGGACATTATCGTCTTGGACTGCAACTGGAGCATCTCGTTGGTCATAGTAACCGTATTGATGATGTTACTATAGTTCTCCATGCGGACTGACCGGGTGCTGTTGCTCGGATCCTTGATAATAACAGTTACATTGCCACGGTAGAGTAGCGGGCTCTTCGCGTAACGGAAGTATGCATATCCGACGGCCAACGCCACACAAAGAACGAACCAGTACCAATGATTCAACAAGAAAAAGAACAGGTCGACAAGATTGATCTGTTCGCTTCGGGAATTTTTTTGTTTCACAGCCATGACTTACAGTCGGGTAAGAAGGAGAATCAAGGTGGAAAGTGTCGCGCCGATTGAGACAAATGGCGTGAATACAGACGTGATGGCCGTCAACGTCGTGGAAGGTCTTAAACCGCGCGGCTTGACGTAAACCACATCGTTCTGTTGCAGGTAGAACACTGGTGAATCGAAGAGACTCTTAGACTGCAGGTTGACGGAGTATGCTATCCTTTCGCCCTCTTCGGTCCGGATGACCATCACATCCTGGAGGTTGGTGTATTCATTGGCACCGTTGGTTCGGGCCAGCACCTGAAGGATGTTGATACTATTGCCCTCGACGGGAAGGATGCTCTGCCCCATCTGTCCAATGACGGTGATGTTGAAATTCTCCATCTCCACCTTGACGATGGGCTCCCTGATATAACCAAGGCGGATGATATCAGCCGAAATGTCTTCCTTGAGCTGGTTCAGAGTCTTGCCCTCAATGTGAAGTGTGCCCAAGACCGGGAAGTCGATATTGCCGTTTTTGTCAACCACGTAACTGGAGGAAGTGGTCTGTTGACCGGAGCCGTCAATCGTCTCGATACTGGCGTTGAAGGGTTCGGCCAGTTCTGCGTCAGTGCTGAACACCTGGATCGTGACGCGGTCCTCGACCTGCAATCGTAATTCCGGGGCGGGTTGGGCGAGGTATGGTGTCTCGTACTCCATGTCACGCAGATAGGAGTAGTAGGCAGGCGTAGAACAAGATACCGGTAGCACAAGAGCTATCAGCATCAGCCATTTAGCAAAGTGTTTCATATTCTTTCAATATCTTATCAATCATCCTGTTGGAGGTGAACAGCGCGTCAAACCGCTGCCGGGCACCTCCGGAAAAGTCCCTGTATGTCTGCCCGTCCGCACAAATCTGCCGGACTGCATCTGCAAGCGCAGCGGCATCCCCGGGTGTAACGTTGAGCCCGGACACGCCATGCTCATTGACCCATGCCGTACCTGAGCCCGGAATCCGGGTGGCTACCACCGGCTTGCCGCAGGACATGGCCTCGATCTGCACGATGCCGAAGGCCTCCGTCTTCATCACGGAACTCAGCACGAACACGTCACAGGCGCCGAACAGGGTCGGGACATCCTCATTGGCCACATATCCCAGCAACGTCACCCGTTCATGAAGCCCCAGCGCATCAATCTGCGCCTGCAGGTTCTCCCGCAGGGGACCCATCCCGCCGATGAGGATCTGATAGCCCTCTCCCAGCAGGGAAGCGGCCTCTATCAATGAGCTATAGCCCTTGTAAGGCACAAGTCGCCCCAAAGATACAACAATTTTCTCTTTCGGGTAGCGATTGCGCAGTGTTCTGACCGCATTTTCTTCGAAAATGACCGGTTCGATGCCTATGGGAACGTATCCGACCTTGTCCTGGACTCCTTGCAGGTCCGGGGATTCCCGGACATAGATGGGTGTAGTGCCCAGAATCCGGTCGGCCCGGCGGACCAGCCAGCGTTGGAGCGGACGATAGAGGGCTAGCAGGAACTTTTGCGAGAGGATGTCGCTGTGCCAGTGAAGGACTACAGGTCCCTTGTATCCGCTCAGCCGCAGGGCCAGCGCCGCCATCGGGTCCGGATGGTGGACGTGTATCAGGTCGTACTCCGCCGCATGACGACGCACCCATCGGATCATGGCGGGGGAGAGCATGGTGGCGGCCTTCTTCGCTAAAGCCGGGACACAGATTACCCGGCCGTGCTCATTGAACCGGATCTCCCGTCCGTCCGGAGTCTGTGTGCAGCGCCCACAGTCCTCTTCATCCACCGGGTCGGAGGGAAGCGTGGCGCAGAGCATGTCGCAGTCCACGCCCCGCGCCGAGAGCCCGCGGGTGAGATCCCACATCACCTTCTCCACGCCGCCGCGGATCGGGTAGAACTTACCGAGTTGCAAGACCTTCATAGAGTTGGATATAATCTTCGAAACGTTCCTTTTTGTCAAAATGCTGCAGGGCGAATTCCCGGCAGGTTTCGGAATAGTGTTCCTTGCCCCGGGTGCGGATCTCCCGGATACATGCCGCCAGTCCTTCTGTGTCACCCTGGTCCACCACGAAACCGGTCTGCTCCGTGACAGACTCCACGCTGCCCCCGGTCCGATAGGTAACCACCGGCGTGCCGCAGGCGATGGCCTCGAGATTGACGGTCGGGTAGTTATCCTGCCAAGTCGGATTGACTAGTGCAAGCGCCTCGGCGTACAATGCAGCCAAGGCGGCGGCATTCTCCGTACGGGGGATGAATGTTACGTTAGCCGGGAAGGAAGATTTCTGCTCCTCAGCGATTCGCCCCACGATGACCAACCCCTCATCCGGAGCCAGCAGACCGGCCAGCCGGACCAGGTCTTCAATGCCTTTCTCAGGCAGCCAGATACTGGCTATGGCCAGGATGTAATGCTCCGCCGCGATCCCATAACGATCTTGAATCCGGGCGTCCGTCCGGGGACGGAAAGTCTCCAGGTCGATCCCATTGTGTATCACGCGGCAGGGGACCTCCTTCAGGAAGGACTTGGCCACTTCCCGCCGCATCCAGTCTGAAACGGTCACGAGCGTCAGGTTCGGCATGGCAGTCAGCGCGCGCCGTTTTTGCTCATAATTCCTCCGGGACCGGTCCAGCAGGCAACTCTTCGGGAAGGCCCGCTTCTGCGGGCAGTCGTGGCATTGCGTCTGCCATCTGTCGCAACCGGCGGCAGCGTAATGGTAGCAATGTCCCGTGAACAGCCAGCAGTCATGGACCGTCCATATGACGGGCTTGTCGCGTTCTGCCAAGTAGCTCAGCAGCAGGGGATAGTTGAGGAAATACCCGTGGACATTGTGGATGTGCACGATGTCCGGATCGATTTCGCGGATGCGCCGGATCAACTGCCGGGTCGCATGTTTGGATGCCAGTCCGTGGGCATCGAACAGGCGTGTAGCCAGCCAGTGGACCAGCAGGTCCAGCCGGCCTCCGACCGGGATGAGCTGCGAGCTGTGCTGCGGCACACCATCCCGCGCCCGGCTGTAGGCGATGTAACTCTCCCACCCGGCGGCCTGCGCCAGTTCACCGAGCTCGCGCATGATCTTGCCGGTAGAAGTATTCTCCCGGACCACGGGATTGATTTGCAGCAACTTCATATTATAGTCATTCCCGGCTCGACCGGGAATCTCATTTACCGCCAACAATAAAGCTGGTTATTCTGGGCAACACCCTCCGCATCAAGCCATAAACGAGCGTCAGCACCCCGAGCACCAGCACGACACTAAGCAGGTAGATTCCCACCAACGCCAACGTCCCCTGTGGATGCAGAAGCATGACGAGCCCTTTCTTGACACCTACAATCAGCAGATAATGATAGAGATAGACAAAATAGGTCCATGCCCGCGAGCGGGTGTCCACCTGGCTTGGAGCCATCAGCCAGCGCTCCACCGGAGCGATCTTCCAGATGCCCTCACAGGCTCCGATCGAGAAAAAGAACAGCGGGGCGGGACCGATTTTGAAAGCCCACAGGATCCCGAGAGCCAGTACGCCCCAAATGCGCAGGTAGCGCACCAGCAGATATACAACCGGGGAGAGCAGCACGACCAGGATCAACTCCCGGATAAACCAGAGAGACATGTTGATCGGCCCGGTCCAGAACACGAATACCGGATCCTTCCAGTTGTCTCCGAAAAAACCGGACACCATGGAAGGAACCTCCTTGATGGCGAAATAATAGCATCCCCATGCAATGATGTTGGCGATCAGGTAGGGAATGACCAACGAGAAGAAGCGGGAGCGGTATTTGTCCAGGAACCACCGGGGTTGCGGATTCAAGGGCGCGTTGCGGAAATAGAGATAGCCCGAAAGGACATAGAACAACGGGACGCAAATCTCCGTCAGCCAGACCATTACCTGGGAGAAGGTGTCGAAAGCCGCCGTGCTGGCCGCCAGGTCCGTCGTGGTGGCGTGCCGGCACACGATGCCGACCGTCAGCAAGACCCGGAGCAAGTCCACGCGGTTGCCGGTCATTCTGCTGTCAGGCTGTCGAAGCATTGCTTCCATAAGCTCATCACGTTCTCTTCGGAATAGATACCTGTCACTTCTCTTGCCTTTTCGGCCATATGCTGCCGGAGTCCTGCATCTGCCATCAGTGCTGCCATTGCATCTGCCAGAGCCCGGACATCTCCCTCCGGCACTATAAGGCCGTTCTCTCCGTTGAGGATGATGTCTTTCGGCCCGCAGGGATAATCAAAACTGACAACGGGCAGCCCGCAGGCCATCGCTTCAATCATGACCATGGGCAATCCTTCGTAGTGGGAACTCATGGCCAGGAAAGCACTCCGGGCATACTCTTCAAAAATTTTGCTGGTCGGGCGGTTGATCCGGGCCGAATCCGAAATCCCGAGCCGGACGGCCTGTTCCTTAAGCATCTGTTCCCATTCGCCCTGACCGAAGATATCCAATGTCCAGCCTTCACGCGCTTCGTCAGGAATCAGTGCCCAGGCGTCCAGCAGCCGGTCGAACCCTTTTTGGTAGTCCAACCGTCCCACGGCGATCACCCGCCTGCTATCGGCGCCGCCGGCCTCCAGGTTGTCATTCCGGGCTTGATCCCGGACCCGAGCGTAGCGAGAGATGGCGACCGAAGGGAGGCAAATCTCCAACGCTGCATTGGGAATGACCGCCAGGTTGGGCAGCGCCCCCCAGTAACCGGCGTCCTCGCGTGTCAGTACGACGAACCTGTCGAACTTCCGGACGATCCGCTCATCCTGCCTCATGCGGAAGCGGTCTGCCAGTCCCAGCAGCCCCCGGCGGTTGTATTGCAGACGGAAATACTTGTTGTAGTGAAGCTCCAGCACCTTCTTGCTACCATCCCGGATATCCGGTATGAACGAGGACTCGGACGGGTAGAGCGAAACCACGATATCAGCACGCTCCCGCATCAGCAGCTCAGTCAATCTCCCCCTGTGAATCCGCCTTTTGCGGAAATAGCTGAGAATCTTTCCGAGTGGCGCCCGCGTATTGTCCAGGGAATAGTTGATCCCGAGATCAACCATCTTTACTTCGGGAGGGAACTCATAGAAAGGATCCCGTCCCTGCTGGTCCGTCGTCACGACCATCAGCTCATACCCGCCCTGCCGGGTGAACCAGCGGAGCTTGTTGAGCAGGACCCGCTCCATGCCGCCGGGGTTGTAGACGGAAGCGATGCAGTAGATAAGTTTCATGCTTCCTGGACGACATCAGTTTCTGATTCATAGTCTCCGTCAATACAGAAGAGTAGCGCATCAATGAAGAAGATGTCGGTCATGATCTTTGTCCAGATAATGAAAGTAAGGGCAATAAAGATGAGTGAAAGTAGTGAGCTACGCTGGAATTTATCAAGGATAGAAAGGTGTGAATAAATAAAAAAGGCAGAAAAAAGGACCAGGCCGATGATTCCGCTATACAAGACAAAATTGCAATAACCGATGTCTGTTCCCCAGTTGAAAACGCCGATCTTTCCACTGCCAATGATCCAGGTTCGCGTGTCTTGCGGCCATATCCACATATTACTGAGGATATCAGTAGAGGTAGTGCGGAACTCACCGGTCTCTGCCCAATTGAAGAATGCTTCAAATCCAAAACGCAGATTCTCCCTGAAGAAGTTGCTTGTTCGATATAGTCCGACACTCAGAATAACGAATACAACCAGAAGAAATCCGAATACGAGAAATAGACGGACCTGGTTTTTGGAGATGTAACCACCCTGTCGCATTTTGATTACGGACCAGATTATGTATGCTAGACCGATGGCGGAACCTACTATTGTGGTTCTGGAAATCATGGAACCGACAACGGTAATAATGATAAACCCAACCAAATACAATGAAAGCTGACTCTTTTTGTTCCGCAAACTGTCGTCGGTAGCTATAAGATGAGCAATCATGGCCTCAATGACCGAAAAACGGCATCCGGCGGGATCCAAGGCGCACCCGATACCATAAAGCCGATTGATCCTGGTGAAAAAATCCCCTCCTCTGAACAGTGAGTCAACAAACTGCTTGACAGGCCCGACATTATCAATCAATAAAGCGATGCAACACTGTGCTACTCCGACAATGGCAAGGAACTTGGTCACTTGGGCCAGATCGACGAAACCAAAAGATTGGCGGAGAATAAAATAGATTGCATAGGCAGCAGACATCCATAATACAAATGAGCTCCAGTACGAAGCATAGGTCATGTCGTTGGTCCCATTGGTTGTAACAGAGTACAAGCACCATAGAGAGAATACAACTGCTAGGAATCCAGCAATCAGAGTGCGTTTGGATAAGCGGAAAGCTCCGGACATCAGACTATCGAAGAAAAAGAAAACGGCACCCAGGGCTGCCAGGATATTCTTTGAGTTTAGGATAGGAGGCAAGAATGTGAAATCTGCCGGGAACACAAAGAAGCTGACCAGGATGGTAAGAATGATGCCTTTGATTATTTTGCCCATCGTCTATCTGTAGATAATGCCGTATACGAACTTGTATACGAGCAGATAATACATCTTAACCCCCGTCCAGCAGCGTCGGGCGGCCATCCCCTGGAGCAGGCGCGTGCGCAGCGGAAGCGCCGGGTTGGACATCGCTGCGCCATTGGCTTCCGGAAACCATCCGTACCAGGTCTCATAATCGGCCCGATCCGCACTGATCAGCAGGGGGAGTTTGAGGAACAATTTCAGAAAATATCCGTACGGCTCCAAGGCCGTGGCATAGGAAGTGGAATCGATGGCTTTCAAGGCCTCCTCCAGGTTCTGCGAGATCTCCCGGCGCCGCTCCGGGCTGAACTGGCGGCTGAGCGAAGTCTCGCTGAGCGCGTTGTAGCGGTAGAGCGGCCGGTGCAGCTGGACGACCTTCTCGGTTTTCGAGAAGGCCTTGAGCATCACCATCATATCTTCGCCCATGTTGGCGCCGTCGATGAAGCGGATGCCGTGGTCAAGCAGCAGTTCCCTGCGTACGATGTAGAGCCAGAGGTTCCAGCGCATCGTGCCGCCCATCAGGTTCTTCAGGGCATGCAGCGGCGTATCATAGTCGGCCTGGCGCATGACGCGTCCGTTCTTCTCGAACCCGAGCGTCCAGTCCCAACCTAGGATATCGACCCGTCCGCCTGCGGCGTCAATGGCCTGCGAGGCCTCTTCCAGTGCCTCGGGCTCAATGCTGTCATCCGCATCCACGAAGGACAGGTATTCGCCGCAGGCGGCCGCCAAGCCGCGGTTGCGTGCGGCGGAGACACCCATGTTCCGCGGTTGCGAGACGATGTGGCAGGGGAAATCGGCAGTGGCGGCGAATTCCTCGATCACTCCCACGGTGCCGTCAGAACTCCCGTCTTCGACGAAGATGAGCTCAAAGTCCCGGAAACGCTGCGCCCGGATGCTCTCCAGACTCACAGGAAGCACCTTCTCGGCATTGTATACGGGCATGATGATGCTGAACTTCATCGGACTGCAAGTTCGCAAATATTTTCCAAAAAAGCGCGGTCTTGGCTGTTGAATTTGCGGGCGAAAAGGGCCGGGGAATTCTTCAGGCGGTCGAAGTCCGCCTCCGACCAGTCTTTCAGTGTCCATTCTCTGCCGGCGGGATTCTCCCCCCATCCGATCTCCCGCATGCAACCCTCCCCGTCGGAGGCGAGGCTGTGCAGGTTCTGTCGGTACGGTGACATCCAGCACAAGGTCTGCATCACCAACTCATCGCAGCAGAATGTGTTCCGGAAGACCTGGCGGACCCACGCTTTATGCTCCACGAAGAAGCGGGCCATCCCTTCGGTCACGCTGACCCATTGGGAACCCTTCTTGAAACTGATATCCTTGTTCCGGTAGATTCCGAGAAGTTCCTGGAGCCGGAGAAAACCTGCCCGCAGGGCTCTCTTGCCAAGGTTCGCCCCCTTGAACTCCTCCGGGAACAGGTGCATGCACTGCACCTTGCGCCGGAATTCCATCGGCATTTCTGTCCATGTGTAGCCGATGAATTCCTCGCCCGCGTGGGCGTCGAGATAATCGTGGATATAATCCTGGCTCTTGAGTGGCAGGTCGACCCCGGAGAGCAGATGATAATACTGATAGGGTCCCCGGGAGAGCGCCTCTTCGAAAAGAACGAATTCCGCTTCCACCATGCTGGGCGCACCCCAGCGTACGTCGACGCGTTCCTTCAGGACAGTCAGTCCCGCTTTCTGTGTGTGGATCTCGGGAAGCGCCGGGACTTTCTTGTCGAAGTGGATGAAGATGTCGTTGCGCGGATCGTCCAGGCAGGAGACCAGCATCTTCAGCACTTCGAAATCCGTATGTGCGAGTATAAGGAAGGCGTTTTTCATGCCAATGACTGTTTCAATACGCGCAGCCCGTCCAGGATGCGGCCGAAAACCGGGATGCGGTAGATTTTCCAGAACCGGTACATCTTGGACGGCGGGGTCCACTCTGCCTTGATCTCCTCTGGCAGACTGTCGTAGGTTCGCCACCAGTCTGCATAGCGGACGGTGAAAAGGTTCCACGGCTTGCCACCGGTATAATGGATATTGCCGCTCTGCTGCACCTCGTCCCAAAGTGCTTCTGAGTACTGGCGGATGAAGTTCGGTTTGTATTTGGGAATGAAAAAGGTCCGGATGCTGTCATAGACGGGACTGAGCGGGAGCACACGCCCCTGGCAGACCTGGTTGAGGGCATCCTGGTCCGGAAACTCCAGGTAGGGGACCCGGCACGCCTCCAGCAGGCGCTCGGATACTTTTTCTTTCCGCATCTGTGCGAGATTCATCACCAGGAAGCCGGAATTGAAATAGCAGTTCGGGTCGCAACCCAGCGCGCGGAAGCGCTCCGCCTGTTGCTCGATCGGAGCCTCGTAGATTACGGCCATGTAGTTGTCCCCCAGTCGGATATCGCGGTATAGAACTCCGATATCCTGGCGGATGATGATATCGCAATCCATGTATACGATAGAATCTACTTCTGGCAGTAGTTCTGGAAGCAGCAACCTGAACGAGGCCGCTTCCGTGTAACGGGGATCGATATACAGACCCTCCAGGCGTCCTTTGAGGGGGATATACTCAAACTGCAGGCGTCCTCCGCCAAGTGCCACCAGTTTATTCCGCATCCCCTGCGGGATAGGATCCGTGACCAGGCAGATGACCCGGAAATCCCCGGAGGATGCGTCCAGCAGTGACTTCAGCGTCGTTGCAGCCGGAACGAAATAATTGGGGGTGAAGGCGATGGCGAGAGGTGTTGTCATCTCATTGAATTATGCATGATTTGAAGGGAGAACCTTACCGAACAATAACTTCGCCAGCACATCGCTTGTGCGGAGAAAACTGCTAAGAATCAGACAAAGTCCGATGATCAGCAGCGATATCGTTATTCCGGCGAAGAGCTCAGAGATTGGGCTGTGGAAGCGGAGAAGGAAATCTCCAACGAACCCCATATTTGTACGTATCATCAGAAGGTGGATCAGGTAAATGTCCAGGGTCCGTTGACCGATATATTGCAGGCTGTTCCCAACGGTTGTATTCTCAAAAAAAAGATGATATTTCCTGAAATATGCGAAAATCGAGATTACGCCCAAAATGCCGGCGAATGTCTTCAGAAGCGAATAAACGGAGAAAGACAGTGTTGAGATGATCCAGTCCTGACTTTGCGGAAGCAGGATGGTGAATTCTAGTCCGACAAAGCAGACGATAATCCAGAGCAAGAAACCTCTCCTGTCCAACAATGCATTAAACTGGTGGAAGTGCGCCTTGATGAAAGCCCCCATATAGAAAAACAGGAAGTACTGCAGATTAGCGTAGCCAACGAATCCGCACAAAAAAGAATCTGCCCAGGGACACGCCGGCGAGATTGAATACTTTGAGAAGGCGTAAATCAGCAAAGAAACCATAACTCCGACAATCAGTTTGGCTTTTCCTTTCAGAAAACGCCCCAGTACATAATCTCCAAGAGCGTATATGGTGAAGAAATAGAAAAGCGTCAACGTAAACCAATACCCGCACTTTGATTTCTCAAACCATAAATCCTTGAAGGAATACTGGAAAATAAGGCAGAAAATGAGCGTGAAGATAAGCGTTGGGATCAACTGGACCTTGAATTTGTTCTTCAAGAAGACCAGCGTGTCTGTCCTGTTCGTGAAGCGGCCCGGCTTGAACATCAAAAAGCCGCTCAAGAAGAAGAACAAGGGCATCCTGAACGTCACAAAGATATCATTGAAGCTGAATCCGGAGATGCCGTGGAACGTAAATGAAAGCACGTGGCTATAGACCACAAGTATCATCGTGAATCCTCGCAGTGCATCAAGGTAGCCGATTCGTTTCTTCTTAGTTTCCATAACCTCATTATATATGTAATCTTCTTTTAGCGGACTGCACAATAATCGTAAGATATCGTTTGAAAACAAAATACCAGTGAGTGAATGCTGCTGATGAATGGTGTAGGATCAAATACTCATCAAAAGATGGTTTATAATCAGTCTTTTGGACTTCATCCTGAAGTATCGAGATCAATCGGGAGCAGGAAAGCGTACGGCAGTTAGTCCTTGTGTCGAATGTGAGCAGCCCTTTTGCCATTGAAAAGGCATTCTTTACACATCCATGTAAATAACAGGTGCCGGATTTTGTCCCGTGCTGCTTGTATCCTGGTGGGATTGCATCATATACGGCGTCATATAGAGCCGCATATTTGTCTGCGTTCCAGTGGTATGTTGATGAGACAGATCCATCATTACGGTTGTAGTGGTATACCTGCTGATTAATGATAATTACCGGTTTCTCAGAGCGGAACGCCAATCTGATGTTCATAATCATATCCTCTCCGACCCGTATATGGTGAGATATGCTGGCGACGTCATCGTTGAACAGAAAGGCTCTGTATAACTTTCCCCATCGTGTACATAAGATGTCTGAGCCCTGGATCATCTTCAGCCGCCAGGAGTCGATGGGGAGGACTTCAACGATGCTGTTTCCCGGGAAGGAAAACCCCACGATGATATCCGTGGAATCATTGGCATGAAAATAGAGTTTCTCCAACGCATCAGGGGGTAACTGATCATCGGAATCCACAAAACATATCCATCGACCACAGGCGGCAGAAAGACCATGCATGATTGCGGCCTGTTGCCCTTGGTTCGTTTGTCTCAGCAGTTTTATTCTGGAATCATACGTTGCCTTTCTTTCACAGATATGTGGTGATTCGTCGGTGCTCCCGTCATCAACCAATATCAGCTCGAAGTTGTTGAATGTTTGGGAAAGGATACTGTCAATACAGCCCTCTAGATAAGGATCTGTATTGAAGACAGGGACTATTACAGTAATATCAGGCATTGATAATATGACGTTTTATCCATCGCAGGATCATGAGGAACTTGTCTTTGTGGTTGGCAAGGCGACAGAGAGACAAGTATGGGCCCAGTTTCTTTAGCGGCAGATATTTTATAACAAGGTTGAAATAGTCATAAACACACTTTTTATGAAGGTAATCCGGGTTGACTATGGAATAAAAATCCTTGTCCGCAGGGTCGTCGGGCTCTTCATAGTCGATGTCTCGCAAGAACTCGGAAAGTTGGGAGATGGCTTCTAGTTTCTCTCTGAAACGTGATGAGTCGGCAGATAGATGTTGCTGGGACTGTCTAAAGCAGAATAGCATCTCCTGCGTATTGGCAACCCCATTTTTGGACAACATGATGGGCGTTGCAATATCGGAACCGAATGCGCATGGAAAGTCCATAAAACCGCCTATGGCCGACAGCGCGGAGCGCTTGAAGGCAAAATTGCCGATGCAAGTAAAGGATCTGCCAGTCAGCCACCAGTTGAGGTATTCATACTTGCTGGTGAATTCCGGCAAAATACTGTCGTCCCAGAGGTGATTCCCATTCTCATCAATCTGTTCAACGGATGAATGGATCAAGTCGGCGTCCGGGTATTTCTCAGCAAGGCGTAAAACTTCCTCGCAGAAGGTTGCTTTGTATATATCGTCGTCTGCTGCCAGGACGATATAGTCTCCCTTGGCAAAGGAAATAGAATGGTTCCATTGACGGACGAGGTTCTCTCTTCCCAGGTTACTATCATTCCGGATATAGCGGATCCGACCATCCGCAAAAGAATCTACAATTTTTTTGAGCGGCTCGGGAGAGCAATCATCAACGATGACGAGTTCCCATTTGGAACTTGTTTGCGAGAGGATACTGGAAATTGCTTCGCGAAGAAAACGACCTTTCCAGGCAGGGAGAATGAACGAAACTAATTCCATAGTTCAGACAAACGGGAAAAGGCAAGCGGGAGGAAGAATCCGCAGGCAAAATAGGCGAGTGGCCATAGCCCACAGACTTCATTACATGGATGGGCAAACAATATGTCCCATCGATGATTAAAGTCAGCGATTTGCGCAAAAGAAACCAGCTTGAATGCAGCAAAATGCCCAATCAATATCCACATGGTCCGTTGCCCCCAATTGCTGAAACGTATGAATAGACCGACCGAAGATACCCGGATGCACAAAAGCAGAACTGTATATACTCCAACAAACGCTGCGACCCAAAACAACGGGATCATCCCATACTGTTGGAGTGCCATATCGGGACGGTTAATCCGGGAGAATACAACGAGCAGGCACAGACCGAGTGCAGACCAAGATAATTGGAGACAGGGCTTAACTCTCCCCAGGAGATTGAAGGTCCTGGTATAATGTCCCGCGCAAATGAAAGGAACCGCAACCAAGGTCCTCCCTAATCCCCAGGGAAGATAAAGGAAGGAACCCAAAAACCCGAACAGAGCAGAGAATAGGACAACGAGCCATGTCGGTTGATTCTTAAAAATAGTCGTAATCAGTTTGTAGAGGAGAAGCGCTTGCAGGAGGGTGATTAGAAACCATGTAGCCCCCCCCAGGGGTGTGACGTCCAGGCCAAGTAGAAGTTTGCAAGAACGTTTTATGATATCAAGTCCATTTAGGCGTTCGCCGGCAAGGTAATGTGCGAGAATATGCACTGCGAAGAATACAAGGTTCCATACAATAAAGGGGATGTAAAGGCGGCGGAGTTTCTTGACGATAAATGAAGACCAGGATTCGTTCGCTTTGTAGCAGTAACCGGATAAGAAGAAAAAAAGCGGGATATGAAATTGATAGATAAAGTCTCGCACACAAACCAAACCGCTCCCTTCACTACTACCGGAGATATGCCCGACAACGACCAAGGCTATTCCGATAGTCTTGGCAATATCAACAGCAATATCTCGTCTATTCTCCATCTTTCGGATGAAGAACCCTTGCAGGGACACCTGCAACTGTAACAGCAGGGGTGAGAATGCTTTTGACAACTACTGCGCCGGCCCCGATCCGAACTCCGTCAGCGACATGGATCCCACCCAGGATTTGTGCTCCCTGGCCAATGTCCACGTTGTCCCCGATAAGGGGGGAATCATCGGGGTAGCCGCCATCGCTGCCGATGCAACAGTTGCCGTGTATTATGCAATTCTTCCCGATGCGGGCCTTGGGATTGACAATAACGGAACCATAGTGCTCAAGCTGAAGCCCCTCGTCAAAGCATCCGGCACTGATAATGAATCCGAGACGGGAGCCTAATCGATTTTTCCGAGCCTTGTACCAGAATGCTATCAATCTGTTTGGCGACGAGAATGTGAATCTTTCTTCCGCTCTCAGAAAGCGCAGGTATTTCCGAATATAATACCGCTCCGGGCGGATGAGCCATTCGAGCAATCTTTCTTTCAAAGACATGCGAGTTTATTTGTAATTTAATTTATGGATAGGGAACCGTTTGAATATGTCTTCCCGCTGCATGATCGAGAACTTCGGGTCATTGATTGACTGTTGAAGATAGTGGGGAAGCGTATCGCTGATAAGTTGGAACTCTTCATGACAGTCATAGACATCATACAAAATCTGGAAGAAAAAGTAGTCAGGCACATTGTCGTGGCCCTTCCACCAGAGAAGCATCAAGTCGCATAATTCGGAGACCGTTTTGTCCCCCTTCTTGGCAATGATGAAGCTGTTCAGCATGTTGACACGGAATCCTTTGGCCCAACCAAAGTAGTAAGCATACGTACTGCGCCAGTATTTATAATCGGGCTCATGGGGATCGCGGCGAAAAACCAAAAAATCCGACTCGGACCACTTTTGCGGTATGGAGCCGGTCATGAAGATCGTCGCATCCATCCAGACACCGCCATAAGTCTTGAGCAGGATCAATCGTAACAGATCAGAAAAGTGTGCCAGGGAGTAAGTCGCTCTCTTACGAAGGACAAAGTCCGGAAGATCCAGATAATCAGATAAGTTGGCGTCTGTCAGACGGATTAGAGAATAGTCTCCGGCATAGTTGTCCACGGATCTCAGACATGTCCTGACAATTTCGGGGATATCGTCATATCCCTGCGCCCAATACTGCCAAATGATCTTGTCTGTCCCAAGATCCTTTTTGGCTTCGAAGACAAAGTGTTCCGGACATCCCCTATAGTTGGCAATCAATTCTTCGCAGACCTTGGCGACACGCTTGTGTGTGGCCAGGATCTTGCGCTCACGGAACTTACGCCACAAGAATGACTCTTGGAGGATCATAAAACCAGAAAGTAACACGGATAAGATCGTGTAATCTTGTCGACTAAACTGATGTTTGCATCACTGAATTTCCTCGCAAACAGACAATTCGAGTGGATCAGCATGTCATAATCTTCATCTGTCAGCGTGCGGGGATTGGCATCCCCCATCTCTAGTTTAAGATAATTCTCATAGTTGGATACCTGCTCTCTGAGCGGAGAATTCATCAGGACGGTCGGGGCGAAATACTCGTCCCCGCAATAGGAAAATGCAAAAATATGCCTGACTTGTTCCTTCCTCTCGATTAGCATCAGGATTGCCTCTTCAGAAAAAGAGGCCCAATTGCTGGCTTTGTAAAAGGTTACGTATCTGTTACGTTCGATGCCTAGTAATGATTGGACTTTGTGGCCGGCACGATTGAGAATTTGAACGGATTTCTGGATGGCTTTCGGCCCGAACGCCAAGTATCGGGTAAAAAGGTTATAGCTCCGTACTTTTAAAAACTCTTGGTACTGGGTGTCTGTACAAAGAGCGTGAAAAACCGTCTGTCCCTCTTTCGCATTAAAAAAATCAAGAATCCGCTCGATAGGAAGTAACGGGAAATGTGTCCCGGAAATGATATGATAAAAGGCGTAACCGCCATGTCTCAATGCCGTTTCCATCAAGACGTATTCTGTCTCGATCTGGCTGAAATCTCCCCATCGCGTGTCTATCCGGGTTTGTAGTATGTAGAGTTGTGACTGTCTCAAGTTAAACGCCGGGATTTGCTTGACCTTCGCGTCAATATGAAGATAGATATCCACGCAGGGATGCGATAGGGCGTCAAGCAGCTTACTTAGTACCAAGAAGTTGTTATGCGCGATTATCAAAAACGCATGTTTTTTCATAAATCTCCGGGCTCATGCAAAATCACTTGCGACGCAAGACTTTGCAATATGTGTTCTGGATTAGGAAAAGGGCAACTGCAACGAGAAGGGTGATCAAGCCGGAAAGCAAGGTCGTTGGGATGAAGGTCAATGTCGTGGAGGCCATGAAATGGTTGAATGCAAGGCATTGGGCCAGATACAGTTCCAGGGAATGCTCCCCGACAAAGGGCAGGAATGGCACTTTCTCAGCCGTGAACGGAATCTGACCGATCCCGTATAACAACAGGGGGATGATCAACGAGCCCGTCATACTGACATTCAACTGGTCGTTCCCGATATACAGCACTCCGATGAAAGCACTGAGAACATAAACCGCTAGCAAAAATGATTGATTCCCGTCTGTCAATGCAAAATAAGTCAGGATGCCAAGCGTGATGATAACCAATCGGAGAGAGAAGAGATAGAAGACAAAGCTGGATATGTGCGGGCTTACTAATGATAGCAGAACCAATAAGAGAACGGTCATGCCTAGCCCTTTTTGATAGATCACCCTGATCCCTTTGTACAGTAATGGGAAGAGGAGGTATAGGAAGATTAGTGCAGGGATGAACCATTCGATTTCCAGCGGGATGAACATCGATATGCCGCTGATCTGATAAAACCCGGTTAACAACCAGGACTTCCCCCGAGTTCCCGGGAAAGCCAGGAATAGGATTGCCAGAAAGACAGGATAAACGGGAAACAGTTTCTGGAATCTTCGTACGTAGAATTCTTTTATCGTATTCTTGTTCAGGGAATGACACAACCCGTATGCGGACAAGAAGAAAAACACGTCAACTCCCAGATAACCTTTCCCGAAAATAAAGTCGATGACCGGGAAACGCAGCAAGTTTCCATACATGGCAAAATGGAAGAAGATGATCCATATAATCGAAACCCCCATCAGGATCGATCTTTTTCGCCCTTTCAGCAGGTTCATGTATTCTTCCATTTCTTCATCTTTTGTGTGACAAGGTCAACGAGAAATGAGTACTCTTCAAGTCTGAGTAGGACGGATGAACACCAATAGACCATTCCGCCGGTTAAAATACCGAGCAAAAGCTTTAGCCAGGTGGGGGAGACCATGCGTGTCACTAGCAGTACAATCAGGCCCATGGTCAATGAAAGCAACAGGATGGGGGAGATGTCTTTTAATTGATGGAATACATTGTACTGGATGAGCTTTCCTGTATAGAAAGAGTTAATGAACAGGAAAACAATATGTGTCACAACCTGACCGATGCAGAGAGCCTTCAATCCGAACGGTATAGTGATGAGCAATGCCAACAAACTGATAACCTTGTTTGCGATAACGCCTCTGAGATAATATTCCGAGTGACCGAGGACATTGGGGAAAGTGATATTGATTGCATCAATCGGGTACCACATCAAGGCGAGGCACAGGATCTGTAGATACGGGATGGATTCTGCCCAGGTGTCCGTAAGCACAAGCCGGATAAAGGGATCCGCCACAATGGCTAATCCAATCATCATCGGGAAAACGATGTAAGCAAACAAACGGACGAACTTCCGAAAGGATTCCCTGAGTCTTTCCCTGTCATCCTGTATAGAGCACAAAACGGGATAGCTGACCCCCTGGACGAGTCCGTAGATATTGGAGGAAGGGAATGTTGCAAAAGATTCAGCACGGTTATATACTCCAAGGGCAGCCGGATTCATGACTTTCCCGATAACGATATTGTACATGTTTCCCCAGATTGTGTCAATCAAGCTGGAAACCAAAAGCTTGGAGCCGAAGGAGAACATCTCTTTGAGGGATTGCCAGGAAAACATCAGTTTCGGACGCCATTTGACGAAGAACCAGGCCAATATAGTGTTGACTAAACTGCCCACGAGAGACTGTACGACCAGGGCCCAGATGCCGTATCCGTTGATAGCCATCCACAATCCGACAGCTCCTACGACGGAAATGGAGATGATGGAGATGATAGCTTTTGTCTTGAAATTGATATCAATTGTCAGACGTGTGTGTTGTACTGCTCCAAATGCATTGATGACCAGATTGAAACAGACGACCCTCATGATCCTGGTTAGGATGGGGGTCTTGTAAAATAGTGCAATTGCGGGCGCAGCAAACCAAAGTATTGCGCAGAATAGGGACGCAATGACGATGTTGAAATAGAAGACAGTGTTATAGTCAACTTCGGTGCGGTCGGTCTTCCTGATCAATGCATTGGTAAAGCCGCTGTCGATGAAGGTTTGTGATACCGCCAGAAAGATTCCCAACAGTGCAATGGCTCCGTAGTCTTCGGGTAAAAGTATCCTGGCGATCAGGATATTGAAGACGAACTGAATGCCTTGGGATGAAAAGCGGTTGATTCCATTCCAAAGCACTCCGTTTACGGTTTTTTCCTTCAAAGAACCGTCAGACATTGATCATGCGGTATTCTCTTAGTCATTCAAGTTCAGGTTGTTATATAAACAAAAACCCCCGGTGCATTCCCCCAGGGAGGGGTATAGCACCAGGGGTCTTGTTGCTTAATGTTTAAGACCTAGTCGTAGTTGAAGGTGATCTCGATACGACGGTTCTGGTGGCGACCGAGCCAGGTCTTGTTGTCTCCGACCGGCTGACTGAAGCCGTGGCCCTCATAGCTGAGGCGGTTCGCAGCAATGCCCTTGTCAACGAGGTAGTCGACGATGGCCTTGGCACGGTTCTCAGAGAGCGTCTGGTTGTAGGCCTCGGTACCGATGTTGTCGGTGTGGCCGTCAACCTTGGCGGTAACCTTCGGATACTTCTGCATCCACTCGACAACGCGGTCGAGACCAAGCTTGGCCTCTTCTGTGATCTCGAAGGAGTCGAACTCGAAGAGCGTGGTGTTCTGCAGGAATTCGTTGATCTCCTGGGTCTTGCCGGCAACGTCAGGACGGGTCACGTAGACGGTGTCGTGCACGGCGTACGGCTTGTCAACATACTTGATGGACTCACGGTCAACGTAGATGGTCTTCGGCTTAAGCTTGCCGCCGAGGTTGAAAGCGAGACCGATGGTGGCGCTGAGGTTGGAGCCCGGGCCGATACGGCCGCTCTTGTTGCCTTCCCGGTTGATGGCTGCATTCGGGAAGATGGCATAGCGGAAGTCAGGAACGATGCGGACCACCTTGCCGAGGTAGATCGGGAACATGAGACCGAGACCGCCGGCTGCAGTGCCGTTGTCGATCTTCATATAACCGGCGTGCACGTAAGGGATGAAACTGCGGTGCACACGGACGAGAATGTCAGCGTGGGCATACATCAACTTCTTCTTGGCGAAGTCAACATACTGATCGCTGGTGGTCAGACCCTGCCAACCCACACGGAAACCGGCAATGTCATTGAACCATTTGCCGATGTAGACATCTGCGGCATAGCCTGCGCCGACGTGGGAATTCTCACGGCTGACGAACTTCTCGCCGTCCCAACCGATGTTGACACCGCCGCCGACACCGGCAAACCAGTTGTACTGGACATACTCCGTCTCCTGGGCGAAAGCCGTCAGACCGGCCGCCAGGGCGAGCATCGTGATAACGAATCTCTTGATTTTCATATTCTTAGAGCTTTTAGATTTCGACTATTTGAAGTGATAGATGATACCGAGCGAGAGCTTGCCGACCAGATCGAACGGGAAGCCGGCGTAGCCTTTGTAGCGGGACTGGTCGATATTCGAAGGACGGATGCCATTATGCCAGTCGTCATAGGCTTCGAGCCCGAGGTCGCAAAATAGACCGAGACCGGACTGGAAATCTACCTCAGCGATGAAGCCGGCGCGGAAACCGAGTACGAGGTTGGGATCGTGCGGATTCTGGAACGGGTGATTCGGGTTGGTGAAACCATAGGTCTTGGCTGCGCCGAGGCCGGCGTAGAAACTCGGAGCGAAAGGTCCGTAGTTCTCGACCAGGCCGTTGACATGGAGGAGTGCGTCTGCGAATCCGAAGATGCTCTGGTAAGTGAAGGGCCAGACGTTCTTGGATCCGGTCTCCAGGATGTTTGAGCTACCGGCGTGCTGGGCGTAACCGCCCGCGATCCGGACACCGAAAGCGCTCGTGAAATCATAGCCGATGGCTGCGGCGCCCTGAAGTTTGAGGAGGTCCTTGAACATGCCGTTGTCGGTGTAGCCGAAGACATTGTCGCTGACCGTAACCGCCAGGCCACCCTGGACGGAGAAGTTCCACCGTCCGGCATAGTCAAACGGCGACTGGGCAAAAAGGGCAGGCACTCCTGCGAGGAGAGCCGCCAAAATTACTGCAATCTTGCGCATATTTGATTTGTTAATTATTTGTTCGGAGAACGGCTTCGCCGCCGTGGTTGCTACTCAATCACGCGGAAAACAGTATGGAATAGAAATCCCATTCTTCTGCAAAGATAGTGCATTCTACTGGAAATGCAATACCCTGGCGACACTTTTTTACGCTTCGGCGATCCCGGCACGGATCCAAGCCCGTGCAATATCTGCGGCTGCATCCTCTGCTTCGGGGCGTTCCACCTCATATTCTTCCAGCAGCAGATCCGTGAGGGTCTGGACGTCGAACTCCCGCCCCTCGACCTGCCGCCAAAGGTAGGCGGCAGACGAGTTGAGCGGAATCAGCCGCTGGAAGTCCACGGGGGAGTCCCCGCCGATGACCACCGTGTCATCGCCGAGTTCCCGTAGGATGTATCCTTCTTTCAGACGCATGTTGCAAAGATAGCAATTACGCCGGAATTCTGTATCATCCAGCTAGGCTTCGCCCTTCATATGGATATCCAGCTGCGGGAACGGGAACTTAATGCCGTGCTTCGGGAGTTCCTTGTAGATATTCTCGTTAAGCCAGGTCTGCATCCATTTGTAGTACTCGGACTTGATCCAGACCCGTATTTCCACCTCAATGCCGTTCTCTCCGAGTTTATTGACATAGACACGAGGATCGGCGGCACCCGGTGTGCTTGCATCCATGATTTCAGGCTGCTGCTTGATCAGTTCAAGGAGAACATCCCGGAGTTGGTCAAGGTCTGTTCCATACGCGACGCTGAACCATACCGAGAGTCGGTAGGGGTTGCGGCTGCTGTAGTTGTCTATATTGCCGCTGGACAGGGCTCCGTTGGGGATTGTAATCTCGCGATTGTCCGTGGTGATGAGCTTCGTGTGTACGATGTTGATCTCGGAGATCCATCCGAAGTAGCCTTGGGTCGAGACATAGTCTCCGACCTTGAAAGGTTTGAATGCCAGCAGCATCAATCCGCCGGCGAAGTTCTGTACAGTGCCGCTCATGGCCATACCGATGGCCATGCCGCCGGCGGCGAGCAGCGCGGCGATCGAGGTCGTATTGATGCCGAGCGTACCAACCATGGCGAGAATCAGCACGACCCAGAGGGTCGCCGTGACGAGGCTCTGGATGAACGTGGCGATGGTCGGATCCGACTTGCGCTTCTCGAAGGACATGGCGAGGAGTTTCTTGACCTTGCGGATGAGCCAGGCGCCGATGATGTAGATGGCGACGGCGAGCAGGACCTTGAGGCCGAACTTCGCCATGGACGAGGCGGTGTCGGCCATCAGTTCGTTGGCCGGGGTGGTCTTGAGGGTCTCGACGAGCTGCGCGCCCTTGGCGGCGAGGGTGTCGACGGAGAAGGACTCTACCGGAGGAGTTGCAGGTGTATCCTGGAGGATACATGGGGTTATCTGTTTGGAGCGGTTGGTTGTTTATAATCAAGGGAGACCCGGATGGATCTCCCTTGGTTATAGAATCAAAAGATAAAACTAATTAACGGCTTGATAGGTTACTTCAATATTTGTGATGCGCGGGTAATAGAGACGACCGTAATAATTATAATATCCATTCGTGAAGATCACAGGACCAGTACTGGAACCTGTCCATGTTGCATATCGACTATTATTCCCTTCACGTGTATACGTCCCCGTATTAACACTCACTTGAGTATTGCCGAAATCATAATCAGCGTAATCTGCATCACTGTAGGTTACCCGTATGCCTGTAATCCTGAAGCCTTCAACAGGAGTAATTGTGATAGTTCCTCTGCTGTTGGCGCCATTGCCCATGGTTAGGTACGAGCGGTTGTTATTGGTAGAAGCATTTTGGAGTTTGATAGTAATATATCCTCCATCTGCTGACTCAGCCGAAGCAGTAGTTCCACTGAATGTAAATCTATTTGCGGCAAAAGAATACGGAGATGCCGGAGTCCGTCTCTGAGTAATCGTGGCTGTGGCAGTAGCCACAGGATCCGTCATCGTCGCAGTAACGGTGTACTGGCGAGCGCTGGTGGCCTCGCTTGCCGGGATGGTGACCGTCAGGGTCTGCGTACCCGTGCCGGAGGTTTCGGAGAGAGTCGGGTTCGTACCGTTCGGACCGGTGATACTGGCCGTCCAGGCCTTGCCTTCCTCAGCATGGACCGTTACCGTAGCCGTGGTTGCGTTGAAGTTGACGGTCTGCGTGGTCGGGGTGACGGAGAACTCCAGCGGACTCTGGGTGATGGTCACGTCGTGGTTATTGCCGTCGGAAGTGACCGTCGCCGTGCGTGTAGCGGATGCCGTCGTGCTGTTGTTCGCCTCAAATTTCATCAGGAACTTGCCGTTGCCGGTCTGCGTGCCGGACAGGGCGTTGCCGTCGAGATCGGTGATCGTGACACCGGCGCCGGGCGTGACCGTCCAGGTCTTCACGGTCTCCTCGTCTGCGAACTCGACTTCAACCTCCATGGATGTGACGTTGAATGCCACCGTGGCGTTGACCGGGTTGACATACACACCGTCATTCAGCAGGTTGATGGTCTGCGTCTTGAAGTACTCGTTCGCTACATAGATCGTCGTGGCACTGGCATCCTTATTGGTCTTGAACTCCGTGGAGATAACATGATTCGCCTCATATTCCTCGTAGCTGGCGACCGTGCGGATGAAGTAGTAGGAATTCGTCATGTCATCTGCGAGACTCTTAGCAACTTTGACCGGAACAGTGATTGCATTCCCACTCTTGTCTTTTCCTGTCGGAGCTATGGTATGGTTGATATCTTCAATGTAGAACTCTAACGGGAACATGGATTCAGAGAGTCCATCTGGAAGTGTAATATTGAGAATTGTGGTCGAATTCTGGCCGGCGACTTTTTTCGGATCAAGCGAGAGAGTCATGTCCATCTTCTTGATCACACGAAGGGTGATGTCACGGTAGAGAGTGGATTTATCGTCTCCCGTCTTGCCATTGTTGGCTGAGACTTTGAGGATGGACAAAAGATCTGTAGTCTCGCTCTGGTCGTTCAATTTGAACTCATAAAAATAGTAACCGGTCTGCGAACTCTCAGCAGTCGGAGTCAGTGTAAGTGGCGTGTCGCTATCCAGCGCGGTGCCGCGATCTCCGTCCTTGACCTCCACCACGATACTGGAATTATTTACCGTGCCAGTAGTCACATCCGGCACATACTGGACCCAAAGCCCTTTCGTGCCTCCGGAAATGAAGTTTTTCTCCACGTATTCCACGTATAAGCGGGACTCACCATCGGAGATGTCCGTCAGTTTGCGGGCCTCGGTGGAGAGGGACACGTTGCCGCCGCTGTCGCGGTTCAATGCATCGGCGATCGATCGCGAACCGCGGTTGCCGACCTTATGGATCTTTACCTTGTACGCATAGTTGCGGTACAGCGGGAAATAGCCGCCCACCGATTCATCGGTGAGGTCCAGGCGATAGTAAGTAAAGAATTCATCGGATTTGAACCTGGCCTTCATCAAGATGCAGGTCGCCTTGTCTTCGCCCGGATGGAAACGCTCGAAGGTGAAACCGGGATCGTCCAGGGTCAGCGTGATCTCCTCATCCGTCGGGACCGAATAGTCCATCGGGTCCTCCTCGAACATGAAGCCCTCGTAGACCTTCTCGCCGTTGACCATCTTGCCGGTCTGCGGGTCGTAGACATATGAGGCGAAGTCATCGACGTAGGTACCTGCCGCCATCGGGGCGACGGAGCCCATTGTAGGGACGTTCACCAGCGTCCAACTGATGTCGTGCAGGTCCGCCTCGGCGACCTCGCTCAGAAGCCGGACCTCGGCGAAGTTACGCACCAGGACCAGTTTGTTGAAGAGCGTCTTGGTCTCGTCGCTGGGGATGAAGTTCCCCTCGGTGTCGGTCTGCATGATGCCGTTCTGGTCCTTCTGCGGGAGGATGCCGTCCAGCGAGACGACACGTGCCCAGTAGGCACCCACGTTTCCGGTCGTCTTCATCACGGACATGATGCTCTCCTCGTCCTGGCCGTCGAAGGAGATCGTCTCGTCGCCGTTGGCGATGATGTGGACATGGGCCTCACCTTCGTAGACCGGCAGGAGCACCTTGAACTGGAAGGTCGTCCCGTTCTCGTCGGCGTATTTGTTCACCGGCTCGGCGAGGGTATAGGCCTGCGGGTAGCCGGAGGTACCGAACACGGCCACCTTGATGTAGTCGATGTTCGGCGTGTCCGCCATGTTGTTGGCCTTGGTGTAGGCCTGGAGGGGCACAGGGACCTGCAGCTGCATGGTGACGGCCACCAGACCGGTCTCGTCGGCCTTGGGCTGGTCCATTCCAAACTCCGTCTTGTTGCAGGCAACCAGACCGAGCAGGAGTGCTGAAAGGATGTATATTATTTTTTTCATATTCTTACTATATTATTAATCGTGGAATCCTTTCCATACAATTGCATCCTCTCCGGTATACACCGGATCCTCTCCCCAGTACCAAGCATCATAGACGCATCGCGGCGCTCGTTCACCCGTAAACACTGGATCGTAAGTTACATTATTGCCATTAAAGACCAATCGTCCATTAGCACACCAGTAAGTGCCACTAGGATTGAACAACTCGGGAATAAAATCTGCATTTGACAGTGTTGTCATGAATTTAACTTCCGCATATGTCGGAAGTCTCCATCGTCCTGCAGGATATCCATTTTCTTGATAAGATGCACATCTTTTTTGGGCAAGTTCGTATGTCATTGGTTTAGTATTATACAATGCTCCGTAAGATGAGGCAACGATAAACTTGGGGGCGATGAAAGTATTCGTATTATCACGTAATGTCGGCTTGTACTTAGTAAGGTCAAGATATGAAAGATTGTTTACTTCTCGCGATCTCGAATCACCAATGACATAAGTTTCATCTGGAACAATAGTTGTCGTGACAATATAGTTGTTCGGATTGTCATTGTCTCCTGTTCCGGTGCATTCGCCAGGTTCATATGCTAGGTCTCCCATTCGATTTCGACTGTTGTCATAACAATCTTCTCCGCCACCATAGGAGTTGACAAATGCATATCCGTTGGATTTTTTGTTTATAATATATATTGCAGGATACTGAGTGATTGTAACGGTTTTATCAAAAGCTATGGACTCACCGGCTTCTACGAGATGTAAAGTAACCTTAAAAACATAGGGAGCCATATCAAAGGCTGTGTTTTGACGATTATTAATTAACATCCGATTGTCAGTGGCATGATTAATCTTGAGATACGAAGTCCCATCCGGGATGGTTACCCAACTTTTGATGACATTATCACCGGCCGTCCCACGTGCTATGCCTTTCTTATCCCGCAGGTCATTCGATGCAGTAACGGCGTCATCCTGCATGAAATAATCAAGGGTAGGAGTAGCGGTGCCATAATTCAACTGATAGATTTCTTCGATCTGCGCGACAACCGTACCGGAAGAAACAAAATTAATATCAATTTCATCCACATACATGTCGTACTCAGTTTTGGGAATCTCCAGAGAGATATACATACCCGTGGCAACATTGGCATTGATCGGATCCCGGGTCGTCCAATCCTTCACTACATAGTCAGGAGTCAGCAGCACTTCCTTGTCGGAGCCGATGATGTTGACCTTGACGTTGTACTCGTAGATGTGGTTGGGCTCGCAGATCGACTCGCTGGGCAGGGCGATCTTGTAGTAGACCTCTTTGGCCTTGTAGTACGTCTCCACGCCGTTGATGGTCTTGTAGCCGTACCACATCATGACGAGCTTGAGGTAGGGCTGGTTGTCGTCACCGACTTCCATCTGGACGGGATAGGTGTAGTAGTGGGCCGTCTGTTTCCCCTCGACCACCGGCACGTCCTTCATGTAGTCGTAGGCATACTCGAAGACATCGCGGTCGGGATCGGGAGCGCCCTCGGTACCTCCATCCGGGTTCAGCGCCCGGGTCAGCGGACCTCCCAGCGTCGCCGTGCAGATGGCGTTGGAGAGGAAGACGCGCGTCTCTTCGGCCGAAGGCTGGGGCTTCCAGACCACGCCCTTGGAGTCGGTGACTTCCTCATACTCAAAGGATACCGTCACCTTCGAGGCCAGGCGGGCGAGCATGACTTTCGCCTCCGTGTCGCCCAGTTCAACATCCGCCGTGCCGGTCATCACGAAGTAGAGGTTCTCATCGTCCGGCTGCATGGCACGCGGCCAGCGAAGGCCGTAACCCGGACCTCCGTCCTTGGTGAAGGTGGCTCCGACCTCGATCTCGTTCAGGTCCTTCCAGGTCTTCTTCCCCTCGGGGACCGTATAGTTGGCGACGGCGAACACCTTGACCTTGGTCGTCCCGACCGGGAACAACTGGGCGATCTGTGCCTTCGTCAGAGAGTAAACCCATTTCTCGGCAGCGGCGTCGCTGGAAGCGCTGTGGCTCCAGCCCGTTCCGTCCGCTGCGTAGGTGTCGCTCAGCACATACTCTGCAGTGTCATCCACCGTGCCGTCAGCGTTGGCGGCAAAGACAAAGAACTGAAGGCTGCCGACATAGTTCTCACGTTCCACACCGTCCACATCCGCCTTGGTCATGGCAGATGATGCGAAGCGCAGCGTGATGCTCTCCTGGCCGTCCGGGAGATTGTCATTCCATTCGAAATTCTTGGAACAGGATACGATTGCCGCCAGGGAAACGACTGCAAGCGTAAGGATATGTAAACTCTTTTTCATGCTTCTCATCAACCGTTAGTTGTTAGTAATGACGCACGCATAGTTCGCACGGATCTCAGAGTAGGCGCTGATCCAATCCTCGCGTCCTTCCGGTTGGAACCAGATGTTGATCTGGGCCTTGTATTCGGCATCGTAAGACGTGGCGGCGGCGCGGACCTGGAAATAGATGGTGTCGTGGGTGATCGCCGCACCGTTCTCGCTGTCGTGCTTTACCCATTTGTCTCCGGACGTGATGGTGTTGTCGTAGACGTAGATCTCATATTTGCTGGCATCCACCGTGTCCTCGCCGTAGGCGGGGATGATGCCGATCCGATACTTGCCGGCAGTCGGATAATTCACGGTGAAGTATCCCTGGGCCGGGTAGTAGCCGTTGTACTGGGTACCGTTCACGTACGGATTATGGTACATGTAGACGGAGTAGCCGCTGATGCTCAGGGTATTGACCTCTTCGCCGTCTGCGGTCAGCTTCACCTTGGTGTTCATCCAGGTGACGTTGGACATGTTGATGGAAGCGGTCTTGGTGTCGACGGCTCCCAGGTCAACCGACTGCCAGGGCTGGACCTCGAAGATGAGATCGAGCTTGTCAGGATAGAGCAGGATGCAGTAGGCGTTGACCTCGCCTGCGACCCAGGCCGCCTCCGGGAAACTGGCGGTCTTCTCGACCGCAGTGGTTTCTCCCGCGGGAGTGTAGTTGACCGTGACCGTGACATCGCCGGCGGCATAGCTGCCCGGCCATACCATCCGGGGAGCCGGTGTGTCTTTACCGGTGATGACCACGTTGCTGAAGACGTCCAGCGTATCCTTGGAAGGAAGGGAAGCCGCGGTAGTGCCGGCATAGAAACTGCCGTCCTGGGCCAGCGGCGTGCCGGGCGTGACGACGGGAGAGGCTCCGGCGAAACTGATCGTAGAGGCCGGCCTCTTGTTGGGCAGGGAGACCGTCACGGAGTTGACCGTGATGTCGCTGCCGGTATAGTTCCCCATGACGATGCTGAGGGCGGAGAACAGGTGGTGGAAGTGCAGGGGCACGGGATCGCCCTTGACGTTGTCCGCCTTCCAGGCATCCGCCGTGGTGGCGACGATGTCGGAGTAGAGCAGGTCATCCTCGGAAGCGGCCGTGAGGGTCTGCTCCGCAAGGGTCAGGGTCGTTCCGGACAAGGTGCCCATGCCGGCGGTGTACCCGAAGAGCCGGTGGCTGCCGTTCTTCCAGAGGTATTTGGCGTCGGCGGGGCTGGTGTAGGCCCACCCGCCGTTGTACTTGATGACGTTGTCGACATAGAGCGCGCCGTCCACGACATCCTTGACCTCGAATTGCTGGGTCTGCAGGCCGTCGGCGTCATTGATCATCGCCTTAGTGCCGGCGGCCTGGGGAGCGAAGCTGATCAGGTCGTCGCCGGAGGGATAGGATTCGGTTTTGTTGCAGGAGACCGCGAAGGCCCCCAGTGCGAGGATAACCGCAATATACAGGATGTTCTTTCTCATGGTTTGTCCTCCTCAATATTATTGAACGATCAGGTCCGTGGTATCGAGCATCGTCCATTCGTCGACGGTGATCGGTGCGTAGTAGATGTGCCAGAGATCGCCGGGCAAGGCGACGCCCTTGAGGCGATGCTTCTTGCAGGCGGCGAATTCAACCCCGTTCCCATCCTTGGTGAGTTTCAGCGAACGCGTCTGGGCGGAACCTCCCACGTTGACGTTGAGGCTGATCTTCAGGTCGTTGAAGGTCTGGGGCTGGGCGAAGACCGTGAAGGTGATGGTCTTCCCGGCGGTGTCGGAGGTGGCCGGGGCGATCTCGCCCAGGTTCTCGACGGTGATCACGTTGGAGATCTTCTCGTTGACATCCGCACATGTCCGCGTCGTGCCGTTGTAGCTGACTTTGAAGTCTCCGGCAAGGCTCCTGGCGTCGGAACTCAAGGTGAAGGAGTTGACGGTCATGGTAAGTTCGTTGGAGACCAGTTCGATCTCGAAGGCCGTGAAGGCGGGCTCGAAAGCGAGGGTGACGTCGTCCTTGGTGCCGCCGTTCTTCTTGGTCTTGACGACCTTGTTGGCGTCGAGGTCGTCGGCCGTAATGTTGGCCGTCGCCGCGGCGGTGAGGAAGCCGTAGGTCTTCACGTTGTCGGCCTTGCCGTCCTGGCTGTAGGGGATGTTGAGTTTCAGCACGCCCGTGGCGCCGTCGGGGCAGTCGGTGGCAGGGTAGACACCCCAGAAGGTGTAGGCCTGGGGTTCGTCGCCCCAGATCAGTCCGTTGCCGGTGGAGGGGACGACCTCCGCCGTGCTCTTCTCGTTATTGGAAGTCGCGGAGGAGACCTTGTAGTCGGAATAGAACTGCTTGTCGTCGTAGCGGTAGACGGCCTTGTCGCTGTAGATGCGGATAAGGTCGTCTTTCACCCAGTCGATGCGCTCGACGTTGTTCGTCACCTCGCCGCTGTAGGCAGTCTTGGTGCCGGGGGCGGCGATGGCGGCGAAACGGATCGTGTTGTCGCCAGACACAGTTCCGGAGAGTCCCGTCTTCTGGCATCCCGCCAGGAGAAGGATTCCTGCTGCGAGCAGGAGATAAGCTGATGTCTTCTTCATGGTGCTACTCCTCCCATTCGTGATCAAAATCGGTCCCGTAGTCCCATTCCTGGACTTCCTGGCCGGTGGAGACGATCGTGGTGTTGTCCACGACCGAGCCGGCAAGGATCGGCATGTCGGGCAGGAGAGAGAGCTCCTGCAGGACCGCCGGCCTTACGAATTGTTTCTTCTGTTTCATTTTATGCATAAAGTTTACTTTGTATTTCCTTCTTCTATATATGTTGTTGATCTGTTATCGGATGGGTTCCAGCCAGGCCCTCGGCACGGAGGCCTTGGCGAACCAGCTGTCGAGGAGCTTGACGACGACATAGGTGCGGCCCCGGAACTCGAGGACAAAGCCTTCGACGCCGGCGAGCACGCCCTTGATGACGCGGACACGCTGGCCCAGCTCCAACGGACGGTCGACCAGCCCGCCCTCGTCGGTGGAGAGGTCGAGCACGCGGCGGAAGTCCTCCAACTGCTTGTCGGGGACGACGAGCAGCGAGCGCGTGGCGGGGTCGATGAGGTAGCGGACCGGGAGGGCCTCCTCGTTGGCGAGGGCACAGGCCTGCCGCTTGGTGGCCTTGATGAACACCAGGCTGGGAATGAGCGCGCGCTCGTAGGTCGCGTTGCCGCGGGAGCGGCGGCGGACCTGCGTGGGCACGAAGCGCTCGACGCCGAGACGGTCCAGCCGCCCGGCCACGGACAACTCCGATCCGCAGCGCGTGCGCGCCGCGAACCAGCGTTCCTGCTGATCATTTGCCGGAATATCCGGCGCTCCGGTCCTCAATTTGTTCATCATTAATTACTTAATTTGACACTTGTAGTAACTTATATCAAACTAATAATCAATAAATTAACGGTCTAAACAATGTCGTTTATATCTCTTCGGTAGAGATACTTTCTACTACTATCTTCTTCTTTCAATAACATCTGCCCCAAGCAGAGCATATGTCTACTCAAGCTGCAAATTTACAACACATATCAAAAAAATGCAAGATTATTTGGTATGAAATACGGTCAAAGAGGCTAGAATTTTTTACCAAAAATGATCCGAAGAAATGTAAGAGCCAGTAGACGAGTGTCAAACCACAAGGAGTGATTGCGTAAGTAGTATAAATCCAAATCCAGCCGGGTAAGCATCTTGTCCAAGGTGTCGGTATAGCCATTATATAAGGTAGCATAGCTAGTCACCCCCGGCCGGATTTGGAAAAGATACTGGTATCTGGGATTGACTGCCATAATCTGGTCGATGTAGAATCGGCGCTCCGGACGGTAGCCGATGAAGGACATATCTCCCCGGAAAACATTCCACAACTGCGGGAGCTCGTCGAGGTGGTGTTCCCGCAGGAATTTACCCACTCGCGTAAGACGGGGATCGTCGTCTCCGGAATAGAGCGCGGGTTTTCCGCCAGCCTCGGCATCCATCTTCATGGAGCGGAACTTATAGATATGGAAAGGTTTGCCACCCCTGCCAAGCCGCTCTTGCGCGAAGATGGCAGGGCCTCCGTCTTCAAGCCGGACTGCCACCGCGCAAATTGCAGCGAGCGGAGAAAAGACAAGCATCAGCAGGCCGGAAGCAACGATGTCAAAAGCGCGCTTGACAGCGTGGCCGGCTACTGACATTGCGTCGTCATTGGCCGGCATCTTTTCCTCTGCAGGCCCTTCGCCGGGGCCGCGGGACTGGTCGGAGTCGCTATGCCCTTTCGGGAAAAGGATACAGTCTACGCCACCCAGACGCCACTGCAGGGCTTCAAGATCTTCGTTAGAATTGGCATAATAGACAATCCTTTCACCGATGACTTTGCCCGATAAGGCAGGATCTTCGCTCAAGTAGCCCAGAATCAAATAATTCCCGGAGGTCTCGGCTTGGTCAGCCAAATGGACGGATGCTCTGTCCGTTCCGGCAACCAGCGCATTTAAGCGACCGGTCATCGCTTTGATCTCCCGCTCCTCACGACGTACGCTGCGCACGAGTATCCGAGGAAAGAACAACGCTGCGGCGGTGAAGATGATATCTGCCAGGACAGCCACAAGCGTAAGCGGTATGGAAGGTAAGCGGATCAGGCCGACCAGAATCAGAACGACAAGACCTGCCTCCTTGATCAGCATGGCGTTCCCCAAACGGGAATATCCCCGCAACGAAGCGTACTGCGTCACCACATCTCCACTGCGCGTGATGGAGAATCCCAGTACGGAGAGTACGATCGCGGCACCAACCCACACGGCAACGATGCTGATGAAGCCAGGAATAGCCTCGGAAACGCTACGCATCGCCAGGATTGCCGCCAGCGAACCCATCGCTGACAGCACGGTGTCCAAAAGTGACCGACGGAGCAAGGTTTTTCTGCTTTGTGAAGTACTCATATTGACGAATCTTTCCACAAATTCCGGGCGCAAAGTTATGTGCCCTGCCTCAAAAATGCAAGCCGGCGGGAGATTTTTTTTATAGTAGCCTTAGGATTGACCGGTTGGCCAGGTCAATCTGCTGATGGTCCAGGGAGGCCAGGTAGATGGATGTCGTGCGTTCGGAGTCGTGCCCCAAACCTTCGCTGATTACGGCCAGCGGGATGTGTCGGCTATGGGCGATGCTTGCCCAGGAATGGCGCGCGACGTACATGGTCAGCGGGATTTTCATCCGGAGCTTGTATCCAATCAGGTGCAGATTGCGGTTCACGCGCGCGGACGCGTATTTATATTGATTGTAATCGGGCTGGTCGGGGTTCGTGATAATCGGCAGGAGATACTGTGTGGGGTTTGGACCCCAGCGGTCGACGATCTCCTGCATGCAGGGTTCCCATTGGACGAGCAACTGTTGTTTGGTCTTGCGCCGGCAATAGGTCAGCAGGCCTCCATGCAGATCTGCTTTGCGCAGGTAGGCCATGTCCACGAAGGACATCCCCCGTGTATAGAAACTGAAGAGGAACATGTCTCGTGCCCAGGCCTTGTCACCCTCGAGTTGCAGTGCCTTGAGTTTCTTGATCTCAAGGAGATGGACGGCACGCTTGACCGTCTTGTCCACGCCGGTATACGCGGACAGGAACGGATCTTCGCGGGGCCTTCGCGTCCCCAAGGCCTTGTGCCAGGCCGATCGGAGGCTGCGAAGATAAAAGGAAGTGCTGTTCCGCTTCAGGTTATTGTCAAGCATCCAACGTTCATATGAGAGAACAATCTGCGGGGTCAGGTCTGTCAGAGGTAGATCATCGTTATTCCTGAAGCGCATGAAATTGTTCAGCGCCGTGGTATAGATTTGTGATGTTCTGCGCTTCCCGCCAGCCTCTGCCAATGCTATCTGCTGCCGGATTACTTCCGTGAACATGGTGCTCTTTCTGCTCATCTCTTTCTCCATTCTTATCAAATCAGGCGTGAATATACAGTATTTTCTGAAACGAAAGGGGGTATGGATAAAATTAATATGTATAACTGTTTCATTAATCGCTTTATATGTGCTATATCTCTACCGAAGAGATGTATTTACGCAGATATTTGCGACATAAAGGTATGAATATTAATTCATAACGCAACACGTTAAAAGGTATTTTTTGACCGGAAACATGACGAGCAAAATGCGGACGGGAACACCTGAAACCCTGGCAGCCGATCGGCAGGAATGCTGGTTCGCGGCGCGCACGCGCTGCGGATCGGAGTTGTCTGTGGCCGGGCGGCTGGACCGTCTCGGTGTCGAGCGCTTCGTGCCCACGCAGGTCCGCCGCCGCTCCCGCGGCAACGCGACCTATGAGCGCGCGCTCATCCCCAGCCTGGTGTTCATCAAGGCCACCAAGCGGCAGGCCTGCGCCCTCGCCAACGAGGAGGCCCTCCCGGTCCGCTACCTCATCGACCCCGCTACGCGCTCGCTGCTCGTCGTCCCCGACAAGCAGCTGGAGGACTTCCGCCGCGTGCTCGACCTCTCCACCGACGAGGGTGGACTGGTCGACCGTCCGCTGGAGCTGGGCCAGCGTGTCCGCGTCATCAAGGGCGTGCTCGCCGGCGTCGAAGGCTTTGTCCTCGAGTTCCGGGGCCGCACCTACGTCGTCGTCAAGCTGCTCGACAGCTGGTTCGCCAAAGCCTCCGTGCCAAGGGCCTGGCTGGAACCCATCCGATAACAGTTCAACAACAACATATATAGAAGAAGGAAATACAAAGTAAACTTTATGCATAAAATGAAACAGAAGAAACAATTCGTAAGG
>JAEEGI010000665.1_pt1 | contig 96832 bp, 84 predicted proteins | sample 8958751 | NCBI WGS metagenome assembly JAEEGI01 (sample SAMN16246545, study PRJNA631951) | gut metagenome | biome: gut microbiome; feature: rumen; material: KS-attached | host: Bos | place: Iran: Karaj | collected 2018-10 | reverse complement strand
TTTTATGTTTCCGGTAATACCTACTTTATCTTTGTTGTCCGTTAAAGAAACAAACCTTTTGTAATCGTGCTCGTTTCTAACGGAAATGTAATCTATAAGTGTTAAAAAAGGTTTCCAAAAAAACTTTGTTAATCTGTAATAAGGATATGCACCTTTGGAAATTCTACCGTTGACCGTTATTATTTTTGTTCCTAATTTATTTGCACAAGTTATCATACTCGGCCAAAATTCCGTTTCTATAAGTATAAGAACATCCGGTTTAATTTTTTTTAGTATTGATGAAATAAACGGATAAACATCTACAGGTGCAAGAGCAAAATAAGAAATCCCTTTAATTTTAGCAACATATTCTCTTGCAGATTTTGTTATTGTGGAAACTATGATATTGTTTCCTTGTAAGTGAGGTATCATCGGTTCAACTGCTTTTGCTTCACCTAAAGAAGCACAATGTATCCAAACGGTTTTTTTTGTTTTGTCGAGTTGAGGAATGTTCCATTGTGAAAGTCTTTCTTTAATACAATAAAAGAATTCCTGACGATTTTTTTTACCTGCCAAAACAATCGCCAAAAGTATAGGAACCAAAAATATTAAAAGTAAACAATTATAAAAAACAAGTAATATGTTAAGCATTACCAAAAAACCGGATAATAATTTTAACTATTATATATAAAACAGCCATTAAAGGCAACTTGGAAGAATAGAAGATTGGAAGAATAGAAGATTGGAAGCTAAGATGTAAAAATCACTGTGTGATTTTTTTGTAAATAGATTTTTTTACAGAGTAAAAAATCGACTTTTCTTCTATTCCTCTAATCTTCCAATCCTCCAATCTTCTAAAATTGCGGAGCAATTTTTGTTCTTGATTTTTGGTATGTGAGTTGGTATAATTTAAAAGTTATTTTAGATTGAAAATTTAATATGTTAAAAAGAGAAATAAAGTTATTATGTATCACCTGTCCCAGAGATGACATTTCTTACGAAAAACAGGTTGAATTTGCATGTCAAGGCGGTGCGGATATGATTCAACTTAGAGATAAAAAAATGTCAGATAAGGACTTGTTTGATCTTTCTTTAAAATTGCAACAAATTTGCGCAAAATATAATGTGTATTTTACCGTAAATAACAGAGTGGATATTGCGGATATTTCAAACAGTGACGGAGTTCATTTAGGACAAAGCGATTTACCTGTTTCGTATGCAAGAAAAGTTTTGGGGGAAAACAAAATTGTGGGAATTTCCGCTTCGGGATACGATAAAGTTGTTGAAGCGGAAAAACTTCCGGTGGATTACATAGGTTGCGGAGCGATTTTTCCCACAACAACAAAACCGGAAGCAAATATCAGAGGTTTGGAAGTTTTAAAAAAGTTAAAAACCGCAAATATTACAAAACCCGTAATTGCTATCGGCGGTATAGATAAAACAAATGTTGCGGATGTTATTAAAGCGGGTGCGGACGGTGTTGCCGTTGTAAGAGCGGTATGTGGTGCAGCTGACATAAAAAAAGAAGCACAAGAAATTAAAAAAATTATACTCAATATAAAAGGATAAAAGTTATGACTTTAATGGAGCAGGCACAAAAAAATGTTGTAACAAAAGAAGTTGAAGAAGTTGCAAAGTACGAACAAGTATCAACAGATTTTATTTTGAAAGGATTAAGTGAAGGTACTATAGTTATTCCTAAAAATATTAAAAGAATACAAAAGTTACCCAGAGCAATAGGTGCGGGACTTAAAACAAAAATAAATGCAAATTTAGGAACATCTCCCGACCACATAAGCATCGAAGAAGAACTCGAGAAAATGAGAGTTGCCGTTGAGTACGGAGCAGATGCCATAATGGATTTGTCTACCGGCGGAAATTTGGTGGAAATGAGAAAAGAAATATTAACACAGTGCCCGGTACAAGTTGGAACAGTTCCTATATATCAGGTTGCAAGCCAAACCGTTAGAGGCGGAAAGAAAAAAATTTCACAAATGGATCCCGAACTTATGTTTGATGTTATAGAAGAACAAGCCGAACAGGGTGTTGATTTTATGACGATACATTGCGGAGTTAACCAAGAAACGGTTGCAATGTTGGACAGACAACCGAGAGTTATGGGTGTAGTCAGCAGAGGCGGTTCATTTTTGGTTAAATGGATAAAAGCAAACAAAAAAGAAAATCCTTATTATGAACAATATGACAGACTTTTAAAAATAGCAAAAAAATATGATGTTACTTTAAGTTTGGGTGACGGGTTCAGACCGGGCGGAAATCCCGATGCAACAGACGGACCTCAACTTGCCGAACTTTCAATACTCGGCGAACTTGCATTAAGAGCAAGAAAAGAAGGTGTGCAGGTTATGATTGAAGGTCCGGGACATATTCCCATAAATCAAATTCAGTCCAATGTTTTACTTGCAAAAAGGTTAACACATAACAGTCCTTTATATTTCTTGGGGCCTTTGGTTACAGATATTGCTCCGGGATACGATCATATTACCTCTGCAATCGGCGGTGCAATGGCGGCAAGTTACGGAGTGGATTTTATTTGTTATGTTACACCCGCGGAACATTTAAGATTGCCCGATGTTGATGATGTCAGAGAAGGTGTTATTGCTTCAAGAATTGCGGCTCACAGTGCAGACATTGTAAAAAATGTTAAAGGTGCAAGAGAACAGGATTATCAGATGTCAAAATACAGAAAAGAAAGAAACTGGGAAAAACAAAGAGAATTTTGTTTAGACCCGATAAAGTTTGATAAAGAAAGAGCAAAAATCGTTCCCAATTTGAAGGATACTTGTTCAATGTGCGGGGAATTTTGTTCAATGAGGGATGAAGATCTATGAAAAAAGCAACCATGTGTAAGACAGTAAAAGTAAGAGTACCGGCAACCACTGCAAATTTAGGACCGGGTTTTGATGTGTTGGGAGCAAGTTTATCGTTATATAACGAACTTGAAGTGTCAATTGCGGAAGATCCTAAAAAAGCAAAGTTTGTTGTAGCGGGCGAAGGCAGAAAAATTTTGCCTAAAGACGAAAGAAATATTTTGTGGAAAGCAATGGATGCAGTTTTTATGTTGCTTGACCAAAACGATAAGTACAGCTTAAACAGTTTTAATATAAAACTTACAAACAATATTCCTTTAAGTTCCGGGCTTGGCTCATCATCGGCAGCAAGAGCAGCGGGAATAATAGCCGCAAACCAAATTTGCGGAAACAAATTAACACTCGGCGAAATGGCACAACTCGGTGTAAAACTTGAAGGACATCCCGATAACATTATCCCTGCATTTTACGGCGGAATATGTATTTCCATAAATCAGGGTAACGATATGATAGATGTTATAAAGTTGCCTATACCTAAAATAAAAGCTGTTGTTTGTACACCGGGATTTGAACTCGCAACGGAAAGATCAAGAAATATTTTACCTTCAAAATACGACAGAAAAGATGTTGTGTTTAATATATCAAGAGTTGCACTGCTGACGAAAGCTTTTTGTACAAACGATTTTAAAGTTTTGCAGGAAGCCATGCAGGACAAAATTCATCAGCCGTACAGAGCAAAATTGATTCCCGTTATGCAGGAACTTATAGATTCTGCGGTTAAAGAAGGTGCTTACGGAGCATGTTTGTCCGGAGCAGGTCCTTCCATGATAGCTTTTTGTGATAGCAGTAAAGCTGAAAAAATTGCAAAAGCAATGGCAAAAATCTGGAAAAAAGAAACGGTTCCTACAAAAACTTTTATATTGAATTTCGATAAAAACGGCGCGGAAAAAGTTACAAAGTAATTTTTTATTTCTTTATCGGCGGTTTGGGAATTATTCTGGTTATCGGATTAATTTTCGGCATTACAACCGGTCTTCTTATTTGGCCTAACGGAATTTTCGGAAGAACTCTGTTAGGCAATTTTTTTTCAATGTTTTCCAACTTTTTGTTTATGGAATCCAATGTGTTAAAAAAGTTGTCTGCCAAACTTATTTTTTCACCTGCGGCGGAAACTTTATTATAAAATTCCTCTATTTTGTTTAATTGTTTTTCTATATCGAGTTTTTCCAATTCTTCAAACTTTTGTTGCAGTTTTTCAAAGTTGGCAATATTCTTTTTTACGGCTTGAATTGTAGTGTTTATGGAATCGATTGTTTTTCTTATGTTCTCCAACGGTTCAACGGACTTTTTTGCAACTTCAACTTTTTGTAATATGGCAACAATTTGTTCGTAATTGTTTTTCAGTTCCGCGGTTTTTTTGTTCAGCTCGTTAATTTTTTCTATGGTTAAATCAAGTTCTTCAAACCTGTTAAGAGCCTGGGAAATTTCAGTTGCATACTTTTTCAGTTCATTCACTTTATTAATAAAATCACTCATTGGTCAACTCCTTTAATATTTTGGTTGTTGATTTTTGTATGTCCGTATAAACAGTATTTAATTCTTTTTCTTTATAATAAAAATATTCTTCAATCTTATCTTTTGCGAAATCGTATTTGTTGTAAATTTGTTCAAGATTCAAATTCTTTTCGAATAAAACTTTTTCAAAGTTTTCAAAATTGTTTTGATACAAATTCATGATACAAACCAACTCGAAATTATAATCTTTCTCATAATATTTTTTTGCAAGAGCAAACTGGTTATAAGAAAACAGAATTTGTGCTTTTTCGTCGTATGTTATGTTCGGTTCCAATATGAACTTGTCACACACTTCAATCATTTTTTTTGCATCATCAATATTATATTTTACCACTTTTTCAAAATGATCTTTAGCTTTTTCGAATTCTTCGTTATTAAAAAAGTTTAATGCTTTTAAATAATATCTTTCATCGGTAGCTTCTTCCAAATCTAAATGTATTTCGTTTATGTTGTTTATTTTGTTAATTAAAGTATACTTGATTTCATATTTATTCATCTTCGATAAAATGTTATTTATTAACTCGATATTATCTTTTTCCTCCAACAAATAAATGTTATGTTCACCTCTTGTTATCGCAACATAAAACTGGTTAAAATAAAAGTCATAATTTCTGTCTTTTTTCCAATACGGTTTATAAAAATCTTGAAATATGTCGAAATAGTTCGACAATACATTGTAAGTTATAATGTTCGGATATTCTCTGCCTTTAATTTCCGAAACGGTAAAAATGTTTGTAAGGTTGGGAAACTCTTTTTTCAGGTTTTCTTTTTTGTGTTCATCGGAAACGATTATTGCTACATCAAGATCTTTATCTCTTAGTCCTTCAAACAGCACTTTTTTATTTTCGTCACTGTACTTTATTATTCCGAATTTTCCGGCATTGTTGTTTCTTGTTATTTCCGGAACTTTATCTTCGTGGTGTCTTGCGGGCAACTTCTCGTCTCTTATTTCGTTAACCAAATTTATAAGTTTTGTTATATCGGTGGAGTTTCTGAAATTTTCGTTTAGTCTTGTTTTAAAAGGTTTTATTTCGTTATCGTTAAACAATTTTTCAAGTCTGCCTATTTTAAAAAATGTGGGGTTTATTACTTGGTTCGGATCGCCGGTAAAAATAAGTCCCTTTTTGTCGGACAAAAGAAAAAGCATATATATTTGAACTTCGGTTAAATCTTGAATTTCGTCCACAATAATATAATCGTACTTTATTTTTTTTGTTTCAATTGTATTGCACAAGTCAAAAGCAATATCGTTCAAATCAAACATATTTCTGTTTTGTAACCATTTATTATATTCCAAAGTAAGCTCGTACAAAACAGTTCTGTTTTCCGTACTGAACGCTTTATAATCATCGGGAATTTTTTCATCTTTATTTATGTAAGAATTTTTGTCTACGATATTGTTAATTGTTCCGTCCGGCAACTTTTTTGGTTTCCTGTCCCAGTCAACATACATCGACCCTTTAAGTATTCCGCAAATTTCGCCGTAAATTAAGTTTTTGTTTTCTTTTATGAATCTTTGATACTTTTTGTTTCTTGTATCCAAAAATTCTTTTTCAAATTTTTCCGCACTTTGAAGAATGTAGGTATCTAAAATTTTTTTGTTTTCGTACTTGTTTTTAAGGAACAGACACAGATCTTTGAATATTTTTATATCAACGGAAGTGTCGTTCACTTTTTCTTCAACGAATTTTCTTAACCCTTCCGAATATGTGACATAAAGAATTTTTTTCCCGTTGTTATATTTTTTTTGTAATTCTTTTATCACTTGAATGGAAATAACGGTCTTTCCGCTGCCTGCGATTCCCGAAAGAATGCTCGGAAGTTTCAGCTGCATATCGTTACCGTGCAAAGAAGAGTTTTGTTTTATCGTCAGAACTTCCTGCCTGTTTAAATCTTTAAAAGTGGTTTGTGTGTCTTCAACTATCGCATCAACCTGTTTTGAACCTGTATCAATAAAGTTTTGCTGAATATAATTATTTTTATCCACAAAAAATGCTTTGTCTTGTTGTTGGTCATGCTTTGCTATAAAAAATAAAAGCAGAGTATTATAAATATCGTTGTTTGAATAATATTGGTTAAAACAATAATCCGTCTGAAGCGGATAATCGGTAAGCAGCATACAGATAATTCTGTCACTGCCTAAATCTATTGCACCTACTTTGTTTGTTCCTTTAAACTTTTTAAAACCGAAACTGTTGAAATCGTAAAGTTCATCAACGGAAACTTGTTGAAGTTTTTGTATTAACGAGTTAAATCTGTCGATATCGTTATATTTTTTCAGTTGTTTTTCTAATTTTGTTGTAATAAATATGTTCATTTATTTACCCGAATATTTATTATAAAACATTATATTAAATATTATCGGTTTTTTTAATAATCAAATTTTGGTATACTTAATGGAAATAATAATTTCTAACAAAGAAGGGGAACAATGAAAAAATATTACATTACAACACCGATTTATTATGTTAATGACAGACCTCATATAGGTCATGCATATACAACCATCGCGGCGGATATTGCCGCCCGTTGGAAAAGACTTCAAAATAACGAAGTTTATTTCTTAACCGGAACAGATGAACACGGTGCAAAAATTTGTCAGTCCGCACAAGCTAAAGGTGTTACACCGAAAGAGCTTTGTGATGAAATGAGCGGATACTTTCAGCAGGCATGGAAACTTTTAAATATTTCCAACGACGGCTTTATAAGAACGACGGACAAACTTCACGAAGAAACGGTTCAAATGATAATGCAAAAACTTTACGATAAAGGCCTTATATACAAAAAACAATATGAAGGATTATATTGTGTGGGTTGCGAAAAGTTTATTGCGGAAAAAGATTTGGATGAAAACGGTTGTTGCCCCGACCACAAGAAAAAACCGGTAGTTCAGGCGGAAGAAAACTACTTTTTCAAATTGTCTCAATTTAACGACCAACTTATAGATATGATAGAAAATCCCGCAAATCCTAACCATATAGAAGTTTTGCCGGAACAAAGAAGAAACGAAATTTTGGGAAAATTAAGGTTGGGACTTGAAGATATAAGTATTTCAAGAGCCGCTCTTGATTGGGGAATACCTTTACCTTTTGATAGCAGTCAAACGGTATATGTTTGGGTGGATGCTTTAATCAACTATGTGTCGGCTATTGGATACAAAGATAACAAAGAAATGTTTGAAAAATATTGGCCTGCGGATATACATTTGATGGCAAAAGATATTTTGTGGTTTCACAGCGTAATTTGGCCTGCACTTTTAATGGGTGCGGATATTTCGGTGCATAAAAGAGTTTATGCTCACGGATTTTTTACAATCAACGGTGACAAAATGTCTAAAAGTTTGGGAAATGTTATTACACCGGCACAACTTGTGGAAAAGTTCGGTGTGGATCCCGCAAGATATTTAACCGTATCTTTAATACCTTTCGGGCCGGACGGCGATATTTCTTTGGAAGCACTTGCAAAAAAATATAATGCCGATTTGGCAAACAATTTAGGTAATCTTGTATCAAGAACAAACAAGATGGCGGAAAAATATTTTGAAGGTAAAGTTCCCAAAACGGATATTGAAGATAACTTAACAAAAGAAGTTGCAAAAATTTTAAATAACGGTTACGGACTTTCAATAGAAAATATGCAGTTTCATAAAGCATCGGAAATTTTGCAACAGGCAATAACTTTAATCAATCAACAAATAGAACAGGATGCTCCGTGGAAACTTGCAAAAACCGATACAAAAAAACTTGCGGATTGTATGTATTGCTATTTTCAGGCAACCGATTTAATAGCTTTACATTTAATACCTTTTATGCCTACCCTTTCGGAAAAAATTTGGCAATTAAATGCGGCACAAGGTAACATTGTTGAAGTTGCAAAAAAATATTTTGAAGATAAACAGTTACCGAAAGAAGGATTTTCGCCAAGCGATACGAAATTGGGAAAATTCGAAATTTTGTTTCCGAGAATACAAAACGACAATTTATAATTTACAATGTATAATTTATAATTGACGACAAAACGACAACGGCGGAAAGGCAATTTATAATTTATAATTAAAACAAAAAAACTGCAATCAGCAGGTGCTGTTTGCGGCTTTTTTTGTTTGTTGTATCGTTATTTCTTTATTATTAATTTTTTAGTAAAATATATAAGATTATAAATAAACTAATTTTATACAGACAGAGGATTAAGATGAAAAGAAGTTGTTATTGCGGTAAAGTTGATGAAAGTTTTATAGGTAAAGAAATTGTCGTAAGCGGTTGGGTACACTCAAGAAGAGACCACGGCGGAGTTATCTTTATTGATTTAAGAGACAGAGAAGGTCTTGTTCAAATAGTTTTTCAACCCGAGAAAAAAGAAATATTTGCTCAAGCGGAACATTTAAGAAGCGAATATGTTTTATCCGTAAAAGGGTTGGTTAGAAACAGACCGGAAGGAACCGTTAACCCTAATATGTTTACAGGTAAAGTTGAAATAGTTGTAAATGAACTTGAGATAATAAATACAAGCCCTGTATTGCCTTTGGAAGTTGATGACTATAAAGAAACATCCGAAGAAATAAGATTAAAATACAGATACCTTGATTTAAGAAGACCGTCTTTTCAAAAGAATTTCATATTAAGACACAAAATTTCGCAAACAATAAGAGAATATCTTAACAAAGAAGGTTTCTTGGAAATAGAAACTCCTTTTTTAACAAAATCCACTCCTGAAGGTGCAAGAGACTTTTTGGTTCCAGCAAGACTTGCTCACGGTTGCTTTTATGCATTGCCGCAATCACCTCAAATATTTAAACAAATATTGATGGTTGCAGGTTTTGATAAATATTATCAAATAGCAAGATGTTTCAGAGATGAAGATTTGAGAGCGGACAGACAACTTGAGTTTACCCAGGTTGATATGGAAATGTCTTTTATCGATGAACAAGATATTATGACGATAGTTGAACAAATGCTTGCCAAGATATTTAAAGATGTTTTAGGCAAAGAAATACAAACTCCGTTTTTAAGAATGCCTTATGACGAGGCAATGTTAAGATTCGGTTCCGATAAACCGGATACAAGATTCGCAATGGAAATAAAAGATTTTACAAAAGAACTTGCAAATTGCGGATTCGGAGTTTTTAAAAATGTTATAGCTAAAGGTAATGTTGTCAGAGGCCTTTGCATAACAGGCGGTGCAAAATTTTCAAGATCCGAAATTGACGGACTTACAAAATTTGTAGGTGAGTTCGGTGCAAAAGGTCTTGCCTGGATGAAAATAACAGCTAACGGTGCAGAATCCAACATTGTTAAATTTTTCACAAAAGAAGAAATAGATACGATAATAAACAAATTGGAAGCTAAAGACGGTGATTTGGTGGTTTTCTTGGCTGATGAAGTTGATATTGTTGCTCAAGGTCTTGGTGCATTAAGACTTAAAATGGGTAAGCAGTTGGGCCTTATAGACAAAAATAAATTTAATTTCTTGTGGGTAGTGGATTTCCCGCTGTTTGCTTGGGATAAAGAAGAAAGAAGATGGGTTGCAAACCATCATCCGTTTACTGCGGTTAAAGATGAAGATGTAGATAAATTAACTCAGGAAAAAGCAGGTCAGGCCAAAGCAAGAGCATATGATGTTATTTTAAACGGTGTTGAGCTCGGCGGAGGTTCCATAAGAATACATAAATCGGATATGCAATCAAAAGTATTTAATCTTTTAAATATTACGGAAGAAGCCGCAAAAGAAAAGTTCGGCTTCTTACTTGATGCATTAACTTACGGTGCACCTCCTCACGGCGGACTTGCAATCGGGTTCGACAGATTATGTGCATTGTTGATAGGTGAAGAATCGATAAGAGAAGTTATAGCTTTCCCGAAAACGCAGAAAGCTGTATGTCCGTTATCTAATGCTCCTGCGGAAGTTGCAGAAAAGCAATTAAGAGAGCTAGGTATAAAAATTAATCAAAAGAAACAGGTTAATACGGAAGAAAAATAATTAATGAAAACTTTAAAAAATTGGGTTAAATCAAAAATTAAAAATTTCCTGTTGTTTTTAATAAAACGATTGGAAAATGATGTTCCCGTTGTTCCTAAAATAAGGTTATCGAGTAACAACATATTTAAAAAGGAAATAAATGTTCCCGTACCGTTAACCATTATATTTTCATTTTGTTATTTGTACATAATGTTGTCTATGCAGGTGGCAACAAACAATATGGAAAAATTAGGAATTTTTATTTTACTTTTAGCTATTTTTTCGTTGGTTATTTTTTATTTTAAATATGAATTAAAGAAAACAAAGTTGGATAATATTAAAGTTTTAATAGTATCTTTTATTACCATTTTTTCATTGTTGTCCTTTCAAATTTATACAAGTCAAATGTCCCAAATATCTTTTCCTTTATCGGTATTTACGGTTCTGATGGCTTTGCTTGTATCCGTGAGAGTAAGTGTTGTATATACAATGGTTATGGCAATATTTTTTATTTTAATAAACGACTTTTCGGTGACTGTTCCTTTAATACATGTTGCCGGCGGATTAATTTCGGTAATAAATATAAGAAAAATAAGAAGCAGAACAGGATTTGTAAATGTAGGTATAAATGTATTTTTTGCGATGCTTGTTCCGTTGATAGTTTTTTTCTTGTTTAAGATTGTGACATTGGATGAAATGATAGAAAATATTGCTTATCTTGCAATGAATGCCGCATTATCAATACTTATAATATTGGCTTTGCTTCCTATATTTGAAGCGTTGTTTTCAAGAACAACAAACATAAAGCTTATAGAACTTTCCGATTTTAACAGCCCTTTATTGAAAAGACTTATGGAAGAGGCTCCCGGAACTTACCATCACAGTTTGCAAACCGCTTCAATTGCAGGTAATGCCGCTGAAGCTATAGGTGAAAACGCGCTTCTTGCAAGAGTTTGTGCTTATTATCATGATATAGGAAAACTGAAAAATCCCGAATATTTTATAGAAAATCAGAACAGAGGTAAAAATCCTCACGATGAACTTTCACCTTCCATGTCCGGATTGGTGTTGGTGTCTCATGTAAAAGACGGTGTGGCTTTGGCAAAAGAATATAATATAGATAAAGTTATAATAGATGCCATAAGGCAACATCACGGAACATCATTAATTCAATATTTTTATTATAAAGCTTTGGAAAAAGACAGCAGTGTTAACGAACAGGATTTCAGGTATCCCGGCCAAAAACCGACAACTAAAATTGCGGCTATTCTTATGATAGCGGATTCCGTTGAAGCAGTTTCAAGAACATTAAAAGAAACATCCGCGGGCAAATTAAAAGAAACGGTTGAAAAAGTTATAAACAACAAGTTTGCCGACGGACAATTTTTTGATTGTCCTATAACATTGAAAGATTTGTATAAAATATCAGAAAGTATGACGACTACTTTGTGTTCGATATACCATGCAAGAATAGAATATAAAAATAACAGTAATAAAAGTTAGATCTTTTCACGATAAAAATTGATATTCCGGCAGTGTAAAAAAACAGAAATGTATTACAGATTATAAATAAAAAAAGGAAAATAATGAAAGCAAAAGAATTGATATTTACAGGATTTGATAAAAAAATAATTCCGTTGATGAAAAAGACGGCGGAATTTGCTTTAAAATATGAAAAAGTAAATAACTACAGCATAAGTTTTACACAGATAAGCGATATCGACATAAAAAAGATGAACAGAAAATACAGAAAAGTGAACAGAATAACGGATGTTATTTCTTTTCTTGTGGACAAAAATTTATTTATGGGCGATATTTATATATCCGATAACAGACCTAAAAAAAATGCAAAAAAATACGGGTTCACTTATGAACAGGAATTGTGTTATCTTGTAATACATTCTATTTTACATTTGGAAGGATATACGGATTATATCCCGGAAGAAAAAAAGAAAATGTTTTCCAAACAGGATAAAATATTCAAATGTATATTTTCTTAGGACTTATTCTTTTAATATTTTGTTTAATGCTTTCCGCATTTTGGTCGGCTTCAGAAATAGCACTAAACAGCCTTTCAAAATACAGAGTAAAAAAACTTATCGTCTCAAAAAAATCAATAGCCGAACCTTTATTAAGATGGCTTAACAGTCCGTACTATTTATTAACCGTTATATTAACCGGAAATGTTGTAAGTGATATGATGGCAAGCTTTTTGTTCAGTTGGTTGGCGGTAAGTATTTTCTATATGGTAAACAGAAATATTTTGGATGTTGTAACATGGGTAATTGCCACTTTTACCGTTTTGATTATCGGAGAAATTACACCGAAAATTTACAGCAGAGCAAATTCTCAAAAAGTGGCGCTTTTTACCGTTCCCATACTTGCACAAATCGAACATATAACAAAACCGTTTTTATATCCGATAACAAAAATTCTTGATTTAATATTTAATAAAGATGATGATAAAGACGAATATCCCGTTCTTACAAGAGATGAAGTTGAATCTTTAATTTTGGAAGCGGATAAAGAAGGTATTTTTGATAAAAATATAAGCAATATGTTGGAAAGGTCTGTGGGATTTACCGAAACGATTGCCGTAAAAATAATGACGCCTTTTAAAGATATAGAAGCCGTAAATTTTGCCGATGATAATGAAAAATTTATAGATATGATAGTCGAAACCGCAAGAAGCAGAGTTCCGGTATATAAAGGGACAAAAGAAAATATTATAGGTTATGTTCATATAAACGACATTTTGTGGTTGTGGAAAGAAAACAAAGAAGACCTTATAAAAAAATCGATAAAACCTCCGTATTTTATAAGTCCCGACAAAAAAATAAGCGAGTTGTTGAAAGAGTTGCAGGAAGGGACAACACATATAGCTTTTGTAAAAAACAACAGAGATAAAATTATAGGAATGGTAACTTTGGAAGATGTGGTTGAGGAAATAGTCGGTGAAATTCTTGACGAATATGATGAAGTGTAAATAAAAATGATACAAATAGTTATAAAATTTATTATCTTTTTAATGTTTATGGGTATGGCGGCATTTTTTTCCGCAGCGGAAACCGCACTAACAAGCCTTACCAATTCGAACATTAGAAGAATAAAAGAAAAACACAACAAATTGTACAAATATATTACTTATTGGGAAGAAAATCCCGATGATGTAATTACTACAATGGTTGTATGGATGAACCTTTCCGTTGTTGCAATAGGAGTTACAACCACTTCCATGGGACTTGATATTATAGAACTGTATAATCTCGATAAAGTTATGTGGATAAGTATATTCCCGATAATATCCATAATATTAACGTTGATATTTACAAACCTTATACCAAAATCTTTCGGCAGATATAAAGCCGATAAGTTCACGATAAAATGTTTGTATCTGATAATAAAATTCACACATATTACAAGACACTTAAATGTTTTTTTGGTTTCCATATCAAATGCTATTCTTGCTCTTTTCGGCGGAAAAACACAGGAACCTAAACTTATGCAACCGGACGAAGTTGAATTTTTGTTGTCCAACGAGAAAGTTTCGCCGTTATCAAAAACTTCAAGAAGCATTATTAACAGAATTATAGAATTCAGAAAAACAAAAATTACACAGGTTATGATACCCAAGTCCGATATCCTGGCTGTTAATATAGAACAACCGAGAGAAAAATTGATGCATGAAATTATAGATACACAATTTTCCAGAATTCCGGTATACAGAGATTCCATAGATAACATAATAGGAATAGTTACCGCAAAAGATATTGCTATGGCTTGGAGAAACGGAGAAGTTTTGGCGATAGAAGATTTGGTTCGTCCCGTATATTATGTTCCCGAAACCGCATATATAAAACAAATTCTTCTTGAATTTAAAAAAGGAAGAGATCATATGGCTATAGTCGTCGATGAGTTCGGATCAACAATCGGGCTTGTAACGATGGAAGATTTGTTGGAAGAAATAGTCGGTGAAGTTTGGGACGAATACGATGAAAAAGACGAGAATATAAGAAAATTAACGGAAGGGAAATATTTAATAAATGCCGGTGAGTCGATATCGGATGTAAACGACGAACTGAAACTTACTATACCGGAAAATAAATTTTCGACAATAAACGGTTGGGTTTTGGAACATTTCGGTTATATTCCTAAAAGATACGAAAAGTTTAACTGGAATAATTTGGAAATAGAAATAGAATCCGTTGAACCGAAAAAAATAAAAAGAGTTATACTGAAAATAAAATAAAATGTATTACAACATAAAAGCATTAATAATAAATACAAGAGTTGCTTCCGAAGCAGACAAAATAATTACCGCTTATACAAATAAGTGGGGCAAGATTTATGCTATTGTTCCCAGCGCTAAAAAAATAGTTGCAAAACTTAATGCTGCAACCGAACCGATTACGGAAAGTGAATTGATTGTGTATCAAAATTCTCAATATTCAAGGCCTACAATTACAGGTGCGAGAATTTTAAATAATAATACTGCCGTAAAACAGGATTTTCACAGAAATTTGTTGGCATTTTATGTTTGTGAAATAAGTGACAAGTTTGCTCCGATGCATTTGCCGAATGCAAAAAAATATGAACTTATAGCAAGAACTTGGGATTTGCTTGCAACATCAAAAACTCCGTTAAGGGTATTAACAGCTTTTTCTTTGAGATTATTAAAAATATCCGGTTACAGTATGGTGGATTATTTGAAAAGGAACTATTCCAATATAAAGAAAGAAGATATTTTATATTTAAAAAAGATAGCAAACTGTTCCGGAGATTCTTTGGATATAATGCAGGAATTTGAAAACAGTGACGATAAAGTTATGTGGAACTATGTTGAAAGCTATATTAAAACTTATATACCGCAACCTTCGGTAGGACTTTTTTTAAAGAAAATTAATTATATAAATTAGACTTTTATTTTTTTAAGAAGGTGAAATAATGACTAAAAAAATATGTGTGTTTTGCGGAGCAAATTCAGGGTATAACAAAATATATGTTGAACACACAAAACTTTTTGCAAAAGAAATAGTGCGAAATAATTTAACACTTGTTTACGGCGGCGGTAAAGTGGGAATTATGGGCACAATTGCAAATGAAGTTATGGCCTGCGGAGGTAAAGTTATAGGAATAATTCCGGAACTTTTAAATAACTTAAATCTAGGTAACAAAAAAATAACCGAAATGAAAGTTGTTTCGGATATGCATGCAAGAAAGAAAATGATGTATGAAACAGCCGACTATTTCGTTGCTTTGCCCGGCGGAATAGGAACGTTCGAAGAACTAACCGAAATTATAACTTGGAAACAAATCAGTATTCATAATAAGCCGATAGCTCTTTTAAACATAAACAATTTTTATGACGGGTATATGAAATTTTTGCAAAAAGCCGTGGATGAAGGTTTTATGAAACAAAGTCATATAAGTAATATTATTGTGGAAAAAGATTATGATAAAATTATAGACAGACTTAAATCCGCAAAAGATGTGCAGGAATCTAAATTTGTATAAGGATAATATGTTTATAGAAAGCATACACAACGATATAATCAAATTAATAGTTTCTTTAAAAGAAAAGAAAAACAGGGACGAACTTTCTTTATTTGTTGTTGAAGGGTTTAAACAGGTTTCGGAAATTCCCGAAAACTGGAAAATAAAATTTGTTTTGGTTACCGAAAAATATAAAAATTTTGTTGCCGATAAGTTATATATAACTACGGATAAGATATTTAAAAAAATTTGCGATACAAAAACTCCGCAGGAAATATTGGCGGTTGTCGAGAAGAAAATTTTTGATACCGAACAAGTGTTGTCGAATAAAGGTACTTTTGTTGTTATAGATACTTTACAGGATCCGGGAAATATGGGTACAATAATCAGAACAGCGGAAGCGTTCGGTGCAAAAGGTATTTTTGTGTCAAAAAATTCCGTTGACGTTTACAGCGATAAAGTTGTTCGTTCGACAATGGGAACAATATTTAATATACCTGTAATTCAAGAGTGTGATATTATATCTTTGTTAACGGCAATGAAAAAAAAGAATATAAATGTTTGTGCTTTCTCATTGGATACGGACAATACATTGTCGAATTTTAAATTTAAAAATAATAATGCAATAATTATAGGTAACGAATCCAACGGGATAAGCAAAGATGTTTTGGATATTGTTGATACCAAAATAAAAATAGATATGTTCGGTAAAGCTCAATCGTTGAATGCCGCCGTTGCTTGTTCCGTGGCTTTATACGAAATTTCAAAACAGTTAAATAAAGGCAAATGAAAAAATTTTTAATAACATCATTATTTTTAATATTATTTTGTTCCGGTGTTTATGCTCAATCAAAGAATATTTTTTTCTTATTTCCGTTTTATATGCCGGAAACAAGTTTGGGGTTGGTTTTTACCGACATTTTACATTTCAAAAATTCCGACCATAAATATTTTTCCGCTTTAAATTTTTTTGCAATGTACACACTGAAAAATCAATTTTCTATAGGTGTTGTACCTTCAATATATCTTGATGATCAAAATTATTTAATAGAAGGAAAACTTATATACACAAATTTTTTAAGAAAATTTTACGGAGTCGGTAACGAAACGGATAAAGATAATGAAGAAGAGTTTGTAAACAGAGCACACGGTTTCGGTATAAGCGTTTCAAGAAAAGTAGTTAAAAATTTAATGTTAGGTGTTCAATACGATTTGTCCGACATGACTATACAAGATACGGACGATGACGGAATACTTCAATATTGTAAAACAAACGGAGTAATTTCGGGTTTCGGGTTTAAAGCAAAGTTTGATACAAGAAACAGTAATATATATCCTACGAAAGGGGTATTAATCAAAGCCGATTATGTTCTTTATAACAATAGATTCGGAAGCAAATATAATTATTCTTCAACAAAATTCGATTTTAGAAATTATTTTTATATTTATGATAAAAAACTTCTGTTTTCGTACCAACTTTACGGGGAAAGCATAAACGGAGTTGCTCCTTTGCAGGTGTTGCCTGCCATAGGCGGTTCAAATCTTATAAGAGGTTTTTATGCCAACAGATTTGTTGATAATGTATTGTTAACATTTCAACCGGAACTTAAAATAAAAATAACCAACAGTATTTGGCTTGCTGTTTTTACCGGTGTGGGAAATGTTTATGAAGATTTTGAAGATATAGATTTAAGAGAAATTAAAACAGCCACCGGTTTTGGAGCAAGAATAAAAATAAAAGATAATCCGAGAATGAATTTCAGGATAGATTTTGCATTTTCAAACGAATCTCAAGGTACATATTTTACTTTAATGGAAGCCTTTTAAAGGCAATTTATAATTTATAATGTATAATTTATAATTAACGGCAACGGCAAAAAGGCAATTTATAATTTACAATGTATAATTTATAATTAACGGCAGCGGCAAAAAGGCAAGGGAGGGGAAATGTTGGTATCATCAACAAAGAAATACAAAAAAATATTAAACTTTTTTCCGCAATTGGAAATAGTATTTGATTATATAAATAAGAATATTGATGCTGAAACACTTGACGGTAAATATAATATAACCAAAGAAATATTTGCCACGGTTCAAACTTGTCAGCCTAAACCGAAAGATGAACAGGTTTTGGAAAAGCATAAAAAATATATAGATTTGCAATATGTTATTTCAGGTAAAGAAAAAATAGGGTGGAAATTTTTCGATAAAAGCTTTAAAGTATTGAAAAGATACAATGTAAAAAAAGACATATCTTTTTATTCAAACCCTCCGGATACTTTTATAAATTTAAAGAAAGGAGAGTTTGCTGTTTTCTTTCCGGAAGATACTCACGCCCCTTTGTGCTGTGATAAAGAAGTTAAGAAATGTATAGTCAAAATCCCGGTAAAATACCTGAGTAAATAACAGTTTGTTTGGATACTTGTACAAATTAAGTTTTTGTTTTAATGTATAATATATAATTCTTTAAATATTGTTAAGTATAATAAAAAATACTTTAATATTGTAATCTAATATGGTTCAAATATATATAGAACAATTAAAAATTTGCATTTTAGCAGATAACTATAGTATCATATTTGCTTTAAATAATCTTATAAATTTAAGGAATAATATTTCATAATGAAAAAAATTTTACTGCTTACAATGATTTTGTTTGTATCTTACGGCTTATGTTTTGCAGTTGTAAACAATGCTCTTGAAAGGGAAATAGTGGATTTGAAAATTCAAATAGAGCAAGAAAGCAATGTTATAAAAAAAATAGGGCTTGAAAGGCAAATAGAAATAAAATATTTGGAAAAAAAGGCTCATGACAAAATAAGCACTTTCAATAAAAATAAAAAGATATCCGTTCAACAGGCCATATATGAAGCTGAAAGCGTCAGGCGGGATGCGGAAGAATTAGTTGACAGTTTTGAGATATTGTTAAATAAAAATAAAAACAAAATAATATCTTTCTATAATGAGCAAATAAAACAGACCGACAGCAGAATAAAAAGGCTTCAGGGGGAATCTCAGGAACAATATGAAAAAAGAGTAACGGCAAGAAAAAACAGATTAGAGCAAGGTAAAACCAAAAACTTGTTTGATGAAGAGAATGAAATTTTATCGGCAATGATAACCGTAACCGAACCTTTTGTTGAAAGATTAAAATATTTCCAAACGGAAAAATTTTATGATGAAGCTTTACCGAAGGCTAAATTTTTATCAATAAAAGAATTTAATGTAAGTGATTTTGTTATGGAAATTAAATATAAAAAGCAAAAATATTCTTTGGAATATGATTTTCTCGTAATAGGAAAGCAAAGAGCCGAATTGATGTGCAAAACACAAAATAAATTTATTATCGAACCGTTATTTTCGGTAAACGGGAATTTGGAAAAAGAGCTTACTGCTTTCAGTGTAAAACATTCGGGGCAAAAAATAAGAAAGGTAATAAGTTTTTCGAATAATGCGGAATTTAAAGATATAAAAAAACTCAGCAAATTTAGAAGTATGTACATAATAAATAATACAAAGTATAAATCCATATCTGCCGGCGGATATCATGTTGTCGGACTTAAAAAGAACGGAACGGTCGTTGCAGCCGGTAACAACGATAGTAAACAATGTAATGTTTCGGGTTGGACGGATATCGTTTCGGTATCGGCAGGTAATTGTCATACCGTAGGTTTGAAGAAAGACGGAACTGTTGTTGCGATAGGGAACAACAATTACGGTCAATGTAATGTTTCAAAATGGGAAGGTATAATTGCCGTATCGGCAGGTAAAGATTATACATTGGGATTAAAAGAAGACGGAACTGTTATTGCTTGCGGAAACAATGTTTTCGGACAATGTGAAGTGAAAAAGTGGAAAGATATAGTATATATATCTGCCGGCGGGTATCACAGTGTAGGTTTGAAAAAAAATAAAACGGTTGTTGCCTGCGGATATAATAAAAACGGGCAATGCAATGTTGCAAATTGGAGAGGAATTGAAGAAGTTTGTGCCGGAGAATATCATACTGTAGCTTTAATGAATAATAAAGTTGTTGTTGCAATAGGTAATAACGATAATTGGCAATGTAATATCGGCGGCAGAGAACATATAATTGCAATTTCTACGGCGGAAGAACATTCCGTTGCTTTAAGAACAGACGGAAGTGTTATTGCTACGGGTGATAATAATTACGGACAATGTGATGTGACCGATTGGCATGATATAGTTGAAGTATCTGCCGGTTTAAACTATACCGTCGGACTTAAAAAGAACGGAGCGATTGCTTTTGCAGGTAACAATTATTATGATCAATGTGATATTCAGGAATGGAACTTGAATAAATAATTTTTTGATCTGTAAATAAATAAAAAGCGGGAAGATTTTTTCTTCCCGCTTTTTTTATGTAATAAAGTTATACTTATTTTGTTAAGTAAGCATGAATATTTTTTGCGGCCTGTTTACCCATACCCATAGCTTGAATAACCGTGCTGCCGCCTGCAATATCACCGCCGGCAAAGATACCTTCTCTTGTTGTCATATATTTATCATCAACTATAAGGTGACCTTTTTTGTCGGTTTGCAACCCTTTTGTTAATGACGGTAATATCGGATTGGGATTTAAACCTAATGCAAGAATAACCAAATCTGTTTCTATTACAAAGTTTGAACCTTCTATTTCCACCGGTTTTCTTCTTCCGGAAGCGTCGGGTTCAGTCAATCTCATTTTTACACATTCAACCGCTTTTACAAATCCTTTATCATCGGAAATAAATTTTTTCGGTGCGGTTAATTCTATAAACTCAATACCTTCTTCCAATGCATGTTTTCTTTCTTCAAGTCTTGCAGGCATTTCGTTTTGAGTTCTTCTGTACAACAATTTTACGGATTGGGCACCGATTCTTTTTGCGGTTCTAACGGAATCCATAGCTGTATTTCCGCCGCCTATAACAACCACATTTTTTCCTTTGTGAACAGGAGTGTCGTATTCGGGAAATTGAAAAGCATTCATCAAATTTATTCTGACTAAAAACTCGTTAGCGGAATAAATATTGTTAAGATTTTCGCCTTCAACACCGGGGAAAGTCGGCAGCCCTGCGCCTGTTCCTACAAATATTGCTTTGAAACCTTCGTTAAGTAAATCTTCTACGGTTTTTGTTCTGCCTATTAAATAATTAAATACAAACTTAATTCCGAGTTTCTTTAATGAATCCACTTCTCTGTCCAAAACTTCAACAGGTAACCTGAATTCCGGAATACCATATCTTAAAACTCCGCCGCTGTCATGTAAAGATTCAAATATGGTAACATCGTAACCTAATTTTGCCAAATCTCCGGCACAGGTAAGTCCTGCAGGTCCCGAACCGATAACAGCAACTTTTATTCCGTTGGGTTTTATATCAAAATTTTCTTCTTTAATGTTTTTTGCCGCCCAGTCTGCAGCATATCTTTCAAGGTTACCTATAGCTACAGGTTCCTGTTTTATACCCAATATACATTTGCTTTCACACTGTTTTTCTTGAGGACAAACTCTGCCGCAAACAGCAGGCAAATTACTTTTTGATTTAATAACTTTTATTGCCTCTGCCGGGTTATTTGTTGCCAAATGATGTACAAATTCGGGAATATTAACTTCAACAGGGCAACCTGTTACACACATAGGATTCTTGCAATGCAAGCATCTTTTTGCTTCCGTTAATGCTTGTTCATCGCTATATCCTAAATTTACTTCTTTAAAATCTTTGTTTCTTATGTTTGGGTCTCTTTCAACCATCTTTACTCTTTGTGGCATTTGCACTCCATGTTAAGAATATTTTTATATTTTTCTAAAGCTATTTTTTCGTTTTCTTTAAAAGCTCTTAAACGGCTTGTAAGTTCGTCCCAATCAACCAAATGTCCGTCAAATTCAGGTCCGTCAACACAAGCGAATCTTATTTTTTTATCTACACTTACTCTGCATGCACCGCACATTCCGGTACCGTCAACCATTATAGGATTTAACGATACAAGAGTTTTTAAATTGTATTCTCTTGTCATATTTGAAACTGCTTTCATCATCGGAACAGGTCCTATTGCATAAACAATGTTAACTTTTTCTCTTTTTATTACATCTGCCAAAACGTTGGTAACGAAACCTTTTATTCCGTAAGAACCGTCATCGGTTGCAGTTAAAAGTTCTGTTGAATTTGCTTTAAGTTCATCTTGCAATAACAACAAATCTTTGTTTCTTGCACCGACTATGGTAATAACTTTGTTACCTGCTTTTAATAAATCGCTTATAACAGGTAAAAGTTCTGCGGTTCCTACACCGCCTGCCATTGCAACAACCGTTCCGAAATTTTCAATTTCGGTAGGTTTTCCCAAAGGACCGACTATATCTCTTATACAGTCTCCTTCTTTTAATGTTCCGAGTTCGGTTGTTGATTTGCCCGCTTCCTGGAATATTATTTTAATAGTTCCTTTTTCCAAATTTTTACCGGCAACGGTCAAAGGAAACCTTTCACCTTTCTCGTGCAATCTCAAAACTATAAACTGTCCGGACTTGATATTTTTTGCAATATCCGGTGCTTCGATTTCAAAACTCTTAATTACTGATGATAAAACTTCTTTTTTAACAATTTTAAACATATTTTTCCCATTTAAATAAATTTTGGAAATTATATATATTTTATAAAAAATATTCAATAAACAAATAAAGAGTTATTTTAAATTTAAAATCTTTTCCGCATTCAAATGAAATATCTTTTCTTTGAATTCTTTATCTATATTTAAATTGTTTATTAATTCAATCTCTTTTTTGGGGTTACCTACCGGGAAATCCGTTCCGAATACAATTTTATCTTTATTATGTTTATTTAAAAATCTGTAAAATTGTTCTTCTTTCATAAAAGATAAAGATGAAGATGTATCAATATAAAAATAATCGTCACCTATAATGTGTTTTTCAACTTCGTCCCATATTTTAAAGCCGCCCATGTGAGCTGCTACAAATGTTATTCCCGGGAAATGTTTTTTTACATTTAACATTTGTTTCGGACCTGCCTGAATTAATCCTGTAGATAACTCGTATCCGCAATGAAACAGAAGCGGAATTTGTAATTTTTGAATTTTTTCGTACATCGGGAAAACTCGTTCGTCATCTATATAAAACATTTGGAATTCGGGTTGTATTTTTATTCCCTGGGCATTATCTTTTATTCTGTCAAGTTCATAAGACCATTTTTCATAAAACGGATGTAAAGATGCAAATTTTATAAATCTTTCCGGATTTAAACGAAACAGCCAGTTGTTTATATGTTCCACTTGGTCAGGCCTTGAAGCAACGGATGCTATTACACTTTTTGTAATACCGTTTTCATCCATCTCTTTTAAAACATTTTTTTCAACAGGGACAGCAGTCATCGGCATTTTAAAAGATTTTTCTAAATATTCTTTGGCCTTTTCGGCAATTTTGTCAGGCCATAAATGAGTATGAAAATCTATTATATCCATGATGAATAATTATACTACTAAGAAATTGAAATGTAAACAATATATATTATATGTTGAACTTATAAATGTATTGACTTAAAAAAAAGTTTTAAGTATAATATCTCCATTGTAATTACTTGAGAGGGCCTGTAGCTCAGTTGGTTAGAGCACTCGACTCATAATCGAATGGTCGTAGGTTCAAGTCCTACCAGGCCCAAGTAAAGTTCTTTAAGAGTAAAATAAGTAAAGGAAGTTCCGTAAGCAAATATGAAATTTGCGATTCGGACACTGCCCCGCAACGGTAATCAAAAGAAATTTTGTAGTCCGGTCTATTACTTGTTTTTAGTTTGAACTGTTTCTTTTCTATGGGAAAGGAGATTGTTTTTGCAGTTTAGAGTAACCGATTTCTTATTAGAAACCGGTTTTTTTTATTTTTTTTAGAGGAAATATGATTATCGTAATAACCGGTAACGGTAAAGGTAAAACAACATCTTCAATAGGTCAAATAGTTAGAGCTTTGGGACACAATCAAAAAGTTTGTTTGGTTCAACTTTTTAAAGGGGAAGATTTTTACGGAGAACAAAAAATTTTAACCAAACTTGAAGGCCTTGATTTCTTTTCTTTTGCTAAAAAGCACCCTTTTTGTTTTAAAGATATAACAAAAGAACAAACAGTATCGGAATGTAAACAGGCAACGGATAAATTAAAAGAAATTATAAACAATAACAAATATAATTTGATAGTTTTGGAAGAGTTTAATATAGCAATAAGAGACAATTTCATAGAAGAAGATTTGTTGATGGATATTATAAAACGGTTGAACGAAAAATCCAATGTTGTTGTAACGGGAAGGGGCGCAAGTCAAAAACTTATAGATGTTGCCGATTTGGTAAGTGAAGTAAAAGAAATAAAACATCCATATAATAAAGGTGTTCCCGCACAGGAAGGAATAGAATTTTAACGACAATTTATAATTTATAATTTACAATTTATAATGTATGAAGAAAATTTTATTTGTATTAATATTGTTTTTCGTTGTTACAAATCTGTTTGCGGAGTACAAAAGAATAATTTCTCTTGCACCGTCTGCTACGGAAAGTTTGTATGAATTGGGAATAGATGAAGAATTAATTGCAAACACGGTTTATTGTTCCGACGGTAATTTTAAAAAAGAAAAAATCGGAACGGTAACGGAACCCAACATTGAAAAAATCATTTCACTGAATCCGGATTTGATTATAGCCACAAAAGAAGGTAACTATAAAACGGTTATAGAAAAAATGATCAGATTAAAATTAACCGTTTATGTTATGGAACCGTATTCCGACTTTGAAGATGTTTGTAACAATTTTCAAACACTTGCGGATTATTTAGGTAAATCGGATGAAGCAAAAAAAATAATAACGGATGTAAAAGAAGAAATTTTAAATTTAAGTAATGAAACAGTAAACAAAAACAAAGAAAAAATATTTTGGGAAGTAGGGGCAAATCCCATATTTACCGTAGGGAAACAAAGTTTTGTTAATGAATATAACAAATATATAAACGGAATAAATGTTTTTGAAAATATAGATATGAGATATCCGAACATAAGTGCGGAATCCGTTATAGAAAAAAATCCCGACATAATATTGCTTGTTAATATGGGAGATGTAAGCGATCAGGAAATTTATAAATGGAACAAATATAAAAATATAGCGGCGGTTAAAAATAACAAAATTTATTTGTTGGAAGCGGATGATATATTTACACCGACACCGAAAAAGTTTTTGAACGGAATAAAAGTTTTAAGAAAAAAGTTGAATATCGGGAAAAATGAATAATATTTTTAAGTTCTTATTGTTGTTAATAGTATTGGTTATAACATTTATAATTGCGATGATATCGGGTATAAGCGATATATCGGTTATTGAAATGTTAAAATCTTTATTTTCAACCGGTGACGGCAACACTTATACAATAATAAATCAAATAAGATTGCCGAGAGTAATTCTTGCTGTAGTTGCAGGTGCGGGCCTTGCCTGCAGCGGCTGTGTTTTTCAGGGAGTACTCAGAAATCCGTTAGCGGATCCGTTCACGTTGGGTATTTCCGGCGGTGCGGCTTTCGGTGCCTCTATAGGTTTTGCTTTCGGAATAACAAAATTATCTTGGATATTTTTACCTTTGTTAGGTTTTTTCGGTGCATTGTTGTCCGTAGGTTTGGTTTATATACTGAACATGAAAAAAGAGTTTGATTCCAATACCATGATACTTTCCGGTGTGGTTGCAAGTTATATTTTTTCTTCCGCGGTAATGTTGGTGTTTTCAATATCGTCTTCGGATCAACTGTATTCCGCTTTTATGTGGCTTATGGGAAATCTTGCTTTTTTTGATGAACGACTTTTACCGATGGTAACAATATTGGTGATTATCGGTGTTATAATTTTATGTTGTTTAGGTAATGTTATAAACATAATAAGCCTGGGTAACGAAAAATCGAACTCGTTAGGTATAAATACGGCAAGAACTGTAAAATATATTTTCTTGTTAAGTTCGTTAATAACGGCATGCATTGTAAGTTGTTGCGGAGTTATAGGTTTTGTGGGGCTTATGATACCGCACATTACAAGAAAGTTTGTAGGAAACAATAACAAAATATTAATGCCTTTTTCCGCTGTTGTCGGTTCAATATTTTTGTTGATATGCGATACCGTAAGCAGAACGGTAATTGCTCCGGTGGAAATTCCAATAGGAGTAATAACAAGCATAATCGGCGGTTTGTTTTTTGTTTTCTTACTGTTAAGAAAAGCAGGTAAAATATCTATATGATAAAAATAGAAAATGTTTCATTATCTTACGATAAAAGAACGGTTCTTGAAGATATAACTTTGAACTTAAAAGAAAAATCTTTTATAGGAATTATCGGCAAAAACGGAACAGGAAAAAGCACATTGTTAAAGTCGATAGTCGGACTGTTAAAGCCCGTAAAAGGAAATGTTTTTATTGACGATAAAAATATTTATAAGATGAAAAAAAATGTTTTGGCAAAAAAGATTTCTTTTATGCCGCAAACAATGCAGTTCGATTTTTCTTTTAATGTAAAAGATTTTGTTATGTTCGGAAGATATCCTTACACAAATATGTTTAAGTTGGCAAGTGCGGAAGATTTTAAAATAGTTGAAGATGTAATGAAACTTACCGAAACGTCCGAATTTGTTGAAAGAAACATAAACGAGCTTTCCGGCGGGGAAAAACAAAAAGTTTTGTTGGCGCAAACATTAGTTCAACAAACTGACATTATTGCTCTTGATGAACCGACATCTCACCTTGATATAGGCAGCCAGGCAACGATATTTAAGTTGTTAAAAATGTTGAACGAAAAATATAATAAAACAATTATTACTACGGTTCACGATTTGAATTTGGCGGGAGAATTTTGTTCGGATATAGTTTTTCTTGATGATAAGAAAGTTATTAATTTCGGACCTGCAGAAAAAGTTTTAAATTATAAAGATATAGAAAAAGTTTATGATGTAAATGTTGTTGTTCATACTAATCCGGTATCTAAAAAGCCTGTAGTTATACCGGTATATAATTAGAAGATTGTAAGAACGGATGTATGGAAACAACAATTTGTAATTATAAATTATAAATTGTAAATTATAAATTGTCGTTTTTAGTTTTCTTTATTTTCGGTTGACCATGGGAGCGATAGAGGCAACCTCCAATAAAAAAACTAAAAACAGTTGAAGTTTGCAGTTAATTATAAATTGTAAATTATAAATTATAAATTGTCGTTTAGTTGTTGTCGTTAATTATAAATTGCCGTTTAGTTGTTGTCGTTAATTATAAATTGTAAATTATAAATTATAAATTGTCGTTATAACGGTGTACGGGAAAGCCGTGAGAATCGGCTACAGTCCGGCTACTGTATTGAGTGCGGTAATTAAATATTTTCACTGATTACAAAAAATCGGGAAGGAAATATTTGCAGTAAAAGCTCTAAGTCAGGAGACCGACCGTTAATCAAAATAAACCCCGAGGAGGTTGTTATGAAACAATCGTTTATTATTGACGGATAAAAATTGCTTTGCAATTTTTGATGTATAGAAGTATGGAAGGATAGATGTATAGAAAATTTTTGCTATGCAAAAACAAGTTTTTTTATGGAGAAAAAAATAAAAATGAGAAAGTTTATAAGTCTATTGGCAGTATTAAGTTTAGCAGTATCTGCATTTACTCAAACAGTAATTGCAGCGGATTACGGTGACGGAATTGAAGATGGAGAAGTATTTTTATCTTTAACAAAAACAGCAGAACCGTTGAGAGATTTAACTACAAATTTAACGGTTATTACCGAAGAAGAAATTAAAGAAAAAAGTGCAAAAAATTTGGGAGAAATAATTGAAGAAGAAGTAGGTATTTCTTATAAATCTTATGGCCCGTTAGGACAAGCACAATCTGTTTTCATGAGAGGTTCAACCGCAGGACAAGTATTAGTTTTAGTTGACGGCAGACCTGTAAACGATATAGGAACAGGCGGCGGTGCAGACTTTACTGCAATACCTGCAAGTATGATAGAAAGAGTTGAAATTATAAGAGGTTCCGGTGCTGCTCTTTACGGAACGGGAGCTTTCGGCGGTGTAATAAATGTTATAACAAAAAAAGCCACGCCGTTAACACCTAATGTTAATCCTTATTTTTCTTACGGAACATTTAATACAATAAATGCAGGTATAACGGGCGCTTATGCAAACGATGTTGTATCCATATTAATTGCTCCGTCTATGTTATCTTCCGACGGTTACAGACAAAATTCTTTTTATGATTCAAAAAATATTTTCGGTAAAATCGGTGTAAATTTAACCGAAGATTCCGAAATAGTTTTATCCGGTCAGGCATATAATGCGGATTTGGGTAATCCCGGACCAAAACATTCTCCGTCAGCAACAGCAAAACAATTTGAAGATAATAATTATTTGAAACTTGATTACAATACGAAAACGGAAGATTTCAAAATTCAAGTTTCAGGATATAATGCAAATTATACAAGAAAAGCCGGAGATATGTTTGATGCTTGGGGAGCATATTTTGATAAATATAATACGGTAAATACCGGAGTTAGAGGTAATGTTACATATAAAGATATCGTAACAGTTGGTTTGGAATGGGATAAAACCGAATTTAAACAAAAAAACTTGATAACAAATGTTGAACAAATAAACAGAAACAGAGAAAATGCGGCAGCTTATGTACAAGCAATTTTAACTTTCGGGGATTTAACATTGATACCTGTTGTAAGAGCAGATCAAAATACCGATTATGAAGATGTTTCTACACCGGCACTTTCCGCTGTTTATAAATTAACCGACGAAATAAAACTTTCCGGTAATGTAAGTAAAGTTTGGAATGCTCCTACATTCGGTCAACTTTTCGGTGATAACAAATATTATATTCCCGCACCTGATTTAAAACCCGAAAAAGGTGTTTCCAGTGATTTAGGTGTGGAATATAATAACGGAATTATTGGTGTTGGGGTAACAGGTTTTTATATAACTACAGATAACTTAATTCAAAATGTTTCCGTACCGGGTTATAAATATCAGGCACAAAATGTAGACAGAACAAGACAATATGGTTATGAAGTTGAAGTTAATTACAATATGACAAAAGATATTAAACATAAATTGAATTACACATATTTGAGGGCAGAAAACACAAAAACACATACAGACTTAACTTATAAGCCGATGCATACTTTAAATTATATGTTATCTGTATCTCCTATAAAACAATTGAAAATTACTGCAGATGTTTCTTATGTAGCAACAACTTATGTAAATACCGGTATATATTCCAATGATTATCCATACGCGGAAATAGAACATTGTGATTATTTGGATGACTATTGTTTGGTTAATGTTAGAGCGGATTATCAAATAATGGAATACGTTTCGTTATGGGTTAAAGGTAACAACTTAACAAATAATGATACATACCAACTAAGTTATGATTATCCTATGCCGGGAATTACGTGCACTGCCGGTATAGATATAAAATTTTAGTGTCGACTGAAAAACGGAACGAAACAAATAATTGTTATGTGCTGAATTGTTTGGTGTCCGTCACACAAATTCGTTTTATATGTTGACAAATGAAGTTAAAATTTATAGTATTAACGGTAGAGTTAGATTAAAAATAAGCTTGATATTTCAAGCTTAAATAAAAATAAAAGGAGAGAAAAGAAAAAATGAAAAAAAGTTTGTTGGCTTTGTTGTTTGCAGTAGCATTGGCAGTTCCTGCATTAGCAGAAAATATGTGGATTGGCGGAAGTTTCGGTTACAGTTCAACCAATGTAGAAAAGTGGGAAAACACAGACTCTGCAACAAATTGGGAAATTGCTCCTGAGTTCGGTGTTAGCTTGGACGACAAATGGGATATCGGTTTGGACTTATCTTATTCTTCAGGCTATCAAACTGGAGTATTTGGTGTAGATTATGCTAATGCAGCAGGAATTCCGATTTCTGTGGCAGCAGATACTAAGACGATGGGAATAGCACCTTTTGTAAGATACCATGTAGCAAAAATAGCAGGTGTTGATGTTATGTTCAAAGCTTCGGCATTCTATGCAAAAGCAGACATTAAAACTAAAGAATTTATTGGTAAAGATATTGATGCTAATGCTTACGGGATTAATATTGCTCCTGTAATTTCTTACAGTATAAACGAAACATGGTCAATCGGTGCAACACTTAATTTTGCAGCACTTTCATTTATACATGCAGAATCTGATGATGATGATATTGATGTAAAAGCAGATCAGTTCGGTTTCAATTTAAACGACGGTTCTCTTATAAACATCGGTTTCTCTTATCACTTCTAATACCGCAACTAGAATATATAAAAGAGCAGAAGATTTTTCTTCTGCTCTTTTTTTATTGGTTATATAAAAATATAAAATATATATATTTTTGTTTTAAATTTGTTATAATTAACAAGGTGTTGTTTTTTGTTGAAAACTTGGCGGTTTATCAGTTCGAGAATTTGAAAAAGGTTTAGCTTATAAGCTGAAAAAATCGCAGAGCGATTTTTTAAGGAGAAAATATAAAATGGCATTAATCGTGATGAAGTTCGGCGGATCTTCCGTAGCGAACAGTGACAAAATGAAACATGTAGCAAACAAAATTATTGCAAGAAAAAAAGGCGGCAATAAAATTGTTGTTGTAGTTTCCGCACCGGGAGACACTACAGACGATTTAATTACAAAATGTGAAGAAATTACCGCGGATCCTAACCCGAGAGAAATGGATATGCTTCTTGCAACCGGTGAACAAATGTCTATTTCGCTGCTTGCAATGGCAATTCAAGCTATGGGGCATAAAGCGGTTTCTTTGACGGGTTTTCAAGCGGGAATATCCACAGATGACGAGTATACAAGAGCAAGAGTAAAGAAAATAAATCCCAAAAAGATTTTCTCTTTGTTGGATAAAGGAAACATTGTTATTGTTGCGGGATTCCAGGGTATGAACAAAGCGGGAGATATTACAACTTTGGGAAGAGGCGGATCGGATTTAACGGCAGTTGCACTTGCCGCACAAATGAAAGCAAACCTTTGCGAAATTTACAGCGATGTTGAAGGAATTTTTACTACGGATCCGAGAGTTGTAAAAGATGCAAGAAAAATAGATTTAATTTCGTATGAAGAAATGCTTGAAATGGCGGGTTCCGGTGCACAGGTTATGCAAACAAGAAGTATAGAAGTTGCAAAAAATTACGGTATAGAAATTCATGCAAGATCAACATTTTCCGATAAAGAAGGAACATATATAGTAAGTGAAGAAAAAATAGGGAGAAAAAAAATGGAAGACCTTATGGTATCAGCAGTAACATTTGATAAAAATCAGGCAAAATTTTCTTTAATAGATTTACCGGATGTTCCGGGTATGGCAGCAAAAATATTCAGCTCTATTGCAAAGTTGGGTATCAATGTGGATATGATTATTCAGTCCGCCGCTTTGGATAAGAAGAACGATATTTCTTTTACGGTAAGCAAAGTGGATATGAAAAAAACCCAGCAGAAAGTTGACGAACTTGCAAAACAGTTGGGTGCACAAACAGTAACTTGCGACGAACATGTTGCAAAAGTTTCCGTTGTCGGTGTAGGTATGAAAACTCATGCGGGTGTTGCATCCAAAATGTTTGATATTTTGGCCAAAAACAAAATAAATATCGAAATGATTTCAACAAGCGAAATAAAAGTTTCTTGTGTTATAGATGCGGTTGATTTGAATAAAGCGGTTAACGAATTGCATAAAGGATTTAAACTTAACAAAAGATAAATTTTTGCTTTGCAAAAATTTAAGGTTATCTAAAAAAATCCGCAGGATTTTTTATGAAGCAAATAAAAATATTTGATACAACTTTAAGGGACGGAAGTCAGGGAGCAGGAGTTTCTTTTTCGGTTGAAGATAAACTGAAAATAGCGTCTGCTCTTGACGAATTCGGCGTTTCGTATATAGAAGGCGGATGGCCGGGTTCAAACCCTAAAGATGAAGAATTTTTTCATCTTGCAAAAAATAAATTTAAACATTCCAGGTTGGTTGCTTTCGGTTCTACAAGAAAGGCCGGTCTGAAACCGGAACAGGATAAAAACCTTAAAAAGCTTGTTGAATCAGGTGTAAAAACAGTATGTATATTCGGTAAATCCTGGGATTTGCATGTTAAGTATGCACTTAAAACTTCATTAAAAGAAAATCTTAACATGATAAGTGATACCGTAAAATTTTTAAAATCAAAAAAACTTGAAGTTATATACGATGCGGAACACTATTTTGACGGTTATATCCACAACAAAAAATATGCTCTTCAAACAATAAAAGCGGCAATATGTGCAGGTGCCGATTATGTTTGTTTATGTGAAACAAACGGCGGAGTGCTCCCTTCATATATTGAAAAAATAGTTAAAGAAACAATAAAAGAGATTCCGAACACAAAATTCGGTATTCATGCACATAACGATTGTGAGTGTGCCGTTGCAAATTCAATAATTGCGGTATTGTCCGGTTGCCAAATGGTGCAGGGAACAATAAACGGTATAGGTGAAAGGTGCGGCAATGCAAATTTGTGTTCAATAATTCCTTCGTTGCAACTGAAAGGAAAGTATCGTTGTGTTCCCGTCAGAAAATTAAAAAATATTACCGAACTTTCAAGATATGTTGACGAAATAGCAAATTTAATTCCCAACGACAGTTTATCTTATGTCGGCAGAAATGCTTTTGCACATAAAGCAGGTGTTCATGTTTCGGCAATAAAAAAAGATTCCAGAACTTATGAACATATAAATCCTAAACATGTAGGTAACAGCAGAGCGGTTTTGGTAAGCGATTTGTCGGGTAAAAGCAACATCGTTTCAAAAGCCGATGAGTTGGCTTTGGATTTGGAAAAAGAAAAAAATTTGCACGGAATAATAAAAGCCGTTAAAGAAAAAGAAAATGAAGGTTATCAATACGAAAATGCCGACGGTTCTTTGTTTATTCTTACAAAAAAAGTAGAAAACAAATATAAAGATTTTTTTACATTAAAAAGTTACAGAGTAAGTGTTGAAAAAACTGCCGACGGTTCAATCGTTTCCGAAGCCACCGTTAAACTTGATGTTAACGGAAAAGAAGAACATACCGTTGCCGAAGGGGAAGGTCCGGTAAATGCTTTGGATAAATGTTTAAGAAAAGCATTACTGAATTTTTATCCGGAAATAAAAACTGTTTTACTTACCGATTTTAAAGTAAGAGTTATAAATTCCGATGCAAATACCGCCGCAAAGGTCAGAGTGTTGATAGAAACGAAAGATAAAAAGCAAAGTTGGGGAACAATAGGCGTAAGTGAAAATATCATAGATGCCTGTTGGCAGGCTCTTTCCGATTCCGTGGAATACAAACTTCTGAAAAAATAATTATTTTTTCTTTATGTTTAGTGCTTGCTCAAAATAAGACGGTTCTAAAGTATCGATACCTTTCCTGTAAAGATTAGCAAACAAATATTTTGAGATGGATTTCATTGTTAAAACATCGGCCATGGCTCTGTGAGCCTGGTTTACTTCAATATCCAAAATTCTTGCTATATCACCGAGTTTGTTGGATTCAAAAGAAAAATATTGTCTTGAAATGATTAATGTGTCAAGAAAATACATTTCGGGAGAATTTATACCGCTTTCCATAATTTGTTTTGAAACAAAATTCAAATCGAAATATGCATTGTGACAAACCAAAACAAATCCGTCTATAAAGTTTGCTATATCCTGTGCAATGTCGGAAAAAGTCGGCGCATCTTTTACCATGTCGGTTGTAATACCGTGAATATTGGAAGAAAATTCCGGTATCGGATAACCGGGATTTACAAGAGTGTTAAATTCCGTTTCTATACCGTCGGAAACTTTCAACATTGCTATTTCGCAGGTTCTTGCACCGTTTTCCAAAGACAAACCCGTTGTTTCAATATCCAAAAATACAAGATTGTTTGGATTGTTTGTCTGTATAGGCGAAGGTATCATTTGTTATCCTTTAAGTTTATTTGTTTCATTATACATATTTATAACTTTTTTTTAAAATTTTCATCTTTTACCCTGAATCTTTCTGTCTTGTAAATAAAAATCTTGCGGTTAATTATAAATTACCGTTTTGTCGTTTTTAGTTTTCTTTATTTCCGGTTGACCATGGGAGCGATAGAGGCAACCTCCAATAAAAAAACTAAAAACTTATCTTTTTGTCGTTAATTATAAATTGTAAATTGTAAATTATAAATTGCCGTTTTGCCGTTGTCGTTTCTATCCCTCTATACATCCATACCTCTGTTGTTCGCCGTTGCCGTTTTTTTGCTTGGAAATAAGAAATTTTAAAAAATAGTAGATGTCTTTTATATACATTAATTTTATAAAATGTTATAATAAACCTTTAATATTAAAATAAAAAGTTATTAAATGAGGAATAAAAAATGAATTTTCAAGAAATTATTATGAGATTACATAAGTATTGGTCTAAAGAAGGTTGCTTGATATGGCAACCTTACGATTTGGAAAAAGGTGCCGGTACTTTTAACCCTGCAACTTTCTTAAGATGTTTGGGACCAAACCCTTGGAAAGTTGCTTATGTTGAGCCGTCAAGAAGACCTACCGACGGAAGATACGGAGAAAACCCCAACAGATTACAACATTATTATCAGTTTCAGGTTATATTAAAACCTGCACCCGAGAATGTTCAACAGTTATATTTAAACAGTTTAAAAGCTATAGGACTTGATCCGAAAGAGCACGATATAAGATTTGTGGAAGATGATTGGGAATCTCCTACACTCGGTGCCTGGGGACTCGGTTGGGAAGTTTGGATAGACGGTATGGAAGCAACACAGTTTACATATTTCCAACAGGTTGGCGGTATAGAATTAAATCCTATATCCGCGGAAATTACTTACGGACTTGAAAGACTTGCCATGTATTCTCAAAAGAAAGATTCCGTTTACGATTTAATGTGGACGGACGATGTAACTTACGGAGATGTACATTTGGAAGATGAAAGACAATGGTCAAAATATAATTTTGAAGTTGCGGACACAAAAATGTTGTTACAACATTTTAACGATTGGGAAGCCGAAGCAAAAAAACTTGTAGAACAAGGACTTGTTTTGCCTGCTTACGATGCGGTAATGAAATGTTCTCATTTGTTTAATTTGCTTGATGCAAGAAGTGCAATTTCGGTTTCGGAAAGAGTAAGTTATGTTTTAAGAGTCAGAACTTTGGCAAAGATGGTTGCCGAAGGATATATGAAACAGTTTAGTAAATAAATTTCGATTTTAATATTTTGCTTACACCTTCGTATTTTTCAAATTCATTTACCGCAAAGAGTAAACTTCATTTAAAAAATACTTTGGTTCAGCTAAAATCTTAAAATCGATAAAGATTGGAACTTTAGAATATAAATTAGTATATAAATAAGAGGAATAAAAAAATGGCAAAAAATGTTTTACTTGAAATAGGAACGGAAGAAATACCTTCTTCATATATTGCACCTGCACTCGATCAGATGCAAAAATTTACAAACGATATGTTGACTGAAAAAATGGTAAGTTTCGGCCAAATAAAAACTTATGCTACACCGAGAAGACTTATTTTAACGATAGCCGATGTTGAAGAAAAAAGTAAAGACAGCGTTCAGGAATTTAACGGACCGTCCGCAAAAGCAGGTAAAGATGCTGACGGTAATTGGACACAGGCAATACTCGGATTTTCAAATAAACATCAGGTAAAACCGGAACAACTTGTTATAAAAGATACACCTAAAGGACAATATTATACTTACTCAAAACAAATTAAAGGTGAAAAAGTAACAAACATTTTAGCTGAAATATTTCCGATAATTATTCAAAAAATATATTTCCCTAAAACTATGGTATGGGAAAGTTCATGCTTAAAATTTGCAAGACCTATAAGAACGATAGTTGCTATGTACGGCGATAAAATAATAAAGTTTTCACTTGCCGACGGTGCAATAAAATCTTCAAACAAAACTATCGGATTACATACATTAACAACAAAACCCATAATTATAAAATCTGCGGATGTCTATAAAGAAACAATGCAAAATAATTGTGTTTTGGTTGACCAGGAAGAAAGAAGAAAAAGAATAATATCTTCAATAAATGAAGTTGCAAACACAATTTCGGCAAAAGCAATATTGGATGAAAGTTTGGTTAACGAAGTTAATCAGTTGGTGGAATATCCTACCGCCGTATTGTGTAAGTTTAACGAAAAATATTTAAAGCTTCCCGCGGAAGTTCTTATAACCTGTCTCAAAAAACAACAAAAATGTTTTGCCGTTAAAGATTCCATGGGTAAATTAACGAACTATTTTATTAATGTAAGGAACGGTAAATCGGATAATTTGGATATAGTTAGAGCAGGTTATGAAAAAGTTGTTGTTGCAAGACTTGAAGACTCGGTATTTTTCTATGATAACGATATAAAGAAACCGTTTGACCAATCTATTGAAAGATTGAAAGGCCTTATATTCCAAAAAGAAATCGGTACAGTTTATGAAAAGCTCGGCAGAATAAAAACCGTTGCAAATTTTATAAACGAAGAAAATAAATTAAATATTAACAAAGAAACTTTAACAAGAGTTATAGATTTATCCAAAACGGATTTGGTTAGTGAAATGGTGTTTGAATATCCCGAACTTCAGGGAATAATGGGAAGAATTTATTCCAAAGTTGCAGGGGAAAGTGATGATGTATCAAAAGCCATAGAACAACATTATTGGCCGTTATCCGCTTCCGGAACATTGCCGGAAAACATTTTATCCGTAGCAGTATCATTAGCGGATAAAATAGATACTGTTGCAGCGGATTTTGCTATAGGTCTTGAACCGTCGGGTTCTGCAGATCCTTACGGACTTAGAAGAATGGCAATAGGTATTGTCAGAATGATAAGAGAATTTTTACCGGAAACGGATTTTGAAAAAGTTTTGGATGTGGCATTAAATTCGTTACCGCAAAAGATTAAAGAAAAAGAAACATTTAATACGGCAAAACAAAGACTTGTAAAGTTTTTCTGGAGCAGAATAGAAAATATTTATGAAAATGAAGGGTATAAGTTTGATGAAGTAAAAGCGGTAATTATTCCTTCACAAAAGTTGGGTTTAAAATTTTTGGGTGATATAAAGAAAAAACTCGATGCATTGCAAAATTTAAGAAAAGAAAGTTCGTTTGAATCCATTACAACAATATTTAAAAGAGCAAACAATATTTTGAATCAGGCAAAAAAACAGAAATTAAATATTTCCGATGTTGTTAAAACGGATTTGTTAAAAGAAGAGCCCGAGCAGAATTTGTATAACCAATATGTTGTTACGGATAAACAGTTGGATGAACTTCTTTCCAAGAAAGATTATACAAATGCAATAAATAAACTTAACGATATAAAACCGTATTTGGATAAATTTTTTGAAACGGTTATGGTTATGTGCGAAGACGAAAACATAAAGATTAACAGAATCTCTTTAATAAATTATATTACCGAAAAGTTTAATTCATTCGTTAATTTATCTTCGTTGCAATAATTTTTTCCGGAATGAAAATTTGTTGAAAATTTTTTTGCGAAAGCAAAATTAACAAATGAAAAAAACAATTCTTAACCGTCCCGTAATATTAATTTTAATTCTGTATGTTTTACTGATTATAGTATTAAACCGGTGCGGGATATTTTTGCCCGAACGGAACAGTTCTCTTTTAGATAACACAAAAGAAAATATAACCGAACTTACCGGAAAAGTGGTAACCGAGCCTATACAAAAAAACGAAAAACAACAATTTGTGTTGGAAGTTTATAATGTAAACGGACAAAAAATCAAAAAAGAAAAAACTCTTGTTTGGGCATCACAATCATACAATATAGAATACGGTGATATAGTTTTTGTTTCGGGGAAAATGTCCGTTCCCGAAAAGCCGGTGTTCCCTTATGTGTTTGATTATAATTTGTATCTTCAAAGAGAACATATATACACAATTTTTTATCAGGAAAATTTCGAACTTATAGAAAAGAAACCCGACAGGATAAAACAGTTCTCGTTTAAAATAAAGAAAAACATAGAAAATAAAACGGATATCTTTTTTAAAGAGCCCTTTTCTTCAATTTTAAAATCGATGATTACGGGAAACAAATCTTCTCTTGATAAAGATATAAAAGAGGATTTTACAAATACCGGCCTTATACATATTCTTGTTATAAGCGGTTTGCATATAGGTTTTTGTGCCGCTATATTCATGTTTTGTTTTAAGTTGTTTGGACTGAAATTAAACTGTATTTATCTTTTAACAATACCTGCAATTTTTTTTTATGTTCTGTTAACGGGAGCAAATCCGCCTGCGGTTAGAGCTGCAATAATGGTTTCGTGTTTGCTTGTTGCTCTTATGTTAAACAGGGAACCGTTAATTTATAATGCGTTGGCTTTATCGGCACTTATAATACTGATAATAAATCCGCAAAGTTTGTTTACCGCAAGTTTTCAACTTTCTTTTCTTGCAACAATCGGAATAATTTATTTGTATCCGAAATTCAGTAAATGTTTCGGCAAAATAAAAAACAAATATATTTCTTTTGTTTGGGACATCTTTTCCGTTACACTGTCCGCACAAATTGCACTTGTTCCGTTACTTGTTTTTTATTTCGGGAAAATTTCAATAGTATCTTTTATTTTGAATTTGATGGTAGTTCCCGTGATTCCTTTTATTATCGGACTGTTTTTTGCTTTTTATATTTTTAGTTTTATTAATTATTTCGTTGCGGGAATAATAAGTTTTGTTTTAACTTATATGTTAAAATTCATTTTATTTTTAATTAATTATTCCGCCGGTCTTGATTATTCCGTAGCATATTTTGCCGTTCCTGCGGTTTTAACAATAATTTTTTATTATTTTTCCGTTTATATTATGTGTGAAGTAAAAAATAAAAAGATTTTAGGTTTTTTGTTTATATTGATTTGTTTTATGCTTTTTAATCCGTTTGAACATAAAAACTTTACAAAAACATTTGAAGGCAAGAAAAATATCACCACACATATAAAAGAAGGCGATAAAAATATCATAATTTTTAAAAAAGTAAGAGAAGATAAGTTCTATTTTAAAAATTTGGAACAATATCTTTTGGCTCAGGGTATATATACAATAGACGAATTTTATGCGGACTTTCCTAAAGAACAGCTTGAAAGTAAGTTTAATAAAATTGTTGTTAAAAATGTTTTAACCGAATAAAAACGGAATATTTTACGGAACGGGAAAAGTTCTGTTTTTGTTTGACATTGGAGGAGTTTATTATATATAATTTTTAAAGTTAAAAATATGCAGGAAAAAATACTTTCAGGAGAGGTAAAAAATGAAAAAACTTTTGTGGTTAAGTGTGTTGTTTTTATGTTTGGCAGTTAACTCTTGTGCAAAGAAACAAACAGTTGCACCGGAAGATGAAAGTGATCAAGATTTGTATGAAGAACAAACCGAGCAGGCTACTGATTTGGATGTAGCATTGTTGGAACCGGAAGAATTTTCACAAGAACCGTCAATAAGAGGAGTTGAATTTGACTCTAAAGTAGCACTTGAAACAGTATATTTTTCTTTTGACAGCAGTTCAGTACCGCAATCAGTTGTAAAAACCTTGAAAGAAAACGCAAATTATTTGAAAGAAAATCCGTCATTGAATGTTGTTGTAGAAGGACATTGTGATGAAAGAGGTACCACGGAATATAATTTGGCATTAGGTCAAAAAAGAGCAGTAAAAGTAAAAGAATATTATGTACAATTGGGAATCAGCCCGGACAGAATAGCCACTATATCTTACGGTGAAGAAATGCCGCAAGATAACAGACACAATGAAGCAGGTTGGGCAAAAAACAGAAGAGCTGAAACAAAAATATTGAAATAATCATATGTAAAGCAGTGTAGTTATATAAAATGTTTAAAAATTCAGCATTACTCGTTTTGGTATTTTTCTTGTTTGGATGCATGGCTTCGGCGACATCGCAGTCGGATATTGATTATTTGAAAAAAGAAGTTTCTAAACTTCAAATAAAATATTCCGCGTTGGAATCGAAACAGGCACAGATGTATTCTAAGTTTGAAGAAAACTTGGTAAATGCGGATGTTGCAAGTGCATCCATTCAAGAATTATATAAAAAGACATCAAAAATTTCTCAAGATGTAACAGATCTTGCCGTTATTGTAAAAAGCCAAAAAAGCGGAAATTCAAACGGCTCTTCAGTTCAAATACCTTCTAAAATGTATGAAAATGCATACAACGACTTTTTAGTAGGTAAATATGAATTTGCCATTGTGGAATTTAAATCTTTTTTAAAGCAATACAAAGATCATGATTTATCAGAACAAGCTCAGTATTATATTGCGGAATCGTTATATTCGCAATCAAAGTATTCCGAAGCTTATGAAGAATACAAAAAAGTGGAAGAATTGTATCCGGATTCAAAATTAATACCTTCTGCAAGATTGAAAATGGCATTATGTTTGGAATTGTTGAACAAAAAAAATGATGCCATAATAGTTTTACAAACAATATTAACCGATTTTCCCAAATCTGCAGAAGCTTTTACCGCAAAGGAAAAAATAAAGATTTATACCAATGATAAAAGTAGATAATTTAGCTCCTTGTATAATTTTTTCGATAATTATTCACAGTTTGGTTTTTGGAACTATCTATTATAAAAACAATAAAAAAAATGTTTTTGTACAGGTCCCTTTTGAAGTATCTTTTTATTCGCCTGTTCAACAAACCGCAATGAAAGAAGTTGTTGAAGAAAACAAAGTTGAACCTAAAGTTGTTCCTCCCGCGGAAAAACCGAAGGAACAAGTTAAGGAAAAAAAGAAGAGTGATATTGTTATAAAAAAGAAAGAAAAAGAAGTTGAAAAAAAAGTAACAAAAAAAGAAGAAAAAGAAACTAAGCCTAAAGAAGAAAAAGTTGAAGAAAAACCTGCAGAAAAGCCTGCAGATAAACCTGCTGAAGGAACCGGTGCACCTAAAGACGGCAGCGGAACTTCGTATCCTTCAAGAGGCATATTTTTAGAGAATAAAAATTTTAAGTTTGGTTACTATACAAACAATATAGTAAAAAAAATCAGCAGACATTGGCAGTGGTCTGCAAATGCAGAACCTTACAGAGCAGTTGTTTATTTTAAAATCTATAGAGACGGCAGAGTATTTGATGTAAAGATAAAAGAATCGTCCGGCGACAGTGCTTTTGATCAAAACGCAATAAGAGCAGTAGAGTTATCAAGCCCGTTTGCTCCTTTGCCGGATTCTTACAACGAAGATAGTTTGGGAGTTTACTTTGAGTTTAAATTTAACTAAGAATATTAATAAATTATTTATATTAGCGGTACTTTTATTGTCCGTATCTTTTGTATATGCGGCGGATGATGTTTATTTGTCTTTGTCCGGAACAGCCAACAGAGCAAGTATAGGTTTGGCGGAATTTGTTCCGGTAAACGGTTTTTATGAAGAAATGAATTTGTCGAGAGATTTTAAAGACACATTGGAAGCCGACTTAATTTTATCGAGACATTTCAATGTTGCGGTTGCAAAATCTTCTTATAAATTCGATTTGGAATCACAATTTGCTTATTGGTTGGATAAAAGAGTTTCCGTTTTGGTAACGGGAACATTATCCATAGTTGAACAAACCAAACTTATTGTCGGTGTTAAATTATACGATATAGAAAGCCAGCAACTTATATGGGAAGGCAGATACAGCGGAAGTGTTAAAAATTACAGATATTTGGCACATAAAATAAACGATGAAATAGTTAAGAGATTTACCGGTGAAGAGGGAATAGCCTGTTCAAAAATAGCTTTTATAAATAACAGCACAAAATTTAAAGAAATATATATTGTGGATTATGACGGATACAATTTAAGAAGATTAACAAAAGACAGCAGATTAAATGTTTTGCCCAGATGGGTTCCGAACAGTCCGCAAATAATATACACATCATATTTATACAATAATCCCGATTTGTTTATTTTGGATATAGCAAGAAATAAAAGAAGAGCTTTATCTACAATTCAGGGGTTAAATTCTCCTACGGCATGTTCTCCGGATAAAAAATCTTTGGTAGCCACGTTGTCCAGAGGTGTTTATCCCAACTTGTTTTTGTTGGACAGAACGGGTGTTATCGTAAGAAGACTTACCGAAGGAAAATTTATTGATACAAGCCCGTCCTTTTCTCCAAGCGGGAAAGAAATAGTGTTTATATCCGACAGAGCAGGATATCCTCAAATTTATATAATGGATATGGACGGAGCTAATTTAAGAAGATTATCAACTAAAGGTAATTGCGATTCTCCCACATGGTCACCTAAAGGAGACAAAATTGCTTTTACAATGAAACACGAAAAATATTTTGATATATTTTTGTATGATTTACCTAAACAAAAAATTATAAGACTTACCGAAGGTCAGGGAAATAATGAGAATCCTACATGGTCTCAGGACGGAAGATTCTTGGCATTTGCATCAACCCGTTCGGGTAAAAGCGAGATATATATTATGGGAATGGACGGAACGGGTGTAAGAAAATTGGTTGAAATGAGGGGAGAATCTTTTACTCCTTCATGGTCTCAAGGTGTAACACAAAGTATATAGTTAAAAAAGGAAAGGGATTCATATGTTTGCGGGAAAAAGTTTTTTTGAAATTTTGGCAATAGGCGGATGGACATTATATTTATTGTTGTTTATATCGATATTATCGATATCTGTTATTATATTGAAAATTATTGAATTTTCAAGAAAATCAAATATAGATATAACCGAATTGCTTAAAAGAACAAAGAATACATTGGTAAAAAAAGGAAATATAGAAGGTTTTATAGGTTATTGCTTGTTGTTGGATTGCCCGGTTTCAAATATAATTGCTGCAGGTCTTAAGAAATATATGGAAACAGGTAATCCCGATATTGAACAAGCAATGAAAAGAAAAATTTCAATTGAAGTTTTGAAGTTGGAAAGATATACAACAATACTTGCTACGGTTGGTGCGGTATCCGTATATATAGGATTGTTCGGAACGGTTTTGGGTATTATTCGTTCTTTCCACGATATTTCGTTAGCTGGTTCCGGCGGAATTTCCGTTGTTATAGGCGGTGTATCCGAATCATTGATTGCTACGGCGGCAGGTTTGTCTGTTGCTATTCCGGCAGTTGTTGCATTTAACTTTTTGTCCAGATCCGTAGATAAATTTGTGATTGAAATGGAGTATGTGGTTTCCGCATTAAAAGAAATTATGAGTGAATTGGGGAACAAATAAAATGTCGGATAAAAGAAAAAAAGTAGTTGCTGATATAAATATTACTCCGTTCACGGATGTTGTTCTTGTTTTACTTATCATATTTATGATAACAACCCCTATGTTGTCTCAACATCAAATAAAAGTTGATTTGCCCGAGGCAGTCGAAAAAACCGAAACAACCGACGATAAAATAATAGAAATAACCATAGATAAAGACGGTTTTGTTTTTATAGACGGAACACAATTTCACGATAAATATATAGAAGAAACAATAAAAGACAAAGTATCTAAATATCCTCAAAGACCGGTTGTGATAAAAGGCGACAAAAATGTGAAGTACGATTTGGTTGTTAAAGTTATGGATAAAGCAAAGAAAGCCGGTGTTTCTAAGTTTGGTTTAGCCATAGATGTTCCAAATAATAGGGGAAAAGCTTAGTCCGTAAAAATGAAAAAAATATATTCGTTTATTTTTTTAATACTTGTTTGTGTTGTATTAAATATTATTTTTTACGGTTCCTGCATTGTTGATATTTCCAACGGTATAACAATAAACAACATAATATTGCAGTGGCCGATTTACAGATTTTTTATAGAGCCGTTTTATGCTTTTGCATATTATGTGCTTACAATGGAAACGACAGGTTATATTTATGCTTTTGTTTCCTGGCTGTTTTGGATTGTGCTGTTTTCAATATTGTTTTGCAAATATAAAAATTTAAAATTAAAAAACACGATAATATTTTGCTTTTCCGCGATTTTCTTTTTCTGTTCGTTATGTGCCGCTGTTATAATCCTGCCGATAAGCGGGCCGAAAATAATTGTTCCGGACGGATACAAAATTGCAGACATTCATTTCAATACAATATCGGCAAAAGACAGAGTTTCAAGTATATCTTCAAGTATAAAATTTCATAAAAAACAAGGATTTACCGATTTTTTTGTTACCGACTATAACGATATAACGGGATATAAAAGTATTCCTTACGGTATAAATTCGGAACATGTTTTTCCGGCAATAAAAGTAAACACGGAAAAAGATGAGTCACTTATTTTATTGTCACAAGAACCTTTTGAATGTGATGATGATATTAAAAATAAGAGTATGGAAGAAATTATAGATTTCGCGCACGGTAATGATATGCTTGTTATTGCGGCTGATTGTTGGAAATATAACAATACGAAAATAGAACAATTTGCAGATTTGGAAATAGACGGTTTTGAAATTTATAATTGCAGACACAGACATACAGAGGAAAATATAAAACAAGATTTAATAAACATTTGCAATGAAAACAATTTATTAATGTTCGGAACTTCCGATTGGCACGGTTTGGGTTGTATGGTAAATGTGTGGAATCTTGTTAAAGAAAAAGAAAATAAAAATATGTTTGATCTTTTAAAAGATAAACCGAAAATAAAAGTAATTGCACACGATATAAAAGACGGTCAATCCGTTATAAGATATGTTTTTGAACCGTTTTATTTCCTGTATATGTATATTACGACTACACAGTTAAAATATGTGTTAAGTTTCTATACTTTTATACTTATATGTTTTGCTCTGTTATATACAAAACCGGTTATGAGAGTTGTCAGACGGGCGGCATTGTTGTTGTCTGCTTTTTTTTCGTTGTGGCTTTTTTTCTTTATAGCCGTTTTGAAATACAATTTCTTTTATAATGTAATGATTTCGCAAATGATAGTTTTTGTTGTAGGTGCATTTGCTGTTATCTGGCTTATTGTTTGGAGTTCTTGTGATAAAAATATTTAATCTTAAAAACACCGTAATTTTTGTTATTGTTTCCGTTTTGTGGAAACTGTTTATGTCTTCTATTCCGTTACATTCGGATGAAGCATATTATTGGTTGTGGTCTAAACAACTTGCATTAAGTTATTACGATCATGCACCGATGGTGGCATACTTTATTAAGTTAACAACTCTTTTCGGTAACAGCGAAATTGCAGTAAGATTTTCGAGTATAATAGTTACAATAATTTTAAGTTTTTTGTTATGGAAATTGGTAATAAAACTTTTTCACAGTGAAGCCGTGGCAAGTGCAAGTGTCGTAATTTTGCATTCCATGCCGATACTTTTTACCGTTTCGATAATTATTACTCCGGATACTCCCGTATTTTTATTTTTATCTCTTGCAACATATTTTGTTTGGAATTTAATCGACAGCAAAAATGTTAATTATTGGTATTTAATAGGTTTGTTTTTCGGGTTGTCCATGTTATCTAAATATACGGCATGCCTTTTTGTGATGAGCCTTTTTATTTATATGGTTTTGGATAAAAAATGGAACTGGTTAAAAAATTACCAGTTATATACAGGTATAATAATTTCAATAATATGTTTCCTGCCGGTAATATATTGGAACTGGCAACATGATTGGGCTTCTTTTTCTTATCAAATCGGGCACGGACTTTCAAATGAAGGTATAAGATTTAATTATATTTTTGAGTATTTGGGAACACAGGCCGGAGTTTTTAATGTTATTTTATTTTTTCCTATATTATATATAGGTATAAAATATTTGTTTTCAAAAGATACAAAAAATATTTATCTTGCGGCATTTTCAGTTCCGGTAATTTTGTTTTATGTAATTACGGCACTTAAAAGATTGCCGGGAGGCAACTGGCCGATACCCGCATATTTTACTTTTTCAATAATAGCCGCAAAATATTTTGTTGAAGGCGGGAAAATAAAACAAAGACTTGTTTTGGGTGCAATAATTTTTAATTTGGTTGTTTCGGTTATTGTAGGTCTTCATGCAAAATATACAATACTTCCTTTAGATAAAATTTCCGATAAAACCGCAATTGCCGATGCTACAAATTATTTTCACGGATACAAAGAATTGGCGGAAAAACTTTTGGCCGACGGTTACGATTTTGTTGTTACGCCGGAACACCAACTTTCTTCTTCGATAGCATACTATACCGAAAATAAAATAAAAACGTTCAGATATTCAAACGGTTCCAAAAAAACACAATTTGAAATTTGGGGAATGCCGGAAGATTTTAATTATGAAAACGGTGCATTTGTTTATGAACCGAGAGAAGACGGCAAACTTCCCTGCAACATAGATGAAATTTTTAATTTGTCTTCGGATACAGATAATGTAAAGACAATAAGAAATAACAATATTGCTCGACAATATAATATTCAAAAAATTTCAAAGCAAACAGAAGTTTTATAAATTTTTCACATGTTTTTGTTTTTAACACTTGACTTTGTATTATTGAAAGAATATAATAAAATGGTATGAACTTCAAGAGACTCTCTTTAATTATCGCACAATTATTGTGTATTCCCGTGTTGGCATTTGCCGGAAACGGAATCGGTTCCGCTGTTGAACCGAGACACGATTTCGCACAAACTCCCGGTTTTGTAGATGCGGAATATTTGGATGTGTATGATATTGCCGTAAGAGCAGAGGTAATGTTCGAAGGCATTTTCAATAAAAAAGGTGACTATTGGTATACAACTCCACATGTAATGAATAATTATTTCAGATACGATTCCTCAAATCATTATTTGCAGGATCAGGACTGGAAAGATCGTTGGGGACAAACTATGTGGCTTGATGTTGCTTTTAAACCGGCAACATGGGCAAGCGCACAATTCGGTTTGATGTTTATAGCAGATTATGCTTCAAGATATTGGATGCCGGTAAACCATCCTCACAGAATGTTCGATACAGGAGCAATCATTCCTCAATTTTCATGGAACACCGCAAAAGCGGAAATTCATAACGATTGGGCAAAATTACAATATAACAGAAATCAATTTCATTACCATTGGGGATATGAAGGAGATTTGTTTAATATTTATCAAGCCGAAACAGGTCCGAACGATTTGTTAATGGTAACCGGAAGAGCGGTACCGGAATGGTATCAACTCAACATGGAAGGAAAAGCAGGTGACTTCGAGTTGCAATACGGTCAACCTATTACCGATTATAAACAAGGTTTTTATTTAAAATACAAAAATATTCTTGGCAGCAATTTAAACTTGTTCTATGTAGATCATGAAATTCCTTACGGAGATGAAGGCGAAAGAATGAGAACCGCCGAACTCAGTACGGATTTCAATATCAGTGGAAGCACTTTACAAATAGGTGCAAAGTTCAGACCTTTCAGAATGGGTGATACTTATGATTATGTTGCCGAAAGAAATGTGACAAACGGTACAAACGGAACGGATTTGTTAATAAAACAAGACAGAACAAGTATCGGAGATGCTTTCGGCGGTGCCGTAAAACTTTCAATGCCTAATACATTAGGGCTTGATTTTATTACCTTGGGTTACTTGTATGAAGGTATTTCGGCCGGTAATAAACAAAAGGCGGATATTGCCGTTCAAAAGGCATTCACTCCTACATTTACCGGACATTTCTCATATATGTGGCAACAACCTTTATTACAAGCTATTCCCGCAAGAGCAAGAAAAGGCGGAGGACCGGATTTACTGACACCGAGAGGGCCTAACCAACCTTTTTGGGTATGGTGGAGAAATCCTCAAACCGGTTGGGATAACAGAGAAACCGATGAATTTACATTTACATTTACTTATGACCCGACACCGGAAACCTGGTTCTACAGATATGAACCGAACACTCTTGATGCTTGGAATTTGAATCCCGAAGAAGATGCTTTGGTTTCTTTTGCCGCACAAATAAAATTAATAAGATATATGGGCGGAACGGACAGACAAGTAGGCAGGGACGAATACGGTGAGATTGTTTGGGAAAATTATTCGGGACTTCCTGTTTGCGGAGCATTACCTACCGACAGATATTTAGGTTCTTTAGTATTTTTAACAAGATTATTTTTAGATGATTATGAAGTTATATACGATTTTGAAGTGGGAGAAGATCCTGCAACATTTTCGCAGTCTTATACCGGACAAGAAGTTTTCTTAAAAGAAATAACCGGATTCTTTAAAACAAATTTGGCAATAAACAAAGCTCCGTACAAATTCAGAATAGGTTACGGTAAAGATGTTTGGGGCCCGAACGATTGGCACAGAGATTACGGTTCTTCTTTTGATGAAGTTTATTATGCTCAGATTTCAAGGGAATTTACAAAATGTATAATCGCAGGTGTTGATTATGTTGGCGGAAGAAAAACGGATTATTATGTTGTAAAGAAAATAGATAATGTTAAGAATGTAAGAAACGAGTTGGGAACATTTGATGAAGTAAGAACTTATGTCAGACTTATATTTGATGGTTTGTTCAAATTCGGAACCAAACCCAGAATTGAAAAAGATGAAACAATTCCTACTTGTTCTTTAAGTTTGGATCCGGATGTTATTATGCCTACAAAAGGTCAAAAGACTACATTGTATCCGTTGGCACATGATGATAACGGTATAGCAACTTGGGAAATCAGATTACTTGATAAGAATTCAAAGATTGTATATACATTTAACGGACTTGGCGAATGCCCCGAATCAGTTAAATGGAACGGTAAAGATTTTGAAAACAGATATTTACCTGATGATGTTTACGATGCGCAGTTAATAGTAAGCGATCCTTTCGGCAATATAGCAAAATCAAATATTTGTCAGGTAAGACTTATTACTCCAGAACTTAAAGTTGAAGCAACGGACAGAGGTCTTAAGTTATCGTTCTCATCTCAAGTTCTCTTCGACTTTGATAAGACAAATATTAAAGCAAGTGCCGACAGAATACTTAGAGAAGCAACGAGAATACTTAATTCTTATGTTAAGAATGATATTAGTGTTGAAGGTCATACGGATGCTTACGGTTCTGATGAATATAACCAAGGCTTGTCTGAAAGAAGAGCAAGATCAGTAGCAAATTACTTGGCAAAATTGGGTGTTGACAGAAACAGAATGACTGAGGTAGGTTTGGGAGAAAGATATCCTATAGCAACCAATAAGACAGCGGCGGGAAGAGAATTGAACAGAAGAGTAGAAATACTTATATTGAAGAGGGATACTCAAAATAACCAAATGAAAAAAGAAGCAAATGTTGAGTATGTCCCGCACAAAAAATAAAAAAGGAGAAGGAAAATGAGAAAGGTATTGAGCTTGTTAGTAGCAACCGTTTTCATGGCAGCAGGAGTAGCAATGGCAGCTCCGAAAACAACAGCAGCAACATCTTCAGCAAAGGCAGCATCATCTTTTAAAGCATTTGCAGTATATGTAGAAAATGCTTCAAAAGACAATCACTTTGCACCATCAGGCTGGATGGGAGATTTTGGAGATTTGAAATTGAATCAAGCATGCACAGAAACACCAAGAAGCGGAAACAACTGCATCAAGATTACTTACAGTGCAAAGATGACCCAAGGAGCAGGTTGGACAGGTATATTCTGGCAACAACCGGCAAACAACTGGGGAGAAAAGAAAGGCGGATATGATTTAACCGGCGCAAAGAAATTGACATTCTGGGCAAGAGGAGCAAACGGCGGTGAGAAGATAGCAGAATTCAAGATGGGCGGAATCACCGGAGAATATCCTGATTCAGATTCATCACAAATCGGACCTATCGAATTGACAAAGAATTGGCAGAAATATTCTATCGATTTAACAGGCAAAGATTTGAGCCATGTTATCGGTGGTTTCTGCTTCGCAGCATCTAAAGATGACAATCCTAACGGATTCATAATCTACTTAGATGACATTATTTATGAATAATCTTCAGTAAATAAAAAAGAGGTAGAGAATTTTCTCTACCTCTTTTTTTTATGCTTTTTTATTATTTTTTGGATTTCTTTTCTTTCTTTTCTTCTTTTGCAGGTGCAACTTCAACATCTATAGGAGTATCAATATCATCCAATTTTTTGCAACCGTGTTTTTCTCTTATAAGATTTTCTATTTCACGAGCAACTTCCGGGGTATTGGCAAGATATTCTTTAAATTTATCTTTACCTTGGAATCTTTCTTCTTTATATGTGAAAAAAGATCCTGCTTTTTCTATAAAACCGTCTGCTACACCGATATCTACAAGGTAACCGACTTTATCTATACCCACACCGAACATAATATCAAATTCGGCTTGTTTGAAAGGTGCCGCAACTTTATTTTTTACAACTTTTACTCTTACTCTGTTACCTAAAATTTCGTCACCTTTTTTTATTGCTTCTATTCTTCTTATATCAAGTCTTACCGAAGAATAAAATTTCAGTGCAAGTCCGCCCGGTGTAGTTTCCGGGTTGCCCCACATAACACCGATTTTTTGTCTTAATTGGTTAATAAATATTATTGAAGCTTTAGATTTTGCTACTACAGGGGTAAGTTTTCTTAAACCTTGGCTCATAAGTCTTGCTTGGATACCTACAAAGGAATCTCCCATTTCACCTTCAATTTCGGCTCTGGGAACAAGTGCCGCAACGGAATCTACAACTATTAAATCCACCGCACCGGAACAAACAAGTTTTTCTGCTATGGCAAGTCCTTGTTCACCGGAATCCGGTTGAGAAATTAACATATTATCCACATCTACACCCAATTTTGCGGCATATTCGGGATCCATGGCATGTTCCGCATCTATATATGCAACAATTCCGCCTTGTTTTTGTGCTTGTGCGGCTATACACATTGCAAGTGTGGATTTTCCGGAAGATTCAGGACCGTATATTTCTATTATTCTGCCTCTCGGAATACCGCCTATACCTATTGCTATATCCAAAGGTAACGCTCCGGTAGGTATCGCTTCTACATTTTCGTTTGTTGTATCGCCCAATCTCATTATTGCTTCTTTACCGAAATCTTTTTCTATTTGATTCAGTGCCAAATTTAAGGCTTTAAGTTTTTCATCTTTACTCATTTATATATCCTCCGATACTTATTTTTGTATATTATACATTTGTTTGTAAAAGTTGTCAAGTATTTATTTTTTAGAAGTTATTTTTACAAAGTTCTCTGAAATTGCAATATCTGCAAAAGAATTCGTTATCGGTTTTTTCAAAACAATCTTTTTCTTTCGGAATATTGTTTTCTATGTCATTTAAATATTCGTACATTTGTTTTGTTTCATCTTCAACCTGTTGTTGGAATTGTGTCAGCATTTCATCCGTTAAGTTTACGGTATATTCAAAATAATCGGGGGATAAATATACAACCGTTGAAGTTATATTTTTTGCGTTTGTGTTGAAATGATAACTTGCCCATAAAGAATAACCTATCAGTTGCCTTGAATGTTTTGATATATCTTGTTTGCCGGTTTTCCAATCTAAAATATAAATTTTGTCTTGTACAGGTATAAGATAATCCACTTTACAGTATGCTTTATAGTTATTTATTCTTGTTTCACCGAACCCGCCCGGCTCTATTATCCAATTTTTACTTTCGCTTATTGCGGTTTCAAATATCCATTTTAAGCGCTTACTTGTTAAAAAATTTTCTATTATTTTATTTATTTGAGGTAAAATATCCTGCGCTGTAACGGACTCTTTTTGTTTATAATACACTTCACAAAAAGTTTTGCTGTTACAATATGTTTCAGCCATTTTTTCCACATATTTTAAAAATCGCGGTCTGCTTATAGGTACGGCTGTTTTTTGTAATCGAACAAGTAAATCTCTTATACTGTCGTGAACAATGTTTCCCGTTTCAAGAGCTACGGAAGTTAAAGCTTTTAATTTCTGTATTTTTGAAAGAGGAATTTCTTTATCGAATTTGGAATAATAAGAATAGAAATATTGTCTCTTACAATTTTTAAAAACATCAAATCTTGATACGGACCATCCCAAAATTGATGTAAACGGGAAATTTTTTATCTTTGGTAAATTCATAATTTTTTATTCTAATATAAAATTTATTTCGGCATAAGTACCAATTTGTACGGTTGTCTTTTAAAATATTTATTTGCCGTGTTTTTAATATCTTCAGGTGTTACTTCCATAAGTAAATTCAAATATTCTTCATCATATTCGTAACCTAATCCCATCATTTCTCTTGCGGAAATATAGTAAGCTTGTCTTTCAACCGACTGATGTGCAAGTAAATAAATACCTTTAATAAAATTTTTAGTATCTTCCAATTCTTTTTCGGATACTTTTTTGTTACACAAATCCGCTAAAATTTTTTCTATACCTCTTTTGGTAACTTCCACATTTTTCTTATCAAGGCCTATATAAATTTCAAAGAAACTGCCGCCCAACCTTGTAGGATAATCGGAGTTAACCTCGTAAGCAAGTCCCATCTTTTCTCTCAATTCAACAAAAAGTCTTCCGGTCATTCTTGATCCCAAAATAAAATTTATCATTTTGAGGGTAACAAAATTTTTGTTTAAAGCATTTGGCGCGGGATAAGCATAAATTATAAAAGCCTGATTGAATTTTGAGTCTACCGCAACATCGGTAGGTACTTTATATTGCTTTTTGTCTAAAGTGAGTTGCGGTTTTTTTCTGTATAACTTTATTTTTGAAAAATATTTGTTTAATGTATCTTCAAGATCCGATCTTTTTATGTTTCCTACAACGGTAATAACCATACCTCTTGTTGAATATATTTTATTGTAAGCATCTTTTAAATCTCTTTGAGTTAAATTTAATAATGTTTCTTCTTTTCCGATTTTAATTCTTGAATAAGGATGATTTGTAGCATAAAAATCAAATATGAATTTGTCTCCGGCAACGGATTTTATGTTATCTTGTCTTCCTTTTATTGCTTCTATCATAAGTTCTCTTTCTCTGTCCATTTCGATTGCATCAAAAGCAGGATTTAAAATTATATCGGCAAGAATTTCGCAGGACTGATCAAAATATTGGCTCATACAATTTAATGTCCATCCTGAATACTCGTATTCAACATCGGGAGATATAGATGAACCCAAATTTTCAATATCGTTGGCTAAAGTATTTGCATCACGATTTTTTGTGGATTTGTTCATTGTGTTATGAAGTAAAGCCGTTAAACCGGCCTTTGAACTGTCTTCCTGCAATACAGATACAGGGGAATGAAGTTTTAAACATAATATTTCAACGGATTTCGTTTGTTTAAATATAACCTGAATACCGTTATCCAAATAAAAGGTTTTCATTTTCTGTCCTCCGAAACTTACAGAACTAAACAATAATACAGATAATAAAATTATTATAAAATTTTTCATTTTGGGAATATTGCCACCTGTGATAATTTATTTTTTGAATAATATTTTCTCATAAAATTTTTAACATCTTTAACTGTTACTTTGTCGATATTTTTCAAATAGTTTTCAAAAACTTCCAAATGCTCGAACAAACTCCAAAAACCCAACGAACTTGCCTGTTCGTTGAATGTTTGAAGATTAAATAACCAATCCGCTTTCATATTTGTTTTGATTTTGTTCAATTCTTCTTCCGTCGGACCTTTTTTTGCGAATTTTTCCAATTCGTTTATAAGTTCTTCTTTTACCTGCATATATTTTGAGTGATCAAAAATCAGCGATATGTATGCCGAGCCCGTTCCGTGAAGAGTCATAAAAGAAGAATTTATGGAATAAACAAGTCCTTTATCTTCTTTTAATACTTTGTTAAGTCTTGATGATTTTCCGTAACCTAAAATATTTAAAGCAACATCGGCAACATAAATATCTTCGGATTCCATATCAGGTCCCAAAAATCCGGCTAACATATACGCGTGCGCCAAATTCCCCGTATCAATAAATTCCGTACCTTTATGATTTTTTTCAATAATTTTCGGTTCGGCACGATTCAAAGATATTACTATTTCACGGGATGATTCCACGTAAGTCGGTCTTTCCATGGCGAGATAATCAAAAAATATTCCGTCCTTACTGATTCTGAAATCCAAATGAGGACCTGTTGCTCGTCCGGTGGCACCTACATAACCTATAATTTGCATTTGTTTAACTTCAGCATCTTTTTCAATACCTTTACCGTATTTTGATAAATGTGAATAATGTGTTTCGTATCCGTTGGGATGTGTTATTACCACATGGTTTCCGAATCCTTTAACATATCTTGCTTCTCTTATAACGCCGTCTCCCACTGCATATACCGGTGTACCCATCGGTGCGGCATAATCCGTTCCTTCGTGTGCTCTGTAACATTTTAATATAGGATTAAATCTTCTCTTTGAATAACGGGATGTTATTGCTACATAGTCTAAAGGTGCCTTTAAAAATTTCTTTACTACAGGTTTAATATCCTGCAGATTTATGATTTGATTTTGACCTAAAGTTTTTGATATTAATTTTTTTGTCTTGCCGACATTTATATCACCTACAACGGCAACAACCATATTCGATGCAACATAATTTTGTTTAAAATATTTTACTATTTCTTCTCTTGAAACATTTGCAATTACTTTTTCCGTACCGATAACACTGTTTTTGTATGCTGCGGTTTTGTATGTCGTGTTCATAAATTTTTCAAAAAGTTGTGATTGGGGATTATCCAAATGTCTGTGAATTTCTTCTATAACAACTTTTCTTTCGGGTTCAATTTCTTTTTCGGGGAATAACGGATTTGTTACCATATCGGCAAGCATTTTCAGTGCTTCCATATAACCGTCTTTTTGTATATCGACATAAAAACAGGTGTATTCTTTTGAAGTGGCGGCATTTATATATCCGCCCATTTTTTCAACTTTTTCCATAATTTCGGTATTGCCCGGATAATTTTTTGTTCCCTTAAAAACTAAATGTTCTATAAAATGTGAAAGGCCGGCTTGTCTCGGCTTTTCGTTTATGGAACCGACTTTTACCCAAATGTATATCGATACTACAGGAACGGAAGAATCTTTCTTTAATATGGCTGTTAACCCGTTTTTAAAGTTCATATAATCAACTCCTTTAAATATGTCACAATATATCTGTGTGCTTAAAAACAAAAATGTAATTAACAAAAATATTTTTTTCATTGGTTATCCTTTATAAAGAATCCTTTTATTTTTGCAATTTTGAATAAATCTACTATAGTGAATGCCCACAAACCGGCATACAAAATATTAAACATTAACATTTTGTTGGGATAATCTTCTTGAAACTTATAGTAAATATTTTTAAATTGTTCAATGTTTTGAAATTTTGCAACAGCTTCTAAATTTTCGTGTCCTACGGCGGAAACAAATGTGCTTGCCAATATTAAAAACAGAACGAGTGCAATTGTAATAAAAAGAACAGCTCGACGCCATTCTTTCATTATCAAATGTCCCGTTCCAGGTCCTAACAGAAGTGTTACCATACATGCCGAAAATAATATCAGTTTATTTTTGTTCATTTCTTCTTTAATAATTCGGTTGCGATTTTCGCCGCTTCTATTGCGTCTCTTGAATAACCGTCCGCACCGATACTGTTTGCAAATTCTTGTGTTAACGGTGCACCGCCCACCATAATTTTCGCATCTATATTAAGAGCTTTTTTTAAGTTTATAACTTTTTCCATTTCTATCATGGTTGTCGTCATTAGTGCGGACAACCCTATAATATCCACATGTTCGCTTTTTGCTTTTTCGATAATTTCTTCTTTGCTTACATTTTTGCCTAAATCAAAAACTTCAAAACCGAAACTTTCCAAAACGGCACAAACTATATTTTTACCGATATCGTGAACATCGCCCTGAACCGTCGCCATAACAACTTTACCTGCAACGGTTTTGTTACCTTTTTTAAGCAACGGTTTTATATAACTGAATGCAAGCTGCGACGCTTCCGCAGCCATAATAACCTGCGGTAAAAAATATTCTTTTGTGGAAAATTTATCTCCTACAACATTTAATGCTTTTAAGATAAGATCATTTGATATTGTTAAAGGATCTACACCTTCATTTAAAAGTTCGGTAATTAAATCTTTTATATAATCTTTATCGCCGTTTATTATTGCACTGAACAACCTTTCTTTCGGCGAAAGATTTTTTTCTTCGGTTACAACTTTTTTTGCAACTCCGCCGTACTTTGCAACATACTCTTTTGCATTTTCGTCTTTACCCGACAAAAGATTTCTTGCATATTCGTCGTCTATAGTCCAATCCACGCTCGGGTTACATATTGCCAAATCAAGACCGGCACCGATTGCCATTTTAAGAAAAGTTGAATTTATTGTTTGACGGGACGGAAGACCGAACGATATGTTTGATACTCCCAAAATCGTTTTACATTCCGGGAACAATTTTTTGGATTCTTTTATTGCGGTTAAAGTTTCCTGAACCTGCTTTGCCGATGAACTTACCGACAATGTAAGGTAATCAAAAATAATTTCATCTCTTTTTACACCGAACTTGTCTGCATAAGACAAAATCTTTTCTGCAATTTTTATTCTTTCCTGCCAGGTTTTCGGAATACCTTTTTCATCCACACATAATCCGATAATACTTGCTCCGTATCTTTTTGCTATCGGCAAAATTTTTTCAAGTTTTTCCGTTTCGCCGTTAACGGAATTTATTAACGGTTTACCTGCACAATGTTTACAGGCATTTTCCAAAGCGTCCGCAAAACTTGAATCCAAAGAAAGGGGAAGATTTACAATTTCCTGTATTTCGTTTACCGCGTTTATAATAAGTTTTGTTTCGTCACCGCCGGGAAGCCCCATATTAACATCCAAAATGTCTGCACCCGCCTGAGCTTGTGTTCTTGCTTCCGATTTTACCAATCCGAAAATATTTTGTGAAAGTTCCGCCTGGAATTTTTTTCTTCCGGTAGGGTTTATTCTTTCGCCTATTTTTATCGGTTTGTTCAAAAGATTTAAATCTATTGCTTTTGTTCTTGACGATAACAAATGATGTTTTACTTTTTTTCTTGTAACGGGCGGCTTGTTTTTTAATTTTTCGGACAACATTTTTATATATTGCGGATTTGTTCCGCAGCATCCGCCCAACATATTTATTCCGTAATTGTATGCTTTTAAACAAACTTCGGTAAACTCTTCGGGTGTTCCGGGGAAAACCGTTTTTCTGTTTATAAATTGCGGCATACCGGCATTCGGTTTGAAAGATATAGGCAAGTTTGTGTTTTCCGCCATAAACTTTGCAAGTTTTAAAAGGTCTTTAGGTCCTACCGAACAATTCATCCCGACAGCGTCTACATCAAGACTTTCCGCCATGGCAATAAAACTTAAAACATCGGTTCCCGTCACGGAAGTTCCTTCGGATGTAAATGTCATTTGTGTAATTACAGGTAAATCGCAAACATCTTTTACCGCCAAAACGGCTGCTTTCAGTTCTTTAATTTCGGTCATTGTTTCTATAACTATCAAATCCGCACCGCTGTCTCTTAAAAGTTCAGCCTGTTGTTTGAATGTTTCGTAAGCTTGGTCGAAAGAAACATTTCCCAACGGGTATAAATATGAACCTATGGAAGAAATGTCTCCTGCAACAAAAGCGCCTGTTCTTTGAGCTTGTTTTTTTGCAACGGATACACCTGCAAAAATAATATCTTTTATTTTATCCTGCAGATTGTATTGGGTAAGTTTTAATTTGTTTGCTCCGAAAGTGTTTGCAAGAATGATATCCGAACCGCTGTCGATATACGACGAATAAATTTTCTCTATTCGGTCGGGGAATTTTATATTTAATTCTTCCGGCGTGGATACTCCTTCCAAAAAATTATATTTTTGAAGTTCTGTTCCCGTTGCACCGTCGAGTATTAAAATTTTTTTGTTTAATAAAGATTTAAATTCTTGCCTGTTCATTGCTGTATATTGTATCAAAATAATAATTAAAAATTAAGAAATTTCCGAGCAGATTTTATCTTTTGTTTATCCCGAGTAATGCCGAAACCGATTTTCGCGGTATCATTTGAAAAGACGGGGATAAAGTTATACCGATTTTTTCCGCTCCCAACCATTTTAAGAAATCTTTTTGATTTTGTATGTGCCAATCTCCGTAACCGGGTGAAAATCGCATGGTTGTTGTACCGTATTTTTCCGAAATATCGTTACAAATATTTTCCACTAATTCTTCTATTGCCACCGAACCTACAGAATCCAAAATGAAGGCCGGCATAATTTCTTTTTGTTCCAGGAAAAAAGAAATTTTTGTGTCTATTGAAAAACCTATTGTTGCTATAAGGCCGCAAACCAAATTTGAATTTTCCAACAACTTAAAAATATCTTTGCTGTTAATACTGAAATCGTCCAGGAAAATTTCCGTTCCGTTTATTTTTTTTGTTGCCAACGAAACGGCATATTTGGGTTGTAACAATTTTTTTGCCAAGTCTATTGTTTCAAGAATTGTTGTTTCTATTTTGGAGTCGATTTTTGTTCTGTACTTGTTTGCACCCATTCTTACAAGAACATCATCATAACTGATTTTTAAATTTACAATTTCGTTATTCATGTATTTTTAGCTTCTAAAAGATTTTGTTATTACAAAAGTTTTTTTGTCTTTTTCTATTTGAACAACTATTTGTTCCTGATAAATAACCGAATTCGATGAACTCAAATATTTAATGTTTAGTGTATGTATTCCTTCCGACAAATACATTCTGCACATATTAATTTCTTCAGGTAAAGTTCTCCAGGATCTTTTATCCGCTTTTTCAAGTAACGAGTTTGTAACATTTAAAATAGCGTTGGCAAGTATACTTAAATCGTTGTTTTGTCTTGAACCTTGTTTCCTTATTTGATTTGTTACAACTTTTGCAAGAACAAATCTTCCTACGGCTCTTGCGATTGTTTTTGAATGAATTGCCGCATTGTCTCTTTGTAATGCCGCTATCATTAAAGAACCGATATCGCTTACTTCATAACTTGCATATTTTGAAGTTTTGCTTTTATCAAGGTTCACCTCTTCAACGGCAAAAGAAGATACTTTGTTTTTGTATCTTACGTATGTCGGGAAAGCTATTTTTATGTAATCGTCCGAAAAACCCGCCCTTACGGCAGCTCTTACTTTTTCGGCTTGTTCCTGTTCATTGGTTGCAACCTTATATGATGCGAAATACGGCCATGCTCTGTAAAAAGACATTTCTATTATTTCGTCCGCTTTTTTGGGGGAAAGACCGTTATAGTTAATTATTATAAGTTCACCGCAATTGTCCGGTTTTACAAGTTGTTTTACCGTATATTTTTGTTTTAGTTCGTTTGCGTCATTGGAAAAACCCAACTTTTTGTACAGGTTATATAAGCTGCTTGTTAAATCCTGCGGAGCAGATAAAGAATATACATTGTTCTTTGAATTGTAATTTTTTAAAGCGAGTTTATAAGATATCAGTGCATCATTATAATATCCTGCATTTTCATAAACTATTCCCATGAAATATCTTATAAACGGATCATCCGAAAAGAACGCTTTTCCTTTACCGTCAACATTTCGTTTTTTTAATAAGTTATCAACTTGTCTTGCTTCGACAACCGCTTCGTTCGGCTGCCCCTGTAAAATATAATTTAATGCACAAAAAACATTCATATAAGCAATTTCGTATGTGTTTCCGTAGTAAGGAATTACATTATCGTTTGAAAATAAAGAAAAAGCTCCTGCCGAAATGCTTTTTGTGAAGTTTGCATCATATATCTTTTTGGCTTCTTCAAAAGCCGTATTGCTTTCTTTATAATTTTTTGCCAAATGGTTGGCAAATCCCAAATCGAAATAATATAAAATTTCGTTTTTTTGTCCGTAAGATTTTTGGGATGAGGCAATTAATCCTTGAGCCTGTTCCGTGTTGTTGCCTGTCATACATTTTTCAAGTTTTGAATAATAACTTTGTAATCCGGAACATGAAACAAGTGTAAAAAATATTAAAACCAGTAAACAATTTTTTTTATTCAATTGTATTAAAATCCTTTAAAAGAGTTTGTTAAAACAAATCTGTTTCTTTGTTTTCTTATTTTTGTTTTAATTTCCTGCGTTTTAATTACATTATTTTTTTTGTCTAAGTACTTTATTATTATAGTATATTTTCCTTTAGGCAGACTAACTGTTGCCATATTTATTTCTTCGGGTAAACTTCTCCACGATTTCAAATTAACTTTGTTTAAAGTGTTTAAACTCGTTTTAATGGCTCTTACTTTTGAAGCCGTTTCTCTGTCGAGATCTTCCAAAAATCTTCTTTTGGAACTTTTGTTTAAATCTTTATCCTGTAAAATGTCTCTTCGTTTTTGTTCGTATTGTTCACGAACAATATCTATCTCTTTTAATGCTAAAACATATCTGTTTATTCTTGAATAAAATACCGCTTTGTAGTTGGGTTCCGGTAAATGTTTTTCCAATACGGTCGCCAAATCCGTCACTTTATAACTTTTACAATTATATTTTTTTGTTTTGTTTTCTTCGCTTGTTATTTCAACTTTAAAAGATTTTATTTTGTTGTCGTACTCCTGGTATATCGGGAAAGCTGCCGATATTTCGTGAACATTAAATTCTTTTATTACTTCGGCTCTGTAAGGGTTGTTTATTCTGTAATATCTGTCCCATGCCAATTCGAACGCAAGAGTTATAATTTGTGCAACTCTTTTTGGCGCTATTCCGTTATAATTTACTATATACAATGTTCCGTTATCGTTGGTATGTAATTGTTTTGCATACGGATAAGTTTTTTTCAGTTGTTTTGCTTCCTGGTCCAGCCCGTAATAACAGTATATGGTGTACAAATTGTTTACCAAATCTTCGGGAATTTTCATTTCGCAAATGTTGTAGTTTGCATAAGCCGTAAGTGCCAACTTGTAAGATACCATCGCATCGTTAAAGTATCCCGCATTTTGGTACATCAGCCCCATAAAATATCTTATGAAAGGATCGTCCTGATATATATCGTTGGATTTATCGATTTTTATTTTGTTGAAAAGGTTGTTTGATTGTCTTGCTTCAACAACGGATTCGTCTCTTTTGCCTTTTAATTTTCTTGTTTTAAGATAGTTCAACGAACAAAAAAAGTTTGTATATGCCATTTCATAATCTTCGCCCAAATAGTAGCTCGGTAACAGTGTGTCGTCGTTGAAAAACGTTGAAGTGTAATCTTTCATTGCATATACGGCTTTTGCTTTTTCAAATATTTCGTTGCTTTCTTTAAAGTTACCGTTTAAATGATACAAAAGACCGAGTTCCAAAGAGTACAAAAGTTTGTTGTATTTATCGCTGTTCGGATAAAACTCTTCCGCAAAATTAACGGCACCACTTATATTTCTTTGTTCTATAAGTGGTGCCAAATCATTATAAAATTCGTTTACTTTTGTTGTTGCACAAGAAGTTAAACTTAAGAATATTAAAGATAGTATAAAATGTTTAACACTTTTCAAGTGCATCATTTATACTTAAGCTTTATATTTGCTTCTGCCGACAACTTTTTTAATTTTCTTTTGACCTATCCAAACTTTTTCGTTTGTTTCAATGTCGATAAGTTCAAGTTCTGTTTGATAATATTTCAATGTTGTTTTACCTGCTGCATCGGTAATAGTGTTTATTTGACCTTTCAACATATAATCCGCACCTAATTCTTTACCGAATTTTTTTACTGTTTTAGGATCGGAAAAATCTGCTTGATCACTTCTTTCATCTCTTATTTCTACTCTTTGATCTTTTGATGCAACAAATGAAACAGTACCGGAATTCAAAAGAGCTATTTCAAGATCTTTTGTAAATGTTTCGGTGCTTATGTGCTCATCGGTTTTGTTCAAAATTGTTCCGACAATAATTCTCGGCTTTGCTTGTTTTTTCATCATAAAACTTGATAACCAAGGTTTGGATAATGAATCTGCAATCATTTCGTCTGCGACGAGTTTTGAATCGGAATCGTTCCAGTTGCCGCTTAAATCGATCAATTCATCGTCGGCTACTCTTGTAACTTTAGGTGTTGTAGAACAAGAAAATAATACTACTGCAAAACTTAATAAACAACCCATCAAAAATAATTTTTTCATTTTGACTCCTTATTTATATTTTATTTTCCAAAGTATTCTATTTAATCATTATACTATTTATTAATAATTATTATCAATAAATTAAATTTGTTTGAAAAATGCGACAAGATGTTGGCGTGATTATTTTATAAAATATAAATTGTAATATATGATTTGATATTAAAAGGGGGTAAAATAGTGAAAGGAACGACATTAGAAGAATTATATGAACTTATTACTTATAATCATGAGGCGGAATTTATATACAAAGAGAAAGAATATGTGCTACAACCAGAAGTTAAAGATGGAAAAAGTTATCTTATAATTTGCGAAAGTCCTGAAAGTTTTGATAATCCAAAATATCTATGTCGTAAAGAGACACCCGGTTTGGATTTTGATAAAATTCCAAAAGAAATTATAGATGCAGTTTTTTCTGAAAAATGTTTCGATGGAAAATCTTTCTTGGAAATAGAGAAAGATGTTACCGTAACCTGCATTTTTTGATTATTTAAGGGTGTAAAATAATTGAAAAAATACTAGATTTTTTTATTATCCCTTTTATGATATAATAAAAATAATAATTTATAATTTAAAAATTATAAATTGTTAATTAAAACTTAATATTGATGCTTTTTTGGTGGGAGATTTAATCTCCGCCTATTTATAGAAATATAAATACGGTTACGAACTCCAAAAAAAGTGTCACCTTTATAAGAGTATTCTGTGCCTGAAATATGGCATAGATGCTCAGGTGACCTTTTTTATGTGGGCTTCGTAACCGCACTTAAGGAAGGTCGCCTTTTATTTTTGATTAACAAAAAGTTTCTTTTGAAAATAAGAACAAAATAGGAGAAAAAAATGAAAAAATTTTTATTAATTATATTTCTTAGTTTCTTTATTATTTCGTGTAATGTCAAAGGAAGAGACAACACACCAAAATCAGCAGAAGAATATTATGAAATTGCAACGAAACAATATTCTGAACAAAATTATTCACAAGCAAAAGCAAACTTTTATGAATTAATAGCAAAGTATCCGGATAGTGATTTAAAAAATAAATCTGAAGAAACTATCAAAGAAATTTTAGAAATAGATAAAAAACAACTGGAAGAAATTTTAAAAGATATTTCCTTGAAAATAGGAAAAGTTAAAACAGCACTTGGAAAAGAAGAATTATTGCAAAAGGTAGAAAAACAATACAAATATGATTACCTGTATAAAGACTATCCAGATATAAAAGACTATATATCTGAAGTAAGAGAACAAATAAAACATAAATTAAGCAAGAATATTGTAAAAGATATTTCAATACAAGTAAAAAACTGTAAAACTGCAATGGAAACAAAAAATTTATTAGATCATATAAAAATTATATATGAAAATTCCTATTTATATGAAGCCAATTCAGATGTTGAACAATACATAGACAAAACAATGAGTGGAATAAGAGATAAGTTAAATAAAGAAACTATAAATAATATTGCTACACAAATAAAAAACTGTAAAAATACAACGGAAGTTGAGAATTTATTAAAAGACCTAGAAAAGAAATATGAAAACGAAGATAATGAAGATATTTTAGATATAAAACAATACATAGACAAAACAAGGAAAGAAATACAAGCTAAATTAGAAGAAGAAAGAGTACTAAATGAATTAGGAATAGAATTGTTAGACTTAAAAACAGGTTGGAGATGTAATGATTTCTGGTCATATCCTATGGTATCTATGAAAGTAAAAAATATTGGATTAGAACCAATTACCAATTTAAAAGTTAATGTTTCATTTGAACTTAATAATGAAAGAATTGGGGATCAATGGGGATATTTTGTGCATTCTGGACAAGTTCCTTTACAGTCAAACTATATGAAACCAGTAGATATTTGGGATTTTGATTATAAGGTTGATAAAATGAAATTTACAAAAGTTATAGCGCATTTATATATTAGTGTTAGTAGAGAAGAAGGCATCAGAAGTTTTACAGAAGAATATAAATTTATAAAAACATTAAAAATAAGACCAGTGAAATTAATTGATGACTAATAAGAGTTTCTTCTCTTGAAAAATAAAACAAAAAGTCGTTTGTGAAGCAGCCTTTTTCGAATTAAATTGTTTTAAAATATTAAAAACTATAGGGGTTTTTATGAAAAACTGGATAAGTGCAGTTGAATTGTTAGAAAGGAAAAATAGTGTTTTTATTATTCCTGTTTATCAAAGAGATTATGTTTGGACAGATACCCAAGTAAAACAACTATTAGATGATTTGTTAGAAATAATTAAAACAGAACGGAATCATTTTTTAGGCATTATAATGGATTTCAAGGAAAAAGAAAAAAATATATCTAAATATATCGTTATTGATGGACAACAAAGATTAATAACTCTTTTTTTAATTTTTTATGCTTTAAGAAAAAGAGCAAACAGAGAACATGATGAAGTTATGGAAAAAATAATTGATGATATGCTAACAAATAAAACTTCTAATGAAAATCTAAAAATGAAATTAAAACCATTGGCAAGAGATGAAAGAGTATATCAAATGATAGCAGCAAATGACACATCACTATCGCAAGAAGAAAGATTAACAAAAATAAATAAGGCTTTTTCGATAATAAAATTAATCATAGGTAAGGAATGGAGAGAATATGGTTATGATATAAATATGATTTACGATGCGTTAAAAAAGTTAAAAATCTTGGAAGTTCCTTTAGGAACAGATGATGACCTCCAACAAATATTTGAAAGTATTAATGCTACAGGATTACCATTGTCGTTAGTAGATTTAATTAGAAATTATATTATAATGAAAGAAAATAGTAATAACGAAATTTGGCAAACTATAGAAAATCTTTTTACAGAACAAAAAGATTTAGAAAACTTTTTTAGAGTTTTTTTAATAAACAAAAACAGAAAGTTTATAAATAAAAAGAATATATATATTGAATTTAAAAAATGGTTAGAAAAACAATTATTTGATAATCCAGGTTCAAATGTTAGAACAATATTATTAACAATAAAAGAATATGCGGAATATTATAGTGAAATATATTTAAAAGACTTATCAGAAATAGATAACAATATAAGAGAAATTATAGAAGAACATAGAAAAATAAAGTCAGATATGCCGGCACCTTTTATATTAGAAATATATTCTTTGTTAAAAGAAGAACAAATAGAATACACCGATTTCAATAAAATAGTTTTATTAATAAATAGTTTTATGGTTAGAAGAGCGATACTTGGATTGAGTACGAGTGCTATAAGTAAATTTTTCCCACAGTTGCTTAGTAATGTTATGAATCAATGTGATGATAGTTATAGTAACATATTAGAAGATTTTGAAATGTATTTTATAAATAATAATAAAAATAAAAGTTCAAGAATGCCAACAGATTTAGAGTTGAAAGAAAACCTCAAAGAAACAAATGTATATATATATAAAGATGCTCTTCATTGTTTTTTTGATAAATTAGAAAATATAAACAATCCAGATCCTAGAGATACGATGAAATTTGAAATAGAACATTTAATGCCACAAAGTAACACAAAATGGTTTCAAATGCTAAATGTAAGTGAAGATGAATATTTAAAACAAATTAATAGATTAGGAAATTTAACGATAATAACTAAAAAAGACAATATAGCAAACTCAAATAATTTATTTGAGTATAAGCAGGAAATATTAAAAAATAGTAATCATTTGCGAATAAATGTTCCATTGTTTGAATTAAAAAAATGGGATATTGAAGAAATAGATAAAAGAACCAATTGTTTAATTGATAAATTTATAGAGTTGTATCCTTATAGACTTTCAAATTCAACAGCTATTCCGGAAAATAGTTCACCGAGAAGGCTTCCAGGAATAAAAGACTTAGTTGAGTGGGGATTAGTGAAAGTAAATGATAAATTGATGATAAAAAATTATTTAAATAGTATTGCAACTTTTATTGAAGGGAATATGGTTGAATATAATGGTATAAAGATGTCTTTAAACGAATGGGGTAGAGAAGTGACTGGTTGGAAAGCAATTCAAATTTATGCATGGGCTTGTAAAGTTGGTGAAAAAGAAACTCTAGATGAAAAAAGAACAAAATATATGAGGGAAAAAGGTTTGTTATAAAATAATAATTTTGTTCTTCAAGACCTTAAGATTTTAGGTTACAATAAAATAAAAAAAACGGGAAGAATTTTCTTCCCGTTTTTACATTATTGTTGTTTTTGGCTCTCAAAGGATTTAATATTTTAAATAAGAATGAAGCATTTACCGACTGCGGTGTACAAAAGTGAAACAGTACATAAAGAAGGTAAATGCAAAATTATTATTTAAAAGAAAAATCCGTTTCGCCAAAAAGATTATTTTATAATCTTTTTGAATTTTCTTTTTCCAGCCTGCAATATCATTCCGTTTTTGATCTCAATTTCCGTATCAGCCGTCACCTTTTCGTTATCAACCTTCGCGCCGCCTTGTTCAATCAATCTTCTAGCTTCGTTTTTACTTGCTACCATTTTAGATACGAACAAAAGTTCTGACAACTTTATTTTATCTTTATCGCACTTAAATTCTTCAATTTCGGTAGGCAAATCTTTATTTGCAAATATTTTATTAAATTCCGCTTTAGCATTTTCCGCAGCTTCTTTACCCCAATATCTTTCAACGATAATTGAGCCGAGTTTCATCTTTGCTTCTTTCGGATGCATTTGTTTTATTTCGTCTAAATTTTCTTGTGTTAAAAGTTCATAGTAGAACATCATAAGTTCATCCGATATAGACATCAACTTACCGAACATATCCTGCGGTTTATCGTTTAATGCAATATAGTTTTTATAAGATTTGGACATTTTTTTAACGCCGTCCGTACCTACAAGCAACGGCATTGTTATAACAACCTGCGGTTCTTGTCCCGCGTCTCTTTGCATATCTCTGCCCAAAAGAAGATTAAACTTTTGATCGTTACCGCCAAGCTCAACATCCGCCTGCAATGCAACCGAATCGTATGCCTGTAACAAAGGATACATAAACTCAACGATACTTATAGGAATATCCGCTTTAAATCTTTTTTCGAAATCGTCTCTGACAAGCATTTGTGCAACAGTATGTTTTGATGCTAATTTCAAAAGACCTTCTATACCCAACGCATTTAACCATTTACTGTTGAAAACAACTTCGGTTTTTTCTCTGTCCAAAATTTTGAAAACCTGATCCTGATAAGTTTTAATATTTTTCATTATTTGTTCTTCGGTCATCATAGGTCTTGTTGCCGATCTTCCGGACGGATCACCTATTCTTGCGGTAAAATCGCCGATTAAAAATACTATTTGGTGACCTAAATCCTGAAACACTTTTAACTTGTTTATAATAACGCTGTGTCCTAAATGTAAATCCGGAGCGGTGGGATCAACTCCCAACTTTATTCTTAACTTTTTACCGGAATTAAGTTTTTTTATCAGCTCTTCTTCCGATATAATTTCGTTTGTTCCTCTTCTTATTAATGAAAGTGCATCTACTTGTGACATCAACTTTTACCTCTTATATCTATTTCGTTAATTATAAATTATAAATTGTAAATTATAAATTATTTAAAAATTGCCAAAACAATTTTTAAATTGAAAGTTTTTGTAACAACTTATAATTTTCTATATCAAATTCTCTTTTTAAGTTGGGAAGTTCACTGAAAGGTGTAAGTTTTATTCTGCCTTTTTCCCAACCGACGAGAATATTTGTTTTGTTTTCTTTTAATACTCTTATAGCTTCCGCACCGAAAGCGGATGCCAAAATTCTTTCTCTTGCTGTCGGAACTCCGCCTCTTTGAATATATCCCAAATTGCTTACTCTTACATCAAGCCCTGTTTTTTCCGCTATTTCTTTTCCGAACTCAAACGAGCTTCCGCAACCTTCCGCATAAGCAACTATCAACGAATTTTTTCCGGAAACACTTGCTTGTCTGAACTTATCGCACAACTGTTCCATATCGGGTTTTACTTCCGGAACAACTATAACTTCTGCTCCTGAAGCAAGACCTACCGCCAAAGTTAAAAATCCGTGATGTCTTCCCATAATTTCCACAACAAATATTCTGTCGTGACTTTTTGCGGTATCTCTTATTTTATCTATTGCATCAACGGCGGTATTAAGTGCCGTATCGTAACCGATAGTTTCTTCGGTTCCCACAACATCGTTATCTATTGTTGCGGGAAGATTTACAACTTTTACGCCTTCTTTACTTAAAGCGTTTCCTGCGGCAAGAGAACCGTCTCCGCCGATAATTACAAGACTGTCTATATTTAAATCACTTAAAATTTTAATTGCTTTTTTTCTGCCTACTTCCGTTTTAAGTTCCGGACATCTTCCCGTTCTTAAAATTGTTCCGCCCTGATTTATTATTCCGCTTACGGATCTTGCAGTCATATTTATATAATCGCCGTCTAAAAGACCGCCGAAAGCTCTTTTGAAACCTACCATTTCAAAACCGCAATAAATACCCGTTCTTACAACTGCTCTTACCGCAGCGTTCATTCCGGGAGCATCTCCGCCGGCCGTAATTATACCTACTCTCCTGTTAGCCATAATAACCTCCGCTTCTTAAAAGAAGCTATATAAAACAATTTCATTTTTTATAAATATTACGGTTGTTTATTTTACAAAATTAAAGTTTATAGGGCAAATGATATATAGATATACAGCGATATGCAGCACCTTTTTTATTTTGTTTTACGATTTATCGGCCGATGTTACAAAATGATACTAATTAATAATAAATGATAAAACAAAACAATAAAATATTATAATTTAATAATGAATAAAAGTTTTTAATAATAAAAAAATTAAATTAGCAAGAAAATATAAATTTAAACAATAAAATAAAAAAAATAATAAGTGTTGACAAAAAAAAATAAATAATATAAAATAATGCTTGTAATTAAAAAATAAAAGTAGTGAGTGATAAAAAATGGAAAACAAAAAAGATAAACAAGTAATGGATATCAAGGAGTTGGCGGAGTACCTTGGTATCGGAAGATCGACGATATATAATTTAATAAAAAAGAAAAAAATCCCTGCATCAAAGATCGGAAAACAGTACAGATTTTCAAAAGAAGTTGTGGACAGCTGGTTGAAAGATAAAATTATAACTAAGAAAGATCCTGCAATAACAAAATAGTTTTTTTTAACTTCTTGGTTTTAATAATAAATTGTAGTTAAATTTAATTAGGAGGAAGGAAAAAATGGCAGAAAAAGTTGCTAAACTTGGCGTAAAAAGAGAAGATGGTTTTCTTTATTTCATTGACAAAGACGGAGATGTTTCAAGATCTGTAATGGCAAGAGGCGGAAAAAAAGGCGGAAAAACAAGTAAAGTTGCTAAAGCAGGTGTAAAGAAAGAATCAGGTTTCCTTTATTTCTTAGACAAGAACGGTGATATCTCAAGAGCAAAAATGTCAAGAGGCGGACAAAAAAGAAAAGCTAAAAAAGCAAAAAAAGTAGCAAAAAAAGCAGTTAAGAAAGCAGTTAAAAAAGTTGCTAAAAAAGCAGTTAAAAAAGTAGCAAAGAAAGCAGTTAAAAAAGTAGCAAAAAAAGCTTGCGCAAAAAAAGCTTGCAAAAAATCAAAAAAGAAATAAGTTGAAAAGATACATAGAAAAACTCCGGTAAATTTTTACCGGAGTTTTTTTTATTTGTTTAAGTTGTTACCGATAAACCAATTAATTTTTCCGAAAACAAAAACTTTCATAAAATCAAAGAAAATTCAATATAAAAAATGCGACAAGACGTTGTCGCAATAATTTTATACAATATTATTGGGAAAAGAAGTAACCAACGGCATATCGCCGAAATTGTACGACTCTTCGTATAGTTTAAAAATCAAAAAATTTATAACAAAATTAAAACTGAATCTTAAAACAAAGAAGTTTGTAAAAACCAAATTTTGCAATTTATTGCAGTTAAATATTTATTTCACGGGAGGTGGAATTATGGAAACAGAAATTAAAGAAAACGGGAAATTTATCAGTAAAGGAGGTAACGGTATGCAACAAAATTTAAAAGAAATAGTTGAAAAAGAAGCCTTTGAGTATATTCGGCTACAAACAATGAGTGCTTATGATTTTTTACCTGAACCGGGAGAAGTAGAAACGATTGATAGTTTGACGAAAAACATATGTAATTTAGTTATGAGCAAAGTAAAAAATATGGAATATGAGATAATAAAAAAAGAAGTTAAAAAAGTATTAAGAACAAAGAAAGCAAAAGATGAAATTTCCTGGTTAGAAGCGTATGGGGGATTTCATGATAAAAACAAGGTAATTTGTAATTTTGGTGCAACAATAAAAGACTTACCAAAACCAATTCAAAAATTTGTACCGGAATGGGAAGAAGAAATAAAAAAGTATCTTGAAAAAGAAAAAGAATTAAAAAAGCACCTTGTAAGCGGATGGATATCTTTTAAGTATGGAAGAAAGCGTTATTCTATATGTTCTAATTTCTTTAAGAGCAGTAAGAAATCTTCTTTTGAAAACGAAGCATTTTATGCAATATCTAAAACTATAAGAGAAGATATAAAAGATTTAGTTTCCGATTATAAAGAATCCTTTCATTAAAACATCACATTATATAAACTGTAAGTAAAAAAGTTGATTATTTAAGTTAATCAACTGGAATGTACCGGACAAAAAAATCAGTTGATTCAATATTAAATCAACTGATTTGTAATTTATTTATAAAGTTCGCATGATATACTAACGGGTGCTTTAGCACACAAGTTTAAGAATAAGTATAGCAAACTCATAGGTAAAATAAAGTTTGAAGCTGTTTTTCAATTAATATCCGACCTTTATAATTGCTATACTTTTGGTTTGATAAGCTTAGATTACAGCCTTATTACTAGTTTAAAAAACTTCAACGGCCTTTGGTATAGCAAAATTAAATTAAAAAGTTAGCAATACAAAAATTTATACAGAAAAATGATTTTATAATTTGTAGCATAACATTAGTAAATTAATTGAAATTAAAACTATAAACAATATAGTAACAACTATAAGAATCTTATTTGTTTTTTTCCCCAATGATTTAATTTCTTTTAATTGATTTTTATAAAGTTCATTATAGTTTTCTTTCATATTCTTATTTGAAGATATAATAATTCCTTCAATTTTGTTTATCTGAATAGACTGTTGATGATATAATTGTTTTATCTTATTAATTTCAGATTTATTTTCGGATATCAGTTCTTCTTGTTTCTTATCAACATTATCTTTCTCTTTTAACTTAACAGCTATTTCATTTAAATGTTTTGTTTGTTGTTCATCTACCTTATCCTTCTCAATAAGATCAATGTTAATCTTGTCAATTTCAAGTTTATTATTAGATATCATTTCTTCTTGCTTTTTATCAATTTTACTTTTTTCTTCCAGAGAAATAGCTATTTTTTGTAAATGTTGTGTTTGCTCTTCGTCTATTTTATCTTTTTTATCTAAACGACGAGTATTTTCCTTACTAATTTTTTCTAATTTTTCTTGTCTTATCAACATATCTTCTTGAGCTTTTAATTGTCTAACTACCGATATTAATTCCTGCTTTGCCAATTCTGAAAGTTCTTCTTTGCTTGCTCCGGATAATTTTTCTGTAATGCTTCGTACTGTTATCCTATTCATAGTAAGATTACAGCAACCCATTAAAAAAAGTTTCTTTGAAGTTTCGGCAAGTTTTTTTTGAAAATCAAAAGATTGCTTTAATGCCTCTACAGAAACTTGTTGAGCCTGTGCAAGTTTTTCAATTGCAACTTGCGTATCTTCTATTATATCTTTAGTGTTTCCCGACCGATATTTAAAAATCCACTTTCCCTTAACTTGATATCTAGTCATTTTCTCACTAACAAATTTCATTGCTTTTTTTGCACTTTCATCCGAAGATTCTATGTCCTTTTGAAGTTTTGATAGTTCGTCCACTTGAGAAGAAATATAAACTGGAAAATCCTCTTCGGAAATTTTTGGCAACAATATATCACTATTTGTTTCCATAATTATTACCTCAATCTAAAATATTTGTTAAATCATTAATCAAGTTTGGATTTTTTCTTTCTATTTCATTAATATCTAACTTTTGAATTTCTTCTAAATTTTTAGATATTTCTTTCCATGATTCATTGAAATAAATCATAGATTTTTTCATTATCGAACACATATTGTTTATTGCTTTTTCTGTGTCTGATGCTTCAATCCACATATCTTCTTGTAAATAATAAATTTTAGCCACATACAACATATTTTTTTCAGCTTTATATTGTAATCTTTCTTTTATTAAACTTTGGCGTTTAATCCCCATTCCAATATCTGTACCAAATGCAATAGCAAAACGACCTATTCCAACAAAATTAACTCTAAGTATAAGGCCTTTCCAAAATAAAGGATTGTGAGGAGTACCATTTTTTATAGCAGTTCGTAAAGTTGCATCTGCTAAATCTATTACAGTGAAAGTTCCTGATTCTATTGTCATCATTCTTACAATGGTTCTATTATTAAAAGGTACTACATTGTGCCAATTTATGAGTTTTAAGTCTTTGCTTTGTTTGTATTCCTTTATCAAATGACGAACAAAATAAAAAGTTCTAACTAAAACATCTCCTAAAATAACTGGAATGGCTTGTCTACTGAATTCATTTAAAAATGCAACTTCACTACGTAAATTAAATTTAATATCTTTTTTTACATATAAATCATTTACTATTCTTGGCAAACTTGTATCTTTTAAATATGGTAAACTTGATATTTCATGAAGAAAAGATAAAAAAACTCCAGGAATTCCCATCCCACCCCCTGCAGTATTTTTAGAACCGCCCATATCACTTACTAAGTGTCCAATCCATTTTTCAGCAGCCTTAAAAATGGGAATAAGTGCTGGTGTAGTTGCTAAAATTTTTATAAGACTTCGAATAGGTTTAGGAATGGTTTTATCTAATTTATCAACATATTTCGATTCTACCATATTTACTAACCACAACAATATACCTGATATTATAAGTGATAAGACTACTTCTAAAAATTTTTTAGAATCTACATTTTCATGAGGAAAATGCCATTTTCCATCACGATCCACAAAAAAGCCATAGCCTGATAATTGACTTAAAATAGAACATGCTAGTCCAAGTGGTGTTGGGTGGTGAGCCAAATCAGCTAAGTGATGATTGGTTCGCCCTATTTTCATAGTGGAACTTATAAATTTATCATTAGGAATAGGATACTTTTTTTCAAGAAATTCTATAGCTTCGTTTAATCTTTCACCATCGAAACCTTTTAACTTTGCAAAAGTCATAATAAAATTATTAACTTGTCTATGACCTTTTGCTTTAGCTGTTTTAAAATCAAATTCGCCAATAACAAAAGAATCTATCAAGCCACACAATACCCCTGTTGCTACTGCTATAGTGTAATCAAATCCATCAGCATGATTTGTTAATTTATCAATATCATTATTAAGCTCAAAGATTTTATCCTCAAGCTCTTTGGACATTTTATCTATATTTGAAATAGAATTATAAATTTCTTTTCTTTTACTATCGCTATAATCTATAGGATCATATGGCTGTAAAATATCATACTCAACACTAAAATCATCATTTTGTAAATCTTCTTTATATGAAAGGATTGCTTTTTGTTGTTGTGATTTTGTTAGATTCATAATAAATCTCTAAATTAATTTTATCAAAAATTTTTACTAAATTAATGTTAAAACTTTACAACTGTTTTTTGTAACTTCAATACAAATTTTATACTCTTCTCTACCATCTTCAAATTCACAATGTTTATTCTCAAAGTTTTTAATATTTTACTAAATTCAACCGACAAGTTAAAGAGAGAATTTACTTGTTTTAGTAATAAAAATTAAACTTAGATTTTAATATTTTGATTGAGTTCATAAAATTTGATAAAATGGCAATAGATATTTATAATAAAATTATTAGAAATTTTAATTTATTAGATGAACAAGAGTTGATTAAAATTCAAACTTTTCAACTCAAATTAATAAAATAATTATGTTTAAACCAATTCTTTGCCTTGTTTTATTTGGTATATTTATATCTATATTTATATTTAGTATTTTGTTTCTTTTAAAAAAAGAAAAATATAATTCAATAAATATATTTGGAAGAGAATTTGGCTTATATAAATCATATCAACCAGTTGTAATAAACATTCTATGTTTTACTATTGCAATTTTTATTTGGATATTTATTAGTTACAATTCCTATTATCATGGATTATCATCTTCTACAAAAAAAGATAACTATTCATACATGCAACAAGCAGAACAACTCTTTAATGATACAAACTCTTCGCTGCAGGAAAACATAGAAAAATTTAAAATGCTTACATCTGTTTCTATTTCTGGAATAACAATAACAAATATAGATACAGGAGAAGAATATAAAATAAAGGATCTTTTTTTTAGAGGAGATGCAAATCACTTTACAAAAAGAGAGGATTATGAAAGTTCGAGAATACTTAAGACAAACAAAGGAAATTTTAAGTTTAGATTTGTTTATTCTGTTGCACCTACAAAGTTCGTTGGAATAACACGATCAGTTACATGTTCTTTGTCAGATATCTTTTTTACCGGTGATACGAAATATTACAAAGATTTGAACTTAATTGATAGTTTTAAAACTTGGCAACAAGGGTTCTTTAGTGCAAAAAATTGGCAAAGAAGTATAGATTTTTTCATTCCATTATTTATATGCCTTATAATTATTTATATTATAGTTGGATTATGGAATAAGCAAAAATATTCTAATGAAAAATTAATTGAAACGAACACAAAATTGGAAGAATTTAAAACAATCCATAGCAAAATGTACTCCGATTTATCCAACGAAATAAACCAAATTAAACAGCCGATACAAGCTTATGATTTTAGTTGGGATAATTATGTTAACAAAATATTTCAATCTGAAAGACACGATTTAAAGAATAAATTTCCGTATTTGTGTGATGAAAAAAATTTTTCCGAAATAGAAAAACAAATAGCATATAAATTAAAAATAGAATATTTTGACAAACTAAAAGAAGCTGTTCTTGACAATATGAAAAATTTGCCAAACATTGTTACTTATGAACTTCAAGAAATAAATATAAAAGAAACATTAGAAGCTATTATAAAAAAAGAAGAAGCGATTACATTAGGATTTGAAGATGGAAAGGCAGGTGTTAAATTTACTTTAACAAATAATTTTGTCGTTAAAGATAATGAATTTTGTAAAATAAACAGACACAGACTTTCAAGTATTGTATTTAATATTCTTACAAATGCAAATAAAGCTTGTATAGCTAAAAATAAAGAAGCCAGACTAAATAAGATTAGATATTCCCGTTCTATATGGATGAGTGTAAATAGAATAACAAAAAATTCAAAAGATTTTATTAATGTAAGTATAAATGATAATGCAGGTGGATTTCCTGATAATATAATAAACAAAGTATACAAAACTCCTGTTGATAGTAGAGAATATATCAACGGTCAAAAAAGACAAGGAGAAGGAACTGTTTATGTGAACTTTTTTGCAAGATATATGAATATAGAAATACAAGTAGAAAATTGTATAGCAGATGATAATAATACAGGTGCAAAAGTTAGTTTGCTTGTTCCAATATATACAAAATAACTGGGAGGGCCGATGAAAGAAAAACAAATTAATATTGTTTTAGCCGATGACATGGAAGAAATACATTCTGGATTAAAAGATATGGTCTTTGAGGCGAATAAAAAATCTTTAGATTTTAAACTTAATATAATAGCTGATTTTTATAATACGGAAGACTTAAAAGATTTCTTATATAAAGAACAAAATATTGAACCTGATATACTTCTGTTAGATATTGAATTTAAAGGTGGAGAAAGTGGAATTGAAGCTCTACAAGACATAAGAGAATATGCTCCGGGACTTGAAATCACATTGTTATCTGCTTATGATGATGTTTCTTTGGTATCACCAGCTATAAAAGAATACAAAGTTAAGTATTTAAAAAAGCCTATATCTTCAAATGAATTGTTGTTACATATATATCAAATAAAAGAACAACAAGAACAATTTGAAAAATTAAAAGATGACTTAAAATTATATGAAGAGTGGATTAATCGTATAGAACAAGACAACGATACTAAATTGCCGAAAAACTTGTCGGATGTTATAAATAAAATGTTTGAAAATATAATTTTTACTAAACAAGCATTGAAAGAATTGTTGGCTTGTTTAGATTATAAAGTTTACAATATTTTAAAATGTATTGATTTAAAAATTCAAACAAATGGTATGTATCCAAAAGTAATAAAAAAAGAAAAAATCAAAAATTATGACAAAATAACAGAGTATAGGTTTTCGCAAAAAGGAAGAATATTTGTATCTTATCAAGATATAAAACCAATAATTGTTTGTATAGATCCAAATCATAGGGTATTTGCATAATGAAACTAAAAGTTAAAAGAAGAATTCATTTACCTGCTAAAACAGAAAAAGTTATTACACCAAAGCCTTTAAAAAAGCAAAAATATATAGAAAAATGTGATTTTAATTGTGATAAATGTGAAAAAGAAATATGTGTAAAATAGTTTTACATTATTAGAAATTAATTGATAGGTAAATATATGTCAAAGAAATATGGATTTTCTTTTTCTTGGAAAAGGTTATTAGGGATAAGTGTTTTGAAAAATAAGATATCAAGAAAGACTGGTGTTCCGTTAACCAAAAGTGGATTTGAAAGGAAAATCGGCAGAATAATTATAAATATACTCTCTTCAATAAAGAAATAATTTAAGCATATAAACAATCGCACTTTCGTAGGAAATCCGAAAAGTCCCGCAGAACAATTTATACCTATTGTCGTTGTTTACTTCCGAAGACTTCCAATATTTTAAATTATAACGAAGTATTTAACGAATGAAAAAAATTTTATTTTAATTGTTAGGAGACTCAATATCCATACTAATACCTGTTATAGCGGTATCTGTATATTTATCTCCCTTATACACATTAGCTATTTCAAATCTTAAAGTATATAGTTCTCCAGATTTCACTGTAATACCAAGTGGTCTTATATCTATGTATTGGGGGACAATCGTATCATCCAAGAAAATATTTGCAACATATTTATTATTAAAATACATCTGTAATTTTTTTACTCTGCTATTTTTTTTCCATTTATCTATATTGTCGGCATAACCATTAACAATACATAACCCAACTAAATCGATATTTTTACCAGAAACATGTTTAAAAGACGATGTAAACTTGATATATTCTCCGATACCATAACCTGCAGCACCTTCTATCCAAGCATTATGTCTTGATCCATCTTTCGCATTAGAAGGATAATAAGAAAATTTGCCCTGAGGTTCTAATGTAGAAGATGCTTCTACATAATGGCTATCATACTCAGCTGCTCCATTCCAAGAACCTTTTTTAAAATCTCGTTCAAACCCCCAATACATACCATTTTTATTGTAGATAACAGCATCTTTATTTGGCGACAGATTAAAGAAATTTCCCAAACGATTAGGTCTTAAATCTTTGATATCCAAAGAATATTCTTTATCGTTGTTTATGTTTTGTAACTTAGAAAAACTCCTTGGAACATATTCATATTTTCTAAGTTTATAATAAAAATTATTTTTATAGTAATCTTTACCATTTATATAAAAACTAGAAAAAAATACAATTAATGATAACAAAAACGAATATATAACTGGTAAAGAATATCTAAAGAAATCTTTTTTTATTGATATTGAATGAACAATATATGATAGATATCCGATTATAAAACCTATTATTACAGAAGCAAAAATTGTACATATAACAGCTCCTAATATAGGAGTTTCCCAATTTTGCAAATCAATTAAAGCTATAATATAAAGAAAGCTTGTAGGTAACAAAAAAAATCCGCCCAAAAGTCCTCCATAATAATATTGTGCTTTTATTTTTGACAGTATTTTGTTTTTTAATTTATATGGATAATGGTTAATATCCGGATCTATAAAACAGACTTTATCAATAACTTTAAGTGCTTCTGAGTATTGCTTTTGCCGCAATAATATATCACTTTCTGTTATGTAATCATCATAAATTTCAGTTATAGGAGATTTTTCTACATAAACGAAAGAATAATTTTCACCATACATCCAAATAGTATATTCTCTATTGTTATATTTATATTTAACACAAACAACACTTATTTTACTTATGTTTATTTTTTGTTTTAAAATTTTATAATCTTTATCTAATTTTCCGAAAAAAGTTACATTCTTTGAATTCTCTAAAACCTTAAGAAAAGCTTCTTTTATTGATGCATATTCATCTGTATTTAAAGATTCTAATAAATTTTCCGGTATAACATTATTCGTAAAATCAAGAATAGTTCTTCCATCTTGGTTACAAATAAAAAAATTATTTATTTTATTAATATTTTTTTTATTATCTAATTCTGATATTTTATCAGTCTTTTCTCTATAGAAAAAACCAATGAACCCCTTTCTTTTTATATCTTCAATTCCTTCTTTTATTTTATTTAGTTCGTCCTCAGATATTGTTGTATCATTGTTTTTATATAAATCGAGAAGTTTACTAAACTGTTCTTCCAATTCTTTCATTTTAGTTTTATATGCTTCGTATTCCAATGGATGTTTTTTTATTAGATCTTGTTCAGTAGTTAAATATTCATCAACTTCTTGTGTACTCAAAATTCCATTTTTATTATAAATATTACTTTTTTCTCCATTAATCATATTTTGTGGATACTTTTTGTTATTTGTTGTTTCTTTAAACTGTCTCGTCTTGAAAGAATCTTCTATATACAAGAAATTAATTACCTGGCCTTCTCCTTCACAAACAGAACAAGTTATTCTACCTTTTCCATCACACTCAAGACAAAGATTGTATCCACTACCATTATAACAAGACGAACATTGTGTATATCCTGTTCCACCACACCAAAAACATGATGAACCCGATATGTGTCCTCGTCCACCACAAAGTGAACAACTAACCTTTCCTTTTCCTCCACATTCTCGGCATCGAATTTCTCCTCGTCCATTACAATCTTCACAAATGTTTTCGCCATGGCCATGACAATAATTGCATCTTTTTACTTCCTGAGAATTAACTATTGTATAATTAGCTTCTTTTCTCTCTTCAAAATCTTTAACAGATTCATCTTTTTGTGTATTAAAAGTCCAAACATTAACATCTTCTCTGTTCAATAATTTTTTAGGTATTGATTCTCCTTTGTAAGGTAAAGTTCCGTCTTTTAATTTTCTTATCTCATAATGCGAATCCAAAGTTATTTTGTACGATGGAAGTTCTAAAGCGGAAGTAATAGTTATTTTGTCCCCTAAGTCCAATAAATCATGATTCGGGACAGAATAAGAATATTTTGAAATTCTTTGCTTTATTTGGTTAATTTCATTAATATCTGTAATTTCTCTTTCTATAAAAATATTTTTTAATTGCTGTTTTATTTTATCAACATCAAAATCAAAATTTCTTGATTCTACTGCAATATTATATTCATTTATAGTATCTTTTATATCAACAAACTGAAGATTTTGAAATCTGTCCGAAAAATTCTTATCTGTCCTAAAATTATCTTTTTGTGAGTTGTCTCCTTGCATTTCATTTTTTTTTGCTTTTTCTTTGGAGATTTTATTTTCTATATCGGTTGTAGTTATATTGCTATTATTATTTTTTGATTCTTTTTCAGAAATTTCTTCTAATAAATCTTTTGCTATAGTTGACCAAAATTCAGCCTTCTCTAAATCTTTTTTTTCTCCATAAAGGCCATGAGTATAAATCTTAGATAACATAATAGCCGCTTCCAATGCCTCTCGGCCTTTTCCTTGAGCTTTTATTAATAATTTTTCAATTTCTTTAGCCATATAAAATTTGTACTACCTTAATTCTTCCCAACGATTTTTATCTTCGGAAATATCTTTAATTGTTTCTTGCTTAGAAGCTGGAACTGCTCTGTCTTTTGCCCAATTTCTTAACCAATCTATTTTTTCTTTCATCGTTATTGATAAAGGAACACTTTTTTCTATGTTAACAATGATATCATTAAGTTCAACTTCTCTATTTTCATCAAAGGCATCATACAAAGCAGAAATTATTGCTTGTTCAATTTCCGCTCCACTATACCCATTTGTTTTTTCTGCAAGTAAATTCAAATCAAATTTAGTTATATCTTTATTTCTTTTTAACAAATGAATTTTAAAAATATCTATTCTCTCTTGTTTTGTTGGCAAATCAACAAAAAATATTTCGTCAAATCTGCCTTTTCTTAATAACTCGGGCGGTAAAGACGAAACATCATTAGATGTTGCAATTATAAAAACGGGCTTAGTTTTTTCTTGCATCCATGTAAGAAAAGAACCGAAAACTCTTGAAGCTGTTCCTGTAGAATCTCCTCCACCCATACCAGAAAAGCCTTTTTCTAATTCATCAATCCATAATACAGCTGGAGAAATTGATTCTGCAATTTTTATTGTTTTTCTTATATTACTTTCAGATTCTCCGATATATTTTCCAAATATTGCACCCATATCAAGTTTCAACAAAGGAAGTTTCCATATGGAGGATATCGCTTTAGCAGACAAACTCTTACCGCAACCTTGAACACCGAGCAACAAAATGCCTTTCGGTTCGGGAAGTCCAAAATTTCTGGCTTCGTCACTAAAAGACCTTGTTCTTTTTGATATCCAAGTTTTTAAATTTTCAAGTCCACCTATATTTGCCATATTTTCTTGAGAATCATAATATTCAAGAATTGAGGATTTTTTTATTATTTGTTTTTTTTCCGAAAGAATTAAATCTATATCTTTCACATCAAACCTTTTGTCATTTATTATTGCTTTTGAAAAAACATTTTCTATTTCTATTTTTGTGAGTCCATATGCAGATTTCAACAATCTTTCTTCTTCGTCATTCTTAAAATCAATAACAATGTCAGTATTTGCTACGGAATTACAAAGTCCATCAAAAATATATTTAATATATTGCATATCTGGTAACGGATAATCGAATACTGTTATATCTTTTTCAAGTTCTGTTGGAATTTTTAAAACAGGAGAAATTATAAAACAAGATTTTTTACTTCTTGTAATATTTTTCCCTAAATCCTTTAATGCTTGTATAACTTGTCTATCATCCATATAAAGATGTAAATTCCTAAACACAAAAATGGTATTTTCATCAGATTTCATTTGTTCTGCTGAAGATAATGCAATGATAGGATTTGAAGAACTATCAAGAACTTTTTTATTTATAGATAAACCATTAACACAATCCCACATACACACTGTTTTATATAAACTTGATGCTATTTTGTTTATTGTTTCTATAACTCTATCTTCCTCATGTGAAACAATGTATATAATGGGATATTTTGCTGAAACCAATGTCTTTAATTCTTTATAAATTTGTTGTTGACCATTTGTTTCCATGATTTAATTCCTTTTTAATATTTATGTATTTTCTATAATCGAGATGTGCATTAATATACCTATTATAGTTTATACACATTGAAAATACAATAAGTTTTTGAAATTAAAAATCAAAATAAAAGATTTTTTTAATAATATAAAAAAGTCAGTAGATTTAATACTAAATCTACTGACTTCTAAATTTATTTAAAAAGTTCTAATTGTTCACTCAAGGGTGGATGACGAGATTTGAACCCGCGACCTTCGCTTCCACAGAGCGACGCTCTAACCAGCTGAGCTACATCCACCATCTTAAATTATTAAAGCGTCTCCGACGTGAGTTGAACACGTAACCTACTGCTTAGAAGGCAGTTGCTCTATCCAATTGAGCTACGGAGACACTCTTAATAGACAGAAATTATATAAAAACAATACTTTTTAGTCAATACTTGATTTTTGTAAAAAAAATATGTACAATACTTACTCATAATACTTAATAGAAAATGAGAAATTGATTCCGACATGGCTCAATGGTAGAGCATCCCGCTGTTAACGGGAGGGTTGTAGGTTCGAGTCCTACTGTCGGAGTTTTTCTTTTTTAGAAAGCAAAAAAATGAAAAATAAAAAAATAATATTGGCTTCATTGTCTCCGAGAAGAATAGAATTATTAAAAAAGTGGGGACTGAAATTTTCTGTAATACCAAGCAACATTGATGAAAAGCATAACTTAAAAAGACCGTCATCAATAGTGAAATATTTATCTTATAAAAAAGCCGAAAATATTAAAGAACAAAATCCTAATTCCGTTGTTATAGGTTCGGATACCATTGTTGTATTAAACGGAAAAATTTTGGGCAAACCCAGAAATAAAAAACATTCCATACAAATAATAAAAGAATTAAACGGAAGTTTGCATAAAGTGTATACCGGAGTTTCTATATTGAGCGATACCAAACAAACTGTTTTTTATGATGTTGCTCATGTCAGAATGAAAAAGTTGCCGTACGAACAATTAAAAAAAATGTTCGGTAAACATATGGATAAAGCCGGCTCTTATGCCGTGCAGGATAAAAATGACAGTTTTGTAAAAAAAATATACGGCGACTACTATACCGTTGTAGGTCTGCCGTATATAAAATTAAAAAAAGAATTAAAACAATTCAATATCAACTTAAAATAAAATTTAAGCTCTGTCTTCCAACAATACTTTTATTTTTGATTTATTTTTTACTGTATCAAACCAATCATTTAATATTTCATTAGCTTTAATTTGTGTTTCTTCCGGTATGCTGGTACCTTCTCTGGCTTTCAATTCTGATTCCGATATTTGAGTAGCGGAAGCTACAAGAAGTTTCAGCTTGTTTGATGCAAGTTGTTTTCTTCTTAAAGACTCAAAATCTTTGGGAGACATTCTTAAATTGTTCAAGAATTGATAATAATTTCTGCTGTCAAACTGACCTCTATCATTTAAGAAATAAGGATAACTTTGAATATCTTGAGCAAGTTCTGTATCTGTTACGATTATTCCGTATTTTTTTGTTTGTTGCCAAATAAGTTCATCTTGAATCAAATTTCTTAAAATATGATTTTGCGTAAGTGTCATCATTTCTTCATTAATTTCCTGCCCTGAATTTTTTAACATTCCGAGAGCATTATTGTATAAACTGTAATAATATTTGTAAGGTATTTTTTTACCGTTTACCACCGCAACGGTATCAAGAGAACTTACTTTACCGAATGTGGATACTCCGAAACCGGCAATAAAAGTTCCTCCGAAAAAACCGATTAAAATCACCAAAATAATTGCTACTTTATGTTTTCTAAAAAAATTCATCATGATTGTCATTCCTCTCTTGTATGTTTTCTTCGCTGATTTCTTCACCGGGTTCTTCTTTTTCGAGCATTATGCTTTTGCCCTTAAAAACAGCACCTTCGTTTATTGATAAAAGTACCGTTGTTATGTCGCCGGTAACTTTGGATTTGTTTAATAATTCTATACTTTCCGTAGCGGTAATATTTCCTTCAACCGTTCCGTCTATTACAATATAGTTTGCCGATATATTACCTTTTACTTTTGCTGTTTCACCTATTATAACATTTGCAGCTTCTTTAATGTTACCGATTACGGTACCGTTTATTCTTAAACTTTTTGTTACGGATAAATCGCCTTTAAAAAGTGTACCGTCTCCGATAAATGTTTCTATCGTATCAAATAACTTTTTATTTTTTTTATTCATAATTTTTATAACCTTCATTAGTTTATGTAACTGCTTAAATATTTCATCGGATTTATAGGTCTGTTATTAAGATGAAGTTCGTAATGTACATGCGGACCTGTTGATCTTCCGGAACTTCCCATTTTTCCTATTTCCTGCCCTTTTTCAACAAACTCACCTTTCTTAACCAACGATTTTTCAAGATGAGCATAAATTGTTCTGTATTTTTTTCCGTGTTCTATTGATATAACATTTCCGTATCCGGACATCCATCCCGAAAAAACAACAACACCGTCTGCCGTAGCAACTATAGGAGTGTTCCTTTTATTGGCAATATCTATGGCACGATGGAAAAAGTTTGTTCTGTGAAGCGGGTGAAATCTTACACCGTAAGGAGAAGATATAATACCCTTACACGGCCATATTGAAGGAGTACATCTGAACAATTCTCTTTGTGTTGATATATGATTTATAACTTCGGAATAACTTTTTATTGAAGCTTTATATTCTTCAAGTAATTCAATGGATTGTTTTGATATTTCCTGATAACTTACATCATCTATTTTGCCGGATAACAACATTGATAATGCACTTGATTCCACCGGGGTTGGTCCGCCGGCTGCACCGAAACCGTTTTCAATTATTATTCTTTTTGAATCCATTGCCAAAAGAGAACGGATATGGTCATCGTTTTGTTTTACCTGGGCCAACATGTCTCTTGATTTTTTTATCTGTTCCGCAAAGAAAAGCATTCTGACTTTCATTATTTTGTTATCGGCTTTTACCGTTAAATAATCAATGTGTTTTCCCGATATAAAACCGGCCCATAGTGTCATTCCGGTCCAACCTGCCAAAAACACAAACAAGAAAAGCACAGAAAAATTAAACTTCAATGGTTTTACTTTCCCGTGATGAATAAATACGATGGTAACTTTACTTCTGAGTTCCCTGAGAAGCTTCTTAATTTTTTTCATAAAAGTCATAAAAGTATAACACAAAAACAATAATATTTCAATATGTCTTTTATTTTTGTAGAATATATAATACATTATTTTATTTAATTATGAAAATATTAATTGTTAAGCCAAGTTCGTTTGGCGATATTATTCAGGCAAACCCTATAATACAAGCTGTTAAAAGTAAATGGAAAGACAGCTTAATAGATTGGCTTGTGTTTAAACAGTGGAAACAAGTTGTGGAACTGTTTCCGGATATTAACAATATAAAGTGTTGGGACAGAAAAGGCGGAATAAAAGCTTTTTTTGAAATATTAAAAGAATGTAATAAAGAAAATTACGATTTGGTTATAGATTTGCAAGGCCTTTTAAGAACCGCAATTTTTTGTAAGTTGCTTAAAGCAAAACAAAAAATAGGTGTAAGTGGAATGAAAGAATTGAGTTGGTTATTTTTAAAGGAACCTTATAAAAGAGATAAAAACGAAAATGCGGTTATCAGGAACCTTAATTCTTTAAGTTATATAACAAAAGAAAAATATGAACCGTACTTTAAAATAAAAACGGATTATATACCGTTGGATATATTAAATAAATGTAAAATAAAACAAGAAGATAAAATTGTTGCTTTTGTTCCTTTTGCCAGAGGAAAAACAAAAACTTGGAATACGGATAATTACATTGTTTTGGCAAATATGATAAAATCCGTAAATAAAGATACAAAAATTATTATTTTAGGTTCGCAGAAAGATTATGGTAAAATAGTATCCGAAAACATAATTGATTTGTGCGGAGAAACAACCATAAAAGATTTAGCGGGAATTTTTTCCGTTTGCAATTTGGCAATAGGAGCCGATACCGGTTCCATGCATTTGGCAAATGCAATAGGAATAAAAAATGTTTTCATTTTCGGGGGCTCTGATATTAAAGAGACTGCACCGTTCGGAACTAATTCAACCGTGATATCGGCAAATTTAAAGTGTAGCCCGTGCAGGGGAAAATGTAAATTTGACAGCGAAAAATGTTTGGAACAAATAAAACCCGATTTTGTTTTTGAGAGTATAAAACAATGGATAAAATAATATTTTTTCATATGAATCAACTTGGAGATTTATTGTTTAGTTTGCCTGTACTTAAAGCAACAAAACAAAAATTTCCGAATACAAAAATTTATTGTGTTGTAAGAAAAAATCTTGCCGGATTGTTACAATCTACAAAACTTGTAGATAAAATTTTTTTAAAAGGCGGAAATTTAAGTGCTGAAATAGATTTAATTGCCGATATAAAAAAAGAAAATATCGGTACGGCATTAATGTTTTCCGAATCTCCGGAAACCTTGATTTTGGCATATCTTTCAAAAATAAAAAACAGAATAGGTTTTAAAACGGCAAGCTTAAAATTTTTACTTACTAAAACCGTGGAAAAAATAGGAGTACCTTCTTTAAACAATAATATTGTTCTTGCAAAAGCGATAGGCTTGGATAATGTTCAAAAAGATTATTTAAACATTTTAAAAATAGACAGCGAAGCCGAAGTTAAAGTTTCTTTTTGGTTGGAAGATAATAAAATGTTAAATGACAATTTTATTGTTGTGTCCATGGGTGCAAGCAAAAGAAGACAGGAAAAATGTTTAAGAAACGAAGTATGGATTGAAACATTAAACAAACTTACGGAAATGAACAAGAAAATTGTTGTTGTTTGCGCAAAGTGGGAAATTGATTCCGTAATGAAAGTATTAAAATATGTGTCTAAAGAAGTAAAAATATTTTGTCCCGAAAACGGGCTTGTTGAACTTGCCGCTTTGATAAGTAAAGCGAAATTGTTTGTAGGTATAGATTCGGGAACAATGCATTTGGCTGCAAGTCTCGGTATAAAATGTGTTGCATTGTACGGCAATACCGATCCTTCTCAAATAGGGCCGAGACCGTTACATAATCATATAATTATCAAAAAAAACAGTGCAAAAGATATTATAGCAACTGATATATTGGAGAACATAAAATGAAAAAAATAAGTTTAATGTTGTTTTGTTTTCTTTTTTTGCAGGGCTTTGTTTATGCACAGGAAGGCAGTGATATTGTTGCAACGGTTAACGGAAAAAATATCACAAAAACTTATGTAAGTAATATCCTGAAACAAGATTTTGAAAATTTGCCGGAAAATCAAAGAACCGAAGAAAATGTAAGTCTTCTGTTTAACAAAATAATTAATCAAAAAATAGACGAACTTTTGCTTATAGATGCGGCAAAACAGGCTAAAGTTCAAGTTTCAAAAGAAGAAACAGACAACGCAATAAATAACATTAAAGCTAAATTTGCCGACGAAAAAGATTTTCAAAACGATTTGAAAAAACAGGGATTAACAAACAAAGAATTTGAAAATGAAGTTAAAGAATCTTTAATGAAAATAAAGTATGTGTCGAACGAAATAAAAAGGAGAGCAAAAGATCCGAGCGATGCGGAAATAAAAAATTTTTATAATAATGTTATATCAAAAATAAAAGGGCTTGACTTAAATCTTTCAATCAGGGACGAAAAACTTGTTTCATCCGTAGCTGACACCTTGAAAAGAACTTATGCCGAACAAGTTAAAATAAGACAAATATTTATAAAGTATTCCGATAAATTTTCAAAACAGCAAAAGAAAGAAGTAAATCAAAAAATCAATGAACTGAAAAAAGAGTTGGCATTACAGGATATGAATTTTGCACAGTTGTCCGTAAAGTATTCCGATGATCAAAATTTAAGACAAAAAAAAGGTGATTTGGGTTTTGTTTTGAAAGAGGATATTACTCCTGAAGTTGCAGATGTTGTTTTTTCTTTAAATGTCGGAGATTACAATAAAAAACCTATTAAAACAAACAACGGATACCACTTTTTCAGAGTAGAAGAAAAGAAAGCAAGAATGCCTATAGAACTTGATGAAGTTAAAGATTTGTTATCCGATTTGTTATATAAGCAGCACATACAAATTGAGTATGATAAATTAATGGCCGAATTAAAAGCCAATTCGGATATTAAAATTTATTAGTGTTATATAAACCTTTAGAGGATATTATGAAATATGCAAGTTACAGAAGTGTTTTTAAAATGTACGAATATGTGCAACCGTTTTTAAAATATTCATTACCGTTGGAAGAAGAGTTGCCCGGCAACAAAGTTTTGGTAATTGCTCCTCATCAGGATGATGAAAGTATAGGTTGCGGCGGAACTCTTATTAAGCATACCAAAGCGGGAGGAAGGCTTGAAATTGCTTTTTGTACTTCCGGCGGAGAAAAAAGATTGTACGAAGCAAAAGACGCCGCTAAAGTGTTGGGTGCAAAAATAAGTCATTTTTTACAATTTGATATAAGATCTTTGTACAGTAATACAACTCAACTTGCAGAAAGGTTTACTGAACTTTTTAACAGAGTAAAACCGGAAATAATATTTTTGCCGTTTATGATAGATAACCATCAGGATCATGTTTCGATATCCAAAGCATTTGTAAAAGCAAACAAAATGAAATCGGTAAATTGTATGGTTTATGCTTATTCGGTATGGACAACTTTAATACCTAATGTAGTTATAGATATAAGCGAACAATGGGAACAAAAAAAACAGGCAATAGAATGTTATAAAACTCAAACGGCAACAAGAGATTATGTTACCATGGCATCATCAATATCTAAATATTGGTCTGTAGTAAAAGGAAAAAATACACAATATTGCGAAGCATTTTTTAGAGCAACAAGCAGTGAATATGTCTCTTTAGTTAAGAAAATTTTATAGTATGGAAAAAATTAAAGTTTTACATCTTTTCTCTTCGGATACAATAGGCGGTGCCGAAAAACAAACTTTGCTTACCGCAATAAGTTTTAAAGAACTGAGTTCAAAGTTTGAACCGATAGTTGCTGCTCCCAAAAAAAGTTTTTTATATGAAGAAGCAGAAAAAAAAGGGGTTAAAGTTGTTGATTTTTCGTGCAGAGGAACATTTACTCCCACCGGTGTATATAAACTTATAAAAATAATTAAAACAGAAAAAATATCAATACTTCATGTTCATCAAGGGAAACTTTATTGGACCGCATTACTGATGAAACTCTTTTTCCCTGATATAAAAGTTGTTCTTCACAGAAGACAGGATACAAGACACAAATGGTATGCAAAATGGCATTACAAAGTTGCCGATATAACTTTAACGGTATCGAAAGTGGTAAGAGATAATTTAATAAAATATGAGTCTGTTCCGGAAAATAAAGTTAAAGTTTTATACAATGCTTTTGACACTAAAAAATTTGAACAACCTGCGTATAGTAGCGACATAATAAAAAAATATAATTTGGAAAATAAATTTGTTGTAGGAACCGTAGGAGCGATTGTTTCTTTGGAAGGGAAAGGTCAACAATACCTTATAGAAGCAATTTCAAAACTCAGAAAAGAGTATCCGAATATAGCGGGGTTGATTGTAGGCGACGGTGCCGGGAAAAAATTGCAGGAAGAATATGCAAAAAGTTTAGCTGTGGATGATATTGTTTTTTTTACGGGATATCAGGCGGATGTTCCTAAATTTTTACAGGTAATGAATATTTTTTGTTTGTTGTCTTGCGATACGGAAGGGTTCGGTAATGTAAATCTTGAAGCTCAATTCAAACAAATTCCGGTAATAACAACTACAATAGGAGGTATTCCGGAAACTGTTGTGGACGGTAAAACAGGAATACTTATAGAACCGAGAAACACCGACATGTTGATAGATGCAATTAAAAAAATAATGAATAATAAACAATTGGCACAAGATATGGCTAAAGCAGGTCACAAGTTTGTTGAAGAAAATTTTTCCAAAGAGAAATTTGTTGAAAACCTTACAAATATTTATGAGAGTATATTACAATGATTAAATATTTGTTATATCCGTTCACGATTATTTATTATTTGTTATCCGAACTAAACAGATTATTAACAAAATCAAAAAAGTTATATAAGCCGGTCATAAGTGTAGGTAATATTACATGGGGCGGCAGCGGGAAAACTCCCGTCACCGCGGAAGTTGCAAAATATATTTTAAGTTTGGGAAAAACTCCCGTAATATTATCAAGAGGTTATGCAAGAAAAAGCAGTAAAAATAAAAATGTTATAGTAAGAGATAAAGAAAAAATATTGTCCGATATCTTCGCATCCGGTGATGAACCGTATATGATGGCTCATCAGATAAATTGTCCGATAATAGTGGGCTCAAACAGAATTAAAAGTGCAAATTTGGCAAAACAATTTGATCCCGATGTTTTTATTTTGGATGACGGGTTCCAACATTGGAAACTGCAAAGAGATTTGGATATAGTATGTATAAACGCTTTAAATCCGTTCGGTAACGGAATGACAATTCCTTCCGGAATTTTAAGAGAAAAAAAATCCGCACTTAAAAGAGCAAAACTTATATTCTTAACAAATTGCAATTTGGGAAATAAAGAAAAAATAAACGATATAAAAAAAGAAATTTTTAAAATAACCAAACAAGAATCCGGTGAAACTTCCTGTAAAAATTATGAGATTATAAATTTATACGATAAAATTAAAGTTGAACATTTTGAAGAATTCAAAAAAGAAAATTCTTTCGTTGTTGTTTGTGCAATAGGTTCTCCGAAAAATTTCATAAGTATGTTAAAAAATTTGGGGTTGAACATAAAAAAAGAAATTGTTTTTAAAGATCATCACAAGTATCAACAAAAAGACATAACGGACATTGTAAAGAGTTTCGGGGAAAAAGATAATATTATAACAACAGCAAAAGATGCGGTAAAAATAAATGAAGTTGTAAGTGATGAAATAAAGAAAAAAATATACATATTTAATATATCCGTATCTTTTGACAGCGGGAAAGAAAAATTTGAAAAAGAAATAAAATCTTTATTGGGAATAAAATAATGGCAAACAGAAAAAAGTTATCTCCGGCAATATTTTTGGACAGAGACGGAACAATAAATTACGATAAAAATTATTTAAGTGACGAAAGTCAGTTAAAGTTATATAAAAACATAGAAAAACCTTTACTGAAATTTAAAGAAATGGGGTTCAAACTTGTTATAGTAACAAATCAGTCCGGCATTGCAAGAAAATATTTTACTGTAACAAAATTGAAACAAATCAATTCTAAATTAACAGAGATGCTGAAAAAGTTAAATGTGAAAATTGACGGAATGTATTATTGTCCGCACGGTCCCGATGATAACTGCGATTGCAGGAAACCGAAAACAGGTATGGCGTTAAAGGCGGCAAAAGAGCTGAACATAGATCTTAAAAAATCTTATATGATAGGTGACAGTGTGAGAGATTATATTTTCGGTTACAATTTCGGAGGAAAAGGAATATTGGTTCTTACGGGACACGGCAAAAAACAATTTCTTAAAGTGAAAGACGAAAAGCAAAAACCGTTAGCCGTAGTCAGAAACTTAAGTCAAACAGTGGGGGTTATAAAAAATGATTATAAGAAAAATTAAAATTTTAATAATGGCAGCACTTATAACATTACCTGTTTATGCTCAAAATGATAAAAATGTATCCGCAACAAAAGAATTTTTTAAATATTCTCCCGATTTTCAATGGAGACAAATGAAAGGAACTTTACCTGAACAGGAAGATTTGGTTTTTGATGTTTATTGGAAATTCGTTAAAGTGGGTAAAGGAACACTTGAAATAAAAGGTTTTGAAGACATAAACGGCAGAACGGCATACCATATATATTCGGAAGCGAAATCCGCTCCTTTTTTTGACAGTTTCTTTAAAGTAAGAGATACCAACCAATCTTGGATAGATGCCGAAAGTTTTTGTTCTTTAAGATATCTTACAAATATTTCCGAAGGCGGTTGGAAAAAATTCGAACAACTTGATTTTAATCATGACAGTAAAAGGTTTGCAAGAAACGATGACGGAACAATGAAATACGGAGATACGGTTCAATGGGTTCAGGATGTTATATCTTCTTTATATTTTATGAGAACATTGGATTTGGAAGTAGGCAAAGAATATGTTTTTGAAGCCCATTCCGGAGATGATACATGGCCTTTAAAAACTAAAGTTATAGGCAGAGAAAAAGTTAAAGTTGATGCCGGAACTTTCGATTGTTTAATATTGCAGCCTTTCTTAAGGGAAGATGCCGGAATTTTTAAAGCTAAAGGCGCTCTTAAAGTTTGGGTTACGGATGATGACAGGAAAATGCCGGTAAAAATGAAATCCAAGATTCCCGTAGGTTCAATAAACGCGGAACTTTCAAAATATAAAACTAAAAAAAGTAATGCTAAAAAGGATGAAGTTGTAGCAAAAGAAGTTTCTTCTGAACAGGAAAATCTTAATATAGAATAAAGTATATAAAATGGAAACTAAAATACTCAGTACGAAAAAAGAAAGTAACGAACTTGTTATAGAAACAACAAATAATATATTGAAAAATAAAGGAATAGTTGTTTTGCCTACTGATACCGTTTACGGATTAATGACAAGTGTTTTTAACTTTGAAGGTCAAAAACAAATATACAAACTTAAACACAGGGCAGCAAGAAAACCTTTGATATTAATGTCGGATAATATAGAAACATTGAAAAAGTTTGTTATATTCCCCAAAGGTATAGACAAAATCGTTATGGAGTTTTGGCCGGGACAGTTAACGTTAATATTGCCTACAACCGAACTTGGCAAAATGTTAATCGGCGGCAGGGACAATTTGGGGGTAAGAATACCGAACTGTAAAATACTTTTGGATATTATGGCAAAGTACGATGTTCCTTTAATGACTACATCCGCAAACATTTCCGGTAAGGACAGTGCAAAATCGGCAAAAACCGCAATAGATTATTTTGCCGGGAAAATAGATTTGATAGTTGACGGCGGCAAATGTGAGTTTTCGTTCGAATCAACTGTTATAGATATGGTAAAGTTTCCGTATGTTGTTATAAGAAAAGGTTGTTTGGATTGTAAGAAACTGTTGGAATACATATAATTATAATACATTTACAGTAACAAACCTTCCGTTTTTCCAATCTTTAAAAAATTAAAAATACTATTGACTTTAAAATAAATTTTAGTTATAATGCAAGAACTTACATAAGTTTTTTTTGTAAGAAAATATGTATTTTATCGTGCATATATAACATAAATAATGTTATATACGGCGTATTTTTGTTATTATAAAAAAACAAGAAAATATTTATGTAAAATAAAAAGGCAAGGGAATAAAATGGGTAGAGAATTTTCATTAGACAAAATTAGAAATTTTGGTATTGCAGCTCATATCGATGCAGGTAAAACTACAACAACCGAAAGAATTCTTTATTATACCGGAAGAACTCACAAAATAGGTGAAGTTCATGAAGGTGCTGCAACAATGGACTGGATGGAACAGGAAAGAGAAAGAGGTATTACTATTACTTCAGCTGCAACATATTGCAAATGGAGAGATATGCAGTTTAACATTATAGATACCCCGGGACACGTTGATTTTACGGCTGAAGTTGAAAGATCTTTAAGAGTTCTCGACGGTGCAGTTGTTGTATTCGATTCCGGAAACGGAGTTGAACCGCAATCTGAAACAGTTTGGAGACAAGCAGATAAATATAATGTACCGAGAATCGTTTTTTCAAACAAAATGGATAAAATCGGTGCAGACTATTTCATGGTTATAGATCAAATAAGAGAAAAATTAGGTGCAACTCCTCTTACAATGCAAATTCCTATCGGTGCGGAAGCGGATTTTAAAGGTGTTATAGATTTGGTTGAAATGAAAGCTATTATATGGAAAGGTGAAGAGTTGGGCGCAAAATTTGATGTAACCGAAATTCCTGCGGAATTTGCAGAAAAAGCAAAAGAATTAAGAGCAAACTTAATTGAACTTATTGCAGATTACAGTGATGATGTTATGAATTGTTTCATGGAAGGAACAGAACCTACCGTAGCACAAATAAAACAAGCAATAAGAAATGCAACCCTTCAAATAAAATTAATCCCGGTTTTCTGCGGGACATCATTCAAAAATAAAGGTGTACAACCTATGTTGGATGCAGTTTGTGATTACTTACCGTCACCTTTAGACAGAAAAGATATGCATTGCGTAGATGCAAATACAAATGAAGAAACTTCAAGACCGGCTGACGATAATGCTCCTTTCGCAGCTTTGGCCTTTAAGATACAAGCAGACCCTTTTATAGGAAAGCTCACCTATATCAGAGTTTACTCCGGAACTTTGCAGAGCGGTTCTTATGTATTCAATCCAGGCAAAAACGGCAAGGAAAGAATTTCTCGTATCGTAAGAATGCACTCTAACAACAGGGAAGAAGTAAAAGAAGTAAGAGCAGGTGATATTGCAGCAGTAGTAGGATTGAAAAATACCGGAACAGGTGATACACTTTGTGATGAAGCAAAACCTGTTATCTTGGAATCTATGGAATTCCCGGAACCGGTTATTTCCGTTGCAATCGAACCTAAATCTAAAGCAGATGAAGAAAAGTTGGCAAATGCTTTATCAAGACTTGCAGAAGAAGATCCTACATTTACGGTTAGAAGCGATGAAGAAACAAACCAAACAATTATTTCAGGTATGGGTGAACTTCACTTGGATGTTTTGGTTGACAGAATGAGAAGAGAATTTAATGTTCAAGCTAATGTAGGTAAGCCACAGGTTGCTTACAGAGAAACTGTTAAGAAATCAGCTGATGCAGAATCCAAATACATCAGACAGACCGGTGGTAGAGGTCAGTACGGACATGTTATTATAACATTGGAACCGTTACCTCCTGCGAAAGGTTTTGAGTTTGTTAACAAAATTGTCGGCGGTGTTATTCCGAGAGAATATATACCGGCAGTTGAAAAAGGTATAAGAGAAGCTTTAACATCCGGTGTTTTGGCAGGATATCCTGTTGTAGATGTTAGAGTTACTTTGACCGACGGTTCTTTCCACGAAGTGGACTCATCCGAAATGGCATTTAAGATTGCCGGTTCTATGGCTTTCAAAGATGCTTGCAAAAAAGCAAATCCCGTAATTCTTGAACCTATAATGAAAACAGAAGTTATGGTTCCGGAAGAATATATGGGTGATGTTATCGGTGATTTGAACTCAAGAAGAGGAAAAATTATGAGTATGGAACCGGTAAACAAAATAGAACATATTAAAGCAAATGTTCCTTTGTCTGAAATGTTCGGTTATTCAACAACATTGAGATCGTTAACACAAGGTAGAGGAAACTATAGTATGGAACCTTCACACTATGAAGAAGTTCCAAAACAAATTGCAGATAAAATTTTAGAGAAAAAAGCATAAAAATTACCGGACGGTAGTTTTTGAGCATAGAGTATAAAAAAAAGAAGTTTTTAAAATAAAACAGGAGAAAGAACAATGGCAAAAGAAAAATTTGACAGATCAAAGCCACATGTAAATGTAGGAACAATCGGACATGTTGACCATGGTAAAACAACCTTGACAGCAGCAATAACGAAGGTATTGGGAGATCAAGGGTTGGCAGAATATATACCTTATGATACAGTAGCAAAAGCATCAGAATCACAAGGAAGAAGAGACGATACAAAGATCGTAACAATCGCAGTAAGCCATGTAGAATATTCAACAAAGAACAGACATTATGCACATATCGATTGTCCGGGACACGCAGATTATGTTAAGAACATGATCACCGGAGCAGCCCAGATGGATGGAGCAATCTTGGTAGTAAGTGCATTGGACGGACCGATGCCACAGACCAGAGAGCACATCTTGTTGGCAAGACAAGTAAACGTTCCGAACATAGTAGTATTTTTGAACAAATGCGATGCAGTAGAAGATAAAGAATTGTTGGACTTGGTAGAAATGGAAGTAAGAGAATTGTTGACCAAGTACGGATTTGACGGAGACAACACAACCATCATCAGAGGAAGTGCATTGAAAGCATTGCAAGGCGATAAAGAAGGTATCGATTCAATAATGGCATTGATGGATGCAATAGATAAAGATATTAAGTTGCCGGAAAGAGATATAGATAAACCTTTCTTGATGAGCGTAGAAGATGTATTCTCAATCACAGGAAGAGGAACAGTAGCAACAGGAAGAGTAGAAAAAGGAAGAGTAAAAGTTGGAGATGCATTGGAAATCGTAGGTATTAAAGATACCCAAAAGACAGTAGCAACCGGAATCGAAATGTTCAGAAAGTTGCTCGATGAAGCACAAGCAGGAGATAACATCGGAGTATTGTTAAGAGGTATCGAAAAGAACCAAGTAGAAAGAGGACAAGTATTAGCAGCTCCCGGAACAATACACCCACACAAGAAATTCAAAGGTCAAGTATATATATTGAAGAAAGAAGAAGGCGGAAGACATACACCATTCTTTAACGGATACAGACCACAGTTCTATTTTAGAACGACCGATGTAACCGGAGTAGCACATTTACCGGCAGGAACCGAAATGGTAATGCCAGGTGATAACGTAGAAATGGAAGTAGAATTGATAATGCCGGTAGCAATGGATGAACAATTGAGATTTGCAATCAGAGAAGGCGGAAGAACAGTTGGATCAGGCGTTGTTACAAAGATCATTGAATAATTAAAATACAGGAAAAATAATATGTCAAACGAAAAAGTAGCAGTAAACAAAACAGATAGAATAAGAATAAAACTTCGTTCTTACGATTGTAAAATGTTAGACGATTCTTTAAAGAAAATTGTAGAAACAGCAAGAAGAACAGGTGCAACAATAACCGGTCCTATGCTTTTGCCTACAAACATAAAGAAATATACGGTTAACAGATCAGTTCATACTGATAAGAAATCGAGAGAGCAGTTTGAAATGAGAGTTCATAAGAGATTGGTTGATATCTGTGAACCTTCAGGAAATACGGTGGAAGAATTGATGAAATTGGATCTTCCTGCCGGAGTAGATATTGAAATAAAAATGTAATTTTGCGAAAGCAAAGTTGCGAGGTATAGAGGGATAAAAGTATGGAATTTTGTTTCCATACATCCTCGATACATTAAACTAAAATTTAAAGTAGAGAGAAAATATGTTAAAGTCAATAATTGGTTCAAAAATAGGTATGACACAGGTTTTTGATGAAAAAGGCAAACTTGTGCCGGTAACAGTTATAGAAGCAGGACCATGTGTAGTTACTGCTATTAAAACTGTTGAAAATGACGGTTATAATGCCGTTCAGTTAGGTTTCAAAGATGTTGCAGAAAAGAAACTTACAAAAGCTCAATTAGGGCATTTAAAGAAAAATAATATAGCTCCTAAAAAAATCTTGAGAGAGTTCAGAACTGATGATGTTTCCGGATATACAATCGGTCAAGAAATAAAAGCTGATATTTTTAAAGCAGGAGACTATGTTGATGTTAGCGGTATTTCAAAAGGTAAAGGTTTT
>JAEEGI010000664.1_pt1 | contig 96883 bp, 76 predicted proteins | sample 8958751 | NCBI WGS metagenome assembly JAEEGI01 (sample SAMN16246545, study PRJNA631951) | gut metagenome | biome: gut microbiome; feature: rumen; material: KS-attached | host: Bos | place: Iran: Karaj | collected 2018-10 | reverse complement strand
ACCCCAATATGGCTCAGCAATGGACCACATACGCCCAAAGCATACTGTCTCAGCCAGTTGACGGCAAACACTATTCACTCCCCTCGCCCTTTGGAGAGGGGCTGGGGGTGAGGCTCCTCTATAATCCTCGCATGAAGTCGGCCTACAACTTTGTGCCTGCCATCATGGGAATGTTGCTGATGCTGATTTGTGCCATGATGACATCCGTCAGCATTGTTCGGGAGAAGGAAAAAGGAACGATGGAAGTGCTGCTGGTGTCTCCCGTTCGTCCCATCATGATGATAGTGGCAAAGGCAGTGCCCTATTTGGTGTTGGCTTTCGCCATCCTTGTCTCCATCCTCCTGATGGCTCGCTTCGTGCTCGGTGTGCCGTTGGCTGGCTCCATCCTGTGGATTTTCGTAGTCTCAGCCATCTATATTTTGTTGGCGTTGTCCTTGGGCTTACTCATATCCAACATCGCAAGCAGTCAGTTGATGGCGCTACTGCTCTCGGCTATGGTGTTGCTCATGCCCATCGTCATGCTCTCGGGCATGTTGTTCCCCATCGAGTCCATGCCTATGGTTCTGCAATGGATTTCGGCTGTCATTCCTCCGCGCTATTACATCGAGGCGATGCGCAAGCTGATGATTATGGGCGTTGGCATCGGCGAGGTGATGCGTGAGGTGGCTATTCTCAGTGGAATGACAATCTTTTTGCTGATTGTGTCCCTTGCCAAGTTCAAGACACGATTAGAGTAGCATCAAAGTAAAAATGGAAAATCAGCCATGATAAAGTATCTCATACAAAAGGAGTTCCTGCAAATACGTCGCAACGCGTTTCTGCCCAGGCTCATCATCATTTTTCCCATCATGATTATGTGTGTCATGCCGTGGGTGATGAATCAGGAAGTGAGGAACATCCGTGTCAGTGTGGTGGATCATGACCACTCTTCGCTCAGCGCACGTCTTGTTCACAGCATAGAGCAGAGCAACTACTTCCGCTTCCGTGGAATGCAACCGTCGTACGAATTGGCACGGAAGGAGATAGAGAAGAGCCGAACCGACATCATCCTGGTCATAGCGAAGGGGTATGGCAAGGTGGCAGAGATGAAGGCGAAAGGCAATGCCATCCCTTCCGAGGAGGATAGGGGAAAGATACTCATTGCTGCCAATGCAGTCAACGGTGTGAAGGCTGGCATCGGTGCCAGCCACCTCTCCCAGATAGTCATGGCGAGTGCCAATCCCGATGCAGCCGCCTTGCAGACAGCCGTTTCCACCTTCTATCTCTACAACAAGCATCTCAACTACAAGCTGTTCATGATTCCCGCACTCTTGGCGATTGTGATGATGCTCATGTGTAGTTTCTTGCCAGCCCTGAATATAGTAAGCGAGAAGGAGACGGGAACGATAGAGCAAATCAACGTGACACCCGTTTCGAAGTGGTCCTTCATCCTCGCAAAGCTCATTCCCTATTGGCTCATGGGACTTTTGGTGGTTACCATCTGTCTCTTGTTGGCATGGGCAATATATGGAATCACTTGTCAGGGACCCATTGCCCTCGTCTATCTTCTCACCATGGTGCTCGCTCTCTTCTTCTCATCCTTGGGCTTGCTTGTCTCCAACTACAGCGAAACGCTCCAGCAGGCCATCCTTGTCATTTGGTTCTTCATGGTGTGCCTTCTCTTGCTCAGTGGATTATTCACCCCAACCCGTTCCATGCCCCGCTGGGCTTACCTCACCACCTACATCAATCCCATGCACTATTTCATCGATGCCATCCGCACTGTCTTTGTTCGTGGAGGCAATTTCGCTGCCATCGCCCATCAAGTGTATGCGCTTTCTGCCTTTGCCATCCTCATGAGCTTTTGGGCTGTGGTAAGCTACAAGAAGAACTCCTGAGAATTTTTAATTGTTAATTCAGAAGCGTTCTACATTGATTTTCTTTGGTGATTGTAGTGGCTATGTCCGTGTTTTTTCGTAAGTTTGCAGAATGTAACGAGAACCGAAAAGAATCAAAATAAGAATGCAAGACGAGAATATTGACAATGCGATGTATTGCATTGACCCCGAGGAGGCAGAGACCACGGATGAGCGTACCGAGAAGGGTACGCTTGTGCTACGCGACACTCCATTTGTTGACATGATGAAACGGCGCATCTTCAATGTGCTGCTCATTGCAAATCCTTACGATGCCTTCATGCTGGAGGATGATGGACGAGTGGATGAGAAGATTTTTGAGGAATACTCCAAACTCGGTCTGCGCTATCCTCCTCGTTTTTTCCAGGTGGCTTCGCAGGAGGAAGCTGAGGAAGAACTGAAAAAGACGAGTTTCGAACTGGTGATTTGTATGCCAGGAACGGACAACAACGATGTGTTCGATATTGCCCGAGACATTAAGATTCACAATCCTAAGATTCCAATTGTGGTGCTCACGCCGTTCAGTCATGGTATCACGAAACGTATGGAACATGAGGACTTGAGCATTTTTGAATATGTGTTCTGCTGGCTTGGAAATACGGATTTGTTGGTTTCCATCATCAAGTTGATTGAGGATAAAATGAATTTGGAGCACGATATTTCATGCGGTGTGCAGATGATTATGCTGGTGGAGGATTCCATTCGTTTCTATTCCTCAATTCTTCCAAATCTTTATAAGTTCGTCTTGCAGCAAAGTCTGCTCTTTGCTACCGAGGCTCTTAATTCCCAGCTCGAAACTCTCCGCATGAGAGGTCGTCCAAAGATTGTGCTGGCACGAAACTATGAGGAGGCATGGACTCTCTACACGAAGCACAAGAACAATGTGCTGGGAGTCATCAGCGATTGCCGATTCCCTCGTAACGGTGTGAAGGACGAACGAGCTGGTTTCGACCTCCTTTCTGCCATTCGCAAGGAAGATGAGTTCGTTCCGCTGATTCTGGAGAGTTCAGAATCAGAACGAGCAGAGTGGGCACGTCAATGCCATGCTTCGTTCATCGATAAGAATTCGAAGAAGATGAATGTGGATTTGCGAAAACTGGTGCAACGTTATTTCGGTTTTGGCGATTTCATCTTCCGCGACCCTAAGACGATGAAGGAAGTGGCACGAATTCGTAATTTGAAGGATTTGCAAGACAATATCTTCAAGGTGCCAAAGGAATCGCTGCTCTATCATGTGAGTAGAAACAATGTATCCCGTTGGTTAGGCTCTCGCGCCTTGTTCCCTATTTCCGAATTCTTGAAGCACATCACGTGGAACACGCTTCAGGATGTGGACCAACACCGTCAAATCATTTTCGATGCCATCGTGGCATACCGAAGGATGAAGAACCAAGGTGTGGTGGCTGTGTTCCATCGCGACCGCTTCGACCGTTACTCGAATTTCGCACGTATCGGCGATGGCTCTTTGGGAGGGAAGGGACGTGGCATTGCCTTTATCGACCATATCATCAAGCGTCATCCTGAACTGAATGAGTATCCAAATGCTACGGTGATGATTCCGAAGACGGTGGTGCTCTGTACCGACATTTTCGATGAATTTATGGAGAGCAATGAGCTTTATCAGGTGGCACTGAGTGATATACCTGACCCTGAGATTCTGCAATTCTTCCTCCATGCTCGTTTGCCAGAACGATTGGCAGAAGACCTGATGGCTTTCCTCGAAGTGGTGCAGCAACCTATTGCCATTCGTTCTTCATCGCTTTTGGAAGATTCTCACTATCAACCATTTGCGGGAATCTATAGCACTTACATGATTCCGTTTGCAGAAGATAAATATGTGCGCCTGCGAATGTTGAGTGATGCCATCAAGAGCGTCTATGCTTCTGTGTTCTATCGTGCCAGCAAGGACTACATGACTGCAACCTCGAATGTCATCGACCAAGAGAAGATGGCGGTGATTCTGCAGGAAGTGGTGGGTACACAATATGGCGACCGCTTCTACCCTAACATTTCGGGTGTGGCGCGTAGTATCAATTACTATCCTATTGGCGATGAACAGGCGGAGGAGGGAACAGTCAATCTGGCTCTCGGTCTTGGCAAATACATCGTGGATGGTGGAGTCAACCTGCGAGTCTGTCCTGCTCATCCCGACAAGGTACTTCAGACGAGCGAAATGGACATAGCCCTGCGCGAGACGCAAACACATTTTTATGCGCTCGACTTGAAGAACACCACCGAGGATTTCAAGGTGGATGATGGTTTCAACCTGCTCAAACTCAACGTGCGTGAGGCAGACAAGGATGGTTCCTTGCAATACATTGCTTCTACTTTCGATCCTTACGACCAAGTGATTCGCGATGGCATTTATGAAGGAGGACGCAAGGTGATTACTTTCTGCGGAGTACTTCAGCACGGTGTGTTTCCATTACCTCAGCTGTTGTCCATGTCGATGAAATTTGGTGCTGAGGATATGCGCCGTGCCGTTGAAATTGAGTTTGCTGCCAAACTTAATACCAATCGAACAGGTGAGTTCTATCTGCTCCAAATCCGCCCAATGGTGGATATCAAGGCACAGCTCAACGAGGATATTACTCTCGTGCCTGACGAAGACACATTGATTCGTTCGCACAATGCTATCGGACATGGCATCATCAACGATATCCACGACATTGTCTATGTCAAGACCATCCATCCAGAAACGGGCGAAAACATTTATTCCGCTTCGAACAACTATGCCATTGCAGACGAAATCGAAAGCATCAACCGCCGTTTCCTCAACGAAGATAAGAACTACATTCTAGTTGGTCCAGGACGTTGGGGCTCCAGCGATGCCTGGCTCGGCGTGCCTGTCAAGTGGCCGGCAATCAGTGCAGCAAAAGTGATTGTGGAAGCGGGACTGACCAACTATCGTGTGGATCCAAGTCAAGGCACCCACTTCTTCCAGAACCTCACTTCCTTCGGCGTGGGTTACTTCACCATCAACGACTTCATGGGCGACGGCATCTATCGGCAAACTGTCCTCAACCAAATGCCTGCCGTTACAGAAACCGCCCATGTCCGTCACGTTCATTTCGATCAACCTCTCGTTGTCAAAATCGATGGCATGAAGAAGGAAGGTATCGTGATGGAAGAGGAAAAGCAATAACCGAATTCTTAACAACAACATACTTTGCTCACATAAACGTTTTTGGGAACTCTCAATTAAAACGAGCCCCCGTTAGAAAAACGCTGAGGGCTTTCTTGTAAAAATGATGGGGAATGTGTATCTTTGTTTCGAATAAGTTTGAATGATAATGGACGGACAGCATATTGACAAGCAATGGAAATGCCTTTTCTGGGATTTGGACGGTACGATTACGGATTCGGGCGAAGGTATTATGAAGAGTGCGCAGGTGACGTTGGCTCATTACGGGATTAATGTGGAGGATTGGCGCACGCTGAGGCCGTTTGTGGGACCTCCGTTAGAGGATAGTTTCCAAATGTTTTATGGCTTCACGTACGAGCAGTCGATTGAGGCGATGGAGATTTATCGCCAGGATTATGTGGGTAATGATTATGTGCTGTCGAGAAACTTTCCTTACCCTGGCATTGAGGAATGCTTAGGAGCGTTGCAGGATGCTGGATATTTGCAGGTGATTGCTACGTCGAAACCAAAAAGGACTGCTGAACAGGTGCTGAAGTTTTTCGGATTGTTGAAGTATTTCGACTATGTGGCTGGGCGCGATGCTCACGATGTGCTGCACACGAAGGCTGACGTGATTCGTGATGCCATTCAGCGCTTGGATATTCATCCAGCGGATATTCTGATGATAGGCGACCGAAAATTTGACATTCTCGGTGCGCAGGAGTTGGGTATTGACAGTGTTGGAATCCTGTGGGGATATGGAGACAGAGAGGAGATGGAGCGTGTCAATGCTGATTACATCATTGAAACGATTTCTGAATTGCAGTCTTTCTTGCTTCCTTCTTCCGTTGGCAAGTAAGGGAAGAAGATTTCATTTTCGCTGCCTATGTCTCTCTATCGCAACATCCTCGATTTTTTCTTTCCTCGCACATGTGCTATGTGTGGGAAACGTTTGGGAGAGGAGGAAGCAAGTCTTTGTGTTCCTTGCATTCGTGGATTGGACCGATTTGGCTATGAAGGGAATGATGAGCACGGCACGCTAGAACGACTCTTTTGGGGACAGTTGCCCATAGAACGAGTGACAAGTTTCTTTTATTATAGCGGAAAGAACCATCGTCGTATCATTCATAACCTGAAATACAAACAGAGGGAAGAAGTAGGGGAGGATGTAGGTGCACTCTTTGCAGAAGAATTGATGGAAACGGGTTTCTTCGATGGTATTGATGGCATTGTGACTATGCCACTTCATCACAGTAAATTGAGGGAAAGAGGTTATAATCAGTGTGATAGCATTGCAAGGGGTATTCAAAAGGTGACTGGGATTCCAATTATAGATGGAGTAGTAGAAAGGATGGTGAATAATGAAACTCAGACACATAAGAACATCGTTGAACGCAAGGAAAATGTAAAAGGCATTTTTCGGTTGAAAGATGCGAGTTTAGTGGAAGGAAAGCACATTCTTTTGGTGGACGATGTACTGACAACGGGTTCCACACTCATTTCTTGTGGAAGTGAATTGGCTAAAGCTCCGAATGTTCGTATTTCTATTTGCACCTTGGCATACGCAGGAGAGTTGGTTGATTCCATAAACAAAAAATGACACCCGAAATCACTTCGGATGCCATTTCGCTATGAAAGATTTTAAAAGTTGTTTTTAGTTGTTTTTTACGTTGAACAATTATACAATTCCTTGAGCCATCATAGCCTTTGCAACTTTCATGAAGCCGGCAACGTTAGCGCCCTTCACGTAGTTTACATAGCCATCAGCTTCTGTACCGTACTTCACGCAGTTTTCGTGAATGTTCTCCATGATCCAGAGCAATTTAGCATCCACTTCTTCAGAAGACCAAGAGAGACGCTCTGAGTTCTGGCTCATTTCGAGACCTGATACAGACACACCACCAGCGTTAGAAGCCTTACCTGGAGAGTAGAGCAACTTAGCATCCTGGATGACTTTGATAGCAGCTGGAGTTGTAGGCATGTTTGCACCTTCGCAAATTGCGATAACACCATTTGCAACGAGTGCCTTTGCAGCTTCTTCGTTCAACTCGTTCTGAGTAGCGCAAGGGAGAGCGATGTCTGCCTTCTCGAACCAAGGCTTAGCACCTGCAACATACTTAGCAGATGGATACTTCTCAGCATATTCACGGATACGTCCACGATAAACGTTCTTGAGTTCCATGATGTAATCGAGCTTCTCGCGGTCGATACCATCTGGATCGTAGATATAACCGTCGGAGTCGGACATTGTCATTACCTGACCACCAAGCTGGAGAACCTTCTCAGCAGCGTACTGTGCCACATTTCCAGCACCAGAGATAAGCACCTTCTTGCCTTCAATCGTGTCGCCCTTAGTTCTGAGCATAGCGCGGAGGAAATATACGGTACCATAACCTGTTGCTTCAGGACGGATGAGTGAACCACCAAATTCAATACCCTTACCAGTGAGGACGCCAGAGAACTCACGAGTGAGCTTCTTGTACATACCGAACATGTAACCTACTTCACGTCCACCTACACCAATGTCACCTGCAGGTACATCTACGTCTGGACCGATGTGACGTGTGAGTTCGAGCATAAATGCTTGGCAGAAACGCATCACTTCTGCATTGCTCTTACCACGTGGGGAGAAGTCTGAACCACCCTTACCGCCACCCATTGGAAGAGTAGTGAGTGAGTTCTTGAATGTCTGCTCGAAAGCAAGGAACTTCAAAATTCCGAGGTTTACAGAACTGTGGAAACGAATACCGCCTTTGTATGGGCCAATTGCGTTGTTATGCTGAACGCGGTAACCCATGTTTGTCTGGTAGTTACCTTTGTCGTCCATCCAAGTAACACGGAACTGATAAACACGATCAGGAATGCAGAGGCGTTCGATGAGGTTCATCTTATCAAACTCTGGGTGTTTGTTGTATTCTTCCTCAATTGTTCCAAGAACTTCTTCTACTGCCTGATGATACTCAGGTTCATTTGGAAAACGGCGCTGGAGATCTGCCAATACTTTTTTTGCGTCCATAAAAAGTTTTTATTAAAATGATTATTGTTGAAAATATGAATTCAATTAAAATTGATTTTGTCACCTTTTTGTGACTGTTTTCTGTTGTCTGGCTTCTGACATTTTGCATTTGCATTGTGGCTATTCGATTGCCTTTTGTTCGTGAAATTGTGATTGAGGCAACACGTGTTTAGTCTGCAAGGAAATATGTTGGAAACCTCTTTGACTTATGTTTGCGGGCACAAAGTTAGCACTTTTCTTGAAAACATCCAAAAAAACTTACAAAAAAATAGTTTTTATTCAAAAAATATAGCAAAAAATCATTTTTATCACTAAAAAATGACTTTCTGAAGGGCAAAAACTGCTTATTTTATAAAAAAATGCAGTCTTTTTGGTAGGAAAAGCGAAAAAAAAACGATTTTTTTTCATGTTTTTTCAATTTTTTATAACTTTGCAGCCGGAAAAAAGGAAATCAAAAAAGTTTGGATTAGAACTATATGATTTATCCCGTTTTTGAAGAGTAAATTCAGAGTGCATAATCCTACTTAGATGATACCTTAATTAATATAAGACATTTATTTTTTAGTATTAATCATTTTATAAAACAAAGAATCAATGCGAGTAATTATTGAACCTAATTATGAGGAGATGTCGCGCTGGGCTGCAGAGTATGTTGCAGGAAAGATCAACGCCGCTAACCCTACACCTGAGAAACCTTTTGTTTTGGGTTGTCCTACAGGTAGTTCTCCACTTGGTCTCTATCGCAAATTAATCGAGATGAACAAGGCTGGAAAAGTAAGTTTCCAGAATGTGGTGACATTCAACATGGACGAATATGTGGCTTTACCAGAAGATCATCCAGAAAGCTATCATAGTTTTATGTGGAATAATTTCTTCAATCACATTGACATAAAGAAAGAGAATGTGCATATTTTGAATGGTAATGCTCCTGACCTCATTGCAGAATGTGATGCTTATGAAAAGGCTATCGAGGCAGTAGGCGGTATTGACCTCTTTATGGGTGGTATCGGTCCTGACGGTCACATTGCTTTCAACGAACCTTTCTCTTCTCTTGGCTCAAAGACCCGTATCAAGACTTTGGCTCATGATACTATCATCGCAAACAGTCGTTTCTTCAACAACGATGTGACAAAGGTGCCAAAGCAGGCTCTCACAGTTGGTGTGGGCACCGTAATGGCAGCTCGCGAGGTGATGATTGTTGCTAATGGCCACAATAAGGCTCGTGCTTTGAAGCATGCTATTGAGTTGCCAATTAGCCATGTTTGGACTATTAGTGCTATTCAGATGCATCAGCATGCTATCATCGTTTGCGATGAGGAGGCAACTGACGAATTGATGGCTTCTACTCACAAGTATTTCATGGAGAAAGAAAAAGGCAATCTCTAATTTTTGAACTTTTTTCTTTTCAATAGATTAGTCTGTCCGGCAGATTGCATAAAAGCAGTTCTGTCGGACAGACTTTTTTATGAAGAAGCAAAGAAAAAGTGGCTTAAACGGGATAGTTGGATGAAAAAGTGCTAACTTTGCATTCGTAAGAATATGCTTCGACTCGATCAAGACATCAAATATCTACAAGGTGTGGGCCCTCAGCGTGCTGACATTTTAGGTAAAGAACTCAACATCAAGACGGTTGGGGACTTGCTGGAGTATTTTCCATATAAGTATATTGATCGAACTCGTTTTTATCGAATCTGTGAAATCAATGGCAATATGCCTTATGTACAGATAATCGGTGAGATTCTTTCTTTTGAAACTGATGGAATAGGGCGCAAAACCCGACTGATTGCACATTTTTCAGATGGTTCGGGAGTGATTGATTTAGTTTGGTTTCAAGGAGCGAAGTATATTACTCAAACATATGATTGTCACCGTCGGTATGTGGTGTTTGGTAAGCCCACTATTTTTAAAGGACGCTATCAAATTGCCCATCCTGAGATAGAAAAAGCACCCGATGATGCTGGTAATGTTCGTTTCGATGCACTTCAACAGAGTTTGTTTGAGAACGATGAAATGGATGTTGATGATTTGATATTGAATGCTTCTCCATCAACACCTGCTGTTCCTTCACAACAAGTTCATTCATCAAACGTTCTTTCCACACCTTCACTTCGACCTGCTTATAACACGTCAGATTTGATGAAGAGGCGTGGTGTGAATTCGGGAGTAATAGCCAAACTCACAGCGAAGTTATTGGAAATGCTTGACCAGACTTTGCCTGAGACTTTGCCCCCTTACATTGTGGAGCGTTATCATTTCCCATCTCGTGATGAAGCGATGCGCGCCATTCACTATCCCCAATCTCCAGACCAATTGCGAAGAGTTCAAAGTCGATTGAAGTTTGAGGAACTTTTCTACGTTCAGTTGAACATTCTTCGATATAAGCGAAATCGGACCAGTAATTCAAATGGTATCCGTTTTGAACATGTAGGCGAAGCATTCAATGAGTTCTTTTATCATTATTTGCCTTTTTCTCTTACTGGTGCACAGAAACGTGTCATCAAGGAAATTCGCAAAGATATGGGTAGCGGCAAACAGATGAATCGATTGCTGCAAGGTGATGTGGGAAGTGGTAAAACGCTTGTGGCATTGATGTGCGCATTAATCGCTAAGGATAACAATTGCCAAACTTGTATAATGGCACCAACTGAAATCCTTGCCGAACAACATTTGGAAACGTTGCGTGGTATGCTTCGCGATATGCCTGTTCGGGTGGAATTGCTCACAGGAAGCGTGAAAGGGAAGAAACGTAAGGAAGTACTTGAAGGATTGTTAGATGGAAATATCGATATTCTGGTTGGGACTCATGCCGTGATTGAGGATCGTGTGCTTTTCCAGCATCTCGGTCTTGCTATTATTGACGAACAACACCGTTTTGGTGTGGCTCAGCGTGCAAAGATGTGGCAGAAAAATGTGATTCCTCCGCATGTGTTGGTAATGACAGCTACACCTATTCCTCGTACACTTGCCATGACGCTTTATGGCGACCTCGATGTAAGTGTGATTGACGAGTTACCTCCTGGACGAAAACCGATTGTCACCCAACATTGTTTTGATTCACATCGCAAAAGTCTGAACATCTCTATCCGCAAACAAATCGACTTGGGACGTCAGGTGTATGTGGTTTATCCACTCATCAAAGAAAGTGAGAAACTGGACTTGAAAAACTTAGAGGATGGTTATGAACAGATTTGCGAATATTTCCCAGATTGCAAAGTTTCGAAAGTACATGGGCAAATGAAACCAGCCGAGAAGGATGCTGAGATGCAGCGCTTTGCCAGTGGGGGAACTCAGTTTCTCGTTGCTACTACTGTGATTGAGGTGGGTGTGAATGTGCCAAATGCCTCAGTGATGGTGATAGAGAATGCCGAGCGTTTCGGACTCAGTCAACTTCATCAGTTGCGAGGACGTGTGGGACGAGGTGCCGACCAGTCGTTCTGTATTCTTGTAACGAATTATCAGATTTCGCAGGAAACCCGCAAACGAATTCAAATCATGGTAGATTCCACTGATGGATTTGAAATTGCAGAGCAAGACCTCAAACTACGTGGTCCAGGTGATTTGGAGGGAACGGCACAAAGTGGAATGGCATTCGATTTGAAGGTGGCTAATCTTGCTCGGGATGGAATGGTACTCCAAGCTGCTCGTGATTTGGCACAAGAGGTGATTGACAATGACCCTGATGAAGATAATCCTGTGAATGTCATTCTTTGGCGACGCTTGCAGGAATTACGTAAATCTAATGTTAATTGGGGAGCTATTTCTTAAAAAATGAAGAATGAATTTTACACTTTCATCGATAAGAGTAAAATTCATTCTTTATTTATGGGTCTTCTTCATTTATTTGATGTTGGCTCGAATCTTAGTGAGGAAGGATTGCATGCGGTCTTCATCCTTCGTGTCTATGATTTCAATGATTTCCTTCATTTCCGCACGAATTTGAGCAACTTGGTCCTTGGTGTATGGGTTGAAAAGAATTTCGCGAAGTAATGTGTCATCTTCGCTGAGTACCCCCTTTGCAATTTTTAGATGACGCTTGAACGTGGTACCTGGTGCATCTTGATGCTTCATCACAGCCGCAAATGCGAAGGTGGAGATGAATGGAATGGACAGGGAATATGCCACGGTACGGTCGTGCTCATCAAACGTATATTCACAAATGTGCAGACCAAGTTGTTGGTAGAGGTCCTTAAAGAAACAACGTCCCATATAGTCACCTTCATTGATGATGATGGCATTCTCGTCGTTGAGTTTACCAAGGTTGGCGAAGGTAGGGCCGAACATAGGGTGGGTGCTTACATAATGGAATCCACTTTGCTCGTAGAATTCCTTGAACCCAGTCTTCACTGACGAAATATCACTAATAATGCAGTATTCCTTTGGCAAATATGGCAATACTTGACGGAATACCTCTATTGTATATTTCAAACTCACAGCGTTGATGACGAGGTCGGGACGGAATGACTCGATTTCCTCCATCGTCGTAAAGCGCTGAGTATTGTAGAGGAAACGCATCTTCATTGGGTCGATGTCGTAAACAGCTACTTCATGTTCGAAGCTGAGCAGGTCGGTAAAAAACGAACCCATTTTACCTGCACCAAGAATCAGTATTTTCATTATATCAGTGTTTTTTGTATATTTCAGTTTTTTCTTTTTTAGAGAAACATCTCACCTTTTCATTCTCTAATCAATAAGATTAGAATCCTTCAAGATAAGGAAGCAAACGTTCCAATTCCTCATCGGTAAAGATATTCAGTCTTCGCAATTGCTCCACGCTTTTGATGTAGCCATCAAGCCGCACATAATTCTTGATTCGCTTTGTGTTGTCGTAACCGATGTAAGGATGTGCTGCCATTTGTTTGAAGTCTGCTTTGTTGATGTTTATTTTTTTGATTTGTGGTGTGGAAACAGAAAACCAATCGAGCGTTTCCATTGGAAAATTGTTGATTTCAGCAAGTTGTTCAACGTTGATGAACCCTCCCAATTTTTCACGATAGCGAATGATGCTTTTGGCAAAGTGAGAACCAATACCAGGAATGCGTTTTAGCAACGTCGTGTCGGCAGTGTTGAGGTCAACGAGAGTATGCTCTTTGAATTTGTTCGACATGTAGCGGCGAAGAGAATCCTTGTATGCTGATTCTTTTTCAACTACTGGAGTTGCGCTCTCATCATGCTCTTTTCTATTATCAGAAATCTTTGGATAGACCTCTTTTTGGTATGCCTTCCCAATGTGGATATATGGTCGAAGCGGCTTGATGTCTTCCTCCGTCCATCCGTAAGTGTCTAGCATGTCGTCAGCAGAGTGAAATACTTTACCAGCCTTGCGATAATGAATAAAATTCTTCACTTTCCATGCTTTGATACCGAAACTCACCAATGTTGTAGAATCGATGGTGTTCGGGTCGAAAGCAAATAGTTTCGAGGCTTTTGGCTCAGCTAAGGATTCTTCTTCGTCTTCTGAATTGCTGGCACCTTCTTCTTTATTGTTAGAATTGGACATGATATTCTCTGCAAGAGCAGATGCTTTCTTTGGCTCGTCCTTCGATTTGAAGGCATTCACCACCAGCATCACTCCTACACAGAAAATCGCTATGATTGCCAATGTGACAATGACTTTTCGATCTTCCTTTCTGAAGTAAAAAAAGTCCGACATCACTTATTGAGAATTTCCATTTGCTGGCGAACACTCTCTTCATGAATTGCCTCGAAAATCTGACGAGTACAATGTGTGTCGATTCCACAAAGTGAACCTTGTGCACCGCGCTTGTCAAGAATCTCGCTGTAACGGCTTGTCTGCACAATTGTCATGCTATGCTCTTTCTTGTATTGACCAATTTCACGACTGATGCGCATACGTTTGGCAAGGAGGTCGATGAGTCCATTGTCGATTTCGTCAATTTGGCGACGAAGAGCTGTGATGTTTTCTGTAGTAACAGGTGATTCACGAATCACAAGCAAATTGAGAATGTAATCAAGAATGTCTGGTGTTACTTGTTGGTTGGCATCGCTCCATGCATTTTCAGGATTGCAATGGCTCTCAATGATAAGTCCATCCATGCCGAGGTCCATAGATTGCTGACAGAGTGGAGCGATGAGGTCGCGTCGTCCACCAATGTGGCTTGGGTCACACAGAATGAGCATATTTTGAACGCGACGGTGCAACTCGATAGGAATCTGCCACATAGGAAGATTGCGATAAATTTTCTTGTCGTAGCTGGAGAAACCGCGATGAATTGCAGCAAGACGCTTAATACCTGCACCATTGATACGTTCCAATGCACCAATCCACAGTTCGAGGTCGGGATTCACAGGGTTTTTTACAAATACAGGAATGTCAACGCCGCGTAGTGAATCAGCCAATTCCTGCACAGCGAAAGGATTAGCTGTTGTGCGAGCTCCTACCCAAAGGATGTCGATGCCATACTTGAGAGCGAGTTCCACATGTGCTGGTGTTGCTACCTCGGTTGCGGTTAACATACCGGTTTCTTCTTTCACGCGCTTCAACCAAGGAAGTGCTTTTTCGCCATTTCCTTCGAAACCTCCTGGTTTTGTACGAGGTTTCCATACTCCTGCTCGGAAAATCTTGATGCCATTGTTGGCAAGTTGGCGAGCTGTATCCATCACTTGTTCTTCTGTTTCAGCACTGCAAGGACCTGCAATGATGAGTGGGCGCTTTGGTTCTATGCCGGGGAGGTCGAGAGGTTTGATTTCGAGTTCCATAAAGGGTCTTTGGGGATTATTTAGTTTTTTGATGACTTAGAATTATTTGAAACTTTAGTTTTTGAAAACGGCTTCGATGCGGTGCAGGGCTTCTTCCATCTTATCATCTTTTGCACAAAGGGAGATGCGCACGTAGCGCTTGCCATTGCTACCGAAGATAAAGCCTGGAGTAATGAAGACACGTGCTTCGTGGAGCACCTTCTCAGTGAGTTCTTCCACATCGTTGTAGGAATCAGGGATGCGTCCCCAAAGGAACATGCCAGTCTGCTGAGGATCAAACTTGCATCCGATGCGAGTCATGATGGCTTCAGCGATGCGACGACGATTCTGGTAAGTCTTCACGTTGGCTTGCAGATGCCACTCGTCGGAGTTTTCGTATGCCTTGGCTGCGGCGAGTTGAAGACCGCGGAAGGTGCCTGAGTCTATATTGCTTTTCACACGCAGAATCCATTCCACGAAAGTAGCGTTAGTGGCAAGCATTCCCACGCGCCAACCTGGCATATTGTGACTCTTCGACATGGAATTGAATTCAATGCAGCATTCTTTCGCACCAGGCACTTGCAGAATGCTCAAGCGTTCACCTTCGTTGAGAATGAAACTGTATGGATTATCATTTACAACAACGATGTTGTGACGTCGAGCAAAATCCACGATTTTCTGATAGAGTTGACGAGTAGGTCGTCCACCTGTAGGCATGTGAGGATAGTTGGTCCACATGATTTTCACGTCACTCAAATCCATCGATTCCAACTGATCGAAGTCGGGCTGCCATCCATTTTCTTCATATAGGTCGTAGTTCACGATTTCAGTGCCGAGTAAACGGTTGAGGGCTGTATAAGTCGGATAGCCAGGGTTAGGTACGAGTACCTTGTCTCCAGGATTGCAGAGTGCCAGAGTCACGTGCAGGATTCCTTCTTTCGAACCAATCAATGGTTGGATTTCGGTCTTTGGATCGAGGTCCACGTCGTACCATCGTTTATAGAAGCGAGCCATGGCTTCACGGAGTTCAGGGATACCAACAGTGGGTTGATAGCCGTGTGTGTTGTCTTGTTGAGCCACTTCGCAGAGCGTTTGGATGGTTTCCTTTGACGGTGGCATGTCGGGACTTCCGATGGCAAGGCTGATGATGTCTTTTCCTTCGGCGTTGAGTCGTGCAATTTCTTTGCCTTTGCGGCTGAAATAATACTCGCTTACTGAAGCGATGCGGTTGGCAGGTTTGATATTCATATTATATGGTTGATTTTCCATCAATGTATTCACCTAAAATTTTCAATTGTTTAGTCAGAGGACGAACAGCGTCAATCGATTGCCGATAGCGTGTGTAGTCATCGTATGTCACATCCACGTAAAACATATATTCCCATTCGCGTCCGATGATAGGAAGGGACTGAATCTTTGTGAGGTTGATGCGATAGAATGAGAAAATGGACAGCACTTGCGAAAGGCTTCCTTCGGAATGAGGCAAAGAGAAAACGATGCTTGCTTTGTTGGACTTGCGAGGATTGCAAAGTCCTTCAGCTATCCAAGGATCGCTAACCACCAAGAAGCGGGTGAAATTGTGTTTGTTGGTTTCGATGCCTTCTTCCAAAATCTTCATGCCATAGAGTGGGGCGGCAAATTTGGAACAGATTGCAGCATGTCCGTGCAGTTGGTTTTCGCTGATGTCTTTTGCAGCACCTGCTGTGTCGTCGGTCTCCACCACTTTCAGATGCGAATGCTGATTCAAGTATCGACGGCATTGCATAAAAGCAACGGGGTGCGAATTCACCTCTGTGATGTCCTCCCAGTTATCTTCGGGCAGACACATGATGCTGTGCGAGATGCGAAGCTTATGCTCACCCACAATTTGCATTCCACTTTCGCGGAGTAGTTCGTAGTTATGGAGAAGACTGCCTGCAATGGTGTTTTCGATAGCAATGAGTGCAACGAGGTTCGAGTCTTGTTTCATTTCCTCAAACTCCTGCTCAAACGTGTCGCAGCACACAATTTCTATAGGTTCATCTTCGAAAAACTTGTGGGCGGCAATGTCGTGAAAACTACCGATAACTCCTTGAATGGCTACTTTTCTCATTATCTTCTGTTAAATAAAAAAATCCCGCTCGGATGGGAGCGGGATTGTTATGTTTTGTTTTTTGATTCTTCTAATTTTGGTCATATATACACATACACCTTCCCGCTCTACTTTGTGTTAAAGTAAAAGTAAAAAAAGTAATATGCACCGTAGAATGACTTCATTGTTTGAATACTGTTATTTTTGTTTTGCGCTGCGAAGGTAGCACTTTTCTTGAAAACCACCAATAAAAACGAACATTTTTTTATTATTTGGTAGAAAAAACTTACAAATCTCTTAAAAACGCAGTCTTTTAGTGGTGTTTCAACACTGAACTTATAATCCGAATGGATTCAAAGCGTTGTAAGCATTCTTCATATATTCCTCCATGCTCACAAACTCATCGTCTCCAAGTCCTTTCACCTCTTCTGGATTGACACCCAACTGTTCAATGGCTTCTTCCATCGTTTTCTTAGCCTCTTCCTCGCGCCCCAATTTCTTGTAGATGCCACTTAGTCCGATGTATGCAGATGGAACAAATGGATTTTCCTTCAACACCTTATTATAATATAGGATGGCATCGTCATCCTTGTTTTGTGCTTCGCAAATGAGTGCTTTTTGCTGCAAAACCTCGTCTGTGTCGTAACTATGCTCGAGAAGGAAATCCACATCTCGCTCCGCATTCTCCACCTGCTTCAATGCAAACAGTGCTTCTGCTCGCAGTTGGTAAGCCTCTGCATAATCCTCTTTGGCGCTGATAGCGGCAGAAGCCTCCTCCACAGCTTGCTCATGATTGCCTTGAGCCTTTGCCATTTTTGCAAGTTGATAATGAGGCATAGCGAGAGCATCATTGATGTCAAGTGCACGATGGCATGCTTCCTGCATCTTGTCGTAGTCTTCTAATTGGAACAACACTTCAGCCAACGAGATAGGGTAGGATGGCTCTTCAGGGCAAAGCTCACAGAGTTTTTCATATTGCTCCTGTGCACTTTCCAAGTCATCGTTGTGAAGATAGGCAGATGCGAGTGTGCGTCGCGTGTCCTCGTCTTCCTTAATATCCAAAGCTCGATTCAGGCATGCAATGCCAAACTCTACTTTTCACACGCGCAGTGCCTGCGTTCCATCGTAGGTGAGAACTTCAAAATTATATTGTTCTTTTTGCTCCTGTTTTTCTTCAGGAGTTTCTTCTTTGCCAAATAGTGATTTGAAAAAGCCCATTCTTTGAAATTAAAAAGTAAAAATGTAAAATTAAAAATTCTATTTCTTCACTTCTCACTCCTCATTCCTCACTTTTCCTTATCTTGCTCCTCTTTGTTTCGATTTCGTTTTCCTCCGTCATTTGGCGGAGCACATCGTCAAGGAGTTCGCGTCGTATGTTGATATTGTTGAGTTCTGTGATACTGTGCCATTCCCCATCCTCAAGGATTTCGATGATGCGTTCGTGAGTCCGTTCCATTTCACTGACGTTGATGCCTTTCTTCTTACGTGCCAGACAAACGTCACATTGTCCACATTCGTCCTGCGCCTTCTCACCAAAGTAGTTGAGTAGCATGCGACTTCGGCAACGAGTCGTGCTTGAAGCATATTCCAGCATCTTGTTGATGCGATGTTGATAGTCCTCTTTTCGCAGCTCATACACATCTTCCGAAAGCATAATGCGCTCGGTATCCACGCGAGGCAATACGTATGTGATAGTGGGAGAACTATTGTGAGGAATGTAATCGATGATGCGTCGCGCTGCCATTTCCTTCAACAAGTCGTAAATGTAGTCTGCATCAAGTCCTGTGAGGTGAGAAAGATGCATCTCTTCAATTAGCACAAAATCGGCAAACACACCCGTGTAGTTGCGCAAGATGGCATCCATCAGCATTTCCATGTCCTTGCTTCCCTCGTGGAGTCGGTATAGTTCTTCCTTGCGGAGGATAAACCGTAAGCGCGATTTCATATCGTTCTCCTCACGATAGTCGATGTAGCCTGCATTATTGAGGAGTTTCAGCGCACTGTTTACTTGCACGGGAAACTGCTTGAACTTTCGGCAGAAGTCGTCGATGCTGAAAAGATGCGTGGTGTTGCGTCCATCACCCACACCGATTTCATAGTAGCACGAAATGTTTTCGTACGTCTCACGGATGTACTCTTTCTCGGGGTAGGTTTCCGACACGCGTCTTGAGAGCGTATAATTGTCTTTCGGATTATAGAGCAACACGGCGTAGGATGCATTGCCATCGCGTCCTGCTCGCCCTGCCTCTTGGAAATATGCCTCGATGGAGTCGGGTAAATTGTAGTGAATCACCAGTCGCACGTCGGGTTTGTCGATACCCATGCCGAACGCATTGGTTGCTACCATCACACGGCAGCGATCCTTTGTCCAGTTAATCTGTCGAAGGTCTCGCTCTGCAGTAGTGAGTCCTGCATGATAACTTTCAGCCATGATGCCATGCGACTGTAGCAATTGTGCCAATTCGGTGGTGAGTCGGCGACTTCGCGTATAGACGATGGCGCTGCCCTGAGGCACACTCTTGAGGATATGCAACATTTCCTCGGTTTTGTTTTCCGTTTGGCGCACCACATAGATGAGGTTCTTGCGCTCAAAACTCATGGAGATGACATTCTTCTCCTTGAACCACAACTTTTCTTGTATGTCATCCACAACCTTCGGTGTGGCAGTAGCGGTGAGGGCAAGAACGGGAACGGGGTAGGGGATGAGGTTGCGCAGTTCTGCAATCTGCTGATAGGCAGGACGAAAGTCATAGCCCCACTGAGAAATGCAATGGGCTTCATCCACACAAATCATGCAGATGTTGCCCATTCGTTCCAGTTTGGTGCGAAACAAATCGCTTCCAATTCGTTCTGGCGAAACATAGAGAAAGCGGTAGTCGCCCAAGATGCAATTATCGAGAATACGCACCACATCATCGCGCACCATACCCGTGTGGATGGTTTCTGCCTTGATGCCACGCAGACGCAACTGCGCCACTTGGTCCTTCATCAGTGAGATGAGGGGAGTGATAACGAGGCACAATCCTTTCATTGCCAAGGTTGGCACTTGGAAACAGATAGACTTTCCTCCGCCCGTAGGCATCAGTCCGAGGGTGTCGCGCCCTTCGCCAATGCTGGTGATAATCTGCTCCTGAATGCCACGAAAGGAGTCGTAGCCCCAATATTCTCGGAGTATGTCGAGATAATTTGTGGACGCTCCCCCTGGTTCCTCCATGTGAGGAAGGGGAGTGGTGATATCATCCGACTTGCTGTCCTTGGTACTCATGTCTATTCCTTCGCCCGTATGTCCTCAATGATGAGTTGGAGCTCACCTTTGCGGTAGCTGTTTTCCTCGATGGTAAAAACAATGTCAAACGAGTGCTTGGTCTTGATATAGCGTGCCTCGGAACTCTGTCCGAAGGCAATGCCATTCATCACCTGATTGGAGGTGTTATCTACCAGCTCCAACTTGATGTGCTCCTGGTTATGCCCCACCACTTTGCTTGTGCCAAAGTCATACACTTGTTTGGTGCAGAACTTCGGTTTTTCGTTCTCAGGACCAAACGGACGCATGCGTTTCAGGTCGGAATAGAACTTGCGGTTGATTTCGCTGAACGAAATCATTGCATCCACGTCGATGTTCGGTGTCACTGTCTCGCTTTCGATGTTTTCAGCAACGTAAGTTTCGAAGCGCTGCTTGAATTCAGCCACATCTTCCACTTTCAGTGAGAGACCTGCTGCATAGGTGTGTCCACCGAAGTTCACCATCAAATCGGCACAACTCTGGATTGCCTTATACACGTCGAATCCACTCACACTGCGAGCTGACCCCGTAACCAAATCATCGCTGCGAGTGAGTACCACGGCAGGGCGATAGAAGGTTTCCGTGAGACGCGAGGCAACAATACCAATCACACCCTTGTGCCAATCCTCGTTGTAGATGACGATGCTGCTCTTGTTCTCCATATCGGGCGAATTCTTCACCAATTCCTGAGCCTCTTCCGTCATTTTCTTGTCGAGTTCCTTGCGCTCTTCGTTGTATTGGTTGATTTGCTGCGCCTGTTCCAATGCTTTTTGGTAGTTGCGCTCCACCAACAAACTCACTGACGCCTTGCCGTTCTGCATGCGTCCCGATGCGTTGATGCGTGGACCAATCTTGAAGATGATGTCCGACATGGTGATGTCGCGTCCCGACATGCCGCACATGTCAATCACCGCCTTCATGCCCACGCTTGGATTCTGGCTCAGCTGGCGCAGTCCGTGATAGGCAAGGATGCGGTTCTCTCCCATGATGGGAACGATGTCGGAGGCAATACTCACTGCCACAAGGTCGAGCAGTGGAATGAGTTGACTGAAGGCAATGCCATTGCTGATGGCAAACGCCTGCATGAATTTGAAACCTACGCCACAACCCGACAAATCTTTGTAAGGATAGGTGGCATCCTTACGCTTGGCATTGAGGATGGCAACTGCTGGAGGCAGTTCCTCGTCGGGCACGTGGTGGTCGCAAATAATGAAATCAATGCCCAAACTCTTGGCATAGGCAATTTCTTCGATTGCCTTGATGCCGCAGTCGAGCACAATGATGAGTTTTACACCCGTCTCGTGGGCGTAGTCCACACCTTGAATCGACACCCCATAACCCTCCTCGTATCTGTCGGGAATATAGTAGTCGAGTTCAGAATAGAATTGTTGCAGGAAGCGATATACCAATGCGACGGCAGTGCATCCATCCACATCGTAGTCGCCATAAATCATCACCCTCTCTCGGTTTCCCATCGCCTGGTTCAAGCGGTCAACCGCGCGGTCCATATCGCGCATGAGGAACGGGTCATGAAGTGCCTGCAGTTGCGGGCGGAAATAAGCGCGTGCTTCGTCGGCTGTGGTGATTCCCCGCTTCACAAGCAAGAGGCACAGCGTTTCGCTCACACTGATTTCCTGCGACAGTTTAGCCGCAGCCGCTTTCTGTTCTGGTGTAGGTTCTTCGTAGTTCCATTTGTAATTCATTAATTATGTTGTTTTATTATATTGCTTCTCTCGGTGTAAATGCCTCGACTGGGTCGATAGATGGATTTGATTCATATTCCACACTTTGCGCTTCACTCTTCTCACTCCACTCTTCACACTTCACTCTTCACGCTCACTCCTCACTCAAAAGCGCACTTTTACGGCAATTTACTTTGTAAAGATATGAAAAATAAATGAATTCTTCGAAAAATTGACATTAAATCTGTCGTTTTAGCCTAATATTTACTCATTTTTAAGTAATTAGTAAATGATAATTGTTTAAAAAGCGACATACTTCCACAGTTTTCATCACTTTTTATAAAATTTCCCATCTGTTTTTAATCTGTATTCTATCTTGCCAGATAGCTTCAGTAATCCAGCGTTTCTTTTTTAAGCAAAATAATGAAATTCCACATGGAATTGACAGAACCTGAATAGTGCTTTAAAAAGAACGCTCTTGGGGATTAAGTCCTAAAACGAGCCTGCGTTTATTCAGTGAATCCCCAAAAGCGCTCTTTTCATTCCCCTGTTGCGTAGGTTTTGTTCCCCTATAGCGTAAGTTTTGTTCCTCTATAGAATAATTACTGTTCTACTGTTTCGTAAATCATAATCCTCAATGGAAAAATGTCAATTATTTACTCAAAGGAATGTGATTTGCTTAAAAAGTGTTAATATTGAAGAAATAAAAGGTACTATGTATTGCAAGGTACTATAAAAACACCTACATTTGCAGCAGAAAACCAAAACAGCGAGCATTTATGAACATAGAAAATGCAAAATCACAGATGAGGAAGGGAATGCTGGAATATTGCATTCTGCTCATTTTGAAGGAACGAGCCGCATACGCTTCCGACATCATTCAGAACTTGAAAGAAGCAAACTTGTTGGTGGTGGAAGGTACGCTTTACCCTCTGCTCACCCGTCTGAAAAACGATGGTGTGCTTGCCTACGAATGGCAAGAAAGTTCGCAAGGACCTCCTCGCAAGTACTATAAACTGACGGATGCGGGGCATACTTTGCTCTTGCAACTCGATGGAGCTTGGCGCGAACTGGAAAACACGGTTCATCTTCTGAAAGACAGGAATTTAAATTGAACAACTTAAAAATTTACTATTATATGAAAAAGAATATAACTATCAACATGTTCGGGCGACTCTATTCGATAGATGAAGACGCATACGAATTGCTGAAAAAGTACACGGAATCCATCCACCAGACTTTCGACCGCCAAGAGGGTGGGGAAGAGATTGCCAACGACCTTGAGGCTCGCATTGCCGAGCTGTTCGACGAACTGAAGGCTGGCGGTGTGGATGCCATCAACATCGAGCACGTGCAGGACATCATTGCCCGCATTGGAAATCCTGAGCAGATGAGTGACGATGCTTCGCAGACGAATGGCAATCAGCAGAGCGAACAATTTGGTGCAAACACTTCGGGAGGTGGATTTGGTTTGAATCAGACTGCCTGGGAAAACTATTCGGAGAACTTGAAAAAGAAGAAGCTCTTCCGCGACCCTACCAACAAAGTGCTGGCGGGTGTGCTTTCGGGACTTGCCAGTTATTTTGGTGGCGACCCCACTTTTTGGCGCTTGGGTTTCATCCTGCTTGTTTTCGGTTCGGGTAGTTTCTTTAGTTGGAACTACTTCGGTTGGCGCATCTCCTTTGGCTGGGCTATCATCGCATACATAGTTTTAGCAGTTATCGTGCCCGAGGCAAAGACACCTGAGGACAGGCTGAAGATGAAGGGTAAGGAGGTAAATCCACAGAACTTGGGCGATGAGATTTCGGCAGCTGTGCAACAACCCGAAGAGATGAAGACGAATGGCGCAAGCGGATGCCTCAGTGGTGGATTCAAGGTGTTGGGTACGCTACTGAAGATATTTGTGTTTCTCCTTGGTGTCTGTCTGTTTGTTCCGTTCTTGGTGTTGCTGAGTGGCATGGCGGCCATGTTCTTTTCGCCTGAGTTTGTGTTAGGAAACATGTTTTATCCCGATGTGGCAGAAGTCTATCATCAGAATATGGAAATCTTCTGGACATTGGGTGGATGCCTCTTGGTGGGACTTTTCATACCTGCCTACGCTGCCATTCATGCTTTCCTCAGTACGGCAGGCAAGCAAAAGCCGATGGGAACCACGCAGCGTGTTTTCTGGCTTTGCCTTTGGCTCATCGCAGTGGTCGGAATCGTTGCTTCTGCTGTGAAGATGGGAGAGGTTATTGATAAATATGAGAATGAAGTTCGGCAGCAAAGAAAAATTGAAGCCCGCGAAAAGGATTTAGCGGAAATGTATCAAGAATGGGATGACTGGTACTTCAGGGAACAACGTTTCACTCTCTGCGAAAACACCGAAGAGGGACTTCTCTATCATACAATGTCGGGTGAATACCCTGCGTTGGACAAGGCGGACCGTAAAGTTATCAACAATATGATGCGTTATTTGGATGCTTGGAAAGATGGCAAGGATGTGCTTTATCAGGCTGAACGTCAAGACACTGTGGATGCGGGCAACTATCGCCTCACTTGCATTGCTCGTGCAAGCGAGGAAAGTGAATTCGTTTGTATCTATGCCATTGCGGGAACCGACACGCTAAGGGCGTTTGTAGAAGCCGTTGGCAACGAAGGCGGACAACTGTGGGAGGATGCCAAGAAAAGCGAAGCTGCTGGCAAGGCAACGAAATACGAAAAAAATGTGTTGGAAGGAAATGATGGTAAGGGCTATGGTTGGAGTGTTGTCACCATTCCAAACATCAAGGTTGGCAAAGATGGTATTGTGCGCTACGGTATCTCCACCGACCCTCAATTCACAGGTCAGCCAACCCATTGCCATTGGTTCTCCGCCACCGATTTTAAGTTGGAACGTATGTAGCAAAAAACATCGATAGCTTCTAGTTGTTAATAAATGAGTTAGGTGCGCACATACTGCCATTCGTCGAGATGACGAGTGGCAGTTTCTGTTGATACGTGTCAATAAATTTGTAGGAGAAGATAAAAATATGCGAGTTTTATGCTTGAAAATCAGAAAAAAGCCTTAAATTTGCAACGTGTTTTTCATAGTATTAGATTTAAGGTTAACAAGATTGGGCTGAAGCGTCAGCCCTTTTTTTTATGTCTATACGTGAAGATACGCTCCGCTTAAATGAAGAATGAAGAATGTAGAATGAAGAATAATAATTACAAAACTAAAATACATTCTTCATTCTACATTCTTCATTTCTTCACTCTCCACACTCCGCGCTTCATGTCGATTTGCCATGAGTCGTAGTAGTTGAGCACCATCTTGCCGTCCTCCCATTCGATGGGAAGCATAATGATTTTCGATTGTGGAAGATTTGGGTCCATCCAGCGGTCGCCCACATAAACATAGATAGTGCCTTCGGTTCCTTCCACTTTCAGGATGGACGATGCCTGTGTATCGTAGGCAATGCGGTCGCCAATGTTTTCCAATGGGCTCCATCCTTCCTTGATATTCTTCGAGGTAGCGAGTTTTGCTTGATTAGGGTCCCAACCCGTGCAAGCCGACGAAATCATGTAGTAGGTGTCGCCGATGTGTGCAATGGCTGGAGCCTCACGACGCTGTCCTTTGCAAAGCACAGTTTTTTCCACGGCATTGTGGTAGTCAGGAGAGAGTTGGAACAAGCCGAGGTTGGTGTTTTCGTCTGTAGTGGAAATGAAATAGGCTTCGCCATCGTTATCTACAAAGATATTGCAATCGCGTGATTTGGTGCCAAGCGGACGACCCGTCCATACGCAAGTGTAAGGACCTGCCACGTTATCGCTTTCAAAAACTCCTGCTTCGCTTGCGCTGTAGTCTCGTGCTTCCCAATGACACCAAACCACATATTTCTTTGTCTTTGCATTATACATGAGTTTTGGACGTTCAATCATGCGAGATTTGCCCAACTCTGGGTGAGTTTCATGGTTCTTAATGATTTTTCCTTCGAAGTGCCAATGCACGAAATCCTCTGTGGAATAGAGGTTTACGTCGGGGTTCCACGAACGGGCACGGTCTTCGCCAATGAGATACCATTTATTCCCTACTTGGAGGAAGTTGCCACCATGAGCCTGAACGACTTTGCCATCGTCGTCTATCCATTCAATTCCATTCTGAATGGTGATAAATTGAGCACGAAGATGAGATGCCTGCAAGGTGAGGAAGGCAATGAGGAGGAAAGTGAGATGTTTCATAAAAAAAGAATTAAGATTGATGAATAAGCCCCCTCCAACTTCCCTTCGGGGAGGCTGGGAGGGGCCTGTCTTTAATACAAAGGTTCCCCTCTGTAGAAGTTGAGGATTTTCTGACGGAAGATGTAAGTGTATTTCGCTTGGAGGAGATCGGCTTGCGCTTTCATGAAGCGAGTTTTCTGCTCCTCAAATTCAGTGCTGTTAGCCTTTCCGTTCTCATATTTCTTTTGCATCAAGTTGAAGGATGCACTCGCTGCTTCACTGGCTGTTTGTGAAGATTGGTATTGCTTCTGTGCAGCAATTGCATTGTAGTAGGCTTGTTGCATTTCCTTGTAGAGTTGCTTGCGCACATTTTCGAGAGATAAACGCTGATTTTCGGCAGCGATGCGTGCTTGACGAACTGAATTGCGTGTGTTGAATCGGTTGAAGATAGGAATGGAAAGGTTGAGTCCGATGTATTGGCTGAAATTGTTCTTTAATTGCTTGCCAAAAGAATCTGAATAAAAACCTGATGTCTTATAGGAGTTAGACCCCAAACTCGCATTGAAACTCAAGGTAGGGTAGTAACCAGCCTTTGCAATGTTGATATTCTTCTTTGCTGATTCGAGTCTGTATTGCTCGGCAATGATGGAAGGACGAGTAGCATATTCAAAACCATCCGACGAAGGAATGGTGTTGAGCGCATGGAGTGCAGCACTTGCTTCAGCAGGTTTTTCCACAGAGAATCCTTCGGGTGTTTCCAATTCCAACAATTGCGAAAGCGTTAGAATGGCGAGGTCGTAGTTGTTATTGGCTTGAGTAAGAGTGAGTTCGTCGTTTGCCACCGAACTACGTGCTTCTGCCAGGTCGGCTTCCGATTTCTTGCCGTTCTCGCACAACAATTGGATGCGTCGCAATTGGTTTTTGCTGAGTTCGGACTGACGCTCTGCCACCTCCATCAACTCCTTCTGATAGAGGCATTCCAAATATTGGGAAGTGATTTGCAAACTGATGTCTTCGCGAGCTTTGTCGAGGTCGGCAAGAGCTGCTTGCAAATCTATCTTTCGAGCGGCAATGGTGTTAGGAATTTGTCCACCCGTGAGAAGTGGAACATCCGTACCCAGATTGAAACCAGTGGATTGTGTGCTACGATTGGTATAGGTGTTGTCGGCGGTAAGACCACGACCAAAACTAAAGCTCTGACTTGCCGAAGCATTCAAGCTTGGAAGTCGGGAGTTGCGTGCGGAATTGAGTTGCACTTCACTGTTTTCTACAGCTTTCTGCCGCTGCTTGATGGAGATGTTATGCTCTAACGCATACTCAATGCATTGCTTGAGAGACCATGACTGAGCCAAAAGCGTGTAGCATGAAGCGTGAAGCATGAAGAGAGATATGATGAGAAAGAGTCGTTTCATTGTCTTAAACTTTTTAGTTTTAAGTGTCAAGGCGCAAGCGCCGTTTCAGGTTTCAAGTTTGGCTACGCCGATCTGAAGGTTTATTCTTTAATCACTTCAATTCCTCTCAACTTCTCACCTGCTTTCACACCGCTTTTCACTTGGATATTCACTCCGTTGCTCAAGCCTGTAGTAACTTCTTTTTTCTCAAATTGCTGATGTCCCTTCGTGCTGTCGGTGAGTACATAGACGTATGTCTTTTCATTCTCAAAATTGAGCGTCGATTCAGGGATGGTGAGCACTTGAGTAACACGATCCAGAATGATTTCAGCATTGGCACTATAGCCCGAACGGATGTTCAGACCAGGAGGGATGGAGAGGGCAGCCTTGATTTCGAATTGGTTGGCTCCATTGGTTTCCACACCCTTCGGAGAAATGTATTCGAGTGTTGCCTTGAGTTTGGAATCAGGAATGGCACCAATACTGATGTCAACAGGCATTCCTTCAGAGATTTGTCCCACTTCCGTCTCGTCGATGTTTCCCTTGAAAATCAATTTTGTCATATCGGCAACCGTTGCAATGGTAGTACCATCGTTGAACGAGTTACTGAGAATCACAGAATTACCCACTTTCACGGGAATGTCGAGGATGATACCGTCGATGGTGGAGCGGATGAGTGTGGTGGACATCTGTGCATTGCTCAGCGAGATTCCCTTGCGAGTGATGTTGAGTGCGTCTTGTGCATTCGACAATTCTGCTTGTGCTTGACGATATTTCACTTCGCTGGCTTCGAATTCCTCATCGCTAATCACCTGCTCACCTTTCAGTCGTTGCATACGTTCGAAATCCGTTTTCGTTTGCTTCAGATTGATTTGAGCGAGCTTTACACGATTCTCTGCCGAACTGAGGCTCGACATATCGGGTATCACTTTCACTTTGGCAATCACTTCGTCCTTCTTCACGACTTGTCCTGCCACCTTGTAGAGTTTGTCGATGATACCCGAAATCTGTGGTTTGATGTTCACTTCGTCGCGTGGCTCAATCTTTCCAGTAACGACGGTGATGCGCTCTATGTCCATCGTTTGAGTGGAACAGATTTCAAACTCTTTTACTTTGGGCTGCGACTTCTGATAGAGGAACACGAATGTTCCGAGGAAGATAATGGCGATGGCCGCAATGCCCATCCATTTCCAAATTTTTTTCATATTTTATTGTTTTTATTTTTCACTTTTTCATTTTTCACTCTTCTCTCTCCACTTTTCACTCTTCACTTTTCACTTTTCGCTTTTAACTCTCCTCCCCTCGGGGAGGCTGGGAGGGGGCTATCTACTCCTCCCTCATGGCATCCACAGGCTTGATTTTCATGGCTCGGAAAGCGGGACCGAGTCCAGCGGCAATGCCAAGAAGGGCGATGATGATGGAGGCTCCGATGGCAAGCCAGAAAGAAATTTGAAACGTTGCGTTGCTCAGAGCGTCGTTGTTGGTATGCACGATTTTCTCCACTAATTGCAAAATCAATACGGAGAACGTGATGCCACTGAGTCCGGCAATGAGGGTGAGTGTCATGCTCTCGCTGAGAATCTGCTGAAGAATATCGGTTGGTGTGGCACCGATGGCTCGACGAATACCGATTTCTGTGGTGCGCTCCTTCACGGTCACCATCATGATGTTGCTCACACCGATGGCTCCACTCAGGAGGGTGCCGAGTCCAATCATCCACACCAGGATGCTGATGCCATTGAAGAGGTCGTCCATCACGGTGAACACCGCTTCGGTGTTGATGAAGAGCACTGCCTGTTTGTCGGCAGGGTGTACGGAATGGGCATTACGAACAAGAGCGCCGATTTTCTCTTGCACCTCGCTCATCTTGAAACCCTTTCGTGCCGTCACGCAAAGCATTTCGATTTTGTCGCTTCTTCCGTAAGCGCGGCACAAGGTAGTAAACGGAATTTCAACGGTGGTCAGGGGATTGCCATTGAGACTGATGCCATCACCTGAACGTCCGCTTTGTCCTACGATGGTATAGGTAATTCCGTCGATTTGTATTTTCTCGCCGCAAGCATCTGTCTTGCCGGGAAAAAGCGTTTCCACAATGCGGGCACCGACGACGCACACCTTTCGGTTCTTCATCACGTCGATGTCGTTGAGTCGCCTTCCTGCCTTGATGCGAGGGTTGTCTATTTCGTAATATTCAGGGAAGATGCCACTCAAGCTCACACTAAGCGATTGGTCACCCTTCACGGCACTGCTTCCCCAGTGGTTGCTCGTTCCTGTGCAGACATCCACCTCGGGAACGCTGCTCTTCACACGGTCTATGTCTTTCAAGTCCAGACTCCACGACCGTCCCTCCTTCAGTCCCTTGTAGGGCTTGGTGGTGTTCATCGATGCCACAAAACCAGCGTTCGATGCAAATCCCGTGAACACCTGTCCGAGCATCGACTCCAGTCCGCGTCCACCGCCCATCAGCAGCACGAGCATGAAGATGCCCCAGAAGATGCCGAAGGCAGTGAGGAAAGACCTCAGTTTATTTCTTGAGAGTGAGTCGAAAATCTCACTCCATTGGTCGCTATCTATTCTCATCAATGATTTGTTTTAATCAGGGATTTAGAGGATTTATTAGGATTCCTGTCTTTCGAGGATGTTTATTATCAGGGATTTGAGGGATGAAAAGGATTTTATTAGCATCATGTGATTCTCTCTGTATATCGAAAAAATCTCTTAAAATCCTTCAAATCCCTGATAAATTATCTGCACTTATCCATGAAGGGCTTCGATAGGTTTTACTTTCGCTGCTCGTTGGGCAGGAAAGAAACCAGCCAAAGCACCTGAAACAATCATCACGATGGTTGCCTCAATGCAAGTGCCGAGGTCAACTGTTGGATCCATGAATAGCTTCTGTTGAAACACACCAATGTCCATCGTGTAGCCACCAACAGACGAATCCATCCATTCGCAGAATCCTACACCGAAGAGCATACCAATATAGCCGAAGATGGTGGTGATGATGATACTCTCGAAAATCACCATACTGATGATGCTCAGAGGTCGAGCACCCAATGCCTTTCGTATGCCAAACTCATGTGTGCGCTCTTTCACGGAAATCAGCATGATGTTGCTCACACCCACCACACCACTCAACAATGTCAGCAAGCCCAGAATCCAGAAAGCCGTATGAAGCGTGCTCTTGGCAGTGTTCATGGCAGTGTTGTTTTCGGCAGAATTCCACATCCAAATGGCGCTTTCGTCTTTTGAGTCAAACTGGTGCATTTCACCCATCGCCTTTCGGTAGTCTTCTTCAAACTTATCGTTCTTCTGCTCTGTATCGAGTCCCTGCGATTTTAGCGTCAGTTCACCGATGTTGTTGCCTTTGGAATAAATTATTTTCACGGTGGTGAACGGAGCAAGAAAATTGCTCGAACTGAAGGCAAAATCTCGTTGCCTCACGCCTACAACCGTAAAAGCACTATTGTTGATGTTGATGGTTTTGCCAATACCGTTTACATTTGGACCGAAAAGATGCTCCTCCTGGTTGTTGTCAATCACAACCACCTTTCTGTTTTGCTGCAAATCCAGGTCGTTGATGAATCTGCCACGAGCCAATTTGGAACCGTCTATTTCCTTCTGCTGAGGATAGACTCCCGTGAGTGTCACACTCAGATGCTGCTTACCAACGGATGCCGTCAAGCCGCTTTGCTCCACAGTGGCTGTCACTTCCGTCACATTCTCTTTGAAACGTTTCTTGGGCATGCTGATGTCCCTGTCGTCCAACTCAATCCGTCGCCCTTCCTTGATGCCGTTGAAAGGCTTGGAAGTGAATCCAGGATAGATGTGGATGGCATCCAACGAAAGTCCTTCGGAGTTCTGCTCCAGCGTATGGATGATGCCATTGCTGGCACCGAGCAGTACGATGAGCAGGAAAATGCCACTCGCCACCGCAATGCCCGTTGCCGCCGTGCGCATCTTGTTGCGCATGATGGCTCCCCATATTTCTTGCAAAGTATCAATCATTTCATGGTTCCTTCCATAGAGAATGGACTGCGGCTTGCATCCGTCACTTGTTCAATCTCGCCAATGACGCCGTCCTTGATGTGGATGATTTTTTCAGCTTGGTAGGCAACACCGCTTTCGTGAGTCACCACGATGATGGTCATGCCCTGCTTGTGCAATTCCTTCAGGATTTGCATCACTTCCAGCGAAGTCTTACTGTCGAGCGCACCTGTTGGCTCGTCGGCAAGGATGATTTTGGGTTGTGTGATGAGCGCACGGGCAATGGCAACACGCTGCTTCTGTCCACCCGACATTTCGTTAGGTTTGTGATGCGCCCAGTCCTTCAGTCCGAACTTGTCCAGGTATTCCAGAGCCAACTGGTTGCGCTTGCGGCGGCTCACACCTTGGTAGAAGAGGGGAAGCGCCACATTTTCCATGGCATCCTTGAACGGAATCAGATTGAACGACTGGAAGATGAATCCAATCATCTTGTTGCGGTATTCAGCGGCACGAGTCTCGCTGAGATTGCGGATGAGCGTACCGTCGAGCGTGTAGGTGCCCTCGTCGTAGTCGTCGAGGATGCCGAGGATGTTGAGCAGCGTACTCTTTCCCGAACCCGATGCACCCATGATGCTCACGAATTCGCCTTTCTTGATGTGGAGCGAGATGCCTTTCAGCACATGCAAGCTATTTCCACCATGATAGGTCTTATGTATATTCTCTAAATGTATCACGTCAATATCTTGAAGGTGTTACAGGTTTCAAGTTGGCTGTGCCAAGTTTCAAGTCAAAGACTTATTTTTCACTTTTCACTCTTCACTTTTCATTCTACTCCCCTCGCCCTTTGGAGAGGGGTCGGGGGTGAGGCTTTTTTTCTCCTCCCCTCGGGGAGGCAGGGAGGGGGCTTTGGGGAGGCAGGGTGGGGGCTTTCCTTTTAATTCAACAAATCCACGTCACTCACTTCCAGCTTTTTGCTGTTAATATGGGCAAGACCTGCTTTCTGCTTCACGAGTTTCTTGGCAGTACCCTTCAACTCTATATCGCCTACGCCAACCGACTTGGCGATGATGGTGCCCTTGCAGTTGGTCGTCAAGTCGATATTTCCAGCACCGTCCGATTGCACATCGAGGTTAGCACAGTCGAATGCCATTTTTGCCTCACCTGCACCGATGATGACAACGGCGGCATCACCTTGCACCTTGCCTTCTCGGATGTGGGCATCGCCCGCACCTCCCATGACGAAATCGAAGGAAGTGGCTTTCATCTTGAACATTTCCAAGTCGCCAGCTCCTTGAATATCAATCCTCATAGCCTCACAAGTCAAACTCTCTATGTCGGCATCGCCAGCACCATTGATGGCGAGAGAGAAGTCGTTCTCGAATTCCACAGGCTTTTTGATTTTCAAGTCACCTGCACCCATGATATTCACATCTTTTAGAGAAGGTGAGAACACATATACCCTGATGTTCGGATATTTCCTGATGCGGAGTTTCTCCTTTGTACGAACCGTCAGCTTGCCGTCGGCATTGACTTTCACGTCGTACATCCCCAACACCTTTTCGTTTCCCTTCATGATGAAGTAAGTGCTGTCGCTCTGTTCATATTCAATGTCAGAGAATCCCGCGACGTCGATGCTTTCAATCTTCTTGGCTTCCATGCGTTTGCTCACCACGTCTCCCCATTTCTCGGAGTTGTGGAGGTAGCGAGGCAGGCGTTCATCGCCATTGTTTCCCTCGTCGAAGAAATCTTCAAAGTTTTCTTCCGCCACATCCTTGCTTTCCACTTTCGAAAAACGGACACATGAACTCAGGCACATGATCCCCACTGTAGTCAGCAGTGCCAAACCTAAATAATGCTTTTTCATAATCCTATATAATTGTTTATTTGTCAGAGGTCAAAAGTCAAAGGCTGTCCTTCTGTATGGATAAGCCCCCGCCATTCTTCATTTTACTCCCCTCTCCCTTTGGAGAGGGGTTGGGGGTGAGGCTTTCATTCTCCTCCCCTCGGGGAGGTTGGGAGGGGGCTTTACTTTTCCTTCTGCCATTCCTTCTCAACCTCCTCAATCGATAGACCTAACGCCTTCATCGTCTTGAAGACAGAAGGGAGCGTGTTGTTGATGAATTCTTCGCGCTGCATCTTCAGGATGATGTCCTTGGCATCGGTGGTGACAAAGAATCCCAGTCCACGCTTCGTGTAGATGATGCCCTTCTGCTCCAGCCATTCATAGCTTCTCACGGCAGTGTTTGCATTCACCTCCATCTGTGCAGCCATTTCCCTCACCGAAGGAATCCGCTCGTCAGCCTTGTGCACATCCTCAAGGATGTCGAAGCACATCTGCTCTGCAAGCTGCAAATATATAGCTTTTTTCTCTTGAAATTCCATATCTTAAATATTTTTAGAACTTTTTATTTTAGTTTTTCAGTTCAGAAACTAAATCCTATTCCATTTGTTCGTAATCTGAGCGTTCTTGTAGTTGCGCCAGCTCAGCCACCACATCAGTACAGACGTGCCAACGATAATCGCCATGCCAATCCAATAAAGAGCCCATCCAGTATTTTCAAAATGATAAAGATGGAAATCCTCTACTTCGATATTGTTGAAAAACAAGGTGATACCAAGGATTTCGAGGATGCTCATCACGAATTGCAAAGCCCACAGTCCCAGTAAAGTCCAAATGATATTGTAACGATATTTCACCGAATTGCCAAAAACGAATGCCGAGAGTGACCAAATGGACGATGCATAAATCAAGCCAAGAAAAGCATAGTAATATTTGCTATGAAGAGGGAATAACATAGGAGCATTACCTAATTCTCCCATGCTTTCACTTCTGAAATTCATAGCAAGGACATGAAAGAAATGTTTGGTGATAGAGTAGATGTTGTCAGTTGGAAAACCAGCAATGAGAGAGAGAAGAGCGTTTACGATGTCGGCAGCAATCACACACAGAACACACAAAAGTGAACCGCCTACCACCACCAACAACGTGTGCCACATGAATTTCTCACCATTCGTTGCAGGCAGAGTCAGTGTGGAGATGCGTCCTTGCTTGTTGCGAAGAGGATGGTTGAAGCATCCTGCGAACACCATCATTAAAAGACTGGCAACTCCCGTGGTGAACATGACGGTTCCGCCGATGCCATAGTAACTAAACATATTACCATCGTGGTCAACACCAACACCAAAATTCTTTATCATTGTCCATCGAATCAGGAAGCCCAGAATGGCAATACCCGTGATGATGGAAACAGCTACAATCGACATGTTGCGATAAAATGCCTTATTAATGGTCAAGTCGTACTTTGCGTACTGCATGAATCTATTGAATTCCATAAATCAAGAATTAAGAATTAAAAATTAAAAATTAAAAGTAAAAATAAATAACCATCTGGATGGCTTCTCTCCCCTCACAGGGGAGTCGGAGAGGTCCCTTCTCTCCCCCTCGGGGGAGCTGGAGGGGGGCCGACCTTTCAAGTTTTTTACCTTTTGATGGCGTTTTGGATTTTCAAACAGTCTGTTAATAGAGCGTTGAACAGCAGTTCCAGATTCACAGAAGTTTCCTTCTCCTCGTTTTCGTTTGGCACAATCACGTTGTAGCCTTGCAGATTCTGTTCTTCATACAGGCGGTTTTCAGGCAGCGAGTTCCTATCCACCGTCAGGAAGCTCAAATTGCGCTCGATGTCGTTCATCGAAGCTTCCAGCAACGTGCGGTTGTTGTCGATGATGACCACCTTGTCGAGCAGCAGTTCCACGTCCCTCACCTGGTGCGTGCTGATGACGATAATCTTGTCCTCCCTCATGCCGCTTGCCACCACCTTGCGGAATTGCGACTTCGAAGGAATGTCGAGACCGTTCGTTGGCTCGTCCATCAGCAGCAGCTTCGTGTTGGTGGCAAGAGCTACGCACATATACACCTTCTTCTTCTGTCCCATGGAGAGATGGCCGAGATTTATGTCGCGAGGCATACCGAAAACCTCAAGACACTTGTCGAGCAGTTCCTCACTGAAGTTAGGGTAGAATGGGCGAATCACCCCAACGTAGTCCATCAGACTGATGCTTGGTAGGTCGTATTCCTCAGGAACGATGAACATGTCCGACAAGGTCTCAGGCTTTCTCTGTTTCGTTTCGATGCCGTTGAAAAGGATTTGTCCTTGGCGAGCGTGGAGCAAGCCCATGATGAGATAGAGTAGGGTACTCTTTCCCGTACCGTTCTTACCGAGCAATCCGTAGATGCCTCCTTCACTAAACTTCACACTGAAGTCCTTAATCACGTTTTGGCCCTTCAAGTAGCCATAACTAACATTTTGAATTTCTACCATAATATTCTGTTTTTAAGTTCTTTTCTATGCTAAACCATTGATTCTTAATTATTTAAATCTATGATTCTATTCCTGTCATAGTGTACTACCTGAATAGAACACTGCAAATATAGAACATTCTACCCGTTACATCCAAATAGTTCTTCGATTTTAACACATTTTTAACACTTCGGCTTTGCTTGTACTGGTGCTTCCCTCTGCTTTTGCTGAAGTTTCCCTTTGTTTTTGCAAATGCTTTCCATTGCTTTTGCTGGTGTTTTCCTTCGATTGAACTGAAGTGGCGAGCCCTCAACGTTGTTATGGCGAGCCTTCGCTATCGCAACGCCGAAGGCTCGTTAAATCGATAACGAGCCTTCGGCAACTAGTTGAATTCAAAGAAACGATTGGCTTACGCCGAGCTAAAGGTTCAGGAAACCCACACAATTGCTTTTGTAAAACCACACTTGCGCTTCAGTCAGTTCGCACATGCGCTTCAGTCAGTTCGCACATGCGCTTCAGAAGGATGCGCTACATCAATCGCAAGCGGACATGTAATTTGCCTGCGGCGATGTTTCCTGTGTCGTAGTCATATTCCATGGTTCTGCCTTTGTAGATATTGGTGTCGCCCGTGGTGGTGTCGATGAGTAGGAAAGGATCGCCTGTCTTGCGGGTTACGTTGGCATCGATTTCTGTCAGTCGGACGCGACTCTTACCAAAGTAACTCGCAAAAATGTCCCAGAAGTCTTCTGACTCGCGCTCCACCTTGAGATTGTTGACTCGTGCGCCATCGAATGCTTCTTCTACTGATATGCCTAATTCGCGGTCGAAGATAGAGGCTACCTTGGCTGATTGCTCCCTTTGGGTGATACTCACGTTTTCCTTGTCGCGTAACTTCTTGTTTCTACTGAGGTCGAGCCAGGAAATGAAGTTGTTTTGACAGTGCAGTCCCGTCAGTGCATGGTTCTGACGGAGGTCGAGGCGCTTGATGCAGTTCTCACTGCAATCGAGTAGGTTCAAAGCGTAGTTGTTGCTGAGGTTCAGCCATTCGAGTTGGTTGTTCTGGCAAAAGAGTTTTTCGAGTCGTGAGTTTTGGAAGAGGTCCAACTCCTTCATTTGGTTGTTGGCACAGTTGAGCCCAGTCAGTCCCTTGGCATGGGTGACATTGATGGAATCGAGGTAGTTGTCGTTGCACACGAGCACACTCAGTTCGTAGTTATGGCTGAGGTCGAGATACTTGAGTGAGTTGTTAGCGCAATTGATGTGGGTGAGCATGGGATTTCGATTCACGTCGAGGAATTGAAGGTGGTTGCCCGCACAATTGAGTTTGACGAGTAGGGCGTTGTGGTTCAAATCCAGTTCTGCCAATTGGTTGTTAGAACAATCCAAGTAGGTGAGGAGTGAGTCAGAGTGCAAATCAAGTCGGGTGAGGTTGTTCCCCTGGCAATGCAGTTGTCGGAGGGAACGGAAAAAGCCAATGCCAGTGAGATCGGATATGTTTTGGGCGGAGATGTCGATTCTTTCCACACTATCTATCTCTTCCCCTGTGAGGATACTGTCCACCGCTCCTGTTACATTCATCTGAATCCAATGGCGGAAATTCCTATCGGGAAAGTTGAGCTCATTGACTTCCACCTTGATGTCTTCTACTTCTTCCTTGCTTTGTTCAAAGAAATAGAATGCTGCGGCTGCTCCTCCTACAAGGAGTAGGGTGAGCACACTCGAAATGAAAGCGATAGTGGATTTTTTCATTGTTTTCGCTTAGATTGGTTTTGATTCACTGTCGTATCAAATAGAAAGAGGATTGTTTTTGAGAAAACTAACAGGAAGAGAGAAAAAAAGCCCCCTCCCAACCTCCCCGAGGGGAGGAGAGTGAAGGCCTCACCCCCAACCCCTCTCCAAAAGGCGAGGGGAGTAGAATGAAGAATAAAAAAAAGGGATGCACTGGTTGGAGCATCCCTTAGATGAGTGATATTGTGATGTTGCTTATTGCTTCAGGGTAGTGACTTCTTTTTCTGTCATCTTTTGACCTGCTTGGTCGAGGTCGATGTCTTGGGAGATGGAGGTTGGCCAACCATCATCGCCATAAACATAAGTACCTTTTCCGCCCGCTTTGATGTAGAGTTGTCCTGCTGCGATGGCTTGGTCGATTTGGGCTTCTGCTTCCTTTTTGGTTGCTTCGTCTGCCTTTTCGATTTCCTTCATAACCATAGCCTTGATTTCTTCTGGACCCAAGTTGGCTGTGAGCATTTCCATGACGGTTTTGCCACCGCTTGGCATCAGGGTGCGCTTCATCTTCAATCCTTCGATTTCGAAATCTTCTTGATAACCGATTACGATGGTCTTTCCATTGAGGCACAAGACATTGCCTGGCTGTGTATAGTTTTCAAGAATCTTGTCCACTTCGATGGCTTCTGAAATTCTTTGGAGCAAAGTGTCTTTTGGAGTTTCTTTTGCCAGTTCGGGTTTCTCTTCGTAGAGGTCGTTGAGGGCAAAACCGAGTTTTGTTTGGAGCATTTGCTTGAGTTGAGGGAAATTGGCGATGCCGACTGGCTGTCCTTCCTTGTTGATGACAAGACGGACTGGCTGGTTGAAAAGGAGCTCCGAGTTGAGTTGTGCCAAACGTTCCATAGCACTACTTGCTTCCTTGTCATCGAGTTTGGTTTGCATCACTTCGACGAGGAAACCTTCCTCCATTTCCTTCAAAATCTTGAAGCTTGTTTCATAGTTGGTCGTTTGGGTTCCGCTTTGTTGCACTTTTTTGTTTTCTGTTACATAGGTCTTCACGTCTCCCACTTTCAAAGTAGGGGCAATTTTCATGAATGCCTGAGCCTGTGCCATCATGCTGGTGAGCAAAAGGGCTGCTGCGAGAAATGTCTTTTTCATCATTGTTTATGGATTTTAGTGTTTCAAACTGCAAATTTACTTGTTTATTTTTTTCAGACAAAATATTTTGTCCTTTTTGACGATAATAGCGTGTTTCTTTCGCTTTTTGGCATATTTTTTGATTCTTACGTGGTATTTGTGGATTTTGTTTTTTATCTTTGCAAAAATATAGACCAAGGGAAGCCCCCTTTGGCTCCCCCGAAGGGGAGAGAAAAACGTGAAGCGTGAGGTGTGAAGCGTGAAGCGATGCCATCCGGATGGAAATGCTAACGCCAAAGCCAACGCTAACAACGCTAAAGCTATTAAAGGGATAAGAAACTTAACAATAATATATCACTAACTATGACAAGAAAAAGTTTTCTTTCGTTGCTGATGCTATGGACAATTGCGGCAATGAATCTGAACGCAGGTGTTTGGGATACAGATTACAAACTGATTGAACAGAACATCAAGGCTCCTGAATTTGCCAATCGCAGTTTCCTCATCACTAAGTATGGAGCCAAGACGACGGCTTCGGCACGTCAGAACCAGACAGCCATCAACAAGGCGATTGCTGCTTGCTCAAAAGCTGGAGGTGGTAGGGTGGTGGTGCCTGCCGGCAAATGGAACACGGGTGCCATCACGCTGAAGTCGAATGTGAACCTTGTGATTGAAAAGGACGCCACGCTTCTTTTTGCTTTCGACACGAATCTCTATCCATTGGTTCCCACTCGTTGGGAAGGACTCGACTGCTGGAACTATCAGCCTTGCATTTATGCCTACAAGGAGAAAAACGTGGGTATTACGGGTGAGGGTACCATCGACGGTGCTGCCACTCGCGAGACATGGTGGGCAATGAGCGGAAAGAGAAAGTTCCCTCCTGTGGATGCCGTGAAGGAGCGTCAGGATCTGGGAAGCCGTGCGCGTTTGTTGCAGCAAGGAGAGGATGGTGTGCCTATGGATGAGCGTCGTTATGGCAAAGGACAGGGTTTGCGTCCTCAACTGGTGAATATCAACCAGTGTGAGAATATCCTCATTGAGGGAGTGACGATGCTTCGTTCGCCATTCTGGGTGATTCATCCATTGCTTTCGAAGAATATCACTGTGAAGAATGTGAAGATATGGAACGAAGGTCCTAACGGTGATGGTTGCGACCCTGAATCGTGCGAGAATGTGCTGATTGAAGGCTGCACCTTCCACACGGGCGACGACTGCATCGCCATCAAGAGTGGACGTAATGCGGATGGACGCAAGTGGAATCTGCCTTCGAAGAATCTTATCATCCGCAACTGCGTCATGGAAGATGGACATGGCGGTGTGGTGATAGGTTCGGAAATCTCTGGCGGTTGTCAGAAGGTGTTTGTGGAAAACTGTACGATGGACAGTCCGAATTTGGAGCGCGTGCTTCGCATCAAGACGAATAGTTGCCGAGGTGGCATCATCGAGGATGTGTATTTCCGCAATGTGAAGGTAGGGCAGTGCCAGGAGTCGGTGTTGAAAATCAATCTCGACTATGAGCCAAAGGAGGTGTGCTGCCGTGGTTTCTATCCTACGGTTCGCAACGTGTATATGGACAACGTAACTTGCGAGAAGAGCGAATATGGCGTGATGATTGTGGCTCTCGATTCAGTGGAGAATGTATATAACATCCACGTGAACAACTGCCGATGGAACGGTGTGCAGAAGCAAGCGGTTTATCGAACGGGTAGGGTTCGTGACTTGCATTTCAACAAGTTCTACGTGAACGGCAAGGTTGTGCTCGACAAGATTCCATACGCTCACTATAGCGAATGGATGACGCATTCGGAAATGGCTCGCGTGAGCCACCCTTACATGCTCGACTTTGCCAAGAAACCTAAGTGGAGCTATGTGATGGGAATCGAGATGGAAGGTATGCTCGATACCTATCTCACCTATAAGGACGAGTCCATTCGTCAGTATCTCAAGGAATACTGCGAAGAGATGATTGAAGCCGATGGCAACATCAAGAACTACAAGCTTGAGGACTACAACCTCGACAATATCCGTACGGGTAAGTTTGTGCTTCGTTGGCAACAGCTCTTCCCTGAGGACAAGAATCTGATAGCGTTGCAGACACTGTTCCGTCAGTTGGAAAAGCAGCCTCGCACGAAAGAGGGTGTGTGGTGGCATAAGGCTATCTACAAGAAGCAGGTTTGGCTCGATGGTATCTTCATGGGACTGCCGTTCTACACCCATGCTGCTCCTTATCTGAACAAGAAGACGAAGAAGGTGTATGACGATGCTGTGAAGCAGATTTCGCGCACCGACTTCCGCACTTACGATGCAAAGACGAATCTGTGGAAGCATGCGTGGGACGAAACTCACAGCATCTTTTGGGCAAACAAGGAAACAGGTTTGTCACAACATACTTGGAGCCGCGCTCAGGGGTGGTTTGCGATGGCGCTCGTGGAAGTGATTGATGCATTGCCTGAGAGCTATGCAAAGCGTCAGCAGTTGATAGACATATTAAATAAGGTGCTGAAAGCCACCGTTGTTTATCAGGACGAAAAGACGGGTGTGTGGTACGATGTGATGGACGTGAAGGACCGTAAGGAGAACTATTTGGAATCCACTGCTTCCAGCATGTTTGCCTATTGTCTGCTCAAGGCTGCACGCCTCGGTTATGTGGGTGAGGATTTGAAGCAAGCCGGCATCAAGGCTTACAAGGGCATCATCAATGAATTCATCAAGGTGAACGAAGATGCCACTATCAGTCTCACCAACTGCTGCTCGGTTTCAGGTCTTGGTCCTGAATCGAATCCTAAGCGCGATGGCAGTTTCGAGTACTACATGAGCGAAGCCATTCGTGATAATGATGCCAAAGGTATTGGCCCATTCATTTGGGCAAGTCTCGAAATGGAACGCATGTTCCCTGAAATGAATTTGCAAAAGGATATAACCACTGAGAAGGTGGATCCGAACAAGGGCATTGAATTTTAATAAAGACGATAACGAAAACAGCCATCCTGATGGTAGCTTTTGACCTTTGACATTTGACTTTCAACTCAAAAACATAAAAACTCAAAAACTAAAATATGAATAAATTTTTAATATCATTCTTTATTCTTCAATCTTCGTTTTTCGCTCTTCATTTAAACGCTCAAGCTCCTGCTTTCCCTGGAGCTGAAGGGCACGCTCGATATACTACGACTGGTGGACGTGGAGGAAATGTGTATCATGTCACCACGCTTGCTGATGATAAGAATGGCAATACAACGGGTTCCCTCCGTTGGTGCTTGAAGCAGGCTGCTCCTCGCACGATTGTGTTTGATGTGAGTGGATACATCGACTTGGTGGCAGACCTCATCATTAGGGAAAACACCACTATTGCAGGACAGACGGCACCTGAACCTGGTATTACGCTTCGCTATTTCACGGTGCGACCTAATGGAAACAATATCATCATTCGCTATATTCGTAGTCGCCGCAGTCAGGTGAAGGATGTGAATGATGGAGCCGATGCTATTTGGACGCGTGAGTATAGCAATCAAATTCTCGACCACTGTTCTTTCAGTTGGAGTATCGATGAGGTGGCTTCGTTCTACGATAACAATTGCTTCACCATGCAGTGGTGTACGTTGGGCGAGAGTCTCAACAATGCGGGACACGATAAAGGTGCACATGGCTATGGTGGCATTTGGGGCGGTAAGCTTGCCAGTTTCCATCACAATTTGATTACCCATGTATCGAACCGTTCCCCTCGTTTCAATGGTGCTCGTTATATGAAGGATATCTACAAGAGCAATGCTTATTATTCCACCTACAAATGGGATAATGCTGTGCAAGCAGAGAATGTGGATATGCGCAACTGTTTGATTTACAACTGCAATTCGGGTTGCTATGGTGGTCCTGGCGGTGGATATATCAACATTGTGAACAACTACTATAAGGCGGGTCCTGCACGAACCAACGACACACGAGTGACTCAAGTTTCTGTGGGTGCCAGTGGCAACTCCACTTCATCGGAACTGATTGGATTGACCAGTCGCTACTACATCAATGGCAATTATGTCACTGCTGCTGGTTCATCTGCTGCCAACTATGACTGGAAGGGCGTTTCATACGATTCTGATGTTTTCACAATCAATGGTCAGAAATATAGCAAGGATCCAAACCATTATTATGGCAGTGGCGTTACTTACGTGAAGAATACTTCTGGTGTGGATTGTGTTTCTATCAAGGTCGATGAACCATGTCCTACGGGAGATGTGACAACCCATACGGCTCAGAATGCTTACACACAGGTGATGGCATACGGAGGAGCTTCACTCTATCGCGATGCCGTGGATGAGCGATATATGAACGAAGTGAAAAACGGAACTGCTACCTACACAGGTACAGTCACCAAGAAGAAAGGACTTATCGACCTCATCAACGACCCTTCGAAAACACCAAATTCAGCTCTGCCATCCTTCCCTGAATTGGCGTCCAATTCTCGTCCTGCAGGCTACGACACCGATGGAGATGGTATGCCAAATGAATGGGAAACGGCAAATGGATTGAATCCTAATAGTGCTGCTGATGGTAAAACCTACACGCTTGATGCAAAGAAGTACTACACGAATCTTGAGGTGTATCTCAACAGCATTGTGGAGGAAATCACCAAGGCACAGAACAAGAATGCTACCTCTGCCGTAGATGAGTACTATCCTACATTTGTTGACCCAACAGGTATCAGCACCCTTGCAGCCGACGACTATGCTCCTGTTCTCAACACTCGCTATGTCACTCTTTCTGGTATGGAAATCAACAACCCTGATAGTTACGAAGGTGTGCTGATTCGCATCAACACGTTGAGCAATGGCAAAACAGTCTCTACGAAGATTTTGAATCGATAGAATTAAGTATCAAGTACAAGGTACAATACACAACGAAGTAAACGACGTATAATCAAGACACAATAAACAAATTAAATGGCGTGTTGCTTAACTAGTAACACGCCATTTAATTTAGGTTCAATTGCTCCTTCTGCCACATTCAGCTATAGGTCCAACCAAATGCAAACGAACCTTCATTGCAAAAGTGTAACTTGTCTGTCAATAAAGGGAAAATAAAAGAAATATCTTCATTCAACTCTACGATTCTTTGTTTTTGAAAAATTTTGAGTATATTTGCACTCGTTCCATACCATCTTCTTTTATGGAACAAACATTCAATTTACGCATTGTTTTTATATGATACAAAACAATATCTTTGCAGGAGTAGGTCTTAGGGCACAATTCGTCGTTCTTATCTACAACGAACTTATGAAACGTGAATTCGTTTCGTTTGCTGACATATTGTGTATCTACTACGGAAGAGAACCTGATTATTATAAACGAATCAATTATAGTAGCGAAATTGGTTATGGTGAATTAAAAAAAGCTTTTCTTGATGTGCGTTCTGCATTAGAAGAGAAAAGTCCGAATTGTATTGTTTCAAATGGCAAAGGAGGAAAAGGAAAAGCCTTCAAATATGTTGGTGAGAATAACGACCCTCTTTCAGCAGAACGTAAAGCTATTGTTCAAAAGTCTGTAGAAGATTATGCCACCTTCTGCAAGGCTTCCGCCGGTATTCTCCCTGCAAGTTGGTTTTCAGCATTTTTCGAGAACACCCAATTGCAATTAGACTCGAATCGAGAACATGAAGAAGGGACAGCATATATTCGATCCAGTTTGGAGCAGAACCTAACGAACATTCACCTTCTTCCCGTTTTCTACAAAGCCATCACCCATAAACAAGTCCTCCGGCTCACGTATCAGAGTTTTGGTAAAGCACCTTTCTCGTTGATATTCCATCCTCAGTTTCTTAAAGAATATAATGGACGTTGGTTTGTATTTGGCGAAGCTGATCGTGAACCTTTTCATGCATATACTATTCCATTAGATAGAATTGTTAGTGAACTTGAGATTGTTGATAATGTTGAATATATAGATGCTCCGAAAGGTTTCTATCAAGACTTTTTCAAGAACATCATAGGCGTTACTCATGAAAGAGGAGCCAAAGTGGAACAAGTAATTATTCGCACTAAAACCGAATACCAACATGGATTGATACTTACCAAACCTTTCCATCATAGTCAACAAGAGATTCTCCCATTTGGTGAACATAATGATGGATTCTATGGTGAGATAGCATTAACTATCGAACCTAACCGTGAACTATGTGGTAGAATCCTGATGTATGGAGAAAGTCTTGAAGTTGTTCTACCTCTGACACTACGCGAACAGATAAAGAAAACACTGGAGAAACAATTAGGACAATATACATAGATAAAAAGTAATAAAATGACCAACTCTCAATCATTGTAGATGACTGAAAAGAAAAGATGATATGTTGAACCATTACATTCAAAACAGTTCCAAATAGAACGGAACCGTTCGTATGAATCAAAATCTTGCCGTAATCAAAAATTGAGCATATCTTTGCATCGCATTTGGGACACAAATGCAGAACACAAAGTAATAACCAAAAAAAACAAGAGACTATGCAGAACGCACGGAACACTGAGATTCAGCAGAGAGTAATGAACCTTGTAAATCTTTATCGCACTAAAGTAGGTAAAGAAAGTGAAGTCGCAAAAGAAGCTAAGGAAGACTATGAACGGTGGGAAGAGGTTAATTCAAGATTTGCAGAAGAAGATTTTGCTAATGGAGAGTCTGTGTCTTTTGGTGTATATGGTACAGGTTCCCATACCGAAATCTGGACAAATCATTTGATGGTCAATGAACAATTGATTGGCCACTTTTATGCAAAAGTAGCAGGTGAAGGTGCAGACCAAAAAGTACTTGCACATTTTCTTCCTAAATTGTATGATACCTCCATTTATTCAGAAGAAGAGGAAAACTTTTTAACAAGCCATTTTCAAGAAATGGTGAATTACATTATCCAGACTCCTTGTAATGATTTGGAATATGTACACAGATATGATACCAAAGATATGGATTTAATTCCAAATGAAGTATTATCTTTGATAAAATATAGAGTGAACCTTCCAGCTGGTGCTGTAGTTTATAATCCATTTGCCGGTTATGGACAATTTGCTTGTGTGTTCAAAGATTGTCATTTCTATTGTGAGGAATCTTATTCTGCATTTGCCAAAGAGTGGAATGACTTTTGCGATAAATGTTTTGAAACGACAAAGGAAACACATGAAAAGGTTGATGTGGATATGCAATGGGCTTGGCTTAAAGTGGCGCTTTTTGCAAACAATTTAGATGCAAAAATCATAGATGATTCATGCGTGCCTTCTGACTATGATGCATTTATGGCATTCATTCCATTTTTACAAAATTCATTCTCCGATTCGACCATCGGTGGATTTGAGGAACAGTCAATTTCCCCAAAACTTATATCAATAATTCGAAGCGGATATAAGAATTTGCGGAGAGGAGGCGATATGATTCTCATCGTCCCAAATAAGTCTTTATGGGATGCAGAAGTAGATAAGCCATTCGGTTCATTTTGGAAAGAGCTTATTGAAGATCATGCAATGGTTGAAGTAATTCAACTGCCTTCTGTAATGAGCCAGAATTTGTTCGATGATTATTGTATAATTATCGCCAAAAAAGACAGCAATAGCAAGTGCACGACAATGATTGATGCTCGATTTGCTGAGATACATGGTGAATCTTTAGATGTTGAAAAGCTTACAGATATTAGAGTGAACGAATTGCTCTCTAGTATTCAAATAGATGGAGAAAAGGGATATGTTTTACCAAATAAGAGCTTTCCCTATGTTCTAGATATCAATGCTATAGAGGCAATGATACAGAATGAAGGAAAGGAACTCGCTACGGGCTTACGTAAAATGGCGATTATTTCCCATTCTGATTTAAAGGCTGAACTCCTTTTCCCTCAAATCTATGTGATTGAGAAACCAAACGAAAACGAGAGTCCACGTCCATTATCCGACTTGTGTATGCCTGTGAACATACAAATTGCTGACACAGTACTGTCTATTTCTGGAAATATCCCTTGGGTAAAGAGTAACAATTTATCTGCCACTTATCAAGGGCCACTTGACACAACCCAAATAGACAATATAGGCGAGTCATTAGAAACAAAAGAGCACATCTCAAAAGATATGAGTCGTTGGGGTATAGCGCCGTTTTCTAAGGATGATTATTATTCTTATGTGTTCAGGAGATGTACTTATGTTGACGGTAAGAATGATACTGTTGTGTTTTATCCTACAAAAAAAGGAGTTGTCACAGCATTGTTACGGTCTGGAGATACACCTATAGCTATTGACAAAGGTTTGTTTGTCTTACAGCCTAAAAGAGGTATAAATACCGAGGACTTACTGGCTATTATCAGCATGCCAATTGTCTGGAGACAGATGATGGCATACATCAAGTTTGGACTATATAACCATCTGGATGATATTCTTGTTCCAACAGACAAACGTATTATCCAAGATGGTAAGCATAGACTTTTGTTAGAGGAATCCGCATCATTGAAACTAAAGGAGAAACTTGAAGCTAAAAAAACAGAATATATCAATGAAGTAAGGATGCGAAAGCACGACATGGGACAATATATTTTCGAGTTAATCAACATCGAAGATCTAATTCGCTATTATATTGAGAATCGTGAAACAGAGACGGACTACTATAAACAGATAGAGGATTTGCTTGACGATTTCCGTTCATCTCTAGGTGAGTTATCTACTTTACTTGACAATTTGAGTAAAGAAGAACAGTTTGGTAAACCAGAATTGTTCAATTTGAATGAGTTTTTGTCTCACTTTACTAATCGGCATAAAGCAGACGGGTTTAAAATAAATTATTATCTGAACGATTCATCAATTAAAAGATATTATCACAAACTAATGCAGGACGATTCTATAGAAGAAGCGATAGTAAATGCCCAGATTCAAGATTATGAAGAAGACATGACCATGGAGGATGCAATGGTAAATGCCCAGATTAAAGAATATGAGGAAGGCATTGCTATGGAGGAAGCAATGATAAATACACAGATGGAGGCACATGAGGAAGGCATAGTCATGGAGAATGCAATTGTAAATGCCCAGATACAGGCACATGAGGATGAGTTATATGAAACTAATGTTGTTTTTAGAGAAACAGATGACAGGGATAAAAAAATTACTCCTAATGATGCTCGCCGAAGGAATTATTTTATTCCATCACTCTTTGTTGCTCAAAACGATATACAAAGATTAATATCTAACATCGTTGATAATGCGAGGAAACATGGTTTTACAGACCCAAATCGTAAGGATTATGAGATAAATGTTGCTCTTTCTATTGATATAGATAATAATATGTTCCAAATAGATTTTCGAAACAATGGAAATCCGCTTCCCGAAGGTATGAATAAAATGCGTTATGGTTTAAAGGGCGAAAAAGCTGGCATAACAGCTGGAACTGGTCTTGGAGGCAACTATGTTAAATCCTTTGTTGAGCACTATGGTGGTGATTATGATGTCTTTATGGATGACGGATGGACTGTAGTACGTATTTATTTACCAATAAAATGTAATAAGATATGGAATATAATGTAATTTGGATTGATGACAAGTGCAAGAAGCAGAAAGGTTTTGCTTCAACTTTTATAGGGAATTGTGAAAAGAATCACGGAATTCATATAGTCCCTTTTGAATTAGCTGTTGACGGAATATTGCATTTAGAGCAAAATATAGAAAAAATTCATGCAGTTATACTCGACGCAAAGGGATGGCATGATAAAAAAAATGTTCTAGAAACAACTTTTGGCATGCATGAAGCCATAAAGCGAATAGAAAGATTGGCTTACAAAAAATATGTACCTTACTATATATTGACAGCTCAGAGCGATTTAGTTAATGACGAAGAATTCAAAAATTCCGTTGGAAAAGACAAAGTGTACTATAAATTCAATAAGAATCATATTAATAAACTTCTGGAACAAATCAAAAACACCAAAAACAACGTTAGGCAGCAAATAAGGATTTTCTATCATGACTCACTTGACATCTTGAAGTCCATGAATATAAACGCAAGTGAGTTACTTTTAGATATTCTAGAAGCCATTCACTATCCAGGAGACAATGCAAAATTTAAACCAGTTTTATATTATAATCAATTACGACAGATATTAGAGCATATATTTACAGAGGCAAACAAATATAAGATTATTCCTGATGAATGCTTTCGAAATGGAATAGTCAACTTGGATCAATGCTACAGATACTTAGTTGGACAAAATTGTGAGATTTGTGAAATACGATATGGTAACAAAGGCGAAAGTGTTGTTACTAAGCATATTGCAGAGATGCTATCAATGATACTTTATTTGGGCAACATTAAATCACATTATACAAAACTAAACGAAAATGATAGCCATAAGTTAGATGACTATTTAAGTGATGATGTAGGAAAGTCGCATTATGTAATATATAGTCTAACATTCCAAGTTTGTGAAATTCTAGTTTGGATGAATGAATATATGAAGAGACATCAAGACAGAATAGCCAATTCCCAAAAATGCAAGAAAATAGTTTACCCTAAAGGAATTATAGAACCGATTGAAGGTGTTTCAGAGTTCTATCATATAGGCGACAGATATTGTATCGATTCTGAATTAGTTGAGAAGGTTGGAGTTGGTAAACATGTAAAGATAGTCAAGTCAATCCCTAATTCAAATAAAAACCTAAATTTCCCATCCCAGGCAATAAGAATAGTTTGCATAAACGGTTCCAAGTAAAACGGAACTATTCACAAGGCTTTATTTATTGCAGGCCCCATCAAATTGCTATATCTTTGCAGCGTCATTCTCTGATACCACCCAGAGTTGACGCTGCAAAATGTTTGTGGTGGGAAACGATAAACACAAAGAATCTATGCAAAACACTTCACTTGCCCTTGTAGCCTTCAAAGCACTCCCAGCCCTCTCGGGCGATTCTCTCACCTACAATCCTGAGAAGAATGTATATCTCACCCTCGGTTATACCAGCGCAGCCGGCAATATCTATTACCGAGCCATACGTTTCTCAAAACGACTAGCGGTGTACTACCACATAGGAGAAGGTTATATCCACACCTTCCTCAACGGCATCACACTGTTCTGTTGGGATGGGCAGAAAGCAAAGATTATCGCCCAAAAGTTCTGGGGAGGAAATAACTGGAGATGCTTCTCGGAGCAGTTCGCAAAGGAACAGAGCATCATCATGCTGAAAGACTATCTAAAAGGTCAAGCAAAAGCACTCGGCAGTCAAGTCAACGACCAGCAGATTTTGTCCTTCTCACGCGAGATGATAGAGGAAACACAGCGTAAGCAGCTTGCCTAATGCTTGTTGCTACGCAAAGAGAGAGAACAAAACAACAATCAATAACCTAAAATCGAAACTTATGGCAACACTATCAAAAGCTATCAGCAAGAATCTGTTCGATAGTATTCTTCCAACCTTCGGCAGTCCAAGAGTTCACATCCCTGCATGGGATAACGGTCAAAAGATGTTCATCTGCGACGAGTACGAGAGCGCCAACGGCAATCGCTACTACCGTGGCATTCGCTTCTGCGACCGAGTAGTCATTGTAGAAAAGGTTGGTCTTTACCACAACTGGACCTATATCGATGGCATCGAACTCTACGCCTTCAACGGTAAAAGGGTTGAACTCATCCAGAAGCGTGACTACGACAAAGTGCATCGTAACGAAGCCTTTATTCGTGCGGAATCAGAAGCTATGGTCAAAGACTTCCTCGCTGGCATTCTAAAGGCGCAGCGCACTTCGGTACCAGCAGCGCAACTCGAAAGTCAAGCGAAGGTACTCATCGACGGATGCTACAAGAGCTTTCTCGACAGCGATTTCAACACACGTCTCACCCAGATTCTCCCAGCAATCGAACAGAAATAACTATGGAACACGTTCAAGTCGACACTCAGAACCAGCAGCAAGTGCTCGCATACGAGCTAATTGCCAACACCAACAGCAGCTTTTTCCTCACAGGTCGTGCAGGAACAGGTAAGACGACCTTCCTCCGAAATGTGCAGAAAATGGTCAACAAACAGTTCATCACACTGGCACCAACCGGCGTGGCTGCAATCCAGGCAGGTGGTGATACTATACATTCCTTCTTCGGCCTTCCGATGGAGATATGTACACCAGGAACATGCGGAAAGTTGAATGAGGCACGTATTCTCACCATTCTTCATGCAGATACCATCATCATTGATGAGGTGTCAATGGTAAGATGCGACATTGTGGATGCCATTGATTACACTCTACGCAAAGCACTTCGTACAACGCAACCCTTCGGTGGCAAGCAAATCATCTTCGTAGGTGATCTGTTCCAGTTGCCTCCGGTTGTGAGACAGGGAGCAGAGCGTGAACTTCTTCACGACATTTACCAGACAGATGATTTCTTCTTCTACAAAGCTAATGCTATCAAACGCATGCGTCTCGTGAAGATTGAATTTCAGAAGGTATATCGTCAGGAAGACGATCAGCAGTTTCTTCACATCTTGGAGAATGTTCGCTTGAACAAAGTGACTCCAGAGAATATCATGCATCTCAACAAGCGTGTTAAACAGCCAACACCAGATGATGGCATGGTTATCACGTTGGCATCGCTAAACAAGACCGCTGACAACATCAATCAACAACGTTTGGCTGAGATTGATGCAGAGGAATTCACTTACGAGGGAACCATCGCGGGAAAGTTCGATGACAAGAAACTACCTGTAGAGTTAAATCTTCGACTGAAAGTTGGTGCTCAGGTAATGTTTACACGCAACGACCAACAGAAGCGTTGGGCGAACGGCACTCTGGCTAAGGTTGTCAAACTCATGAATGACGAGATTCACGTAGAACTCAGTAATGGCGAACAGCACGTGGTTCCATGTGCTTCGTGGGACTCAGTTAGCTATGAGTACGACCGTGAAGCACGAAAACTGAAGAAGGAGGTGACGGGAACCTTCACCCAATACCCTCTAAAGCTGGCATGGGCAATCACAATACATAAGAGCCAAGGCATGACATTTGATAAGATGTCACTTGACCTTAGTCGTGGAATCTTTGCCGCTGGTCAGCTCTACGTTGCACTCAGTCGTGTGCGGTCGTTGGATGGACTGTTCCTCTCAAGGGGTGTTATTCCGCAGTATGCTCATACAAGTTGTGAGATTATAGCATACGCAAGTGGCTATAACGACGAACAGGTCATCAACAATGAGATAGAAAGTGGCAAGGCTGTCTATGGCGCGTTGCAGAAGAACGACTATGACGAAGCCGCCAAGCAATATCTCTTGTTAGTATGCAAGAAAGCACAAGTTGGCGACATCAAAGAGGCAATGCAACAGGCAAAGCGATTCCTCGACACCCTCATCTGTGATGATGATCTCATGGGATGCATCGAGAGTGTCCCTGAAGAGTTGCTTACGTCATGCCATTGGACATCGCAGTTCCTTGCCGCACTACTTAGCCTTTATGCTGGTCAGTACGAGCAAGCATTGGACTTTGCAGATGCTGTACTCGAAAACCATCGTTGCCAAGAGGCCCTTTATGTGAAGTCGCGTGCTTTAGCCATGCTTGAACGTTACACTGAGGCTGACGAAGTGAACGTGCAGATGGGCGATGTATTCGACATGGCAACGCCAGATACCAAGGTGCTTTACACGATTGCCATGCTGAATGAATTACACATCGGTGACCCTGGACTTGACCTAATGCGCAAGCTCGTGGAAGCAAAGCCCAAGTATGACAAAGGCATCCATGCGTTACGTATGCTAATGAAGCGTCATAATATCATGCTTGACTCTCCAAAAGAAAGCGAGTTGATAGAAGCCTTCAACTCTGACTTGTCGGACGAAGACTTTGATGTCCAGTTGAAAGAGTGCCGTTCAAAGGCTCCGAAGTCCGTCAGCTACTTGATTCAACGAATCAAGAAGCAAGAGTTCTATGAAGAGTTACCCCTTGAGTAATAAAAGGGGTACTCTTTATGTCAAATGAAAAACTGAGAAAAAGAAAGAAAAGAAATTTGAAGCAAAACTCAGGAGTGAAAAACGAAGTAAAGTTTCCACTTGTTATGACTGCTTTCTGATAGCTCAATTATTCGTTTTGAATTCGATGTGTTTCATTCCAACTCACCTGTAAAGCTGATGAAGTCGCGATTGTAGGAACGAACACTGACGGTGCTGGAACCATTGTCATAGATTTCGATGAGGTAAGTGTATCTGTCCTCGTCGTTTTCCACATTGAGCGTGAGAGTAGTGCGTTCTTTTCGATTGTTGCGCTCTTGCTTGTAGGATTGGATACGCTCACTGAAATTCAGTCCTTTGGAGTTGCTGCCTCCGTAGGGATTGACAGAATAGGCATTACCGAGATAAGGAAGATAGGAGATGAGTGAGTCGTTCCTCACTTCCACATTCCACACTGATGTGAGGAAGCGATTTCCATAGCGCAGTGTTTGCATGTCGCGAATATCAATCTTGAATGTTCTTGCTGCCAAGCACTCGGCAACGTGCTGGCGAGTTTGAGCAAGGCGTTCTTCCTTGGTAAGTCCTGATGTGGCACATCCCACGAGAATAAAAAGTGAAAAGAGAAAAGTGAAAAGAGAAAAAGTCTCACCCCCGACCCCTTTCCAATGGGCGAGTGGAGTAGATAGTGAAAAATGAAATGAGAAATGCATTTTATTCATAGGATTCATATTTAGTGTTTTGCTGAGAGATTTCGATAAACTTTAAACGCTAAGCTTTAAACGTTTTTGCAAAGATACATTTTTTTTCTTTTTTCTTTTGTTTTTTCTTTTCTTTCTTTTACCTTTGCAAAAATAAATCAAGTATTTAAGGTTTCAGGGACTTTAAGGATGATAAATGTTTTTATCATTACCTACACCAAACACGCTTTTTGACACTCAACACATACAAACTTAAAATAACACGCGCAATGAAGAAATTATTGATATTATCGGTTCTTAGCCTTGCTTTTGTGGCATGCGGTGGAATCTACAAAGAGACCTACCGTGAGGCTTACGACTACAGTAGTGGTGGTTATTACTATAATCGCCCTGATGGTGGTTACAATGTGCTTTTCCGTAAGGGAAGCAGAAATGGTGGTTACTATAATAGGCGTGACCGTGATTATTATGGTTATTATCTGAACGAGAACAACCGTCGTGTTGACTTTGGCAAGAATCCAGGAAATGGCTATCGTGACCCAGCTGGAGCTTATCGCAATGGTTTCCCAGGCAATACGAAGACAAATCCTGATGTGATTCAACCTAAACAGAACAACACTCAGCAAGATGCTCGTGGTCAGAACAGAGGCACTCAGGTTGGGAAGAATGAAGTTTCACGCACTTCCGCCAATCCTGATAATAACACTAATTCTCGTTCTCGCCGTACCACCACACGCGACAAGGTGGATGAATCCATTAAGGAAATGACCAAATAATTAAATGAAGAATAAAAGCCTCACCCCCAACCCCTCTCCTAAGGGCGAGGGGAGTAGTATGATAAATGAAGAATGGTCGCTTCGCTCCGAATGAAGAATACATAAACTAAAATATATTCTTCATTCTACATTCTTCATTCTTCATTTTATTTATTTCACTCCAAATTCTTCTACGTATTTCCTAAATTCCTTTAGGTTACCATGAAAAACATTGAGGTCAACGTGACTCATGTCTTTGTATTGAATGCCGTTGACCGTTCCTTTACAGCTCATTTGCCAGAAGCGCCAATCACATTCAGTCTCAGGGTCTTGCGCCGTTTTATTGTAGTTGGCAATCCAGCAATCGTATTCCTCTAATTCTGTGCCAAGGGCAAATCTCAGATAGTTGTTTTTGTTCATGTAGATGATGGGGCGCACGCCAAAATGCGCTTCTATGGCATGCAACCATTTCAGTGCCATCGACACGTATTCCACACTATGTTGCGTGAGCGCATGGTCTTTGTAATCATCTTCCATGTCGAGCACAGGAGGTAGGTCGCCCTTTTCCATTTGAACATTGGCAATGAAATTCTCGATTTGTTTTTCAATGGGTTCGTAACGCAAGAAATGGTATATGCCCACGGTGATGCCACATTCGCGAGCAGCCTCATGGTTGCGATAATAGAATGGGTCGATGCGATAGGCACCGTCGGTTGATTTCATGAAGACGAAGTGAACGGGTTGTAAATAGTTCACTTCAGCATTCCCAAAGTAATAGCCCGTGATTCCATCCGACCGTTCGTCCTTGCAGATGCGTCCGAGAGAATCGGAACGCAAGGAAAGATTACCCCAATCGATGCTATGCTGAAAACGAGATACATCGATTCCATAGACACGTTCACCGATGGTAAAAGGATTGCGTAAGGATAATGTGTCGTTGTCCCATCTTCCAAAAACAATGCTGTCGGACGAAAGAATAAGTTTGCCAATGCCTTGACGTTTGCCTTGATGCCATCTGCCAATGAAAGTAGAGTCGTTTATTCCGTATGTCATTTTCCCGTAACCATCAGGAACGTAATTGCGCAAACCACCATAATAACTATCTTTGTCGCTCAGTAGCGTGCCTTTGCTGAGTCTTCCGTTTTTCCATTCACCTGTCAGGCGATTCCCTGCAGTTGTGATGAGCATACCATAGCCATTGGGTTGTCGGTCTGTACTGATTTCGCCGTGATAGGTGGAACCGTCAGCAAGGTGGAGCGTGTCGCTTTTCTGGTAATGTTGGCTGTTGGAGCCGTAATAGTGGTGGTCGATGAAAAGATAACCGACGAAACCGAGAAAAATGCCAAGAATAAGGAAAAGGATAGGCGTGAACTTATCCCCTTGCCCCTCCTTGTGAGGGAGGGGAGAAGATACACTGGTGATGGTTTGTTCTTTTTGTTCTTTTTGCTTTTTTATATGATTGTTCATTTGTTTAAAGAATTAATGATTGTCTGTTTGTTGACTCTTCATGAGTAATTGAAAGGGAGTCTCTACAACTATCTACCTCCCTCCCTCACAGGAAGGGTAAGAGGTGGGTTCATATATGATTAGCTCTCTTGGAAGTGCAATCTTCTTTGCCTCACCGCGTTCCCCTTCGATGGTATAGAATTTGGCAAGGTCGGAGGAAAAGTGTTGGGTGAACGCTTCACGAATTCGTGCACACTTCTCGTTGATGGAATTGTCCATCACAGTGTTAGTTACGTTTGTAACACTTTGTTTTGCCTTTTCAGTTAGTTTTCCATTCTTCAACTTTTGATAGATAGACTCCAACTCACCTCGATAGTCTGGCAGATTCTTGAATGGAATACCATTAGGGTAGCGGAGATAAAGCAGATAAACCGTTTTCACGATGGGAGTCATTTCTATTTCAAGATTGTTATAATCGGGAAGGAAAAGCCGATAGTCTTGGGTGATGACCAAGCGACTGAGTTTTTTCTTTTCACTGAAATAGTTCTGAACAATGGCACGTCCTATTCCTTTCATTTCCAAACGGTTCATGCGGTCTTCAATCTCTGCTAATAGTACCAGCACTTCCTCGTCAATCAGTTTTTCGTCGATAGTGGGAACGGTATTGCTATCTTGGTGCGCATGATCGAGATGAAAGAAATGAAAAAGACTGTCTAACAATCGATTTTCGGCTTTCTTTTCCTTTTCTTCGTATGTTAGCATGGGGAAATCCTGCTCATTTTCCAAGTCAGATTTTGTGCCGTAATAAGGAAGAGTTCCCGTTTCGGTAGTCTTCAAAACTTGTATGGGAGGAATAAAACGATAGATTTCCAAGGGAGCGTTTCGAAAAAACAATTCCAGTTGGTGCTTATCTTTATAGGGAATCTGTAGTCCCTTGTATTGGAATCGTCCCCCCTTTTCTTGGTCGAAAAACTGAGTGTGACGCTTGAAGAAAAGAAGCGATGGTCCGATGTCCTTACGTTGGAGAGGATAGACAAGATGGTTGAGTATCAACGAATTAATGTCGGAATCGGGAGCAAGCACATCGGCTGCGTATGGAGCTTGATAGTTTCTGACTTGCAGAAAATAGAAGGGTAGATAAATGAAATGATACTTGCGCCGAGCAAAGTTCTCCTTGATTTGTTTGTAGTTCGCACGAATGAAATTATTCACAGCCACGTCGTATTGCCCTTCAATGTAAATGACTTGAAGAGGGTCTTGCTCAAAGGGCAAAGAACTAAGTGGAAGTGTGAAAATCATTGTCGTGTATGTCGTTTTTTTGTGTATATGCAAAATTACGAAAAATTGGTGAGAAACGATAAGATTGACTCAACTTTTTATGTAGAATTCAAATTTCTGCAAGGGTTGCAAAATGGATTCTACAAGGGTTGCAAAAAGTTTATTTGTAGTTTCTTCATGTAGGTTTTATAATTTTGCAAGCAAAAATACAACAATAGAATAAAACCGACAAAACTTAAATCATTATGAGTGAAAAAGAAAAAATGGACGACTTCTTAGGAAAGTTGCAATTCAACATAGAGGACAAATCGAATAATATCATCAAGGTGATTGGTGTAGGTGGTGGCGGAAGCAATGCTGTTCGTCACATGTATAAAGAAGGTGTTGAGAATGTTTCGTTCGTCGTATGCAACACCGATAGTCAGGCATTGGCTCATACCGATGTCCCTTTGCGTCTCCAATTGGGAACCGAGGGACTGGGTGTGGGCGGTGATCCTGAAAAAGGGCATCAGGCAGCTGAATACAGTATCGATGACATCAAATCTCTCTTCAATGATGGTACGCAGATGGTTTTCATCACAGCGGGAATGGGTGGTGGCACAGGAACAGGCGCAGCCCCTGTCATTGCCAAGGTTGCGAAGGACATGGGAATTCTTACGGTAGGAGTCGTAACACTTCCTTTCCGTTTTGAGAAGCGAAAGCGCATTGAGAAAGCATTGCAGGGAATGACAGAACTGAAGAAATGTGTGGACTCGTTGCTTGTTATCAATAATGAACGACTTATCGACACATATAGCGATGGGATGATAACGATAGATGAGGCATTTGCTAAAGCGGATGATATACTTGCTACTGCCACCAAAACCATTGCGGAAATCATCACGAAGAAGGGAACGGTGAATCGTGATTTCTGCGATGTGAAAAGTGTAATGCAAGATGCGGGTTCGGCTGTGGTGTCGATAGGAAAGGCAAGTGGTGAAAACCGAATCTATAAGGCTATGGCAAATGCATTGACATCACCGCTTCTGGACAATGTGGATAAACGTCGAGCTAAGCGTTTGCTCTATATTATCTATTCGAGCAAATCCAAACCTGTTGTTATTAGTGAGACAGCAGAAGTGAATGACTTCATGGATGAATTGGATGATAACTTGGAAGTGTTTTGGGGACTTTATGAGGATGACAGCTTGGAAGATGAGGTAAAAGTGGCAATCATTGCTACGGGATTTGATACCGAATCTGTTTCTGTACAGGCTCGGCAGGATGATGAGGATAAACAACGAATGATTGACTTGATACGGGAAAAATATTATGGAAAAAGTCGGAGTGTTTCCAAGGCTTTTGAACAGGAATTGCCTTTTGAAGAGGATAAGAAAGAGGAAAAAAACACTGATTCTGAAGTAGATGAAAATGAAGATGCTGTAAGAGAAGAAACAGAAAGGGATGAGGTAAAAATAACAGATGCGGACTCTTCATCTTCTGTTTCTCGATGGAAAAACCGCATCTGTCATTTATTCAAAACAATCTTAGACGAGGAAGTCAATGAAGAATAAGCGCTTCGCTTAAATGAAGAATGTCGCTACGCTCCGAATGAAGAATGAAAAATACATAAGCTAAAATTCATTCTTCATTCTACATTCCTCATTCTTCATTATAAAAACTTCATTCTTCATTTTTCAGAGGATTCCATCCCTGAGCTTTGAGTTCGAATTCATTGCCATCGCGAGTGATGAGCGCAAGACCGAGTTCGGGTTTGGTGATATGTCCGATGAGTTTTACGTCTTTGATGTTGCTCACTTTCTCATGGTCGGCGATTGGAACGGTGAACAGCAATTCGTAGTCCTCACCACCATTCAAGGCACATGTCGTGACATTCATGTTGAGTTCTTCTGCCATGACTGCTGTCTGATAGTCGAGTGGGATGCGTTCTTCGTAGATTCGACAACCTACGTTTGATTGTGAACAAATGTGCATCAATTCAGAAGAAAGTCCATCGCTGATGTCCATCATTGATGTTGGTTGAATGCCTGCCTCGCGTAGAGCTTGGATAATGTCGCGGCGTGCAGCGGGTTTCATCTGACGTTCCAAAAGATATTCCTTTCCTGCAAAATCGGGCTGGAAATCCCCCGCTTCCTTACCTTGAGCTTTGGCATCTGCCATTTGTCCGTAATAGACGTCCTTTTCGCGTTCGAGGAGTTGGAGTCCCATGTAGGCAGCGCCGAGATCGCCGCTCACGCAAATGAGGTCGGTTTCCTTAGCTCCATTGCGATAGATGGCTTTGCCTTTTGGACATTCGCCGATGCAAGTGATGCTGATGGCAAGTCCTGTCATGGAAGAAGTGGTGTCGCCACCCACGATATCTACACCATACTCATCGCATGCTAAACGCAATCCTACATAGAAATCGTCCATGTCTTCCACCGAGAATCGCTTCCCCAATGCCAGACTCACGGTGATTTGTTTTGGAGTGCCTCCCATGGCATATACATCACTGAAATTCACGATGGCTGATTTGTAACCAAGGTGCTTCATGGGCATGTAAGTGAGGTCGAAATGTACGCCTTCCATGAGAAGGTCTGTGGTGACGAGCACTTCTTTTTCACCATTGTATTCAAGAACAGCACAATCGTCACCAACACCTTTTTTCGTTTCAGGATTTTTGAGTTCTATATCTTGTGTTAAACGCTTGATCAATCCAAACTCACCAAGCGCAGAAATTTGAGTCATCGAGATATTTACTATTTACGGATTTACAATTTACTATTAAGTTTTTAGCTACAGATATTGATTCATTCTTTTTTGTTGAGAGCGTTGCTGTTTTTTGAATGATTTTGCACAAAGTTCAATATCGTTTGGTTGAATTCGTTGGTACGCTCATCGAGAAATTCCACTTCGATAGGTAGGGTATAGACCTCTATGTCGTTGGCAAGGGATTGCTTGTTGCTGCTGAGACGTGCAGCATCCTTCTCAGTGGTAATCACGATGGTTTTCTTTCCAGGTGTACTCACTTTCTTGACAGTATCCTTAACGAGCTGGATGTCTTTCTTCGAGAAATTATGATGGTCAGAGAAGTGCAAGGAAGTGAAGTTGCAATACTTCTTCAGGTCGTATTCCATCTGCTGAGGAGATGCAATTCCTGAGAGCAGCACCACGTTGTATTGTTCTTTGCTCAGATTCTCAAGTTCGATTTCAGAACCGTTCTTGATATTGTGGAGCGCACCATACTTGAAATGCGAGAAGAAAAGCTTCTGCCAAGGTTGAATTTCAAGGGAACGTGAGATGCCATGTTCTTCCATCGGTGTGATGTAGGTAGGGCATTTCGTAACGATGACGATGTCAGCACGTTGGCAACTTGACTTAGGTTCTCGCAAACGCCCAGCTGGCAGGAGTTTGTCGAAATAAACCAGCCTATGGTAATCCATGAGCAAGATATTGACACCTGCTTGCACGTAACGATGTTGGAAGGCATCATCAAGGATAATGGCATCGGTTGCAGGCCACACACTTTTGTCACACAAGCGTCGGATACCCTCACGGCGGTTTTTGTCCACCGCCATGTGGATACGCGGAAACTTGTGCTTCATTTGATATGGTTCATCGCCGATTTGTTCCATTGGCATGTTTCCCATTGCAAGGATATAGCCTTTGGACTTGCGCTTGTAGCCTCGGCTTAGCACAGCCACTTGATAATCGGTGGAAAGAAGGCGAATGAGATATTCTGTGTGAGGAGTTTTACCCGTTCCTCCCGCAGTGATATTGCCCACACAAATCACAGGTATGTCAAAGCTTTCACTTCGCAGTACCCCGCTATCGAACAGGATATTACGCACGTTTACTCCCAGCCCATAGAGCCAAGAGAACGGTATGAGTGCTTTGTATATTTTTATGTGGTCACCTTCCATGCAATGGGAGATTTACTATTTACAGATTGAAGTTTCCGTAGAATGGTACGCGTGCATTCACAGTTCCCTTCTTGTCGAGCGAGCGCAGATTGATGAAGAAATTATAGAATTCAGTTCCCAACAATTCCTTCATCTTGGCATCAGCATAGCTGTCGGAGTTTTTTGTCTTGTCCATCAGCTGTTCTAAGAACGATGATTTAGCAGGGTAGGAGAGGATTGTTGCTTCTTCCACATTGGCACGCTGCTTAGCGATTTCGATGGCATCGTCCAGGTTGCCGAGCTTATCCACCAAACCAATCTTCAATGCATGTTCACCGGTCCACACACGACCTTCAGCAATAGCCTTGATAGAATCCTGCGGCATCTTTCTGCCGTCGGCACAACGCTTTGTGAAGAGTTCGTAGCCACGGTCGATGTATGTCTGCAGGGCATTCTTCTCTGCCTCGGTCATCTGACGTGTGTAGTCGCCGAAGTCGGCAAACTGGTTGGTCTTGACAGTGTTGGCATGTATGCCAATCTTTTTGTTAATCAGTTCTTCTGCCACAGGGAATACGCCGAAGATACCAATGGAACCTGTCAGTGTGGTTGGTTCTGCAAGGATGTAGTCGGCAGCGCATGAAATGTAATAACCGCCCGAAGCAGCATAACCACCCATCGAAACGATGATAGGCTTCTTTGACTTGATGTTCATCACCTGATGCCAAATCTGTTCGCTGGCAAAAGCGCTACCACCAGGGGAATTCACACGCATCACAACGGCTTTCACATCGTCGTCGTTTGCCAGGTCTTTCAGGTCTTTAGTCACCTTGTCGGCGGCAATGATTTCGCCCATGCTGCCAAACGATGATTGATTCGACTCTACTATCTCGCCTGCAGCATAATACACAGCAATCACATTGCCGCTTGTGCCCTTTGGTTCTGACGAGGTGCTGGCTGCCAAATCTGTTACCGAAATGGTGTTGTAGTCGCCTGCATTCGTCTTGTCCATGCAGTAAGCCAACATTTGTGGCACTTCGTCGGAGAATGCCACCTTGTCAACCAACTTCTTTTTCAAATAGTAGTTTGTCTCTTTGAATGTCAAACCTTCGTCTGTCAGTTGGTTCAGCTGCTCGCTAGAGAACTTGCGCGACTTGGCAACTTCGCTCTGCATCTGCTTCCAGATTTCATCGCTGAACACAGTGATTTGCTCGCGGTTGGCATCGCTCATCTCTGTCAAGAAATATGGTTCAACGGCACTCTTATAGGTTCCCACCTTGAAAATCTCCATCTTCACACCCACCTTGTCGAGCACATCCTTGTAGTATAAGGTTTGGAAAGCCAATCCCTTCCAGTCGAGCATACCCTCTGGGTTGATGACAACTGAGTCTGCCACAGATGCCAGATAGTAGGTGCCTTGAGTGTATTGGTCGCCGTAGGAAACGATGAATTTGCCCGATTTCTTGAAGTTCAACAGAGCCTGACGGATTTCCTGAAGCTGTGCAGGAGTAGCACCGCCAAAGTCGCCCGCTTCGATGTAGATGCCCTTCACCTTGTCGTTGTTCTGGGCATTGCGAATCGCTTTCAGTATGTCGTCGAGTCCCAATTGTGTTGTATTGCTTCCTAAGATGCTCCCAAGTGGATTGTCCTGTGAGCGCTCTGAGATAGAACCTTCCAGTTTCAGTACCAGTACAGCATCGTTTGGAACAGATTTCGTCGATTTACTTGCCATGCCGAGGAGGGTAATAACCGAAAGGATGGTGCAAATCAGGCTAACCACAATGATTCCGACAACCGTAGCCAGCACATATTTCAAAAAGTCTTTCATATTGTAATAATTTTTAGTTTGTAATCTTTTTCGTTATTTGCAGTACTTCGCATATTCGCAAGCAGCAAGCAGCCAAGCTCCTGTGCCGAAAGGAGCCTGTGAGCGTGCATCCACAGTCTTGGTAGGGTCTGGCTTTTCGCCGATAGGCTGCACAAAGCCAACGGAACCATCGCTCTGCAAAGCAATCGTTGACAAATATTTCCATCCCTTCTCAATCACTGGCTTATACTTCGCAGCAGGTAGTAAACCGTTGTTTACACCCCAGAGCATACCATAGATGAAGAAAGCTGTTCCGCTTGTCTCATAGCCTGGAGCATCGTCCTCGCAGAGCATCGAACGGCTCCAATAGCCCTCTGCCTGCTGACAACGAGCCACGCCTTCAGCCAACTGCTGGAAGCGCTGCACATAGAAAGCACGATACTTCGAATCCTTTGGAATATCTTGCAGCACCTTAGCCAAGCCTGCCAACACCCAACCGTCGCCGCGTGCCCAGAAGCTCTTGCCACCATTACAAGCAGTTTTCACCTTTGGATGCACATATTTTCCGTCGCGGTAATACAACTGTGCTTCCTTGTCGAAGAGCAAGTCGTCAGTCCACTTGAAACTCTCATACTGCTTGTCGAGCAACTTCTGGTCGTGAGTCACCGTATAGAGTTTCGTGAAGATAGGCAAACCCATGTAGAGCGCATCGCTCCACCACCAAAAGTCTTTCTCCTCCATCTGAGCCTGAGTGGTCATTACCTCCAGTGCACGTTGCAAGCGTTCAGCGCGGTGCTCCAGCTTGTAGAGGTCGATATAGATTTGAAAGCAAATCTGCCAGTCTGCAAAAAGCACATGGCGCATATCCTCGCCATACGTCTTGTATTCCCATTTCTTAGGATCCTTTTCCGTCGCACCCGTCCAGCGGTTATGCTCAGCAAAGCGGATGGCATAGTCCAGATACTCAGGCTTGCCTGTCAGTTCGTAAGCAGCCTGGTTCCCCGTGAAATATGCTGCATTGTCCCAAAATCCGCGACATTCAGCACGATGATTTGCTTGCCAATAGGCATTCACCTTGTGAATCATTTCCACCGTTCGCTGTGCCTCTGCACTTTTCAGCAGTTGGGCAGGGGTAGTGGATGGAGCTAAGTTCTGTGCCACAGCAGAAGAAGCCAACAGAACAGAAGACATGAGTAGGATTCTTAGTTTGTTCATTTTCGTTCAATGATATTATTAGTTTTGTTCAATAGCTTGTTTGAGCTCGTGTTTATCTAATTGTTCTTGGTATAAAACATGCAAAAACCTTTGCATATTACTCGAATATACAAAGGTATGCTTTATTTTTCAACTTGCAAACAAAAACATAAAAATTGTTTTGATAAACGTCGATAATTGCATAGCTTCATTCCCGATAACATCTGATTTGTTTCTTAAAAAACAAAGATTATCCTGATTAAACAGATTATTATTTAATGTTAATCATCTAAATCAGTATAATCAGATAAATCCAGCATATCAGTGCGATGTTTTTTAAAACAAAGAATGCACTGATTAAAAGGATTGTTTTTCTAGAAAAATCTGTTAAATCAGAAAAATCAAGACGTTGTCGATGCTTTCTTTGCAAAATCCTTGTTGTATAATCTTTCGTGTTCTAATGAGAGAGCGCCAAAGTTGATGAGAAGAGCTAACCCCAAGCCTGCAACTCTTGTATAGTTAATAGCCTGTGCTCTATGTAGGTTGTCTAGTTCTTGTACAGCTTTTAACTCAACAATGATACAGTCATAGCAAACGAAGTCGGGTATAAAATCTGAGTTAAGAGCTTCGCCTTTGTAGGTTACATGCAAGTGTACTTCACGCTTATTCGGTATGCCTTGTAACAAGAATTCTTTTTCCAGCGCATCTTGATAGACTTTTTCTGTGAACCCACAGCCTAATTGACGATGCACTTCCATTGCAGCACCAATGATTTTATACGTTTCGTTTTCAAACAAATACTTTTCACTCATAGCACATTGATTTAGAGAACAAAGATAGCTATGATTTTTCACATAAACAATGATTACCCTGATTAAACTGATTATTTTTAATGTTAATCATGAAAATCAGAATAATCATTAAATCCGCACTTCAGTGCGATGTTATTTAAAAACAATGATTATCCTGATTAAACTGATTTTTTTGTTTAATAGTCAATCATAGAAATCAGAATAGTCAGAAAAACAAGACGAAGTCGATGTTTCAAGAATAAAGTATAGGGATGAAAAGGCAGAACGAAGGCTCGTTCTAACTAAAACGAGCCCTCGTTTTGGTGAAAACGAAGGCTCGTTTGGGTCGTGAAACCCCATAAGAGATAAAAATCTTGTGAATAAGGGATTCTATTCTTTCGGTGCGAGTCCCATTTCTTTTCCCTTTTCGATGAGAAACTGACGGGCAGCATCGGGTTCGTTGGGGATGATGCCATCGAGGATGGCATCCTTGAGAGATTGCTTGAGTGTGCCTACTTCTCGACTTGGTTTCAAATTAAACATTTGCATAATTTCGTCGCCATCGATAACGGGTTGGAAGAGACGCTTGTAATCGCGTTCTTTCAGGTCTGCGATTTTCTCACGGACAATGCGGAAGTTTTCCAAGAATCGTGCTTTCTTTAATTCATTCTTAGAGGTAATGTCAGCTTCGCAAAGCATCATGAGGTCATCGATGTTGTCACCTGCATCCGAAAGAAGTCGGCGCACAGCACTATCAGTGACTTCTTCGTCGGCAATGACAATGGGGCGCATGTGGAGAGCGACAAGTTTCTGCACGTATTTCATACGTTCGTCGAGAGGTAACTTCATGCGGCGGAAAATGTTAGGCACCATCTTCTGTCCGTAGAAATCGTGATTGTGGAAAGTCCAACCATTGGAAGCATCCCATCGCTTGCTCTTAGGCTTTCCAATGTCGTGAAGAAGTGCTGCCCAACGGAGCCATAAAGCCCCCCTCTCATCCCCCGAGGGGGAAGATTGGAAGTAACTTACATTGTCGTCTTCCATCAAACATTCTTCATTCTTAATTCTTAATTCTTCATTTTCGCTTTCCTGCGCTTTCACTACATTCTCCAACACTGCAAGCGTGTGGTAGAAATTGTCCTTATGTCCTCTGCCATTCATGGTTTCCACACCTTCGAGGGCTACAAGTTCCGGGAGAATAAGTTGGAGCAGTCCGCAGCGTTCCAAATCCATGATACCTTTGGATGGATGCTTGGCAAGCATGATTTTGTTGAATTCGTCGGCTATGCGCTCTCCGGAAATGATTTTGATGCGTTCAGCATTGCGTTGGAGTGCATCGAATGTTTCATCCTCTATGAAGAAATTGAGTTGAGTGGCAAAGCGCACACAACGCATCATGCGCAAAGGGTCGTCGCTAAAAGTGATGTCGGGGTCGAGAGGAGTGCGGATGATACCATCTTCCAAGTCTTCTAATCCGTAGAAAGGGTCAACGAGTTCACCAAAGCGATTCGTATTGAGACAGAGTGCCATAGCATTGATGGTGAAATCTCGACGGTTTTGGTCATCTTCCAGTGTGCCATCCTCCACAACGGGTTTGCGTGAATCGTGTGAATAACTTTCGCGACGTGCTCCCACAAATTCTATCTCGTTGCCATCGAAATGTATCTGCGCTGTGCCGAAATTGGCATAAACGGCGATGTGAGGCTTCTTGTGAAATTTCTCCTTGATTTTTTCGGCTACAGCCTTGGCTATCGTGATGCCACTTCCTACCACAACACAATCAATATCGTTCGACGGACGCTCCAAAAAGAGGTCGCGAACGAATCCACCTATCACGTAGCATTCCATTTGCAGTTCGTCGGCAGTTTCGCCTATCAAATGGAAAATAGGATTAGAAAGGCTTTGCTTTAGTTCTTCGTCAGTGAGAAATTTCATTCGATTTTTGTTTTTGAGGTGCAAATTTAGTGATTTTTTAGATGATAATTGACAATTGACAATTAAAAATCCTTATCTTTGCCTCCTACAATATAATAAGGTGTAATATGGCAAGGAAAGAAATCATGGTGAGATATTTAAGTTTGTGTTGTGCAATGCTGGTGAGCGTGCTGGTCTCAGCCCAGGAAACTGATGTCTGGAACACAACCTACAAACAGATTGAGCAATCCATCCGTAAACCTATGTTTGCGAATCAATCGTATAACATCAAAGATTTTGGTGCTCGAATAGATGCCACCGCTGCAGAAAACCAAAAGGCTATCAATGAGGCGATTGTCTCTTGCTCGAATGAAGGAGGTGGCCGCTTGATTGTGCCAGAAGGTGTGTGGAATACGGGTGGCATTGTCCTTCAAACAGGTGTGAACCTTGTATTGGAAAAAGGAGCAACTCTGTTGTTTTCTGCCGACACCAATCTTTATCCTTTAGTCCGTACCCGTTGGGAAGGCAACGATTGTTGGAATTATCAACCTATGATTTATGCTGCAGATGCTACCGATATAGCCATTACGGGTGAGGGTACCATTGATGGTGGTGCTGGAATGGATGCTTGGTGGCCGATGTGTGGCGCGGCTCACTACAATTGGACAGACAAAACACCTGAGCATCAACGTGTGACTCGTGGTGAGTTGATGCAGATGAATGAGAAACGTGTGCCGATAGATGAACGCAAATTTGGAAAAGGTAAGGGGTTGCGCCCTCAACTCGTGAATTTCTTTCAATGTGATGGCGTGTTGATAGAGGGTGTGAAGTTGCTTCGTTCTCCTTTCTGGGTGATTCATCCTTTGTTATGCCAAAATGTGGTGGTACGTAATGTGTATATTCAGAACGATGGACCTAATGGAGATGGATGCGACCCAGAATCATGTGAGAAAGTACTGATTGAGAATTGCAAATTCGATACAGGCGACGATTGTATAGCCATAAAGAGTGGACGAAATGCGGATGGACGTGCATTCAATATTCCTAGTAAAGACATCATTGTGAGGAATTGCGAAATGTTGGATGGACATGGTGGGGTTGTCGTAGGTAGTGAAATTAGTGGAGGTTGTCAAAATGTGTTTGTAGAGAACTGCACGATGGACAGTCCGAATTTGGAACGCGTGATTCGTATTAAGACAAATCCATGCCGAGGAGGCATTACTGATGGCATTTATGTGAGAAATGTAAAAGTTGGACAGTGTCGTGAAGCTGTGCTGAAAATCAATCTTGATTATGAGCCTCGTGAAAAGGCTGACCGCACTCATAATCCTACCGTGCGAAATGTGTTCCTCGACAATGTGACTTGCAAGAAGAGTAAGTATGGTGTGTTGATGATAGGTTTGCCTACCGAATCCAATGTATATAACATACATGTGAAAAACTCTGACTTTGAAGGTGTCACGGCAGAGCCTGTGAAAATCACAGGATTGGTTCACGATGTGAAGTTCGACAATCTCGTCATTAATGGTGAGAAGATTCAGAATCCATAGGATGTTATTTGTCAATAAATATGTATTAATTCTTGCTATATACTATCTGTGATGAAAAAATTATTGATTCCCATATTAGCGTGTCTTTCATTCTTTTCATGTGAAAAGTTGAATCCTAACAAAGAAGCTGCTCCTCTTTTGGAAGAAGCGCGACAGGCTGTGATAGACAAGGATTTTGCGAAAGCTCATGCCATGATTGATTCCATTCGTTCGGCTTATCCTCGTGCCACAGAAGTGCGTTGGGCTGCTCTTTATTTTGAGGATACCATCAATCTGGAAGAGGCAAAAGTGCAATCGCGAGAAGCGGACAGCATTTATCGCTTTGGTGTCTTTGAATTTGAAGATGTGTCGAAAGGATTGCCTGTATATCATCCAACGGTGCGTGCTGCTTCTGAGAAGTTGGATTCTATAAAGATGGAACGAAACCGAATGCAGATGAAGGTGAAATTCTTTTATCGTAAGATTCAAGAACGACTCATTCAGAAGGAAAAAAGAGAGAGGAATGACAGAAAATAGAGTAGGAGATAAAGCGAGTGATGCTTTGCCTTCGTATTTGAATGAAAAAAATATCAAGAGGTCGAAGGATGGAGTGGAGTATCATCCTTTGATTCCTTTTTTGCCTAAAAATGGAAAAGTGCTTTTCTTGGGAAGTTTTCCGCCTCAAAGGAAACGTTGGTGCATGGATTTCTATTATCCTAATTTCATCAACGACCATTGGCGCATTGAAGGATTGGTTTTCTTTGGCGATAAGAACTATTTTGTAGATGAAAAATACAAAACGTTCAATTTACCACTTATCATTGACTTCCTTCATGAAAAAGGAATCGGTTTCTTTGACACTTCGTATGCCATTCGTCGTTTGAATGATAATGCTATGGATAAATTCTTGGAAGTGGTGGAATCAACAGATATTTTTGCGCTGATAAAGAAAATGCCACAACTGAGAACAATTGTTACAACAGGGGAAAAAGCGACACAAACTATTTGCGAACATCTACAGATAGAACAGCTTCCAAAAGTGGGTACATTTGTGAGTGTTCCTCATCTTCTCAATGAAAAACAAGAATCAATAAGCCTCTATCGCCTTCCATCCAGTTCCCGTGCCTATCCTCTTTCCTTGCAAAAGAAAGCTGATGCTTATCGAAAGATGTTTGAGACTTTTGGTTTGATTTAATGCCTTGAGTCCAATTGATTGTAATATGTTCAATAAAAAGAAAACCCGCTGGGAATTTTCCAACGGGTTTTCTTTTTATCAAGTTATTTAGAGTTTTATTTCTAAATGTGTGAATCGATTTACTTTTTGTTGATCAAGTAGCTAACCTTGATACGAGCACAACGGTTCAATTTTGCATTTAAACCCCGAGTACTCTTGTCGTTAACCTGACCAATAGGAGCATTCAAAGAGTTAACAGAGAAGGCATCAGCAGGAACACCAGTGAACTTGCCACATCCCTGCAACCACTTGATAGCGGTGAGAGCACGGTTGTGAGAAAGAGTGTTGTTGCGCTGCAAACCAACTTCGTTTTCCTTGTTGTTGTCCTGACTTGTTGCAAGACCTTCAGCCTGAACGCTGAGGATTGTACCACTTTCGAGGATTTCCTTGATAGTTGCAACAGTCTTTGCGTCTGCATACTTGCTGATGTAGCCATTGTTACCTTCGATAGCTGCATATACATCTGCGAAGCTGTAGAGGTCTGTGTTCTTGTCAAGAGGCATGTTCTGACGAACTGTACCAAGACCAGCGTGAGCATTCAGAGAGTAAGATTCACTTTCCTTGTAGTTGTCGTCACTGAGAAGTTTCTGAGTTGCTGTCACGTCATCTACACGGTAGTACCAAGTGTTACTTCCTTCATAGATAGGAGCGTAGTAGTAACCATACTTATCCTTGAATGCCTTGAGTTCGCTTTCACTCATGCTAAGAGAAATAGGCTCCTTGGAAATTTCATAACCACGAGTTACGATTTGGTTTCCACCGAAGGTTGCTTTTTCTGTAGCAATATCCTCTGTTGCTTGTCTGCGAAGCTTTGCAGAAGAACTGAGGTTTGCATCAACTGCATTCGAATTGACAAACTTCTTCTGAGTGAAGATACCACCAGCGAGGTAGTCGATAGCGTTAACTGCATCACCTGCGATTACTGGAGCATCGTCGCGACCAGAGTAGTTGTTTGGATAGAAGACATAGAATGTGAATGTCTTGTATTCAGGACAATCTCCTGGAGGTGGAACAGGAATGTAGTAGTTTGCTTCGCCACAAGAAACGCAACGGTCCCAACCACGAACCTTGATGTAGTAAGTCAAACCGAGTGCAACACCGAGATTAGCATCCCAACGATGTCCCTGAATGAAGGACTGGTCGAAGTGTGTCTCAAAAATCTGAGAACGAACCTTGAAGTCGAGAGAGAATGCCTTTGCTCTGGTGAAGAAGCGGCTGTACTGAAGTTCAGCATTCATGTACCAGTCATTTTCAGGACCGTACTTATCCTTGTCGTAGTCGTAGTGATGAATACCGCCAAAACCGAGAGTCAAGATAAACTGGTTGAAAAGTTTCTTGGTGCCATAGTCCTCCCATGCGCAGAAAAGGCGAGAGAGATTCAATGTTGCATTCAAACTAACATCCCAATACTTGGTCTTCATTGGCCAGAAAGCCTTACCATTGTGGTACTGAGGATAATTGCCTACATCAGTAACCATGTAAGGGTTTGGAAGTGCACCATAGTTTGATGTGGAAATCTTGCCATTAGTCATGAAACCTCTTGAAGCACCCATTCCAAACTGAGCCTTAATACCAAGGCCTGGAGTAAACCATTTACCAAGACCAACGGTAAATTCAGGACCAAGTGTCTCCTTGAATTTTCCATAATGACTATAGTCCCCAAAGAAAGCGTGACCGCCACCATCTGCATAAACAAACCAGTTTTCCCAGAAACGGTTTGTTACAACACGGTATTTGTCGTCGGTTGGTTGAGGAAAGGTAATTTCTTCAGGTAAGATAGAGTCTGGCAATTGAGAACGGTCCACCTTCACCCATTGCTGCTTTTCTTGTGCCGAAACACTGGCGCATACAAAGATGCCTAAAAGCAATAAGCTTGAAATCTTTCTTCTCATATTTTGTGTTCTTTGTTCCCCATGAAGCAAAGCTAAATCAGCGCTTTTAGCCTTGCATGGGGGAAATGATATTTGGTATTTTTTTTTCATTAAGTGCGCTGTTCTTAATGGCGAGAGTCGGTTAGATTACTCTGCGCGGAGAGTGTATCGCTTGAAGTCAACAACTGTCAATTCCTTGTCAGCTGCCTTCAGATAGTCAGCAACAGAAATCTTGTTGTCGTCAATGTAAGCCTGGTCGAGGAGACAAACCTCTTTGAAGTATTTGTTCAAACGACCCTGAGCAATCATTTCAATCTTCTTTTCGTTGAGGTTCTGACGAGCTGTTTCACTTGCAGATGCGATGATTTCCTTTGCCTTTTCGCCTTCTTCTGCTGTGATGTAGCCCTTAGTGATGTTAGAAGCGATGTGGTCTTCGCTATCTACGAGATTAGGGTTGATGCCAGCCTTCTTGAGAGCATTTTCGACAGCCTTCTTCACTTCGTCTTCCTTAGTCTTGTCAACGATGCTTGCCAATTCCTTAGCCTTGGTTTCTTCAGAAACACCAGCCTCGTTGAGGTAGATAGGAGCCATAGCAGCAGCCTGCATAGCAACGCCCTTAGCTACTTCGTCGGAAGTTTCCTTGTTGAAAGCAACGAGTGTGCAAAGGAAACTCTGGCTCATGTGGTTGTAAGCTACAACCTTTTCTCCTTCTACTGTAGCGTAGCCGTCGAGTTCCATCTTTTCACCTGTAATACCAGAACGGTTCACAACAGCTTCTGCTGCAGAAACACCGTCGATGTTGAGGTTCTTCACTTCTTCAAGAGTCTTGCATCTTGCAGCGATAGCAGCATCGATAATCTTGTTAGCAAGAGCAACGAAGTCTGCATTCTTTGCAACGAAGTCTGTTTCACACTTGAGAGCAATCATTGCACCAAACTTGCCATCAACCTTTGCAAGAACGCAACCTTCAGATGCTTCGCGGTCGGAACGCTTTGCAGCTACGAGCTGACCCTTCTTACGGAGGATTTCCATGGCTGCTTCCATGTCGCCATTAGCTTCTGTGAGTGCTTTCTTGCAGTCCATCAGTCCTGCTTGAGTCTTCTGGCGGAGTGCATTGATTTCTTGTAATGTAATTGCCATAATGTTTGATTATGTTTTGTCGAGAGAGTAGGAGCGTGAGTCCATTGCGTGAGTTCACGCTCCTTGTCTCTTCTTTGGTTGTTTTGTGAATCGTTTTATTTTGTAAATTATGCTTCTTCAGCAGGAGCCTCTTCCTCAGCTGGTTCAGCTTCTTCCTCAGCTACTGGAGCCTCTTCAGCAGGAGCTTCCTCCTTCTTCTCAGCGCGAGCACGAGTTGCACGCTTGCGAGCAGGCTTCTCTTCCTTTTCTTCTTCACCTTCGCCAGCAGCATCCATGTCAATCTTCTCTGCCTTGCGCTCTTCGATACCTTCAGCGATAGCTGAGCAGCAAGCGTCGAGGATTACTTCAACAGCCTTTGTGGAATCGTCGTTTGCAGGGATAACGAAGTCGATGTTGTCTGGGTCAGAGTTCGTATCAACGATAGCGAATACAGGAATACCGAGACGGTTAGCTTCGCGAACTGCGATGTTCTCCTTGAGTACGTCAACTACGAAGAGAGCGGAAGGAAGGCGAGTCAAGTCAGCGATAGAACCGAGGTTCTTCTCGAGCTTTTCGCGCTTACGACGAATCTGAAGATTCTCACGCTTTGAGAGCTTGTCGTAAGTTCCGTCTGCAATCAACTTGTCGATGTTTGCCATCTTCTTCACAGCCTTGCGAATGGTTGGGAAGTTGGTGAGCATACCACCTGGCCAACGTTCAATAACGTATGGCATATTCACTGATGTAGCTTTCTCTGCTACGATATCCTTAGCCTGCTTCTTAGTAGCAACGAAGAGAATTCTCTTTCCGCTCTTTGCAATCTGCTTGAGCGCTTCAGCTGCCTGGTCAACTTTAGCAACTGTCTTATTGAGGTCGATGATGTGGATACCGTTGCGCTCCATGAAGATATAAGGAGCCATAGCTGGATTCCACTTTCTTTTGAGGTGACCGAAATGTGCACCTGCTGCGAGCAGGGCGTCAAATGATGTTCTTGACATAATTGTTGTTTACTTTCTTTTTGTAAGTTTCTAATTTTTTGAAAACCCAACCGGGGAGTAGTCCTCATGCCGTGAGAAATCTTCTCGGTTTAGATACTAAACGATAATCTTTATAAGTTGAATCAAATAAATATTAACGCTTACTGAACTGGAACTTGCGGCGTGCCTTTGGCTGACCTGGCTTCTTACGTTCAACGGCACGTGAATCGCGTGTCATGAAGCCTTCTGCGCGAAGAGCCTTCTTGTCGTCAGCGTTGATCTTTACGAGTGCGCGAGCAATGGCGAGGCGAAGAGCCTGGCTCTGACCTGTGTAACCGCCACCGTAGAGGTTCACCTTGATGTCGTACTTCTCAGCAACGTTGAGAAGGTTCAGAGGCTGCTTAACAACGAACTGAACGAGTTCAGATGGAAAATATTCTTTGAGGTCTCTCTTATTGATAGTAATCTTACCAGTACCTTCTGTGAGATATACGCGGGCAACAGCGCTCTTGCGGCGACCCAATGCATTAATTACTTCCATGCTATACCTTATTTATTATTTAAGAGCGTTAATATCAATTGACTTTGGATTCTGAGCCTGCTGTTCATGCTCTGCTCCCTCGTAAATGTAGAGGTTGTTGAGGATTTTCGTACCAAGGTGACCCTTTGGAAGCATGCCCTTGACAGCATGACGAAGAATACGCTCGTAACCATGAGGCTTCTTAGCAAGGTTCTCAGGGTTGATCTTGTGCTGACCACTTGGATAACCTGAGTAAGTGAGATACTGCTTTTCTGTCCACTTAGCGCCTGTGAACTGAATCTTGTCTGCATTAATAATAATCACATTATCACCGCAGTCCTGATTAGGGGTGAAGCATGGCTTATACTTACCACGCAAAATCTTTGCAACCTTTGCAGCGAGGCGACCAACAATCTGGTCTGTGGCATCAACGACCACCCATTCCTTCTTAGCCTCTTCCTTTGTTGCAAAGTGAGTGCTGAAACTTAAAGTGTTCATTACTTTTTTTGAAATTCTTTTTAGTTGTTACTAATTGTTTTGTCTATTGCATCTAGTGATTCACGAACCGCCGCCCCGGCTAATAGAGCAAACTATTCACACACTATTTGGTTAACACACGCGCTTCGGGGGCGCGTATATTTGGCTGCAAAGTTAGATATTTTTCTGCAAAAGACAATGAAAAAAACTTAAAATTTATGTAAATTTCCGAGAAAAACACTACTTTTGCAAAGTCTATATTGCAATTTGTGTTGATAAAATGAGCAAGCGTTATCGAGAATATGGTCCTTGGCTTCTTTCCCAAATAGGGATGAAGACACAGAAAATTTCCATCAATGCAGGTTTCACTTGCCCCAATCGAGACGGAAGTGTTGGAGTGGGGGGCTGCACCTATTGCAATAACCAAACTTTCAATCCTTCTTATTGCGAAACCACCAAATCCATTACCCAGCAGCTCGTAGAAGGAAAGACTTTCTTTGCTCGTAAATACCCCACGATGAAATATCTGGCTTATTTTCAAGCATACACAAACACTTATGCCTCGCTCGACGACTTGAAACGAAAGTATGAGGAAGCCCTTTCTGTGGAAGACGTTGTTGGCATCGTGATTGGCACTCGCCCCGATTGTATGCCTGAGCCCTTGCTCGATTATCTTGCAAATCTGAATCATCAGTGCTTTCTCACTGTGGAATATGGCATCGAATCCACTAACGACATTATCCTTCAGCACATCAATCGAGGACACGATTTCGCTTGTACCCAACAAGCAGTGAAGGCCACCCATGAGCGAGGCATTCTTACTGGGGGACATATCATTCTGGGTTTACCCCTCACACATACCATTCCTAACTATCTTCAGCAAGAGGCAGAAAACATTTCCAACCTTCCTCTGGATACTTTAAAAATCCATCAATTACAGCTCATCAAAGGAACAAAAATGGCAGAAGAATATGCCAATTATCCTGAACATTTTTACCTCTATCAATCCTTTGAATATATTGATGAAGTAATTGATTTCCTTGAACTTATTCGACCAGAACTTATTGTCGAAAGATTCGTTTCACAATCCCCTTCTTCCCTCCTCGCCATTCCTGGTTGGGGGCTCAAGAACTATGAATTTGTTGAAAAGGTAAACAAGCGATTGGAAGAGCGAGACACTTATCAAGGAAGGCTCTACCACATCGTTTAAACAGAGGTTATTTTCATTTTCCACAGGCCATTTAAAACACTTTCAATTCGCTTTTCAAATTGTTCTATTGAGGATTCAAAAGTTCTTTGAACTCTCAATAAAAATGTTTTGAACCTTCATCATGAATTTTTTGAACGTTCATCGCAAAATTTTTGAACGTTCAAAAAAATAAAAATGAACGTTCAAAAATATTTAATTGAACGTTCAAAATTTCAGAAATGAACGTTCAAAAATCTCTTAGTGAACCTTCAAAACATTTTTAATGAACTTTTGTCATATTTCTAAAGTCCCTATTCCGTAGTTCTGATTCCCTTGCTGTGGCTTTTTATTTCCTTTATAGAATAGAATTAATTCCCCTATCACATGTGTCAAAATCCACAGATGCGTATGAGTATAATCGCATGTGGTTCGGAATGATAATGGTGGTGATGCTTAGCTTCTATTTGTTTGACATTTAATGATTCCATTTGATTCATCATGAATTAAAGATGGAGAATTATTTTGCCAAGCAAAAAATTTTCGTTTATTTTGCCAATCATTTAAAGATGACGGTATCTGACAATCATTCGTAAATTGTAAATCTTTCAATCAGTAAATCAATATATGGGACTTGGCAAATGGATAGGCGGTTGGCTGGGATGGATAATGAGTCAAAGCATATTGGGTGCGATGGTGGGATATGCCCTCGGCTCGATGTTTGATTCGTTGTTCGGTGGAGGAGACGAAAGAATAGAGGATGATTCGTCTTCATCCTATGGTGGATGGCAGCAAACGGATTCGTATGAGAATCAACGTGCAGCAGAGGGGGACAGAAACAGTTTTCTCTTCTCACTGATGGTTCTTGCTGCTCATATCATTCAGGCTGATGGCAAAATCATGCACTCCGAAATGGAGCATGTGCGTCAGTTTTTGCGCCAGTCCTTCGGTGAAACTGCTGTTGAACAAGGTGATAGCATCTTGAAGAAACTCTTTGAATACCGTAAGGAGAAAGGAGAGTATGTGTGGCAGCAGCAGATTCAGCAAGCGTGTCAAGAGATGGCAAGGCAGATGCAGCATGAACATCGACTTCAGTTGATGGCATTCCTTTGCGAGATTGCCAAGGCGGATGGAAACCTTGCAGATGTCGAACTGAAGGCATTGCGACAGGTGGCTGTGAATTTGTCGCTGAGTGCTGATGTCGTGGACCAGTTGTTGCATTTGGGTGGACAGACAATCGAGGATGCATACGCCGTTTTGGGAATCACCAAGGATGCTACCGATGAAGAGGTGCGCAAGGCATATCGCAAGATGGCTCTTCAATATCATCCAGACCGTGTGAATACACTTGGTGAGGACGTGAAGGCAGCAGCACAAAAGAAATTCCAAGAAATCAATAACGCCAAGGAAATCATCTATAAGGCGCGTAACATGAAGTGATGCTTGCGTATCCAGAGATGTTTTCCTTCCTTAGATGATTATTCCAACAAACCTTTTTTCAATAAATCTTTTCAACAAATGCCTATGAAAAAGCATATTATACTTATAAGAGGACTTGCCTTTTTGTTAGTGATGATGTGTGCCATTTCCTGCAAAAACAAAGGAAATGAAGAGAAAAAGCCTGCTACTTATAAGACCATGCGGGTGGAACAAAGCACGCGTTCCCTTGAATCAGAATACACAGCTCAGTTGAGCGGTAAGCAGATGGTGGAAGTTCGTCCACAAGTGGAGGGACTGATTGAGCGGATTTGTATCGACGAGGGTGATATGGTGCGAAAAGGGCAGACCCTTTTTGTGATTAATCAGACACCTTATCGTGCTGCATTGGCTCAGGCTGAGGCGAGTTTGAAATCTGCCGAGGCACATCTTGCCACTGCAAGGATGACAGCGGAGAGTAAACGCAAACTCTTTGAGCAGAAGGTGGTGTCGGCTTTCGATAAACAAAATGCTGAAAATGCACTGGCAGAGAGTCAAGCAGCGGTTTCAATGGCGCGTGCCCAACTCAGCAACGCACGGAATTCACTTTCCTACACCTTGGTGAAGAGTCCTGTGGATGGGGTGGCAGGTATGATTCCTTATCGTGTTGGTGCTTTGGTGAGTAGCAACATCTCTAATCCTTTGGTTACCGTGTCGGATGATGCCGTGATGCATGCATATTTCTCTATCAGTGAGGCGCAGATGCTCAACCTCATGGAGGAATATGGCTCGTTGCAAGCCTTTGTGAACCAGATGCCTGCCGTGTCGCTTCGCATGAGCAATGGAAAGATGTATGGAGAGGTGGGTAAGATTGATGCAGTGAGTGGAATCGTGGATGAAAGTACTGGTGCAGTCAGTTTGAGAGCGAGTTTCAGGAACGCTCAGCATGTGCTTCGCAATGGTGGAGCGGGAACTGTGATTCTGCCGATTGTGAAGGAGAACTGCATTGTGATTCCTCAAGAGGCCACTTACGAGTTGCAGGATAAGGTGTTTGTGTGGAAGGTAGTGGATGGCAAAGCACAATCCGCTGAGGTGAAAGTCTATCGACTCAATAACGGCAAGGAATATGTGGTGGAGAGTGGTCTGCAAGTAGGGGAGGTAATTATCAGCGAAGGTGCAGGATTGGTGAAAGAAGGAGCGGAAGTGAAGGGGAAATAAAAGCCTCATAATCTCACAAACTCAGAAACTCAAAAACTTAACGGCTTACTATGAAAGTAAGAACATTTATAGATCGTCCGATACTGGCAGGTGTGATTTCCGTACTGATTCTCATTTTTGGATTAGTAGGACTCTCGCAGTTGGCACTTGAGCAGTTTCCCGAAATAGCACCACCTACCGTCAGAGTGAATGCCAACTATACAGGTGCAAATGCAGAGACGGTGCAGAAAAGTGTGGTAGTACCTTTGGAAGAAGCCATCAATGGTGTGGAAGGCATGATGTATATGTCATCTTCCGCCTCCAACACAGGAAGTGCTAACGTATCCGTCTTTTTCCGTCAGGGCACAGACCCAGACATGGCAATGGTGAATGTGCAGAACCGAGTTGCAACGGTGCAGGGAAGGTTGCCAAGCACTGTGACTCGTGCTGGTATCACAGTGAGAAAACGTCAAACCAGCAACATCAAGCAAATCACGCTGTACAGTCCCGATGGGAGTTTTGACCGTAGTTTCCTTTCCAATTACACGAAAATCAATATAGAACCGCGTTTCTCCCGAATTCCAGGAGTGGGCGATGTGAATGTGATTGGTGCCGACTATTCCATGCGCATTTGGTTGAATCCCAACAAGATGGCTCAATATGGATTGGTCCCTGCCGATGTGACTCGTGTGCTCGATGAGCAGAATTTGGAAGCAGCCACAGGAACGCTGGGTGCTGATTCTGAAAATACCTTTCAATATGTGCTGAAATATCGAGGAACCTACGAGGAAGAAGCGGGTTACGAGAATATGGTTGTGAAGGCTTTGCCTAATGGGGAAGTGTTGAGAATCAAGGATATAGCCCGAGTGGAACTGGGCTCGTTGAACTATAATTTCATAGCTGAAACGAATGGCTGCCCCAGTGTAAATATCTCGATTACGCAGACAAGTGGTTCGAATGCCAATGCCATTATTGAGCAGATAGATGCCGAGATGGAGGAAATTGCGAAATCCTTGCCAAAGGGAATTAAGATGGAGAATTTGGAGAGCAAGAAGGACTTCCTCGATGCCTCCATCCATAGCGTGGCACGCACATTGATAGAAGCCTTGCTGCTGGTGGTGCTGGTAGTTTATTTGTTCTTGCAGAGTATGCGCTCCACACTGATACCTGTGGTAGCCATTGTTGTTTCTTTGATAGGTACTTTTGCCTTCCTCTACCTCGTGGGGTTCAGTTTGAATATGCTCACCCTCTTTGCTCTTGTGCTGGTGATTGGAACGGTGGTGGATGATGCTATTGTTGTGGTGGAAGCCGTGCAGGCAAAGTTTGATGAAGGGTATCGCTCTGCCTATCATGCCACTTTGGAAGCGATGGATGGCATCACTTCTGCACTGATTACCACCACATTTGTCTTCATGGCAGTGTTTATTCCTGTGTGCTTCATCAATGGTGTGACAGGTACTTTCTACACGCAGTTTGGACTCACCATGGCAATTGCTGTTGCCATTTCCTGTCTGAATGCATTGACGCTTTCTCCTGCACTCTGTGCCTTGATAATGACACCTCATGCTGATGAAGAAAGTGGGGAGAAACTGAGTTTCTCAAGCCGCTTCCATATTGCTTTTGATACTGCCTTTAAGACGATGATAAACAAATACAAACAACTTGTATTCAAGTTCTTCCGCCATAAGTGGTTGGCAGGAGTGTTGGTGGCGGTTGCTGTGATTGGACTCGTTTTGCTGATGCGTTCCACCAAGACGGGTTTGGTGCCTGCCGAGGATATGGGAACTATCTATGTGAATGTACAGGCATCGCCTGGTAGCAGTTTGAAACAGACATACGGCATCTTGCAGAAAGTGGAAGAGCGTATCAAGGACATTCCTCAGGTGCGACTATATTCCAAGGTGGCAGGTAATAGTACGAGTTTCGACCAGTCGTCTTCGAATGGTAATTTCACGCTGAAACTCAAAAATTGGAAAGAGAGAAAGGGTTCGGACGACGACATCAATTCGGTGATGGAAGAGGTGTATCGTCGAACTGCCGACATTTCGAATGCGAAGATTCAGGTGAACACACAAGCGATGATTCCTGGTTTTGGTCGAACCAATGGTTTTGAACTTTACATCCAGGACAAGCACGGAGGAACGATTGAGGAATTGCAGCAATGGACCGAACGATTGATTGCAGCATTGAATCAACGAGAGGAGGTGTCGAGGGCATTTACCAATTTCAGTCTGAAATATCCGCAGTATCGCCTTGAGGTGGATGCTGCTCGTTGCAAGCAGAATGGCGTGTCGCCAAGCGATGTGCTCAGTGTGCTTTCGGGCTATGTGGGTGGTATTTATGCTTCCAATTTCAACCGCTTCACCAAACTTTATCGCGTGATGGTGCAAGCATCGCCAGAATATCGTCTCAGCACGGAATCTCTCAACAATATGTTTGTGGCTTCAAAGAATGGAACCATGTCTCCGATTGGACAATACGTAAAACTTACCCGTGTGTATGGTTCCGAAACATTGAGTCGTTTCAATCTTTTCCCTTCCATTTCAGTGAGTGGTGTCGCTGCCGATGGATATAGTTCGGGACAGATGATTCAAGCAATTCGTGAGGAAGCTGCCAATGTGCTTCCCGAAGGCTATGGATATGAGTTTGGAGGTATGACGCGTGAGGAATCCACTACAAGCAATACCACCACTCTCGTTTTCATCATCTGTATTGTCTTTATCTATCTGATTCTTTGTGCGTTGTACGAAAATCTGTTCGTGCCGTTGGCTGTTATTCTGAGTGTGCCATTTGGCTTGGCAGGTTCATTCATCTTTGCGAAGATTTGGGGACTTGAAAACAATATCTATATGCAGACGGGACTTATCATGTTAATTGGTTTGCTGTCGAAAACTGCGATTCTCCTCACTGAATATGCATCGGAGAGAAGAAAACATGGTATGTCGATAGTTCAAGCAGCACTGAGTGCGGCAGTTGTTCGACTTCGACCTATCCTCATGACATCTCTCACCATGATTTTCGGTTTGCTTCCTCTGGCTTTTTCTACGGGTGTCGGAGCCAATGGCAATCGCTCTTTAGGTGTAGGTACCATCGGTGGCATGCTGATAGGCACAATTGCATTGCTCTTCATTGTGCCTTTGCTCTTCATCGTGTTCCAATGGATAGAAGAAAAGGTGTTTCCAAAACGTACTCATCAACTTAATCCTTGATTTTTGAAAAATGTTGAAGTTTTCTATACATAATATGACGCTCATTGCTTCTCGTCAAAAGAATCATGCACTTATGAGGAAAGGTAGAATCGTACTTGCTTTTCTTTCTCTCCATGTGCTGTTTTTCTTGAATAGTTGCAAGATATATGATAACTACCAAAAGGTTGATGTTCAGTCTGTTGTATCATCCTATGATAAATTGGTGCAAGGTGGAGAAGAACTGCAACCTGAAGACCTTTTGCAAAGTCTTTCACTCCCAGATGATGCTTCGCTTCAGCAGCTGATTGACTCGGCGCTACTCCACAACACCGACTTGCGAATAGCTCAAACTCGTATCGATGCTGCGGCTGCTCGACTACGTCAAAGCAAATTGGCATTTCTTCCCGATTTGCAGATGGGAGTGCAGGGTGGGGGAAGTTTTTCTCCCAATGCAAATCCTTCTTGGAGTCATAGCGAGTTGTTTTCTGCTTCTTGGGAAATCGACATTTTCGGAAAGTTACGGAATCAGAAGATGCAACAACAGATGGAGTATGCTGCAGCCCTCGATTACCGACAAGCTGTGCGCACAGGACTTTGCGCCACGGTAGCTATCTCTTTTTACACACTTTCCATGCTTCACAACGAAATGCAGCTTTCCGAGCAAACGCTCGCGAATTGGCAGGAAGATGTGCGCGTTCTGAAGGCAATGAAAGAAGGAGGAATGACGACCGAGGCAGCTGTGGCTCAAGCTGAAGCAAATGCCTTGATAGTAGAGGGCTCACTGATTCATTTGAAACATGAGATAAAAGAACTGGAAAATACGCTGAGTGCTTTGATAGGTCTTCCCTCCAATCAATTTGTGGCTTCCTTGCCATTGCCTCCGTTTGAAAAAGTTTTTCAGTCGGTGAAAGAAAAGAAGGTGGAAAGTGTTCCATTGCAGATGCTGGGAAATCGTCCCGATGTGCGTCGGGCAGAGAAAATGGTGGCACGCGCTTTTTATGCCACAAATGCTGCTCGTTCTGCTTTCTATCCTTCGCTAACCCTGAGTGGTGGTGCGGGTTGGAGCAACCTGAATGGTTCTCTGAATCCAGCTGATATGTTGGCAAATGCAGTGGGGGCGTTGGTGCAACCCCTTTTCAAGAAAGGTCAGTTGACGGCAAATCTAAAAGTGGCTCAAGCACAACAAGAGGAGGCACAGAATACTTTTGTGCAAGTTCTGTTGGATGCTGGAGCAGAAGTGAATAATGCCTTGAGTGGATTGGAGTCGGCACGTGCCAAATGTGAGGTGGATGCTCAGCAAGTGGCTCGTCTGGAAGACGCTGTACATAGTACTCATTTGCTGATGGAAAATAGTAGTACCACTTCCTATTTGGAGGTGCTGACAGCTCAGCAATCTTTGCTTTCAGCACGTCTCTCTTTGCTTGCCGACCAATTTGAACAGGTGCAGCGCTATGTTACGCTTTATCGTGCTTTGGGTGGTGGGCAAGAAACAGGAAAAGGCTTATAAATGGCTAAATGAAAACCATTGTTTTTCTTTGTAGAAAGGTGCTTGTGTCCCAAAAAAGCATTAAATTTGCAAACAGAAACGATTAATGAATAGGCTTCTCTTCGCAAAAACATAATAAGTCATCAACTCAAAAACTATAAAACTCACAAAATATCATGGAAAAAAAGATTTATGGTCACTTCGATGATGCTCAAAGGGAGTATGTCATCACAGACCCTCAGACTCCTTGGCCTTGGATCAATTACTTGGGCAACGAGGATTTCTTCTCACTCATTTCAAACACTGCTGGTGGCTATTCCTTCTTCAAGGATGCCAAGTTCCGTCGTATCACGCGCTATCGCTACAATGGAGTGCCTATGGACAATGGCGGTCGTTACTTCTATATCAAGGATGGCGACACTGTCTGGAACCCAGGATGGAAGCCTTGCAAGACACCACTCGACAGCTATGAATGTCGTCATGGCATGAACTACACGCGCATCACTGGCTCGAAGAACGGTGTGGAAGCAAGTGTGCTTTTCTTTGTACCTCTCAAGAAATGGTGCGAAGTGCAAAAACTCACACTCACTAATCATAGTCAGGAGAAACGTTCGTTGAAACTCTTTTCTTTTGCAGAATGGTGTCTGTGGAATGCCGCTACGGATATGGAAAACTTCCAGCGCAATTTCTCGACGGGAGAAGTGGAGATTGATGGTAGCACCATATATCATAAGACAGAATATAAGGAGCGCAGAAATCATTTCGCATACTACAGCGTGAATGTCCCTGTGGATGGTTTCGACACCGACCGCGAGTCTTTCATCGGACTATACAATGAGTTTGCCAACCCTGATTGTGTGATGGAAGGCAAACCAAAGAACAGCGTGGCACATGGTTGGAGTCCTATTGCTTCCCATTATATCGAGGTGGAGCTGGCTCCAGGTGAAAGCCGTGATTTCGTTTTCGTACTGGGTTATGTAGAGCAACCACAAGAGGAGAAATATGCTGAAAAGACTCCTGGGTTGATTACTTCTTTGGGCGAACTCGACCGTACAATTATCAATAAGAAGCGCGCGCAGGAAACGATTGCTGCTTTTGATACGGCAGCGAAGGTGGATGCTGCTTTCGATGAGTTGAAGGCTTATTGGGATGTATTGCTCGATAAGTATCAGGTGAAGAGTGGCAATGCGGAACTGGACCGCATGGTGAACATTTGGAATCAGTACCAGTGCATGATTACGTTCAATTTCTCTCGCTCGGCATCGTTCTTCGAGAGTGGAATTGGACGTGGCATGGGCTTTCGCGATTCCAATCAAGATTTGGTGGGCTTCGTCCATCAGATTCCTTCTCGTGCTCGTGAGCGCATCATCGACATCGCTTCTACTCAGTTCCCTGACGGCGGTTGCTATCACCAGTATCAGCCACTCACCAAGCGAGGCAACAACGACATTGGCGGTGGATTCAACGATGACCCTATGTGGCTCATTTTCGGAACTGTGGCATATATCAAGGAAACAGGCGACTTCTCGATTCTCGACGAAATGGTGCCTTGGGACAACGAGCCTGGCACCGAAGTGAGTCTTTTCGAGCATCTGCGCATTTCCTTCAATCATGTGGTGGAGAATTTGGGTCCTCATGCCTTGCCGCTCATTGGCCGCGCTGACTGGAACGACTGTCTCAACCTCAATTGCTTCTCATGGGACCCTAACGAGAGTTTCCAAACTACAGAGAACAATTCCGTAGGCAGCAAGGCTGAGAGTCTGATGATAGCTGGTTTGTTTGTGGTTTGCGGAAAAGACTATGTCGAACTCTGCAAGGAGTTGGAAAAGAGAGCAAACGATGGCAAATGCGCTGCTTCTTTCAAGGACGAAGCAGCTCGTGCCCAGAAGTGCATCGACTCCATGGTGGAAGCTGTGAAGAAGCATGGCTGGGATGGTGAATGGTACTTGCGTGCCTATGACTTCTATGGCAACAAGATTGGCTCGCACGAGAATGAGGAAGGTAAGATATTCATCGAGAGTCAGGGCTGGTGCGCTATGGCTGGTATCGGACTCGAAGATGGCATGGTGGACAAGGCGCTCGATTCTTGCAAGAAATACCTCGACTCCGAGCATGGCATGGTGCTCAACAACCCTGCCTTCACTCGCTACTATGTGGAATATGGTGAAATCTCCTCCTATCCTGCAGGTTACAAGGAGAATGCAGGTATCTTCTGCCACAACAATCCTTGGGTGATTATTGCCGATACCGTGGCTTCTCGTGGAAACGATGCTTGGGAACTCTACAAGAAAATCAGTCCTGTGTTTATCAAGGATCAGACTTTGCACAAGGTGGAACCATACGTCAACTGTCAGATGGTAGCAGGCAAGGATGCTGCTCGTCCTGGCGAAGGCAAGAACTCATGGCTCACAGGTACGGCTGCATGGATGTGGCTCACGGCAAGTCAGTATATTCTTGGTGTGAAACCAAGCTACGACGGACTGCTCATCGACCCATGCGTGCCAAGTTCTTGCCGCGAATTCACGGTGAAGCGTCAGTTCCGTGGTGCTGAATACCTCATCCATGTCAGCAATCCTAATGGTGTGCAGAAAGGTGTGAAGAGCATCACGGTGGATGGACAAGCCATCGATGGCAATGTCGTTCCAGCACTCGAAGGTACACATACCGTTGAGGTAGTGATGTAACTCGAAGACAGAATAAAACAGAATTAGGAATCAATTATTTCCAGATTTTCTTGATTGTTTTCGATATTGAATAATAATCAGAATAATCTGGAAATCATTTTATTAAGTACTTGTTACCGTTCTTAATAACAATTCCTTTGAATGGCTGGCTTGCCTTCTTACCTTGAAGAGTGTATGATAAAGTGGAATTGGGTTGTTGGATGAGTGCAGGAGTGATGTCCGAGGTCTTGCAATTCATGCTGGCGACGGAGAGACCGAGGCCAGGGTGATGAGTGAGCCAAATGAGGTCGTGCTTAGGGTCGAGGGTGATTTTTGTTACCTCGTTGAGGACGATGCCTGAGTTGTCGGTGTTGTAGATATTCCACTCGGTTCCATCGAAGCAAGCAAGACCGACAACGCTGAGGTCTCCTGCGGTGGCTAACCATAGACGGTTGTCGGCATCGACCTGCACGTCCCAGAAGCAGTCACTCGGCAGTGGCGAGTTGTTGTGGTTGTAGGTCATACATGTGTTTCCGTCAAAGCGTGTCAGTCCTAAGCCGAATTCTGACCCCATCTTGTCGGGATAGCGTGGGTCACGGCAATTCAGCCACACGACGTTGTTGTTATCGACCGTCACCGTACCCACGTAATTGGACGGGATGGACGAGTTTGAGGTGGTGTAGTTGCTCCATCGTATGCCGTCGAAGCAGAACAGGCCGCTGCCGAAGGTGCCGCACCAAAGGTGGTTGTTGCTGTCGAAGTCCATGCATTGGACTGTCTCGGAGAGGTTGGAATTGCTCTTGTTGTAGGTTGTCCACGTCTCGCCATCGCGCATGTAGAGACCCTTGTTTGTGGCTATCCAAAGGCGGTTCTTGCGGTCGAACTTGATGAGGTTGGCATCCGCTTTGCTGAATGGATAGTCGGTTCTCATGTAGGCATTCTTGCCCGTCGTTGTTAGTTCTACGAGACAGGTGTCGGTAGCAAACCAGGGCCAGAGTAGCCAGACGTTGCCGTTACGGTCGGTTTCCGTTTGGGCAATCACCCCCATGGGTTCAAAATGACATTCGTCCGTTTCAATGTTGTAGGTCTGGAAACCATTCTGTGTGCTGGCGAAGAAAATGCCTTTGCCATCAATGCAGCCACTGGAATAGGATATGCCGCTGTCGCAGAGCTGGTTGTCAGTGAGCGGGATAGCTGTCAATCCATTGTCTGTGAGCCTTAGCAAGCCCTCGAAACGCGAGCCTACATAGACGTTGTTGTTATCGACATCGATGGTCAGCAGATAATCGTTCGCGACTTTCAACTGATAGGGATAAGCCGTGAAGTTCGTACCGTCGTACTTAGTAATATAGTGTTCGCTCATCATCCACAGATTGTCCTTCTCGTCGATAGTCAGGTCTGTGATGTTCGCCTCGGGCAGGGTAGAATTGTCGGGAGTATAGTGCGTGAAATCGTTGCCGTCGAATTTGACGAGACCGTTGTTGGTCGCTATCCATAGACATCCGTCCTTGTCGGTTTCAATATTGTTTGCTTTCCCGTATGGAATGTTGTATGGTACCAAATCATTGGGCGTAAATAGACAGAGGTTATACATGTTCAACGCATCGTAGCACGCCACCCATATACGCCCGTCGCCATCGGCCCTAATCTTCTTGACGTAGGAGTAGGGGCTAAGCGGGTTGATGTCGTATGTGGCTGTGCATTTCTTGCCATCGAAAGTGTACAAAGATGCGATACTACCCAAGAGCATGGTTCCGTCGGCATTGAAATAGAAGCCGGAAAAGTGCTGGTTGATGCGAAAGTCAGCATTCTTCTTGTCGTATTTCTCGATGCCGTCGTCTGTTACCTTTGCCAAGCCGTTGAACTCCGTGCCAACCCACAGCTCGCCGTTGTGAAACGCCATGTCGGTAATGTAATTTCCCGTCATGCTCCCGTCGGCGCGTTTGAGCACCGTCTGCTCGACGCTCTGCTTGCCAATCTTCACGATGCCGCCGCCCTTTGTACCCACGTACAGGAAGTTCTGGTCGTGGATGATTTTCATCACGAAGTTATGGCTCGAAATGTTTCGCCAGTCCGTTAGTTGTGCCTTTGCGGTGAGGGCAACAATAGCCAATAGCACGATGATGATTCTCCTGAGCATGAATTATTTTTGGGTAGGTTTATTACTTTTTGTTTTGTTCTATCTTTGGAGTAAACCTCACTTCGTATCCCATTTGCATGAGCATGGCTGACACAGCCTCTTCAGCATATTTGTTGGCACGTTTGCGGTTCTGCGCTGTGTCGTAACGTTTCCTTATCTTCTCTTCCACTTTCCGTTTCAACCCGTTTGTCGAAGGAAGTTCTTTTTCCCAAAAACTCTCGTCGTCCGACATGAATGGCGTGTTCTGAGTGGATGCCACATATTCAGGGTAGGGTAGGGTAACAATGATAACATTCAGTGTGTCAGGCTTGTAGATGATTTTGTCTAAATCAATTTTGAAACTAACTTTCTGTTTCAAAATCTGCACACATGAATGTTCCTCAGGGATGAGTCCGAGATGCTTTTCTGTGCGGCGTAGGGTGACATAGTCCTCCACAATGGCACTACTCAAATAGAGTTCCCCCTTCGGTCTAACGCTTTCGATGGAGATGGGTGATTTCTCGATGGCGATTTCTTTAGGATTCTTCAGTTCATCCACCCAAGTCTTCACACCATAGATAGCAAGTCCAATCAACCCGCCTATCACGATAAGGAAAAGCAGATGTATCCATTGGCCTGTGTTTTGAAGACCACTCGACATCCAGTTATTGCTGTCTTTCTGTTTCATAATCTATTCTACTTCCACAACTACGTGTTCCCAACCCATACTTTTCACGATTGAAGTGAAAAGCGTTTGAGCATTGCGTTTCACATCATCACCCACACTACTAACGAGGTCGTCTTTCAACACCGCTTCGTACCCTTTTCTTCGAATCTCCTCTTGCAAGGCATGACCCACTTCCGAGCGCAACCCCGTTGACATCTTCACGATGCTTTTTTCATCGATATAGGTGTTATAGCCCGCGTCAATGATTTTTGGCTTGGGCAGGTGAATCACCACGATGCTGCTGTCTTCCTCTATTTCCACGTTCTTGATACTTAGGTTGCGAAGGTCATACCCGTATTTCAGTGTTACCTCGATAGGAATGATGCATTTCTGGTCGCCCCATTTCCACGTGTTGGGATTCTTCCAAGTGAATTTCTCGCTTTTACTCGAATCGTAGATTGCCACCTTGCGCACTTTTAGTTCGGTTGTCACGATGTCAGCCTTTTGTTTCAGTTCCGAAATAATTTCAGCCTTGCCTGGAAGTTGCTTTTTCAGCTCTTTTTGTGGATTTCCACAACTTACCAAAATCAGAGCGGCGAGACAAAAGACGATGTGTATATTTTTAAAGATATTCTTCATTTTCTTATTTTCGTGAAAAATTCTTCGTTCTTCATTCTTCATTTTTTATTTTTTATTTACCTTTGCAAAATAACAAAAAAAAGATGATATGAAGAAATATTTTGCGTTGGCAATGTTGTTTTTTGCCACATTTTCTGTGTTTGCACAAAACATCTCTTTGGAGGATGTAGTAAATTACCGCTACATGCCACGCCGCATTAGTGGACTTCGTCCTATGGCAGATGGGGAGTCTTATTCCAAGATTTCAGACGATGGCAAGAAGATTTTGCGCTGTTCCTACAAGACAGGAGAAGTGACAGAAACACTGCTCGACCTCACCACAGCACGTGGGAAGAAGCTGGATAGGTTCTCTAACTACATCATTTCGCCAGATGGCAAGAACATCCTTATCGGCACCAATCAGCAAGCCATCTATCGTCACTCTGCCACTGCAACTTATTATATTTATAATGTGCGCAATCACACGCTCGAACCTCTTTCTAAAAATGGCAACTTGCAGGAGGTGCCAAAGTTCTCGCCCGATGGTACCATGATTGCCTTTATCCGTGATAACAACCTGTTCCTCGTGAAGTTGCTATTCAACAATGCGGAGAGTCAAATCACAACCGATGGCAAGTTCAACCACATCATTAATGGAAAGCCTGACTGGGTGTATGAAGAGGAATTTGAATACGATTGCGCTTATGATTTCTCTTCCGATTCGCAGATGCTGGCATGGGTTCGTTTTGATGAAACCGACGTGCGCACTTTTGCTTTCCAATACTTTAAGGGTACAAGCCCTGAAATGACGGATTATCAGCTCTATCCAGGTACTTACGAGTATAAATACCCAAAGGCAGGTGAGCGCAATTCCAAAGTTTCGGTGCATAGTTTCGACATCAAGAGCCGTGTCACTCGTAAACTCGATGTACCTCAGGATTCCAACACTTACATTCCTCGCATACAGTTCACTGGAGAAGCCGACAAATTGGCTGTCCTCACTCTCAATCGCCATCAGAACCAATGCGATATCTACTTTGTGAATCCTCGTTCGGGAGTTGCTAAGTTGGCTGTTCGCGAGACAAACACCAAATACATCGAGACTTCATTCCTCCACCATCTCGATTTTTCAAGCAACCAATTCGTCCTCCTTTCAGACCGCGATGGATATGCTCACCTCTATCTTTACTCGAGTGGAGGACAACTCATTCGCCAACTTACCAAGGGTAATTTTGTCGTAACTGACTACTATGGCACAGATGCCACAGGGCAGCATTTCTATTATGCCAGCAACGAAGGCAGTCCACTTGAGCAATATATCTATGAGGTAGATGCCAAGGGTAAGAAAACCAAACTCACCAATAACAAAGGCTTCAACTCTGCCACATTCTCTGTAGGTTGCAAGTATTTTGTCAATAACTTTTCCGACCTCAATACCCCTAACATCACTTCTCTCTACAATGCTTCGGGCAAGCAAATCCGTGTGTTGGAGGACAATGCTGCACTCAAGGAAGCGTATGCCAAGCTGAATATCGGTAAACCAGAGCTTTTCTCTTTCAAGACTTCTGAAGGAGTGGAGCTTAATGGCTGGATGGTAAAACCTGCTTCCTTCGATGCCAACAAGAAGTATCCTGTGCTGATGTATCAGTATAGCGGTCCTGGCAATCAGCAAGTTCACAACTCTTGGGACAATGGCAATGCACGTGGGCTCATTTGGGAACATCGACTTGCTCAGAAAGGGTACATTGTGGTGTGTGTCGATGGACGAGGTACAGGTGGACGTGGCGCCGATTTCCAAAAATGTACCTACATGACGATGGGCGACAAGGAATCGAAAGACCAAGTGGAAACCGCTCTCTATCTGGGTTCTCTTCCTTATATTGACAAGGACCGCATCGCCATTTGGGGATGGAGTTTTGGTGGATTCAACACAATCATGTCTATGTCAGAAGGTCGTCCCGTTTTCAACTGCGGTGTTGCTGTAGCCCCTGTCACTGATTGGCGTTTCTACGATTCCGTTTATACGGAGCGCTATATGCGTACTCCTCAGGAAAACCCTGATGGCTATGACATTTCTCCTCTTCATCGCTATCAAAAACTTCATGGCGACCTGCTCATTTGCCATGGACTCGCTGACGATAATGTCCATTTCCAAAACGCAGCAGAACTTTTTGAACTACTCACTCAGGCCAACATCCAGTTCGAAATGCAAACCTACACCAATCGTAACCACGGCATTTTCGGAGGTAACACGCGCCGACATCTCTTCACTCGCATCGAAAACTTCCTCGACAAGCATCTTCTCAAATGAAGCGTGAAACGTGAAGAGTTGAGCGTGAAATGTGAAGAGTGAAGCGTGGAGTGTGAAAAGTGGAGCGTGAAGCGTCCTTATCCGGATGGTATCGCTTCACGCTTCACACTTCACGCTTCACGTTTTTTTTTTTTTATTTTCCACTTTTGAACAAATAGCCTAAAGTGAAGGAATAGTTTACGTTGCTTTGATGGTATTGGTAAAGATCTTCATTTTCTACACCTTTCCATAAATACATTAATCCTCGGTTGAAGTTGATGCCCACAATCCATCGTTGGAAAGTGGCATTTGCTTCGAAATGAATACCTGCGTCCCAGCGTCGCATATTGCATTGATTACCAAACGGAGATGGATGTTTTTCGAGAGGTATGCCATAAAACCAACGAGCATTTCCTTTTGAGCTCACTTTTCCGTTCAATCCGTATGACACATATCCTCCAACTCCACAGTGAAGCTCAAGCTTGTTTGTATGGATGATACGCAACAGGACCGTTACGGGCAGTTCCAAGTGGGTGGTGCGGAAGTATATTTTTTCATCAATGAATGCATCGTCGTAAATGTTTCCCTTCGTGGTAAGTTGCAGGGATGATTGCAACATCCAGCTCGAATTTTCACGGAATTGATGTCGCCATCCTCCACCCAGCAAGAGCGAGAGATAGTCTTTTCCCATGTATCCTCCAAAATCATTGTATGAAGCACCTCCAGCTCCTCCTTGAATGAAGAAGTGGTCTCTCATGTTTTGGGCATAGACGCAGCAGCAGAGCAGAAGCCCGAAGTAGAACAACAAAGCTCTGACAGAAATCTTCTTAGTCATTGTTCCCTTCATTCGTCCTTCTTTGGAATCCAAACCAATGGGATTGTAGTTCGTAAAGTGGCATTTTCTCGTATCTGTTATGAACGTAAAGGATGCGTCCAAACGGGTCGGTTCCAATGGGTTCCAAGGTGGCGATTCCTGTTGACGATGCATGGATGAGTTGCATTTTGGGCAACAGTGGGTTGTTAATCCGATTGTCTGTTTCATCGTATGAAAAAGATGTCACTTGAATCCAATTCCCTTTCGGTTCATATTGGAAGAGGAAAATGGAATCAGCGGAAAAATACAGGTCGTGGGGCAGAAAAGGCTCGTTGGTAGATGAACTCTGTTGTGTCTTGTCCTGAGATTTCATCACAACACCTTCGGAGTATGCCATTCTCCATCCATTTCCCACCACATATTCGCTGAATTTTTCTTTCGAAATGCTGGTGATCCATTTGTAGCTGGGAGTCCCATTTTCATCGAAGCTATACCGTTCTTCATCATCAAGTGCCTTGTCGCAGGTCATGGACATGAACAGCAGCGAGGACAACATTACCAGTATATAAAGCTTTCTCATTTGCATTATGAAGATTAGAAAATGTTTGAAAACACACACCTTAATTCTTTCCTTGATAAGTTCCTATAAAAAATACCGTACCTGTGCTTGTTTCAGAAACGATATACACAAATGGGTGGTCAGCAAAGAATTGTAGATTCCGTTCCTTTATTTCTATAGGACCAGCAGCATTCATATCCATCCCTGCTACCGATACACTTGCCATTTCTGCTCCTTTTTCATTCACTTCGATGTATGATTTCTGTTTCATCATTGAGATGAAAGTGTTTTTTCCAATCTTGTCAAGTTGGGAGAGGTTTGAATCAAAAATGCGATGAATTCCTGTTTGTTTCAATGTTGGAATCATGTTGAAGTCGGTGGTAGTCCTGAATCGAGGAAGTTTTATTTCAGCGTTAGTAGTGATTTGTGGACTATAAGCACTATTTAGTATGCTTTCCCATGTGTTTGAGGAAAGTTGGTTAATGACATCGTAGGTGCTGAATCCTTCGTTGGGAAGAAGAATACTCATTGTGTAGGCGCCTGCACTGAAAGGCAGAATAATCATGTTGAATGCTTCATCCGTATGCGCAAGAACCACTGCTTTCTGATACATCATATCGACAGATTTTGTCTTTCCTGAGAGTTGTGTAAACGGCTCCGAATGTGTATTCTTTTCCTCAAATCCGTAAGTCCATTTCCCTTTGAAATAAATAGCATTGAGCAAATAGGCTAAAGCGTTTGGATTGAGTTCGTCAAGAATGGAAGGAATGCATCCTTTGGTTTTTTCATTACACCAGTTGTTAATAAACTTTATGCTGTTTTTATCCGCAAAATCCATGGAAAACACCTCTGCTTGATATGCCTTTTTAATGCTTTCCTTGTAGTCCTCTTCGACGACAGAATTATTGTTCGAAACAAGTAAGTTGGCAATATTAAGTGTGACACCAGTGTCTGCTTTGGGTGCATTTTCCATGAATGTTTTGCAAAAATCATTCACTGTTTCAGCTGTCTGGCCGCCAAACCCTAAAGCTGTTGTAATTTCCTCACAGGTCTCATTGATTGCTCCTGCATTGATCATTCCTAATAAAAAAGTAGCTCCTAATGGAGAAATCAAGTTGTCACCTTTTTCTTCTCCAGTTGTGTTATAATTTCGGAAGAGATTGAAAGCAAAATCATTATTTCTCTTCACTAACGCTTTTTGTTCGTGTGTCAGAGGTATTTCTTTTCTTTTGGCAACCAAGCGGGTTACGGTATTTTCACCATTTTCGCTGTTGTCACTGCAACCGCAGAGGCTGAAAGCGACAGCCAAAGAAATAAAGGTAAATAGTTTTTTGTTCATGTTGAGTTTATTTATGAAGGTTATATATTATTTTAAATAGATTCATTGCCTGTATTAATGTATTTTGAATTTAACTCCAAGGTTCACCGTTGGTGCAAATGGATGCTTCTTGAAATAGTGCTGAATGGTTGTACCATCATCGAAATAGTAACCCATGCCTGGTTCAGCGAAAATATGGATGGTTTCACCTATCTGATATTGAGCACCTATAGAAGCATAGACCGAAAATTGTAACGGTTTTTGTTGCAAATCGCTTTTCATCGTATAGCTCAATTTCCCGTTTTGATAATTCTTAAGATTTTCTTTTCCCGAAATATAGGCATCAAGCGCAATTCCACCATTGGCATAGATGCTGAAATGGGAATTAGACCAAAGCTGATAGGAAATGCCGAGTGGGACACCAATATAATCGATTCTCAGATTTCGCTCTGTCATCCATTGTCCATTTCCATTGATGGCTTCGGATGAGAGTTGTGTGTAGCGGGGTCCACTTTCAACACTCCATCGAGGATGAATCTGATAGGCAATTTTCACACCAAGGCGAAGTGGAAAACGATGATGTGTTTTGTTCACTTGCTCCTCGTTTGCTGGGGCTTGATATATTTTTTTTATTTCCAGCATCAGTAGAGTAGGGTTGAGGTATTGTACGTTGCTATACCAACTGTTATCATACTTCTCATTTGAAGCCAACAACCCGTTGGAAGCATCTAAACTCACCGACCATTTGTCTTTTCTTCTTTTCTGCGAATAAGAATTTTGTGCTATATGAATGTGTTGAGTGAAGGGAGATGGATTGGTTTCGCTTTCATTGCTCGAATCATTCTCCTTGGCAATGTTCTTTTCATTATTTCCAAGTGCCAAAGTGTCAGATAAGTCGAATGATGACTTCTCTGTTCTCTTTCCATGATTCACAGATTCATTCGCCAACATATCAGATTCTTGGATTTCGTTCTTTTCTTCTTCGTTTTGATGATAGTTGTCGTTTGTTTCGTTCTTAACTTCTTGATTCAATTGAGCTTGAAGATTTTCGCTTATTTGATGATTTCCCTTTTTCAAACCCACGTTATTCTCTGTGTCTTTTTCTCTCTGTTTTGGTGTTTCTCTTTTCTCCACTATGATTTTTTCATTCTTTTCCAAGTCTGCAATCTGTTTCGAGTATTGATGAAGAAAAAGAGAGGAAGCCAAAGCGATAGCCGCCACAGCAGCTGCCATACGCCAAAATACTTGCTTTCTATGCTGGCGCGCGTGCTCAAGCTGAATCATCTCTTGGCTAATTTTCTCCCATAGCCCAGCAGGAGCATCCTTTTCGTGATGCTCTAATCTGCTCTTGAGTTTTTCCGACCATTCGCTTTTCATTGCTTCTTTTTTATGAATTCAGTAATCCTTTTTGATAACAGACGCTTGGCATGGTAGAGTTGCGAAGACGAAGTTCGCTCGTTTATACTTAGCATTTCTGCTATTTGACGGTGGGTGCAACCTTCAAACACATATAGGTTGAGCACTGTTCGATAGCCGTCTGGCAGTTCGCATATCAGTTCATACAATTCGTCATCTGTTATTTCGCTTGCATCAGGCTCTTCATCTGTTGTGTTATTTATCAGAATATCGTCTTGTTCCACGAATTTCAAACGATTCCGCTCTCGTAAAAACCGGATGGAGCGGTTGATAACGATTCTCACCATCCATGATTTGAGCGATTGTTCATGTTGAGGACGAAACTTCCCGATTGTCGTGAAGATGCTGACAAAGCTTTCCTGCAACACATCTTTCACGTCCTCTTCCTGCAACAAGTAGCGATAGCACACGGATGTCAATGCATTCGCATACATATAGTAGAGTTCGCTCATGGCACGCTGTTCGTTGTTCCGAATGCGTTCAATGAGTTCTTCCTCTCGTGTTCTGCTACGTGGCATTTTCCTCCACATGTCCGTGATGATCTTTTTTCTGCTTTTTCTATTTATCAATACAAATTTCGTCAAAATACTGCACACGAGAATCCCTTTTAACTTCCTTTAACGCCCAATCCTCTCTTTTGTCCTTCTTTTATTCTCTGTCCTATAGCTTTGCTTTTAGCATATCTCATTTATGGATGATGAATAGAAGGCCTTTTGCTTAATGAATAGTAGGCCTTTGGCTTAACCATCACTCGACTTTGGATAATAAATAGTTCGACTACGCTTTTATCGTTAAAACGAGCCTACGTTTTTAATAGAACGAGCCTGCGTTTTAACCAAAACGAGCCTGCGTTTTGCCACTCGCACCCCTGTTTCGTACCTCAATTGTTGTTTTTGCTTTTCACTTCCATCAAACAAAACCATCTTGTTTGATGCACATGCGTGGATTCTCTAAAGCGCTTTATGGGATCATTTGAAGCAAATTTGTGGACTTACTGAAGCGTTCCTTTGAATTCAACTAGTTGCCGAAGGCTCGTCATCGAAACGGCGAGCGCTCGGTGTTGCGATAACGAGGGCTCGCCGTGTAAACGTTGAGGGCTCGGAGATTCAGTAGAATCAAAGGAGCGTTTCGGCACAATCGAAGGAGCGATTATGTGCGGTTAGTGGAGAGCACTGGTAAATCCATTACTCTAGTCCTGTATTATATATAATAAGGAATGTCCTTGTCCTTTCCTACCGATTTTGTTTTCCTTTGCGACTTTTTTTCATTTTTCCTCGAAAAAAGTTCTTGTAAAATTTGGTGGGCGTTTAAAAAGTGCGTACCTTTGCACTCGCTTTCGGGAAAAAGACGGAAACGACACGACGACCGCGGAGCCCTTGGGACTGCGGGAGTTTTTTTCTGCCCCGTAAGCAGAAGTAGCTCATTGACAGACTGGAACAAGGTTAGAAACAAGACAAGGCAGCGAGGTGGTAGGAACCACCTCAAGACAAATTAGGATTTGTCAAGACAAGCGCAACGTCAATTCCGCTCTATGTATATTAAGGTATATGTGGAGCGATGAGATAATACTCAATCGGAAGAATGGATTAGGGAAGCCTGGCCGGACGACAGACTATTCAAGTACAAAAGATTTTACAGTGAAGAGTTTGATCCTGGCTCAGGATGAACGCTAGCTACAGGCTTAACACATGCAAGTCGAGGGGCAGCATGGAAGTTGCTTGCAACTTCTGATGGCGACCGGCGAATGGGTGAGTAACGCGTATCCAACCTGCCCTGTGCCCGGGAATAGCCCTTGGAAACGAGGATTAACGCCCGATGGCGTGCATTGACCGCATGGGATATGCACTAAATGGAAAGGCACGGGATGGGGATGCGTTCCATTAGGTTGTTGGCGGGGTAACGGCCCACCAAGCCTTCGATGGATAGGGGTTCTGAGAGGAAGGTCCCCCACATTGGAACTGAGACACGGTCCAAACTCCTACGGGAGGCAGCAGTGAGGAATATTGGTCAATGGGCGGAAGCCTGAACCAGCCAAGTAGCGTGAGGGATG